>Ga0307487_1001142_pt1 | contig 19316 bp, 17 predicted proteins | sample CBIW12metaG_FD_203665 | JGI IMG/M metagenome (GOLD analysis project Ga0307487, IMG submission 203665) | Sea-ice brine microbial communities from Beaufort Sea near Barrow, Alaska, United States - CBIW 1.2 | ecosystem: Environmental > Aquatic > Marine > Coastal | place: USA: Alaska | collected... | reverse complement strand
AATACCGTAGCATTCTTTATCAATACACTGCCTTTCTTTACCTGCGCCGAAGCAAGTTGAATGCTTAGACCAAGTAGTGCAGCTAGAAAATATGTTGATTTCTTCATTTTTTTACTTAGTTGCGATTAAGGATGGAGTATAGGTGCCTTTGATAGGGAAGGAGCCAAATTCACCAATATTCATGGATCCTTCCAGTGATTCCCCTTCAATCTCAGCAGATACGTCAACGGTGATATTGTCTCCGCCGGCATTTACGTCAAAAGAAAAGGTAAGCTGATTACCATCCAACTCGATGTTGTTTAATGTCGAGGAAGCTTTTCCAGATCCTGATGGGTCATCGTAGGAAACAGTTCCTGAATACGAACTACCGTCTTTACTGATTACAATTACTCCTCCTGAAGCACCAGCCGGAGTCTCAGAGGTATACTCCCAACTTCCTTCGATTTTAACGTCGTCTGAGGAGTCACTTTTAGAATCTGACTTTTTCTTGGATTTAGTCTCATAGTCAAATAGATAACCATCCACCATCACATGTTTGATCTGCGCATCTTCCTTGAAAATTGAGTCCGTGCTGATGATAAGGTTAGCCATTTTACCTTTTTCCAAGTCACCTGCATACCTTGATATTCCCAAAATAGACGCTGCATTTGTGGTAAGAGCAGCTAGTGCAGCTTGTTCAGATAATCCGTGTTCTTTGAATAATCTAAGTGCTTTCATCACATCTGCTGATTTCACATCCACCAAAGTAAATGCAAATGGAATTCCTGCTTTTTCCAATTTTGAAGGCTGCGCCAACGTCATTTCATAGGCAGCTTTCACTCTCTCTTGCAATGCTTTTGCCTCCTCAGTGGCATCTTTCATTTTATTTTTGATCGCCTTATCGTCTGGAACCTCCAGTTTGATAAGGACCTTTGCTCCCGAAGATTTGATTAGATCAATAACATTGTCATAATCCTGCAAATCAGTCAAAACCAATTTGAAGCCCAGTTCTTTCTGAAGACTTATTGCTCTTCTAACTTCAAGATCGGAGCTGGCTGAAAACATCACTGGGATTTCTCCAGTCACTACTTCATGCATCGCTCTATAAGTAGGAGTGATTTCAGGTCTATTGATTCCAGAGTTGGAGGCAAAAGTTGCTGTCCTCTCATCCGTCAGCTTCGTGTTATGATATACATCACGAAACTTCGCCATGACACCAACTGCTGTACCTGGATACATTCCTCTCGCACCATTGAAGCTTGCTTTCAACGCCTTATTTTCACCAAGAATGTTGGTGGAATTCTTTGATCCTAGCGCTACTACCGCAGTTTTGCCAGCGATCATATTACCATCAGGTTGTAATTGGACGACAGTAAAACCAATTTTTCTAATGTCATCTACTTTTGAATCGCCGATTGAGAATTGGTCTAAGGCAGATCGCCATGGAGTGATCCCTGCAATCTCATCAGGTGGATTGGAAGACACAAAATCTTCCGGTTTCTCAGGATCTTTTGGTTTGGTAATACCAGCATCACTCGCTCCAGCGATAAAACCTGGATAGATAAATAGAGAATCTCCGACGATTAATCTTGCTTCTTTGGGTAAAGTTAGGTTGGTGCCAATACCTTGGATCACCCCGTTTTTAATCAATATTGTAGATTTCTCCCCTTGCTTGCCGGGTGCTTTGAAGATGGTTGCATTTGTTATTGCAAAGGTACCTGTGACCCGCTTCATACCTGAGGGATCGCTTTGAGCAAGCGAAACTCCGGAAGAAAACCAACCGGCAAGTCCGAGGCAAATGGCACCTGCTTTGAGTAGCTTTTTGTTCATGTGAGTTGGACTGAATTAAGTTGAATTGAAATTAAATTTTAGTAAATAGATTGTAAATCGGAATGGGTGAAAACACCTTTTTTTCAAGAATTAACTCTTAAGCAAGCTAACAAATGCCTTATTATTTTCCTGATGATTTTTTTTTTGACCGCCTATAATTTGATCAATGGCAAAGATCATGGTTTGAAATACGCTTTTGATGCGTAAAAAATAGACAATTGAATTCCCTTTTTATTTGGTTGGTTTATGAGGATTTCTTTTAGTGTAATGGCACTATCTTTAAGCACATAATCACTCAAATACCGAATGAAAAAAATCCTGATTATAGAGGATGATTTGTTGATTTCAAGCCTAGTCCAGTTTCGTCTAAAGAAGGACGGATACGATACTTTTCTTGTCAAAGATGGAAATGCAGGGATTTTGGCTATTGATCAAGAAGATCCCGATTTGATTATTACTGATGTGATGATTCCTTTCAAAAATGGAATTGAAATCATCCAGTATGCCAGAAAAACTAAACCAAACGTGCCTATAATTGTACTCAGTTCGCTCGGTGAGGAAGAGCAGATCGTACTTGAAGCTTTTAATCTGGGCGTGGCTGATTTTATTCCAAAACCATTTAATCCAAATGAGTTAGCAATAAGGATCAAGCGTATTTTGCAATAGGGCCTAATGCGGATTAATCGAGCGAAAATTGTACTCTTTTTTCTCCTGACGCTGCATCCATTTAAGATGTGCTTTTCTCAGGACTCGATTCGTAGCCTGACAGATTCTACCTCTTTGATTAATTTTCTATCCAATCATGAGGAGATTCCTGGCCTTGCATTTAGGTTGGTATTCTCTACACCTGAGCAATTAGTAACCCTTGGCGCTGATTCAATCATTGATCTGACGAATGATGGGTTGGCAATCTCACGTCGCTTTGATCGCTTAGCGCAAGTTTCTTCTTGGAAAGGTAATTTTGCGTCCCATGATTCTATTCAATCGAAACTACAGTTTTCACTTTTTGAACAGCCAGTTACCTGGAAAAACGTCCTTAAATTCACCAACTCTGGATTGGCTAATGGCGAAATTTCCAATTCTACAACACTCTCAAAAAATTCTTCAGACCTAATTTCTATGGCTCACCAAGCACCTTTTCTTTCTACAAAGAAAAAGGGTTTTGGTTACTTTTCTGATATAAAAATATTCCTGATTACTGCCATCATCATCCTTTTCATTTCAGTGACGGTCGGCATGATCATCTACATGATTATTTTTAAGTCCAATAAAAATAAGACAGAGCGCCTTAGAGTGGAGTACGATGAAAAAATTGTCGGCCCTCTATCAGAGATATTATTTGACAGAAGTAGGCAAGAATTAAATTCACTTTCATCTGAAGAACTTTACGGTTATTTTTCTTCTGATTTATTGGCAAAGCCACTTTTCAAAGAAGTGTTGATCGAACGTATTTTGTCTTTGAATAAAACGATGAAAGGTGATTTTAAACTAAAGCTAAAAGAACTCTATAAGCGGTTGGAATTTGACAAGTTATCCATTCGCAGCCTTTCAAGTTTTCAGTGGGACAAAGTAGTTTCAGGCTTGGTTCAAATCAATGAGATGGACTTGGAGGAAGCTGAATCTGACGTCAAAAAACTAGTTAATTCCTCCAATTTTTATATCCGATCCCAAGCCGTGGCCACTCTTTTAAACATCTCTAAAAGTGTGGATCTGAGTTTTTTGAGCGATCAGAATTTTCCTCTTTCTCGATGGCAGCAGATGAACTACCTCAGAATTATCAGGTATTTGCAGTCGCATAAAGAACTCAAAGTGGAGAGCTTATTTTCTTCCGCAAACCAAAGTATCAGGCTTTTTGGCTATAAGTTGGTCAGGATTCTGGGAAGAGTTGATCTGGTTCAGCTAATGGTGGATAGATTTGATGAAGTGCCAGAATTAGAACGAATTGAAATGCTGTACACGTTCGAGATCCTGGGAGTGCCAGTGGATTCCAGATTAATCAATAGCAGTCTACTCACTTCTAATGATAAACTCATCAGACGAGCTGCGATGGCTGCAGGCCAGATTGGAGATGAAACTACGGAAAAGATGATGTGGAAGATTCTTCCGACGATAACCTCTTTTCAGCTCAAAAAAAGCATTTTGAGAAGTTTAAAAACTCTTAATCCGATAAGTTATGAGGCATTTATTGAAACAAACACCTTGTTGGATATCAAAGAAATTAATTCCCATCTCTTAGATCCATTACTGCAGGATGTATAATTTCCTCTTTCATCTTATCATGGAATTGCTTGGGCTCATCTTTCTTTTTCTGAGTTTCACAGTAATAGTTGCCTATTTCTGCATCATGGTTTTGAGCGCTTTGGAGATGCGTGATCAACGACGAAAAAACCGTTTTGCCGATTATCAAGATATCATCACTTCACCCATGGCTCCGGGAGTTTCCATTTTGGCTCCTGCCTTTAATGAAGGAGCGTCGATTGTGCAGAATGTGAAGAGTTTGCTATCGCTACATTATGGCAAGTTTGAGGTGATTGTAATCAATGACGGATCCAAAGACGATACGCTGGAGAAGCTTTGCCAGGGTTTTGAGATGGAGCTGACCTCTTATGCTTTTCACTCAGAGATTGCTTCTAATAAGATCAAAGGAGTATATAGATCCAGCAACAGATCTTTTAGCAGATTGATCGTCATAGATAAGGAAAATGGAGGCAAGGCAGATGCATTAAATGCTGGGATCAATGTAGCATCAATGGAGCTAATGGCATGTATAGATGTGGATTGTATACTTTCCAGTGGCTCTATCACTCGGATGGTGCGGCCATTTATGGAAGAGACCAACCGAAAAGTAATTGCGGTAGGAGGAGTGATCGGTATAGCCAACAACTGTGACGTTCAAGACGGGACAGTGACAAAATATAGAATTCCGGACTCACTTTTAGGCAGATTTCAGGTCATCGAATACTGTCGCGCATTTCTGATGGGAAGAATGGCCTGGACTAGAATTAACGGTTTGATGTTGATTTCTGGAGCATTTGGGTTTTTCAATAGAGAACTGGTGGTTGAGGTAGGAGGCTATTTCCCCAAAACTGTAGGCGAGGATATGGAGCTGGTAGTGAGAATGAGAAGATATATGGAAGAGAAAGGACAGCCATATAAAGTAAGTTTCGTGCCTGATCCACTTTGCTGGACTGAAGTGCCGGAAGATGAAGCGGTACTTTCTCGCCAAAGGAACAGGTGGATGAGAGGAACCATAGAAACCCTGCAGCTTCACCGCGTCATTAAGATGAATTTGAAATATGGTTTGATGGGAATGATTTCCTATCCCTATTGGAGTATTTTTGAAAAGATGGCACCTGTATTAGAGGTTCTTGGACTGCTTTACACGATTGTATTAATCAGTATCGGCGATTTTTCAGCATTTTATTTTATAGCTATTTTTGTGGTATTATACCTTCTTTCTATACTGGTATCCTCCTTTTCATTATTGTATGAGCAGATCGCTTTTAATAATTATAAGGATAAAAAGGATTTGAATAAATTGATCATGACGATTTTGATTGAGCCATTTTATATACATCCCAAGGTGGTTTATTGGGGATTAAAAGGGCATTGGGATTTTATTAAAGGAAAAGGTGGATGGGGGCAGATGATCCGCACGGGATTCAAAAAATCTGAAGATAAAAAGAAATTAAAATCCACCGTAAATTCTCAAACATGAATAAATTAGTAGTTTTAGTCATTGGGTTCAGTCTTTTCACCTCTGTGATAAAAGCTCAGGACAGTTTTGATCCGGATGAGTTACTTATTCAAGCCAGAGACCTTATTTTGAATGATAAGTATTTGGAAGGGCGAAAAATAGCTTTTCGGGCATTGGCAAAGTACCCAGATTACGCTGATATCTTAATTTTGGTTGGTAGAAGCTACGCTTGGGAAGGTAAAAATGATTCGGCATCTGTGTATTTATCTCGCGCTATTGTAGCGGATCCGACCTATGAAGATGGATATGTGGGGTATTTGGATAATCTTTCCTGGGCTGAGCAGTATGATGAAGCACATCGGATTTTGGGGATAGCCAAGAAAGCTTTCGGAGAACCGCTACCAGATGAAATTCGCTACAAAGAATCGAGGCTATTATACTTTGAGGAAAAGTATGAGGAGTCCTATAAAATAGCAGAATCACTTTTTGAAAAGAAATACAAAAAAGATGAAATGCTCTCCTTCATGCAGACGCTTCAGCGATTTAAGAGAAACAACGCAGTTGGGATCGGATATGATTATGACAATTTTAGAGGTGATATCAGTCCCTGGAATACGTTTTCGGTATACGGCCGCACCACCACTAAGTGGACTGGCTCATTAATTGGAAGAGTTACGCAGTCCAGTCGTTTTGACAATACAGGAACTTTATTTGAATTGGATGCCTATCCTTCACTGGGAAAAAATGCCTATGCCTATTTTAATATTGGAGGCTCGGGAGTTAGCTTCTTTCCCAATTTCAGGGTAGGAGCTTCGATTTACTATAGCTTACCGAAAAGCTGGGAAATAGAAGGGGGTTATCGCTACTTGAAATTTTCAGATGCCACGAATATATATACCGCATCGCTAGGCAAGTACCTTGGCAACTGGTGGCTCAATCTAAGAGCCAACCTAATTCCCGGTACTAAGTCTGGTCTTGGCACTTCAGGGAATCTGCAAGCAAGATATTATTTTAAAACAGGAGAAGATTTTGTGAGTGTTCAGGTCAGCACTGGAGTTTCTCCAGACGAAGAAAGCAGAGATCCATCTCAGTTGTTGGATTCTTATAGAGCAAGAATAGGTTACCAACAATTAGTTACTGATAGGATAAGAATAGATGCTTACACCGGATATAGCAGGAATGAACTTTCGCCTGGTAGATACCGGGATGATTTAAATATTTCTTTAGGTTTTGAATATCGTTTTTAATAGCCTCAAATGATCTCAGAGGAATCCAAAATATTTCTAAATAGAATAGTCCCACTTGTTCTATTGCTCGTTTTCATTCCATTAATCAGCTTTATTGTTTGGATACTTTATCCTAAGCAAGAGCTTGAAATATTGGTGATAGACAAGACCGTCCCAAACTTCAAATATCAGGAGCATAAGTCTGTCTTTTGGATATTGGAACACTTAAAATTTACCGATGAGAAAGGGGAATTTTATGACTACAAGATAGATTACGTAGGCTTTCATCCAGACGAAAGTAAAACTTATGGCCATTTTGATGATTTTTCTGGGCTTTCATCCAGCCAATTAAAAGAAAAAGTTGCAGCCGTTGATCTCATATATTTCGCAGACACTTACGGCGTTTTTGAAAATGATTTTAAAGAAAATAATGAAAATGAGCTGTCCAAGAAAATTCACGGTGGACTGAATAGAGGTGATATCAATCTGCTTAAAGAAGCAAGAGCTCAGAAAAAAACTGTTGTGGCAGAGTTTAACTCCATGGCGTCTCCCACACCTGCGGGAATCAGGGCGGAGTTTGAAAATATTATGGGTGTCAAATGGACGGGATGGATAGGTAGGTATTTTGATGAAATGGATACCAGCCAAAACAAAACCATTCCGACTTGGCTAATTCAGTCATATATGCTGGAAAGCTCTGCAAAATGGGATTTTAACGGTTCAGGTATTATTTTCATCAACGAAGATGGAAGGATTGAAGTGTTCGAAGATGAAATTGATTATGAAGGTGAGCTTCCGGTGATCAGAACATTATCGACTTTAAATCAAGGGTTTAATCTCCCCGAGTTTATTCCTTATCCAGATTGGTTTGATGTTGTGCTAATTGAGCGGGATTACCAGGTGATTTCTTATTACGACATCAACCCAACTGAAGCTGGAAAAGAAAAGCTCAGAACTCTGGGTCTGCCTCGGTTTTTTCCAGCTGCAGTATTTAATAGTACAGAGGAAGGAACTTTATATTATTTTTCGGGTGATTTTGCCGATTCCCGTGGTTCGTTTGGTTCGGCTAAGTTCTATGGAGTTCCTGCACTTTGGAGAGCTTTTCACATCGCCTCAGACTATTCGGATCGACAGAGTTTCTATTGGAACTATTACTATCCGCTTTTTTCGGAGATTCTTGAAAGAGCCTACAAAGTAAAATAAGCTTCTCATACTTTTTTCATGTTATATAGACTTCTGCATCATAAGGTTAGAATCATCAAGGCTTAGTTTACTTTAAATAGCTGATTTTTAAAAAGTGATGCTTATCATTTGTCTTTTTAACCTTGAAAAATAACTACCGATTGGTAGCCAGAGTTCCTACAATCATCGGGTGACGTTGTTAAGTTCAAATTTCCAATTTAAAATAGTTTCTATTTCGTCAATCTTGATAAAGTTGTTTTTTTGAAGGAAGTCGAAAGACGCACTATTTAGAGTTATCCGGTGAATGAATTATTTAATTTACCAACGGTTGGGTTCGAGTCCAATCAATAATTCCACTCACTATTTGAGTCATATATCCTTTGCCTTGAAATTCACTGTACGCTCCATAACCGATCTCTATTTCTCCGTCTGCATTTGGTTCTACTACTATACAGATGTCACCAATCATTTTGTTTTCAACTTTTGAGATTGCTGTCCATAGGGTTGAATACAGATAGTTTTTGGATTCATCTTTCACATTTGGACCTATAGTTTGGTCAAATGCTTCTTTTAATTCAGCTGAAATAATTCTTGAAGTACTATTCAAGTGCAGTTCTTCCTCTTAAGAATTGTCACTATTAAAGTACTTTATTAACTGGCCATAGGTCTATGGTTGTAAAATAGGTCTTTTAGTTTCTATCATTTGCCAGGGACTAACTTTTCGCTGCTCGGGAGCAAATCCAGAATTAGCTCAGACTTTTAGTTGAAACAATTAATTGGTCGGTAGAAGCCTGCGCGTCTGATAGGTATAATTATTCTTATTCTGGAATTCTTGGAATTCGCCGGTAAGTCGGTTTTTAAGTAATTGATCCTCTACCAAATCAATATTTAATCCATCGGAAATCACAAATACCTGATCGTCAGAAAGGAAATACGTGCCATTAAGGTAGTCAGCAAGTTGATTTTTGTTTCTCATTAGAGGCATAGCAATCATAGATTGAAACACTTGTGAAGTGTCCATTACCTGTCCTTGCCAGATTTTCTCTTTTGGCAATTGAATATCATTTTGGGATTGGAGAAATGACAGTAGAGTGGGAGTCACTTCAAAATGGCTAGTCAATCCTTTGAAATAGGTTGGCCTGCTAAGTAATGGAGAATAGACAATTAACGGAACATGAAATCTATCTAACCTTGATGCCATCGGGATTTCCGGAAGCCTGTGGTCGCCGGTGATAATGAAGATCGTGTGGTCGAATTCAGGTCTTTTCTTATAGCTATTTATAAAGTCTTTAACCGCATCGTCGGCGTACAGAATCGTGTAGTAAATGTCTTTGTATGATTCATATTCTCTACGCTCCCTATCTGAAGCATGCAGGACAGTACTTAAATGATTATCAAATTTCGTCTTGTAATAATCTGGATTTGGTACTTTATAGGGATTGTGTGAGGTGATGGTTTGAAAAATCCGAATCTGAGGGTTCTCTGCTACTTTGGGCAGCTTTTCTAAGGCATTGCTAAATAGTTCTTTGTCATTGTATCCCCAAGAAAAACCAGTTTCAGAAGTAATACGTGGATATTTTGGATCGAACGTATGTAGATCATCAATGGTCTTTACTTTTTGATATTCGAGGAAACTATCTTCGTGATCAAATGCTTTATCTGTTCCTATATAAAAATGTGTCTCATATCCATTTTGCTCCAAAATACTGAGTAAGGAATTGTGATTTGGAAAATCCTCATACATTTCCAAAAATCCATTTTCCCCAAAAGGTAGTCCACCAAATATTCCTGGTAATAATCCAAATGTTCTGCCTGAAGAGGAAATGGCATTAGTCCAAACCAAGCTATGTTTTTCCAGTGAATCCAGGAAAGGAGTAAAGCTACCCAAAAGTGCGTCCTTGCCAGAATAAGCTTTACCCAAACTTTCTATAAAAATAAATACAAGGTCAGGTTGACGTTCTAAGCTATCGAAAAACGGACTTAGTACATCGGGATATTCTGCAGTATGGAGAAAAGGATAATTTGGATCTGTGAAGTTCTTTTTGACAAGGAGATGATCATCAACAGACCTCAGATAGAAGTCAAAGTAAAACTCATTTTTATATCTGTAGTAATTAAAAACCTGCTCAGCAAGATAATTAGACTTATTAAACTGAATATTTGCTTTCAGTTCATTGGTTGAGTCAGTTTCTTTAACAGGAAGAAAATAAAAGATAATCAAAAACCAATACATGCATATAGTGAAAATCAGCGTGGTTTTGATCTCAAAACTCAGGTATTTAATGGCAAGATTGAAGATTAATATTAGAATAAAAATCCCAAAAATGCCTGCTAAAACTGACACGATATTCAGCTGCCCGGACGCTTTGATTGTGGTCCACATGTCTTCCAAATTGTAGCCTAGTAAGTCTTTTCCTAGAGGATTTAGTGTGTTTAAAAAATAGAATACCAACATCAACTGTGCGAGCACTGAGACGATTAAAAAGAATTGAGTGATCCATTTTGCAAGAGAAATGGAAAGGATACTTAGAAAAATATGGACTATACATAAAAGCCCAAGAAAGTAGAGAATCCAATTGATATCAGCTAAAAAACTTTGAAAAGCTATTTGGTGAAAAGAAATTGGAAGAACATGAATATTGAAAATTAGGTAGGTTTCCAATCCTCTCAACAACATCATTAAAGCAGAGAAAATCAGGGACATACCCCAAAAATTACTGGCTGTTGTTCTGATCTTTAAGGGTAGATTGGAATGAATTTCAGCCTTTATGGCCATACTAATTACTTATTTTTTTTATTGGAGACTGAAAAGATAGGCCAAAATCGGGTATCTTCAAGCCGTGAATTTATAAAATTATATGGGTAAATCTGATTTACTGTTGGAACTCTATTCCAACTTGAGCACTACTGGGGCGGTTACTTTTAGCTCGAAAGCCTTGGTGAATAAAATGCTTTCGCATGCAGACCTTTCTGGTGCAAAACTAATTGTTGAGCTGGGAGGTGGTGATGGAAGCATCACACAGGGAATAGTGAACAGGATATCTCCTGGCACTAAACTGTTGGTCTTTGAGATCAATAAATCTTTCTGTGTCTCGATGGAGAAGCAATTTCCACAAGAAAATGTACAGATCATCAACGATTCCGCAGAGAATATTGTGAATTATCTGCAAGGTGAAAAAGCTGATTATGTGCTTTCCTCACTTCCATTTAGTTTTATAGCGCCGGAAATAAAGGATATGATACTTTCTCAAACGAAGATCTCACTTTCTGAAAAGGGAAGATTTATCCAGATTTGTTACTCTTATTTGCTTAAGAATCTGTTTAAAAAGCATTTTTCAGAGGTAAGTACAAGTTTCACTTTGAAAAATATTCCTCCTGCTTTTGTGATGGTTTGTAAATAATAAATGCAGATTCTCCGAATAGCCATATTGGAAATGCTTCGTCAAAAGAAAACTCTTCCTTTTTATCCAGAAGAAGTTGTCCGGCAAATGTATCCTGAAGATTGGAGTCATTTCATACCTGATATTTTAATGGAGATGAAGCAAATGCAGGAAGAGCATCTGATAAGCTTGGAGGAAAACAACATAGAAATCGTCAAAGACAACTACCCAACAATACTGACTAAGATCAGCCCGGTCAAAAAGTAAATTTCTTTTTACATCAAATGAATAAAAACTCCTCATTCCCACAAACAACCGTTTTGGTACCAGAGGGAATGGAAGTTTTGACATTAGGAGGTGGATGCTTCTGGTGTACAGAAGCAGTTTTTCAATTGATAAAAGGAGTAATCGAAGTGAAGTCGGGATTTTCAGGTGGGATTTATTCCAACCCAACTTACGAAGAGGTGCATTCAGGAAAGACGGGTCATGCAGAGGTTGTACAATTACTTTTTGATCCTACGGTGGTCAGTATCAGCCAGCTTTTGGAAATTTTTTGGTCCACCCACGATCCAACCAGTCTCAATAGTCAAGGCAATGACAAGGGTCCTCAATACAGGTCAGTTATTTTTTATCATGATGAGGGTCAACTACATATTGCTAAGGAGATGAAAATAAAATTTAATCAAAACGAGATATATAAGAAGCATGTTCTGACAGAAATCACTAAGTTTTCAAGCTTTTACTTGGCAGACACTGAGCACCTGGATTATTTCCGACGGAATGGTGCTCATCCTTATTGCCAGCTGGTGATTCAACCAAAGGTTAACATACTAAAAACATCTTTTTCGGGTCACTTAAGGTAAGATTACTTATTTTTGTCCCGCAAAGCCCCACGGAATTATGACTAGAACTAGAGCACAAGAATCCAGAGCAGCGATAGAGCGACTGTACATTACGATGAGACATCTCTTTACCCGTGGGATTTACAAGCCCGGTGGGATATCAGGTGAGAGTTTGGTGGAAGCATTGATGGTACTAAGTCCCGAGATCTATGGATTTGTGACAGATCATGAAAAGATCGAACTGGACGGTTTGCTTTATGTGATGGAGCGCTTGCCTAAAGGAATAGAAGAATGTAGGTACGTGAGGCTAATCAGCAGAGAAGGATTTGAATCATCATCACTGGAAGCCATCCTTCCTCCTAAGAGAAAACGTAACTGTTATCGCTTGGATGAACACATCATGTATGTGGAGATGACTCGCGGAAGGTCAGATATTTATGATATCCTGACTCACCTTACTTTTTTGAATATAGAGTCAAGAAAAATCTACGCCAATAGCATTGATTCCAAAGGAAAGATTACAAATAATTGGTTGATGCTGGAGGAGTTGGTAAAGAGAGAGGAGACGGGTGAAGACTTTGAAAAAGAAACTGCCTGTGCCTATCTGAGTCATTTGATTGGGAGAACTTTTGAAGAAACTATTCAGGCTGTGGATAAATTTACCAAAAGTAGCAACTCTAATAGTTTGTTTTCGATCGTTTATAATCTGGGAAAACTTGCGCAGGATGAGGTGACCAAAAATCTGGATCGGGAAATTTCTTTTTCAGCCACACTTCGAGAGCGTGTTGGTCATCATGTGTACGGAGAATTGTGGGCAAGGAGAATCAAATCTGTACTCGATGAGCATGAGCTGCTCTCTCGACCTATCCATATCATCTCCGCCAACTTGCATTCGGTTTTGAATACTATTTATGGCAGCCAGCTATTGGGACTGAAAGATTATGAATCTTTAGAAAAGGTCGTGTTGGATATATCTGTGAATGCTAAAAATAATAAAGGGAAGAAGATTGAGGAATATGCCTCAAAATATGGATTTATCAATCTTCCTGATCTTTCTGGGACTAACATTGGAGCACAGATTATAGATACGGCATTATTAGAAAGGGATGAGCTGATTCCCGGCGTGAAACTTCCGGCCGATAAGGAAAATAGGCCTGTTTTTGTGGTGATGGATTATGCTTTTGGAGAGCAGGCTTATGAGTGTTTTGATGAATTGTTGAAACCTTACAAAAAGGAAGGGAAAGAGATTCCTCTGGATATAATTTCTACTTCTATTATGGGAAAAGCTGGAATTCTTTATGGTGGAAAAGGTGATTTAATGATTCCCAATGCCCACGTATTTGAAGGAACAGGCGATAATTACCCTTTTAAAAATGAATTGAAGAAATCGGATTTTGAAGGCTATGGGTTAGGAGTTTATTCCGGAACGATGGTATCGGTGTTAGGAACCTCTCTTCAAAATAAAGACATTCTTACCTACTTCAAAGAATCTTCATGGAACGCCATAGGCTTGGAAATGGAAGGCGCGCATTATCAAAAAGCGATACAGAGTGCTTCGAAGATCAGGAAAAGTATTCGTTCAAATGTGAAAGTATTGTATGCTTATTATGCCTCTGACAATCCGTTAGAAACAGGATCTACTTTGGCTTCTGGCGCTTTGGGGATGGATGGAGTGAGACCTACCTACCTTATTACCTATAAGATTTTTGAAAAGCTATTTGGATAAACAAGTGCTACAAAATTTGGCCACCGGAAGTGGGAATTAAAATTTCCAAGTGGTGGCCTTTTTGTATTTAAATAAATATATCCTCAATCTTTAGTTCTAGTTGAATGAAGCATTTTAAGCCTCCAACCTTGGGCAGTTTTTATAGCCGTGGCGCTCTCTAACCAGTGCAATTCAAGATCTGGTTTACCTTCAGATTTAATTACTGCATAGTTGTGATAGGCGATCCAAGCACTGTTGCCTGTTATCTCTGTTTTGATAAATTCAAATTTATTAGTTCTTATAGAAGTGGACTTTGCGCCAGCGGAGCTCAAGTAATTTTTAACAACTGCAACATTCCAAACTTCCCCATTTTCCAACAGTATAAAGTCTGAGGTATAGAATTCTGCAATTCTAGTGGTATCGTAGGATGAAAAAAGCACATCAAAAGATTTCTGGATTAAGTTTTGAATCTGGGTAGAATCAGCTACTTCTTGGAACTGTGAAGCAGTAAAATCCAGGGAATTCTCCAGACTTGAATTGATTAATTTTGAGAGTTCGAGATATCCATCTGTTACCGTTACTTTTCCTTCAAAGTACTCTTTGACAAATGGAGTATAACCAATAGAAATGGAATCTCTGATGATCAACACTTTTGGTTTTGAGTCTATAAATGAGGAGAGAAAAATAAGAGGTGAAAGAGCTATAATATTTCCCTTGAAACGATTCATATTCTTGACAAATTATAAGGATTTAATTCTTAAAAAAATCAATAGTTTGATTGATAAATCAGTTTAGTAATTGATCTCTAATTGGTTCAAAATCAGCAAACTTTGAGTTGTAATGAGTGAAGATTAGAAAGATAGAATTGGCATCTTTTAACGAGAACTCATTACTTTCCACATAGTCTTTAATGGCTTCACCATCTTTTCCAAATAGCTCATAAAACGATTTTCTTTTAGTGGGAATTTCAGTTAAATCTTTTCCTTTCAGGTAATAATAAACATCTCTCTTAATGAGTTCGTGATTTCTGTTTCCTACCATAAGTGCCTCATTATAGTTTGATTCCTTTATTATGACCTTAGTCCTTCTCATCAATGATAATTCTCCCTCTACTAAGACTTCGAAAAAACCTGATATAGGTACATTATCCTCCAACAAATCCATTCCATTCACAAAATATCTAGGAACAGAATAGGTGGAGTCTATCCATACCAGGTTTTGAATTTTTGAACCCTGAATTTGAATTATGCTTTTCCCTTCTGGTTGAATCGTTTCAAAGATATTGGCTGTCACATTGTATCTCACATTATAACCTTCCAGCAATTGCTGATTTCTGTAAAGTAAAAGAGTAGCTATATTCCATTTGGAATCTAGGTAGGAGTCTCCAATAATTTTGGTCGGCTCAGGAGCAATTCCATAAATAGTAGAGTGACCGTTGGCCATATTTGGTCGCTCATTGAGAAGATTGATGATATTTGTTGACCGTATACTTTTTTGCAATGCACCAGCTGTACCTCCAGCGGAGGATGGATTGAGCAGAAGTTTACCCAAATCCATATTTTTATCTACCACGATTAGCTTCTCGTAAAAATCATAATCTGGATAGGAGACTGTTAGAGAATATCGGCCTTCTGGAATATTTTCGAACGTAAATTTCCCTTCGTTAAGTGAGGTGGTTTTATATGAGGTCCCTTGAAAATACACGTTTGCCTGCTCGATTGGAAGATTGTTGGATGAGTTCTGAAGCTTACCTTTAACGGTAAAAGTTTGGGCTTCAATAGAATTAGAGGTTAGTAGAACCAACATTAACAAAGGCAGGATTATTTTTATTCGATACGGTAGTGTCATTATATAGAGCAGTTATTAAAATGCACCTTCAAAATACGCAAAAGATCGCTACGACTAACTTGAAGAGTATTCAAATCTAAAAAGTATCACCTTTTACATCCATCTATCCCCACAAGTATTTGGGTTTCTGTGCAATTAGAACCTATATTTGGAAAGATGTCAGAGACGACTTCTGCATCTATTACTACAATCACCTCAATTTTGGACTTCTCTTCATTCAATTTCGAACCCTCACTTCAGGAAGGCCTGAACGCAATGGGTTACGAAAAGCCTACTCCGATTCAGGAACAAGCTATCCCAGTTATACTAAAAAATAAAGATTTAATTGCCTGTGCACAAACTGGTACAGGAAAGACTGCTGCTTTTATACTTCCTATTTTAAATAAAATTTGTAAGTCTGGCTCAGGAAATCTAAATACCTTAATCCTAGCTCCAACCCGTGAACTCGCTATTCAAATCGATCAGCAGATTCAGGGTTTCTCTTATTTCTTGGGTGTGAGTTCGATCCCAATATATGGGGGCGGAGATGGCATCGTATGGGAACAACAGAAGAAAGCCCTTGAAATGGGCGCCGAAATCGTGGTAGCTACCCCAGGAAGATTGATTGCTTTGCTTGCCGGTGGAAAAATGGATCTTAGTACACTGGAGCATTTGATTTTGGATGAAGCCGATAGAATGATGGACATGGGCTTCTCAGATGATATACTAAAAATCGTCAATTATCTTCCAAAGAATAGACAGACCATACTTTTCTCGGCGACCATGCCTCCAAAAATCCGGCAGTTCAGTATGAAATTTCTTCGGGAACCTGAAGAGATATCTATTGCTTTGGGCAAGACAGCGGCAGGAGTGACTCAGTCCATGTACTCAGTCTACGATACTCAAAAGGAAGAATTGGTAAAGCATATTCTTTCGCAAAAAGCGTACGAAGCTGTAATCATTTTTGCTTCAACCAAAGACAAAGTAAAGTCGCTCTTCAAAATTTTGAAGAAGCACTTTCAGATTGAAGCTTTTCACTCCGACTTGGAGCAGGTAGAGCGTGAGAAAATCATGTCTGACTTCAAAAATAAAGCAGTTAAAATTCTAATCGGAACTGATATTATTTCCAGAGGAATCGATGTCGTTGGAATAGAGTTGATCATCAACTACGATACTCCAAGTGATCCGGAAGACTACGTGCACCGTGTAGGAAGGACTGCTAGAGCAGACATGGAAGGTGAAGCTATCACTTTTGTCAATCCAAAAGATCAATACAAGTTTGATCGGATTGAAAAGTTGATTGGGATGAAAATAACTCAAAATCCTTCGCCCGAAGGTTTTGAGATAGGACCGCAGTACAGCGGTACGGTGGATAAGAAAAGCTCAGGCGAATCTAGACCTAAGCACAAGGCCTCTAATAAGAAAAAGCCTACTAATGTGAAAGGTAAAGTCGCTACGGAAAAAAGTACGGCTCAAGGACCAAAGATTCATCCTAAAAGAGAGAACTTTTCTGAGCAAGCTTCCTCTGAGAATCAAAGTTCTCCAAAGGAAAATCATAATCCTCCGTCTGATTCAGCAAATTCTAATCCCTCAAAATATGAGAAGAGGAGAAATGTAATCGATCCTGAATAAGATAATAAATCATTGGATTTTAGAAAGTACTTCCTTAAATTGAAGTACTTTTTATTTTTAAATTAAATCCAATGCAATACATTAAACTAAAATCCAGAGGTGCTTCTGTTTCATTTTTACAAGAGATTTTGGTTGACATGGGATATGAGGTAACCGTTAGCGGATATTTCGATACCATGACCGATCAGTCTATTCGCAATTTTCAAAAAGAAAATCTGCTCATTGTAGACGGTGAAGTGGGCATCAAAACTTGGACAATTCTGCTTGGGAAAGCAAAACCAGCTGAAGCTTTTGGCGACAAGTTTCTTTCAGAAAAGGATCTTAATGAGTTTTCAGAACGGTACGGATTATCGTTGGCATCCGTCAAGGCCGTAAATGAAGTGGAAAGCTCAGGTAAAGGTTTTTTAATAGATGGACGTCCAAAGATATTATTTGAAGGTCATGTTTTTTGGCGTCAATTGAAAGACAGAGGAATAGATCCCCGAGAATTCAGTTCCCCAGAAAATGATTCGGTACTTTACGACAAATTCACCAGAGCGAACTATTTAGGAGGAGCAAGAGAATATGATCGAATGGATTCTGCAGCAGCTATTTCTCCGGATCCCAAGTTCAAAGAAGCAGCACTTTCGTCTTCTTCTTGGGGCAGTTATCAAGTAATGGGATACCATGCAATCCCATTGGGATATGGGTCAGTTACTCAATTTGTGGACGAAATGTATATACATGAGAGAAATCACTTAGAGACTTTTGGGAGGTATATACTGAAATATGGCTGTTTAGAGTATTTAAGGAAGCTTGACTGGTCAAAATTTGCCAAGTGCTATAATGGTCCAGCCTTTGCTAAAAATAAGTACCACGAAAAAATGGCGAAAGCATTTTTAAAATATTCATAGAAATAAAATTATGTTGATTAAGAATTTCATAAATCTCTTCGAGCGGGATTTGGATAAACTCCAGCTCGAAATCTCATCATACTCCAGCGAAAAAAATATGTGGAAAGTAGATGGTTGTATTATTAACTCATCAGGCAATTTGTGTCTTCATCTCCTGGGCAATTTGTCGCATTTTATCTCCAAAGAAATTGGTGGCTTTGATTACAAAAGAGATAGAGATTTTGAGTTCAATGGAAAAGATGTACCAAAAGCTGAGTTGCTTAAATTAATCGAAAAAACGAAAATAAACATTATTGTTAGTCTGGAGGGGTTGGATGAATTTGTCTTGGCTAAAGACTATCCTTTGGAAGTATTTGGATCTAAGATGACCTACTTCTTTTTTTTACTTCATCTTTATGGGCATTTTAATTATCATTTGGGACAGATCAACTATCATCGCAGATTGCTTGACTCAAAAGATTAGTCCTGATTTTTTTGAAATTCGAGATAAGGAATAGGTATTCTACAATCCAATTTTTTGATCTCTTTCAAAATTGAGTTAAAGTAGTTTTTCCATCCCATTTCCCTATAAATTTGTACGGGTCAAAATTTGCAAATAGCTCTTCGCTGTACCATCCTAACTTTCTTGTTTTCGCAATTACCTCAGTATGAAGTTTATTTTTATAGGCATACGCTCTCATTGATTCCACATTTTTCCACAGGCTAAAGGTAGCTTGCATAAACCAAGGATATTCTCCTATACCTATTGATAAGATCACTCCTGACTGATGCGCAAGTACCCCACTTACTGGTGCTACGTACTTCCAAAATTGAGGAATATATGTTGTTTTTATCCTAGCTCGAGTAATTACTGCAATTTTTCCTTCACCGTATTCATCAGAAGTAACGTAAGGATTTAAGCCACTCCATTTTCCGTGTGCTTTGATTACGTTCATATAAAAAGTGCCAATTTGAGTTGCACGCATTCTGAAAGGTTCAAATTGTGGGGAGGACTCGAAGAAATCAAAGGCTGCATTTTCGGATTCCCAAACGCCATGAAAGGCATATACATTTGGGTTGAGCAACTTTCCAAATCCATCTTTGTTTCCACTTCCTAAAAGTTTGAAAAATTGAAGTCCAGGAA
>Ga0307487_1001139_pt1 | contig 19377 bp, 18 predicted proteins | sample CBIW12metaG_FD_203665 | JGI IMG/M metagenome (GOLD analysis project Ga0307487, IMG submission 203665) | Sea-ice brine microbial communities from Beaufort Sea near Barrow, Alaska, United States - CBIW 1.2 | ecosystem: Environmental > Aquatic > Marine > Coastal | place: USA: Alaska | collected... | reverse complement strand
ACACTTATCAACGGCTGACTAATGAAACACAGCCATCATTATTTTAACAAACCGCCGTATACCGAACGGTACGTACGGTGGTGTGAGAGGACAGATAGGGGATTAACCCCTATCTTCCTACTCGATTCTTCAATTGCCCATAAATAAGAAAACAGAATTAATTATAAATACACTGCCAGAATCGAATCTCTTAACCTATGGAGGCCTTTTTCAAAATTCTTATCATTTTTTTAGTGACCCCAAAATGATTTCTGTTAATACTCATTTAGATCATAGTGTTTTCAAAATTGAAAAGTCTGAAAATTCAGTTGCAGATTCAATATTAAGGCTTAGTTCATATGTATCAAGAATTCCATGGGTTGTTTCGAACCAAAACAAGCTTGAAAATGATAATTACAAGATTGGGAGTGCGGGATATTCAGCAGCTTTTTTAGGAGATCCGCTCAATTCATATATTTCTACAAACCCATGGGCAGTTACGAATCTCCGCCATATTGACAAGAGTGTTTTTCAAATTGAAAGTACTGGATACTCAGTTGCTAATTCAATGATTCGTTTGGGTTCACATGTTGCTAGCAGTCCATGGGTTGTTTCGAACCAAAACAAGCTTGAAAATGATAATTACAAGATTGGGAGTGCTGGATATTCAGCAGCTTTTTTAGGAGATCCGCTCAATTCATATATTTCTACAAACCCATGGGCAGTTACGAATCTCCGCCATATTGACAAGAGTGTTTTTCAAATTGAAAGTACTGGATACTCAGTTGCAGATTCAATGGTTCGTTTGGGTTCACATGTTGCTAGCAGTCCATGGGTTGTTTCGAACCAAAACAATCTTGAAAATGAATGTTACAAGACTGGCAGTGCTGGATATTCAGAAACCGTTTTAGGAAATCAGCTCAATTCATATATTTCTAAAAGCCAATGCGTAGTTTCTACCCTCAGCCATTTTGATAATGGTGTTTTTCAAATTGAAAGTACTAGATCAGTTGCAGATTCAATGGTCCGGCTGGGATCACATATTATGAGAAGTCCTAGGGTTGGTTCTATCAATGACTTCTATCCCAATGAAGTTTTCAAGTTAGGAAGTGCCAATTATCCAAATTCAAGCTCCATAGGTGAGGCTAACTTTAAGTGTTTTAATAGTTTTGTTATAAATCCTAATCATTACAGCTCTGAATATGGGATTATCCAGGTGAAAAAAACAGAATATCCATGGTTAGCTTCCAATTTAAGTTCATGGGCACCTTCTGTCAATTCCTTAAGTGTTACCACCTCAAATTCAGTAAATATTACCAGAACTTCAATAATTGAACATGATGACAATGGACTTTTTACATCGGCACGTCCATTCAGAATTTATGAGCCACTAGATAATTATACATTAAATACACTTAAAAATACGCTTGAATCCACTATTCAGAAATTTAAGGATCATTCACCAGTACAGAGGTATTGTTTAGGTTTTGAAAAGGGCCAACAAATTACCGTAATTAATATATTCATAGTGCAGGGAGATGTAATTGGAGATAATCATCACTTTGGCGACAAAAACTATTATTTGAATCAATGAGTAAATACGTATTTAAAGGTGAAATAAAAGGTGATGGTCACCACTTCGGTAATAATTATTTTGAAAGTTCGAAAGAATTTATTAAGAGCTCAAGCCACAAGTATTCGAGTTCTGAAAAAGATTTGATTGAATTGATTTTTGATAACTTTCAAACCGAAGATGAAAAGAGAAATTTATTAAATAGCCTGAAAAATCTTTCTGAAAATCCTGAAGAAAATCTTTCTGAAATACCTGTTTGGAAAAAATTCATAAATCAACTTACTGATTTTGGATTAAAGGAAGTAGCGGAAAGGGTTATAGATATTGTAAAACATCGTATCCCTGATCTGTCAATTTAGTCCTACGGTAGTATTAGTTAATTTCTGTCCTTCCTTTCCCTTGAGGTACCCCAATGACCATATCCGAAAATCTAGCCTAGCTTTTTCCCTCCTTGGTAATCACATATCTCTGCTCGGGGCTATTTCGACTTTCGGAATTGTTCAAGCTAGATCTTTATGGCTCGGTATAATGGTTTACGGATAGTTTGCTTTCGGTACCATCCTTTTTGATAAATGTCTTTTTTCGGAAAGTTAAATATCCAGTTTCGACAAGATAAAGAAGGCTTTTGGTGGCTTTCTCACTAGTGACTTTAATGTGAAGTTCAGCAAGTTCTTGTAGTACTTGGCTTACCTGTTTCTCGGATTCGAAATATCCATTTTCAACTAGTTTTGTGCGAATATTGAATGTTAGGCTGTTCTCATTTTTTAGATTTACAAAAAAATTGGGATTTTGGCTGTTGGTGACCATGAATTTATTCATATGATCAACACCCTCTTTTGTCTTGCGAAGCTTAAAATTTGAATTGAAAACATCAGCTTTTGTGATGCCAAGTTTCTCAGCAAGAGTTTCAGCTATTGAATCACTAATTGATCTTCTTCCTTTTCTTAAAGAATACATATGGTCTGAAGAAATTCCAAGAAAACCTGCCATTCCAATGGGAGTAAGTTCTAAGAATTTTATGAGCTCTTCAAATCTTTGGGCGGAAAAATGGTCAAGAACTTTATTGGTTTTATCATCCATGACCAAATGGATCAAAATATTTAGTCTAAAAAGTGGTCAAATTATTTTTGATATTACATTCTTTGTTTATATTTAGACACTTAAGAAAAAGTAAAGGATTTATTCTTCTACTTGGCATTAATCAAATGAGTCTCGACTGCAATTCCGACAATTTGTAATAGGACGAGACGGTAGGTTAATGCTCAAGGGATTATTATGCGTACTTTCGTATGCACTATAGCTCTTGGGCCCTATCGTAATTCCGTTCCTAAAGGTGTCGGAACCTGCAGTGCGGTAGATTGGCGCCCAGGCTATGGTGCTCCATTTTTATCGCTATAAAGACTCGTTTTACCATTTTTCATTTCTAATGAAAACGAGCATGATTTATTTACTTCCTTTTCTGTTGCAGAAAGCTTCCTGTAGGATCTACAGATTGGAAGGGTATGCTATGTTGGTAAGCGGGTCAGTTTGTTCTCCCACGATAGCTATCGGGGCTATACCTATCGGAACCTATTACATCCTTACAAAGGAGCAGGGCATCGCCGCGGTAGATCGCCTGTATCCTCTGAAGCCCAAAAATCCGATTTAAGGATAAGGGCACTTTTTCTCTCTGATTGCTTCTGATGGGCTTTGTATACTTCGTCGGGACTATCCACACAGATCAGGGAGTAACGTTACACGATGATGGAGATCATCTGCTGCAGCAGGTCAATAGCTCCATTACTTAAAATATTTCTTATTCATTATTGCAGGTTCGACAGGCTTACCACAAGTGGTTGGTCGGTTTGGACAGGGTGGGAGACTTGTGTCTAGATAGTATTAAGTATCAGGTAGCAAGTATCAAGAGGGTAGCACTTCCTAGATCGAGATTGCCGCGGCTCGTACCTCACCTTCCACCACGACGGACAAGCGCAATGACGGTATTCGCAACCGACATCGGTCATCGGACACCTGTCTCGCCTTGGCGGACCCAGCAACAAACATCTAAAAGCATGAAAAAACACATACTCACATGCTTCCTGATACAGCTATGTCTTGTCGGAAGCACAGTAAAAGCACAAAGTAAAGTTGCGGAGTCACCCCCAGGCACTGATTTGGTTTATCAGCCTGGTTTCCCAGGGCAGGAGGGCTTAGATCCTTCTGCTCGCTTGGAAGAGGGAACGCTTTACTTTGAGCTTTCCAAAAGTCAGGATCTGGATTCCCTCACGCTGAGGTTTTGGGATCACCTGATCAGCGAAAGAATGAACGTGACCCCTGGATACCAGAAAATGGTTCCGGGTGCCGAGGGGAATATGTTTGAAGGAAGTATGAAGTTTCAGGTCTTCACTTCGCCCTTTCCCAAAACAGATACCCATGGGTATTTTTCTGTCAATTCCGGCAGGGATAAGCTGATCAGGCAGTGGATATATTTCCCGGAAGACAGGGTAAGGATTCGGGCAGACCTTGCAGCAGGAGTGCTCCTCTTTGGAGGTCCTGATGCTGCTTTCTATCGGCTTCAATACGAAGTGGGCAGAGCATTCAAGGAAGATCAGTTCAACGCCAATCCCATTCTGTTTTCATCCAACAGGGAGTTTTACCGTTCGGATTCCCTGTCTGAAACACTATGGCAGCAATCCCGAACCAGACGGGAAGACCTTTACGTGCAGATGCAGCTGATCAGCAATGCAGAGGAGGGATGGGAAGAATTGGAAAAGTATATCTCCTCCAACTGGCTGGAACATCCGGCTATTGGGATTCTGGATCGGTACAGCACCCTGCTTTCTGCCGAACGCTTAAATCTGGTAGAAGCTGCTATCAAAGGACAGCTTCTTTTTACGGCCATCAATAAAGCGGATCTGGCATGGCCTGCCATTCAACAGGATTCCGAAAAAATGGCAAAACTCAAGGAATGGGTGGATGGCTTTTTTTTACAGGATCAGGAATATTCCCATCCGCTCCTGGCACAGGCGGTCTTCCAGTTTTCTCTGATGGAAGCCCAGGCTACCCAAACGCCCATTGAGCAGGTTTACCGAGAGTTACCCAATCCTCTGAGGGAGGAAGTGATTGCCTTTTACGTGCTGGATAATTTCAACAGAATGGAAAACAGGTTGCCGGGAATCATTTCAAAAAACCTTCCCTTGCTGCAATCCGAATGGATAAAATCCAGATTTGAAAACCTATTGGCGAATGTCAGGGATCCATTTTCTGCCGAGGGCATTTATTTACCCGATGGAAGCCAGCTAGATCCTGCTATCATCCAGGGAAAGACCGTATTGATCCATTTCTGGATTTCCGGTTGTAAGTTTTGCCTGGAAGAACATCAACGAGTCATGGCTGATCTCAGCGAACGATACCAAGGACGGGATGATATCCTGATCATGACAGTGAACGGCGATGCCAATAAGGAAAATTGGAAAAGGAGCCTGGCCTCGGGAAAATATACCTCAGAAAGTTCCCTGAATACCTGGGTGCCCCTGAATACCGGAATCCTACAGTCCTATTCAGTTTATTCTTATCCTCAAAAAATGATCATTTCCAAGGACGGTGCCATCCAGCTACAGTCCATTGTGCGGATGGAATTGCAGGATCTGATCAACCGTCTGGAACATGCTTCGGAATATACAACAGACGTCCTTTCATCAACTAATCAGTAAATTTATGAAACGATATATAATCTATTTATTGCTGATGTTCAGCATTTGCCAATCGGGATTTTCCCAGACTACCGAATTGAAAGGCAGGGTATCTGATGATGCTGGCATTCCCTTGCCAGGCGCCTTTGTCAAGCTTGCAGATTCGACCTATTCTGCCATCTGTAATGAGTCAGGTGAATTCTCCTTACAGGCTCCGGCAGGTACCTACACATTGATGGTTTCCTACATAGGAATGGAATCCCAGGAAATTGAAATCACCCTGCCCATGGAAGAACGCTTGGAAATCCTACTGATCCCTCAATCACTGGATCTTGCATCTGTGGAAGTAGTTTCCACCGGATATCAGCAGATCCCTAAGGAAAGGGCCACAGGTTCCTTTGCATTTTTGGACGAGGAGCTGGTGCAAAGAAAAGTAGGAGCCAATGTGTTGGAAAGATTGGGGGATGTGACTTCCGGTTTGATTTTCAACCAAGGACCACAGGCTGCCAATGATCCCATTTCCATCCGTGGGCGGAGTACCATTTTCTCCAATACCCAACCGTTGATCATCGTGGATAATTTCCCTTACGATGGACCTATGGAAAATATCAACCCCAATGATGTGGCCAGCATCACAGTACTGAAAGATGCGGCTGCAGCTTCCATCTGGGGTGCCCGTGCCGGAAACGGTGTGATTGTAATTACTACCCATCGAGGAGGTGAAAGCCAGCGGCTGCAGGTAAGCTTCAACTCCAATGTCACGATTAGCCAGGCAAGAGATTTGTTTTATATGCCCCAGATGTCCATTCCGGATTTTATAGGGATTGAAAGGCAATTGTTTGAAAAGAACTTTTACCGATCTACTGAAAACAATGCCAACAAACCCAAGCTTCCCCCAGTTTTGGAAACGCTTATTGCACTGAGAGATGGGAAGATCACCCAAGCAGGAGCAGATGCAAGGCTGACGGACTATGCACAGTCGGATATCCGCAGGGATATAGAATCCCATTACCTCAGGCCTTCCGTCGCACAGCAATACGCACTTTCGCTGAGGGGAGGAGGAAAGGTCCATAGCTATCATTTATCCCTGGGCTATGACCAGTCTGATGCCGATATAGTAGAAAATCCATCTAACCGCTGGACCTTGTCTGGAGGAAATCAATGGAAATTATTGGAAGGAAAATTGGAAGCAGGGCTGGACCTGAATTTTGCCCGACAGCAATCCAATAACAGAACGGCTCTTCCCAATGGCTATGCCTATGAATCCCTGACTGATGAGGCGGGTAATCCTACTGGGATCATCCAGAATTACAATAGACGCTACATCGAATCAGTTGATGGGCTAGGCTTGTTGGATTGGAACTACGTTCCGCTGAATGAAATCGGGAAGCTGGACAACAGCACAGAAGCCTATGACTTTAGGGTTTCTCCCTTTCTGAAATGGAATATCACCTCTGATCTGAATCTGGGAGTCTATTATCAATATTGGTCTAATCAGGCTGCTGGAAGAAACCGTAACAGTCAGGAGCTTTTCTACACCCGTGACCTGATCAATAAATATACACAGAAAGATGAGCAAGGAAACCTGAGTTATCCGGTTCCCATAGGAGATGTGTTGGATGTCAGCGAAAACAACTCCTTTTCCCATACTTTCAGACCCCAAATGACATACGCTAAGGTATTTAGAGGGGTAAACTTTCTGAATGTCCTGGCAGGAGCAGAAATAAAAGACCGTCAGGGCTTGGGGTTTTCGGATCGCTTTTATGGCTATCGGGATGATCTGGGAAGCAGTGTGCCGGTGGATTGGATCTCACGCTTTCCCATGTATTATAATCCAGGTTCACAGGTGAGTATTCTTTCTGCTCAGTCCCACTCGGGATTGACTGACAGGTTTATATCTTATTATGCAAATATTGGGTATGATTATGCTCACCGCTATTTCCTTTCCTTAAGTGCCAGGAAGGATCAGTCCAATATTTTCGGTGTAGACAGCAACCAACGGGGAGTTCCTCTATGGTCTGTGGGAGGAGGATGGATTGTTTCGGAGGAGAAGTTTGCGTCTGGAGCCAACATGCCCTTTCTGAAATTGCGCGCTACCTATGGCTACAGCGGTAATGTGGACAAAAGACTTTCCTCAGAAGTGACAGCCCAGTTTGTCAATTTTCAGTTTTACGATGTGCTTCCTCAGATGCGTGCAGCGGTCTTGGTCAATCCACCCAATCCTGATTTGAGATGGGAGAAGGTTCAAATGACCAATCTGGCCCTGGACTGGGAAACCCAGAATGGCTTTTTTGCAGGCAGTCTGGAGTATTATTCCAAACATGCCAGCGATTTGCTAGGTGAATATTCCGTTCCATCCTCTTCGGGTAAGAGCAGTTTTACCGGGAATTTTGCCGAGACCCAGACTCGTGGGGTAGATCTCAGCATGCAGGTAAAGTGGTTACGGAATTCCTTTCAATGGAGCACCAATGTATTGTACAGCCATTTGAAGGAAGAAGTGCTGGATTTTGAGAAAGAGCCTACTGTGAATAACCTCTTAGGATCTGCCTTCCTGGCAGCGCCATATCCTGTGGTGGGAAGGCCATTGTATGGGATCTATACCTATGAATGGGCAGGTCTTTCTCCTGATAATGGAAATCCCAGAGGTTTTTTGGATGGAGAACCAAGTGAGGATTACCGCGGAATCTCTAGAGCAGCTACCATCGAGAACTTACAGTATCATGGTTCGGCCAGACCTACAGCTTTTGGAGCGATACGGAATGATTTTTCCTTCAAGGGATTTAGCCTTTCTGTCAATATATCCTATCGACTGGGGTATTACTATAAAAGGAGATCTATCGATTACTACACCTTGTTAAGAGGGGAGATCGGCCATGGGGATTTTGATAATCGATGGCAGCAGCCAGGTGATGAAGAATTTACGCAAATCCCTTCACTTCCAGCTTCTGCAGATAGCAGAAGAAATTCCTTCTATTCAAATTCGGGTGCACTGGTAGAAAAGGGGGATCATATCCGATTGAATGATGTTAGGTTTTCCTATTCATTTTCAAAGGTCAATATGCCTTGGTTGCCCTTCCGCACTGCCCAACTGTACACCTACGCCAATAACCTGGGAATTATATGGAAGGCATCCAATGATGCGCTGGATCCCGACTACCAACTGGCAAGCCCTTTACGATCCTTTGCGCTTGGTTTAAAACTGGACTTTTAACAATCAATACTGGGTAAAAGGAGGAAATGAATTTTCTTAATAAGGTTAGTTGAATTAAATCCAAATACCTCCCGGTCAGAATATCTGACCACCCTTTTTCATTCCTAAAAATTAAAGAATATGAAAGCAATAAAAAATAGATTCCTGCTACTGATAGCCTCTTTAGGGTTGATTTCCTGTGAGGGTTTTCTGGATGAAAAACCGGAAAAATCCATCTTGGTTCCCCAGACAGTAGAAGATGTACGGGCCTTATTGGATTATTATACCAACTTGAATGACAATTCCCTGGCCGATTTTATTATGGCAGATGATTGGGTAACCGAGGATGCAAACTGGGAAAGCCTGAGTCCATGGGAACAAAATGCCTACCTCTGGAAGCAGCAGGTGTTTGAACCTTCGGAACGCTCCACAGATTACACCAAACTCTATCGTAAAATCTTTACGGCCAATGTTTCTCTGGAAGTTTTGCAAGGTTTGGGGAAAGGGACCGAGGTCAGAAACTTACGGGGAGAGGCTTTATTTATTCGTGCTTTGGCTTATTTCCAGTTGTCCCAGCTGTTTTTGCCTTCTCCGATGCTGGGAGGAGAAGAGATTAAATTGCCCGTCAAGCTCAATCCGAATGTCAACGAGCCTTCCCAATGGTGGCTTGTCTCAAAAGTAGTGATGCAAGTAGAGCAGGATCTGGTAGAGGCTTTTGAGTTAGTGGGCTCAAGTTCCCAATTTAAAAACAGGCCCAATAAGCAGGTGGTAAAAGCAGTTTTGGCTCGGCTCTATTTATACGAAGAACGGTGGGAAGATGCCTTGAATGCAGCTAACTATGTACTGGAGCAGGGAACCGTATCCTTACTGGATTACCATGAAAAGGACAGTACGCAAGCTTATCCTTTTAGCTTGTTTAATTCAGAGGTAATGTATTATGGGATTACCAGTAGCTTTTCGGTGACAGCGAGTTCGGGTACTTTTATCAATCCTGAACTGATGAAAAAGTATGGGGAAGGTGATTTGAGAAAACCGCTTTTCTTTACGGAGTCAGGAGAAAAATTCCTTTTCAAAGGTTCCTACAATGGAGATTATAATCTATTCACAGGGATTAGCCTACCGGAGATGTACCTGAGTGGTGCGGAAGCGTTGGTCCGAATGGATAGAGTCCAGGAGGGCCTGGATTTGATGGCTATTTTGGCAGAGAAGAGATATCAGTCCATGGATTTTTGGGAGGGGAACCTCTCCAAAAATCCCTTGGATTTGGTTCTGGAAGAAAGACAAAAGGAGTTGGTCTTTCGGGGTACTAGATGGATGGATATGAAGCGGCTGCATGCATTAGGGGAATTGGATGATGTTCCTACCAGAAAAATTGCAGACCAGAATTATCAATTGACAGGATCAGATAAACTGTATCTGATCCTACCTAGTTATGAATTGGAACTGGAGAGTAACTAAAAAAGCCCGGGCTCATGAATCCCGGGCTTTACAAGTTAAACTACTTAGTCAGCAGGAGGCAGTGTGCCTCTTTTTACAAATACCTTGTCTTCATCAGGGTTGATGGGATTTCCATTCACTGCATCATGAAGACATTCTGCATCTGTCAATTGATCACAGGTATAGGTACTGGGTCCAGGAGTTATTCCTGTGACATTGTACCATTGACCCGTAGCCTCACCGTATTGGTTCATGGCTAAATCCTTTGGTCCAAACGCAAAGGCAAAAGTTGCCGCCAGCACCAAAGCGAGTGCAGGCAGCGATTTGATTAATTTATTCATCGTTATGTCCTGTTTTTTAACAGATCAAAAACAGGGAAACCGTTTAGTCGCCCAATGAGGGCGTGGTTAAAGGCCTACTCTGTTAAGGGTTTTCGGCTTCTCCCTGTTACATCACCCAGTATAGTTTGGAGTCTCCACTTCCAGACTCGGAGACAGGCGATGGACTTATTGGATTTGAGAATGCTTGTATTGGCTATTTTTTTGGGGTGGGATAATGCCTTTTCCTGCCCCTCTTTTTATCTCTTTGTTTATTAGTTTGATTTGACTTAACTTTTAATAAAAGTTGCAATTCCCTTGGATCATCCTTTGGCTGGATACTCGTGAGAGTGTCCAGCTTTTTTATTGGAAAACTGTTCTTCTTTCCTGATTTGAGGTGATGGCTTTTCTAAGCGAGTGTTTTTTTCAAACCATAGCCCAGTTATGCTAACTAGAATAAAGCCTATGTTCAGCCAGAAATGCTCCGCCCATCCCAGTGATTCCAGGATCCCGGCACAGTTACAGGGAACCCTTGGGAAAGCTCCCACCCAGATCAGTCCCACATAAGTGGTGAAGACAGTGAGGAGGAGGATACTTGAGAGGTATCCCCACCATCTGCTGACCGAAAAGAGTAGGAGTAAAGCAATCAGCAACTCTGAGATAGGTACCGCAAATGCTAGAATCTCTGCTAGCTCTGCCGGAAAGGTCTGGTTATGAAATGCCTTCCAGCTAGCATCCCATCGGAGGATTTTGTCAAATCCGGTATAAGCCCACAAGAGGATCAGCAGGATGCTTGGGATAGCTGATTTTTCTGTGTTTTCCATTCAGTTTTATGTTTGATGGAAAGTTGAGGCCTTTAAAAAAAAGGAATTCACAAGGTGGGTAGTAAACTTAAAAAGTGTATCAATTATACAATTTTGAAATTTTTGAAAAATAAAGCCCCTGATTACTTGGTTTTTAGGTAATGTGAATATAAAATGTGCTACTGTTTTCTAACTCAGTAAAGGCAATAGGCAAATTCAACGGTTGATCATCAACTGTAAAGGCAATTATATTTGTGGGACTTCGGCAAGGAGTTTAGGAATCGGAAGTATTGTTACATCTTATGGATATACCATTATGGAAAGGTATGAATTGGACCCAAAGGTTCTAAAAACCCTTTTTGGTCTTGAAGGTAAAGTTGGTGATGCAGCTTTTGAAAAGCTTGTACCATTTTTGGACCTGCGACAGGCTAAAAGAAAAATTATTATTCGTGATGCAGGTGCAGTGGAAAATGAATCCAGGTTTCTTGTAGAAGGTTTGATAGGGATGTACTACACAGGGAAATTGTCCTGACTATACTTTCCTGGCGATGTCTTTATGGACTTCGAATCCTACCAGACGCAGATTCCCAGTAAATATCATTTCAAAGCACTTGGCGATTCCGTTTATATCAGTCTTTCTTATCTCAACGAGGAGCTATTGCTAAAGGAAATCCCAGATTTTAGTGATTTTTCTAAATCACAAATAGCAAAAGTCCGCAATGCGGATTTCGAATGGCATGCGTTTACTCAGATGAATTATCGGGATAAAATCCGAATAATAGAGGAGAAATTTCCTTCTTTCAAATATGACCTAACCAATAAGGAGAAAGCAAGTTTGCTGGGAGTAAGTTACGCTACCGCTGCTCGTATAAAGTCGTTTCCTAAAATTAGGAAGGTTAGTAGAGAAAATAAGCAACTTGAAAAATTGCTTAACTATCCTTTTCGAAAACAATGGAATGCTCAAATACCTCAAACAGATTAAGTATAAGATAGCAGGTTCCGTCCATTGGTCCCTATCTATTTCGTCTAGATATAAGATGCCCTGAGCGAGCAATTTAACTAACCTGTCATGAACATTATCGAAATTTCAATACAGATACTTTCCAACTTAAAAAGGGAGTTGTCAATTCTGAAGTTAGATGGAGAAAACAAACTTATTCAGTTTGAATCTGCCTTTCATTTGGTGGACAAGGCAATGGATAAGATCAAGCTCTTTATGGACAAGTATGATTTTGTTTCTGAGCAAGAAGAGATAGAATTCTTTAAACATCACATGTCAAATTTTCTCAAAGAATCTGTGTATTTCTCTGAACTTTTCAATATGGAGTCTATTAAACCAGCTGGGCCCGAACATGAAATCAGAAAATTCTACGAAAAGGAGTTGCTCAGTGTACAGGAGTTTCTCCAAAACAACCAGAATCTTTACAATTACCTGTTGATGAAAAAAGAGAACCAGGATAGGGTGTTTTTCCTGAGAAGTGCTCAGGCTCCTGTCTATAAGCCCAATTTATTCTGGCATACGCTGGATACCAGATATTGTACTGTCTATACATTATACTGTGCCAGGATCATGGGCACTCTTTCACTGGCAGGTTATATTCATGATCAATTACTGATTCTAAATGATGCTCAAGATTCGGTTGGGGAGGATAAAAATCCATCATTGTATTGGACAGGGAAAAAGACGGATCTGGTGGAATTGGTTTATGCCCTAAAAACATCCAATGTTATAAATTACGGAAATGCCAGTGTTGTAGAATTGGCAACTCTCATGTCGGAAGTGTTCGGTAAAGAACTGCAGGGTTATTACAGGACTTTCCTGGAAATCAAGTCCAGAAAGAAAAACCGAACTGTATTCCTTGATCATTGCAGAGTCAATTTGGAGGCTTATATGGATAGTTTTGAGGCAAGGGAATAATAATTCATTCTTAATGGACAACAGAGAAGTTGAAAAAAATGAGGCGCTGAATGAGTTGAGAGGCAGGAGGTGTTTTGGTAATAAACAAGGAGGATATGAAAGCATTTGTAGAAGCGCTTTTTGTGGAGATGGAACAATCACTGAAGGATGTGACGAAGGAGACTTCCAACGGACTGCAAAAAGCTGAGAGATGTTGTCAGGTGGTCAATGCGATTTTGATCCGATTGAAGGAATTTATGGCAGGCTATACATTCCGAGATGCTCACGAGGAGATCCAGTTTTTTAAGGAATACAAGCCTTTGCTCTTTAAGGAATTGATTTTCTACTCAGAACTTACTTACATAGAGGCAAAAAAGCCAATTGGGAAAAAGGAACAGATCAAAAGTTATTATCCTCATGTGTTGGATCAAATCCAGGAGTTCTTTGTCAGGAATCACCAACTCTACATTTATTACCAACTGGGGAAAAGTGATCAGGATGAAAAACTGTTTATGAGGAATTCCATGCCTGTGTCACTGATACGTGACTATTCCTTTGATTTTGATCCTACATTTTCCACCGTCAACAGCAGTAAGTTGGCCAAGATCATGGCCTTTGAAGATCTGACCGATCATATTCGAAAAATTATACATAGGCTGGAAATGGGTAGTGATGCTGGAATGAGTGAGGTTTCTGGGCATGAATGGACAGATTCAAAATCCAGCCTGATTGAATTGGCTTATGCGTTACATTCCCGGGGAGCGGTAAATCATGGCAAGAGTGATGTGAAGGCAATAATCAACCTAATGGAGTCGCTGTTCAATGTTCAGGTTGGAAACTTCTATCGCACCTTTCAGAGCATGCGGGGAAGGAAAAAGAATAGGACTATTTTTCTGGATAGTCTCAAGGAAAGCCTGGTAAAGCGGATGGATGATACGGATATGGGATATCAATAAACAAAAAATCTCATGTTATGATTTTAGAGGATTTAATTGTGACAGTTTTAGGAGGGGCTCTGGTGCTTTCAGGGTTTGCGATTCGGTATTGGGTGGGTAGGCGCCGTTTCTATCGAAGAGGTATGGGAGGATTACAACATTATTCCAGCTATTCCAAAGCACTTGTTGTTTCTACGATTGAACGAATTGCCAATTTATTGACCATTCCAATGATACTGGGAGGAATATTTCTGTTAGTGTTTTGGTGGACGTATGTGAGAGAAATTGCTTTGTCAAGAAATAAAGATGGTGTTAAAAATAAAACAGAAACCAAAGCCCACTTCCTTGTTCCGGCGGAAAAGGGCTTCGGTGAAAAAATGATCTGCCCTATACGAACCGATTCATTCCCGTTGTCCATGAATCGATTCGTATAAGGCAGATATGATCACTGGAATGATACTTAGGCTGTCTTTATTTTTTTGAGCCGTTGGCTAAGCTCAGTTGGCCAACTAAAAATTGTAAAATGTTATTTTTCACAAACTTAAATGTTTGACCATTCAACGGATACCTTTACTTTTTTTTCTGGTATTGCTTTTCTTTTTGACTGTTACATTTCCGTCCATCTTTTTAATTTGTTTCTTGAGACCTGAATGAATGATACTTTCTTTAGATATTGGCGACTTGACCTCTATTTTTTGACAGATGCCATTAATAAGTTCTTCGGTAAAATCATCGTCCCGGCCAAATGAGGTTAAAGGGTTTGCATCTGGATCAATTCTTTCCTCCCTGTTTAGTTTATCTATTTCTTCCCTTTTCATACACTGATTGGTTTTAAAGTTTAAGTCAACCTTGATTTGTTAAGGCTTTTAGTTTGGAGTTTAGGGTAGTAAGTCCCGCTTTTTCCAGGCTATCGGAGATAATGGTATTCAGTTCTTCTTCTGATTCCTTTGAGATGTGAATAGGGTTTTTTCCGGATTCAGATTTTTGTTCCATTCCACGAGTGATTACTTCAGTCAGCAACAAAACGGTTTTGCGAGGGATTTTCAGATCGATCTTTACCGTGTCATGCATACCTGGAACGGCAAGTAATGTTTCGTAGAGGATTTCAAGTGATGAGATAGCCATGTCTTCATTGGTTTTGAGTTAGAAATTTTATTATGCTGAATCTACTGTCTATCAATGAAATGAGCCTATTTAGAGATTGATCAGGATAGACATATGTTAGGAACACTTTTTATTATTGTATCACCCCAATACGAGGATTCGGATATGGATTTTGGATTTCTGTGAATGCTTCAAATGCTTTTAAAAGGATAACGGGATTTCCTGTGTCCTGTGAAATCGGCAAGATGTACGGTTGTATCACAACCGGATCTTGAAACCCCTAACTCCGGAGTCGTGGGGTTTGAATTTGTAAAGTAGTTGAACTGTGAAAATGACCTACGATGAAGGAAGAACACAAGAGAAACAAATGGCTGCATGTTAGACTGACACTTCAAGAATATGAGAAAATCCAAACGGCATTAGGGCAAACAGTTGAGCAAAGCCTAAGTGATTATGCCAGGAAATTGCTTTTGAAAAAGCCTGTTATCGGTAGGTATCGGGATACCGGAATGCAGGAACTTTTGGCCGAGTTAACAGCGCTGAGAAGAGACTTGCATGGTATTGCTACCAACTATAATCAGTTGGTGAAAAAAATAAATTCAACTGCTGGAAATGAGCTAAAAGTTCACCTTTCTGAGGGGAAGATTTTACAGCAGGAGATTGAAGATTCATTGAAATCGGTTACCCTTTTTATCAATTAATCAGCAGCGAAATGGTTGCAATCATAAAGACCAGCGCTTCTTTAAGACGACCATTCCACTACAATGAAAATAAGGTAGAACAAGGAGTGGCTGAATTGCTTTTAACTCAAAACTATCCGGTTGAGGAAGCTACACAGTCTGCAGATATTCGTCTGAAATACATGCTTAAACTGACTGAATTGAACTCCAGAACTTCAGTGAATACAGTCCATATTTCATTGAACTTTGCTCCTGGAGAGGACTTTAAAACCAAAAAATTACAAGAGATAGCCAAAGAATACATGCGCGGGATTGGCTTTGATAACCAACCCTATCTGGTGTATAAACACAACGATGCAGGGCATCCACACTTGCATATTGTGACAACGAATATTGCGTTGGATGGAAAGCGGATTGCTTTGCATAATATCGGAAAACTCAAGTCTGAACCGACCCGAAAGGCAATTGAAAAGAGGTTTGGCTTGGTGCCAGCTGAGTTCCAAAAGAAAGGGCTTTTTATAGCAAAACCTGTTTCGATTTCTAGACTTAACTACGGCAAGTCAGAGACCAAACATTCCATCGGGAACGTATTGGAGTATGTGCTGAAAAGCTACCGATTTGCTTCTCTTCCTGAGCTAAATGCGGTATTGAAAGGCTATCGAATAGTGGCCGACCGAGGGGCAGAAGAATCACGAATTTTTAAAAATAGAGGATTGGTTTTCCGTGTGTTGGATAGTTCTGATAATAAGATTGGAGTCCCGATAAAGGCCAGTAGTTTCCATTTTAAAGCGACACTTAATTCCATTGAATCCAAATTTGAATCCAATAAAGTGGAACGCAAGAAACATATCAATTCAATTCGCTCAGCAATTGATCTGACTGTGTTGAAGATGCCTAAAAGTAGTTTGGATGAAGTAATAAAAAGCCTGGAGAAGCAAGGCATTGTCACGGTCAAACGGGAGAATCAAGAGGGTCGATTGTATGGGATCACTTTTGTGGACCATCGAACCAAATGTGTATTTAATGGCAGTTCATTGGGTAAAAAATACAGTGCGAATGGACTGTTGGATCGAATAGAAATCAATCGTAAAAATGATGCTATCACTACCGAAGCATACATCAAATCACCAAATCAATCGCTAGAAAATCCATGTGCTCAGCGACCAATTATACCGGTTACTGATAAGGAAACCAGAAGTTCCAATAGCTCTTCAAGAGGTATGTTGGACACAGTAATAGCTCCAGAGGAGACGTATAGTTATCTGCCATTTGAATGGAGGAAGAAGAAGCGGAAGAAGAGAAAGCAGGTAAAATAACAGTGATAAATTAATTGGGGATGGGGATGCAAACCGGAGAAAACGAACAAGGATTACGCAAGATTTTGGATATGACTCGCCTAATGGGGGTTGGGGTTTTGGGACTGCATTTTTATTACTATTGCTATGCTACTTTTAGAGATTGGAGGCTGGTTTCGGATCTGACTGATGGAGTTTTAGAGAATATTTATAAGACAGGCCTGTTTGAGAATTTTTATACCTCCAAGCTTATTGTGATTGCCTTGTTGGTCATCTCTCTTTTGGGGATCAAGGGTAGGAAGAATGAAAAGATGAACGCCAAAACAGCATCGGTCTATGGCGTTTTGGGCCTGGGATTTTACTTCGGCAGTTACATCGTAATGCATTGGAAAGCTCCAATAGAATGGATTTCGATTACCTACATGACAATCACCTCCTTAGGTTTTTTGCTTACACTTTCGGGTGGAACAAAGCTCTCAAGTATTATTCATGACCAGCTCAGTACTGATGTTTTCAATTCAGAAAATGAAACCTTTCCGCAGGAGGAACGGCTCCTAGAAAATGAATTCTCAGTCAATTTACCTGCAAAATATAACCTAAAAGGAAAGGTTAGAGACAGCTGGATCAATATCATCAATCCTTTTCGTGGCGTGATGGTATTGGGAACTCCAGGTTCTGGGAAGAGCTATTTTGTCATCCGTCATGTGATCACCCAGCACATCAAAAAAGGCTTTTCAATGTTTGTGTATGACTTCAAATTCGATGATTTGTCATCCATTGTTTATAATACTTGGCTCAAGAATAAGCATCTATATTCCGTTGTCCCAGCATTCTATGTGATCAACTTTGATGACCTTACCCGAAGCCATCGCTGCAATCCTTTGGCACCGGAAACGATGCTGGATATTACTGATGCTGCAGAATCAGCCCGGACAATATTAATGGGTTTGAATAGGGAATGGATCAAGAAACAGGGAGACTTTTTCGTAGAATCACCGATCAATTTCCTGACTGCCATCATCTGGTTTTTGAGAAAATACAGTGGTGGAGAGTTCTGCACCTTACCTCATGTAATTGAGCTGATGCAGGCAGATTACGATGAATTATTTACGGTTTTGCGCACTGAAAAAGATATTGATGTGCTAATCAATCCATTCGTCAATGCCTATCTGAATGATGTGATGGAGCAATTGGAGGGACAGATCGCATCTGCCAAAATATCCATGGCGAGACTTTCCTCTGCCCAGCTATATTATGTGCTTTCCGGGAATGATTTCACATTGGATATAAACAATCCAGAGGAGCCAAAGCTGGTCTGTATGGGAAACAATCCTCAGAAAATTCAGATTTATGGAGCAGTACTTTCGTTGTACGTTAACCGTTTGGTGAAGCTTGTAAATCAGAAAGGTAAGCTGAAAAGCAGTCTCATATTTGATGAGTTTCCTACTATCTATTTGAATGGAATGGACAGCCTTATTGCCACTGCGCGTAGTAATAAAGTTGCTACGACATTGGGCGTTCAAGATCTTAGTCAGCTTAGAAAAGACTATGGGAGAGAGCTTGCAGATGTGATTATGGGAATAGTCGGGAACATTGTTTCCGGTCAGGTGAATGGTGATTCAGCCAGGCAATTATCCGACCGAATTGGGAAGATCATGCAAGACAGGCAGAGCCTGTCCATTAACAGTGGAGATACTTCTATAAGTAAGTCAAAGCAATTGGAATTAGCTGTTCCACCTTCTACAATTTCCTCCCTTTCCTCAGGTGAATTTGTGGGGATGGTGGCAGATAATCCAGAGTGTAAACTGAGGTTAAAAGCCTTTCATTCTGAAATAATCAACGATCATCAGACGCTGAAAAAAGAACAGGATAACTATCAGCCTATCCCTGAAATTCGCAAGCTGGATAGTACTATCGTGCAGCGAAATTACCTTCAAATCAAGCAGGATGTGCAGGATATCATTCAGGCAGAGATGGGTAGGCTATTGAATGATCCAGGACAGATGCATTTGGTGATAAAAAAAGAGGGATAGTAAAAAGATATCCCTCAAATAATTTATTTGGGATTAGTTATTCCTATTCAACACACTTATCACCAATTTTCTCACTGTGTCCATCTCTTCCGGTTTGCTGGAAGCGATGAACAATGTCGGGCTGGCTAGTGCATCATTACTGATGATCGATTACCCTTCCGCAATACTGAACCTATGGCTTGACTGCAATAGTATGAATTCACGTTCTTATCCGATCACTCGATTATAGAAGCTGAGGTAATATTAACAGGCATTAAACTTAGAGACGTTCTTTAATTCCGTTTAAGAATGAGTCCAATAAAGAGAGGGTATGATCAAGGGATTGATCTAATTTTGCTGCCCAATCTTTGGCAATTGCTGAATGATATTGGTCTTTGATATTTCTTTCAATTACATTAAGAATTCGCTCTTTCAGTTTGTTTGAAATTTGCAGGTACTTGGCTGCTTCTCTTCCCAATACTCG
>Ga0307487_1001135_pt1 | contig 19413 bp, 18 predicted proteins | sample CBIW12metaG_FD_203665 | JGI IMG/M metagenome (GOLD analysis project Ga0307487, IMG submission 203665) | Sea-ice brine microbial communities from Beaufort Sea near Barrow, Alaska, United States - CBIW 1.2 | ecosystem: Environmental > Aquatic > Marine > Coastal | place: USA: Alaska | collected... | reverse complement strand
TATTTTGAATTTGAGTACGAATATTTATATTCGTAGTGGCATTGGAATGATAGATTTGTTGCATAAAAATTTTTATTTGTGGTAAAACAAAAATAATCAACTTTTTTATCTATCCCCTTCGGGGGGGGGGGGTCTTTTTCGGCTACGCCTTCAAAGAAACCCCCCGAAGGGGATGAAATGCCATTAACAATGTGGTGAAACTTTACACATAGGGAAGTAAATTAACCATATATGAGGCAATTGCTGCAAACCTTGCAAAAGCCACAGCGAAATTTGTGGCAGCAGGTTTCAGCGGAAGTTCGGCGATGATTTCTGAAGGAATTCACTCCTTAGTAGATACGGAGAATGGGGGTTTACTTTTATTTGGAATCCATAAGAGTAAAAAACCTACCGATGATAATCACCCGTTTGGACATGGGAAAGAACTTTATTTCTGGTCCTTGATTGTTGCCATTCTTACTTTTCCAATTGGTGGAATCTCAATTTGTAAAGGTATTTCTCATATATCTGCTCCTGCTCCTCTAACTGACCCATTCTGGAATTATGTAGTGTTAGGAATTGCCTTTTTATTTGAAGGGGTAGCTCTGTCATTTTCATTAAAAAATTTCAAAAAGCAAAAGGGCAATAATAGTTATTGGAAGGCTATTAAATTAAGTAAGGATCATGGGAGCTTTGCGGTGATATTTGAAGATACAGCCGCTCTGGTAGGTTTGTTGATAGCTTTTGCGGGCTTATTGCTAGGTCACTATTTTGAAGATGCCCGGTTTGAAGCCTATGCATCTGTTCTCATCGGCCCGTTACTTGCAGTTATAGCCTTGATATTGGCAATTGAAAGCAAAGGATTACTGATAGGAGAAGGTGCAAATCAAGAAATATCGCCAGTATTCTAAAAATCGTGCATGCCGATGAGGCGGTAGATAAAGCCAAAAAACTATTAACCATGTATTTTGGCCCGCACGATGTTTTTTTTTGGCTATTGATATTCGGTTTAAGAAAAATCAATTGTCACTCGATATCGAGAATGCCGTATGCAGACTTGAAAAAGATATTCGTCATTCCCTTCCCATTGTAAAAAGAATTTTTCTTGAAACAAGTAGTTTTACAGAGCAAAAAATCACTGAATAAAACACAACACTATTTTTGGTTAGCCAGTATACCTTGTGATGACTGAGTGATACCGTGGCATATAAACATAAACCAAGATAAAGAAAAACGAGCAAGTAACACCTACTTTTTAACAAGAACCATGCTTCCAGTGACCTCCACAGTTTCTGAAATTTTCGCAAAAACAATTGTTGGAATATCAATCTTGTAATCCTGCAGTTTAACTGGGAATTTGAAGTCCAGCTTTAGCTGCTTTCCATCAGAGACTATCGTTCCCGGAACTTCCACTTTCTGGGTGACTCCATGAATTGTAAGCGTTCCATCTACATGTACCAGATATGTTCCAGCAGCTGTGAGGTTATTCTGTTCTTTGATTTTCCCTTTAAAAACACTCGTAGGATACTTTTCGCTTTCCAGGTAATTCTCATTGAAATGCTCCTGCATGAGTTTGTTGGGAAATTGAAAATCAATAATTCGCATCTGCATGGCAATCTCATTTTTATCTGCATCCAGAATTGCAGCAGCTTTAGAATTATCAGCTTGAATATCTTCTAGAGGAGTCTCTGAGAAAAAGGTTACACTCCCCTTCGTTGTCACGTATATATTCTGCGCAAAAAGGCTAAGACTGGAACAGCTTAGCAGAAATACTAGAGTTAGTCTTTTCATGTTCATTTCTTTTTATTATCACGACTTAAGCTGAATGTTCTTGCGATATTAAATCCATAAAATATATCTGCATTTTCCCAAGTACCGGTATTTAGAGCGATGAAATGACGCTCCACCATTCCTCTAGCATTGGTGAAATGAAGCTGGAATACATGCCCTCCAGTCTCTATATCCACTCCCAAGGAAAGTGAATTATGATAGGGATAAGGTAGTCCTGTCGCCTGCTGGTAACCGTTGCGATCTAGTAAATTGTAATAGTATTCCGCAGACAAGGTCACTCTTTTGCTCACTTTATACCTTCCGCCCATCCCTAGGGCAAAGAGGTTATTTTCCATATACGTGTTTTCCACTTTGTTGATATGGATAAAGGTCGGCACCACTTGCAGGGAAAATTTCTCGTTGAATTTCCTTCCGATCAGCAACTGGCTGGTGTAGGTAAGTCTCTCCGAATTCGAGTAGAATTTCATAAGGCTTTCCGAGTTCATCACATACCCTGTTGGCATGGTATTCACAGCCAAACTTCCATAGGCTGAAAGTGTAAATGGGAATACACTGGACTGTCTTAGCACTTTGTATTTGCTGTAGAAGTCATAGGTTTTCTCTTCCGAACTTCTCCCCACTCCCAGCAGCAATCGATCAGTGATTCCATATTCTAAACCCAAACGAATTCTGGCTTCATCCAGTCCAAAGAAATTACCAATAAACCCACTGTTTACAGAACCAAATCTATGCGAAATCCAAAAATTCAGGTGGTTTTTAGACAGCGTCTCAATGGTTTGACCGTTTATCAGACGGGAAGCTTTGAAGGTTGCCTGAGTATATACAGTTTCTTTGGGCAGCTCTTCATTCAACATATTCAACAAGTCATCCTGCCCGTAGGAAGAATGTGCAGCTACTATCATAATAGCTACTACCGCTATTTTCTTTAACCCTTTCATATCAACTTATCAAGAGTATCAAGCAAAGACATGAAGTGAGGTTCCCGAAAATTCCGTCTTATAGGCCTTGATACCTTTCTTCCCTTCAGAATTTAAGCCAGTCCCCTCGATGGTATATCGCGCTCCATGCTCCGTACAGTAGAACTCATCGTTTCTGTAGATCACTTTAGACTTGTTCTCATGAGTACAAACTTGTGTCACCGCTGCAAAAGCATCTGCAGAAACTCTGGCAACAACAATCTTATTCACAATGAGATAGCCACCAGCATTCAATAGTTTAGAATTAGCAGGATCGCTCAGATCAAGTGTAAAATCTATTCCAGTAGGCCCATTTGCAGGGTCACCCGCTTCATTGATGCAGGAGCTCAAAGTGGAAGCGCCGCAGTAGATTGCGAGCAAGGAAGCTCCTTTGAATCCCATTGTTTTAAGGAATTCCATTCTTGAAATTTTCTCGGTCATGAGTTCTAGTAATTAGGTTTGATTTATTAGGGTAGATATAGCAAGTGAGTGACTACTCAGCAGGGTAATTTAGGTATTGGTCAAGTAGCATTTTATCCCAAGTTTATACCGAAGAGATAGCCAATCATGGCAGTAATCCCCATTGCCACAGTTCCCCAGAAAGTGATTCGGAGGATTGGTTTGAGGATGGGTGAACCACCGGTTTTGGCTGAGACGGCTCCCAGAAATACTAAAAATAAAATCGCAGAACCGTAGAGGTAGATTTCCATCTGTCCAATGGGCATAAAAAAAGCAACTAACAAGGGAAGCACCCCTCCCACTGTGAAAGAGGCTCCAGATGCCAATGCAGCCTGGATCGGGTGAGCTTTGGATACATCATTGATACCCAATTCATCGCGGACATGGGCTGCCAGCGCATCTTTTTGGGTAAGCTCTATAGCAACAAGATTGGCCGTTTCTTTACTCAAACCCCGGTCCTCGTAGATAGATGCCAGTCTTTGTAGTTCAATTTCAGGCATTTCTTCCAACTCCGCCTTTTCTCGTTTGATATCAGCTTTTTCGACGTCGGTCTGAGAACTTACACTTACATATTCTCCTGCGGCCATAGATAGAGCTCCGGCTACCAGACCGGCAACAGTTGCCAAAAGTATCGGATCTCTCAAATCAGAGGCTGCCGCTACTCCGATAGCTAAACTTGATGTAGACAAAATCCCGTCATTCGCACCCAGTACTGCCGCTCTGAGCCAATTGCTTCGCTGCACATAATGCACGCCCAGATAATCATCGATTAACTCTGTCATATTTCCCTAAATGTATTTCTTTTACCATCAAATCCTGCCTACTGCTTAGTCATAGTATTGATCTTAAGCATATTTTAAGTATATCTTAAGCATACCTTAATCTTCTCTTCGGAACTGCCCAATTCCCCTCTAGAAGTAGTATGCTAACCTAAGCGTAGTTTAAAACTATGCTTTCTCAAGTTTGGCTAATTTCTAGCGTGAAACATTGCGAAAATGATGGGATTATCGGATTTTTTGAGGTTTTGAAATTTTTTCTGAAAGTTGATGAAGTCGGAGAAATTGATTTTTGAAACATACGCCCAGTTTATCGCCCTGAATTAGGTTAGGATATCACCGGTGGTTGTGCGGACTGATCTTTCGGATTTATACCACTTTGGCCGTGGCAAGACTTGGGTTTTGGCTGTTGCTTCCGCAAGTAAGAGCATGGAATAAACTGCGGTGAGGAAGGCAGGCACTTTTTCACAGGCTTGCTCGGCTCTTACTTGTGCCTGTCCGCACCCCAGATTAGTTTTTTGATCCTTGAAATTGATTTCAATCTCCCATCGCCAGAGATATGCCTGCGGGAGTATAGCCAACTCTAGCTCCGGTTCTGGGTAGATAAGGTAGGCTAGGTCTGGGTAGAGCAGGCGCGACTTTTTGGTTTTCCGGTAGGCAACCGGTCGAATGATAACCAGTTTGAGGTCTTGGTTTCCAGCTTTTCTCCATCGTACCAATGGGACTACCTTGAGCTGAAAGTCGTGGACTTTTCCTGCGGCCCATGCCTGGACCTTTATCCAAAAGTACTCTTCAGACTACCGGATCTGCTCAGGAGTGGGAAGAACTTCTCCATAGACTTTATTGCGTCCTTTTCCCTTTGGGGAAGGCTCTGGAGGCAGATAAAGTCTACAGTCTTTTCGGATTCTACCGATTAGAATGGTGTTGGCAGGAAGTTTCTTCATGACCGCTTCGTTGGTGTAGCTTCCGTCTACGCTCATCACCAGCTCCTTATCTGTAAAACCGTCCTAATCGAGATTTTTCCGCAGCAGTTTGATTCGTTCAGCACCAATCACACTGAGTTTGACTTTTTTCTGGGTCTCTTTATACTGTTCCCATTCCTGTGCCCCGTCTGCTTTGCCTGGTTTTTTTTACCGCAGGGCAATGATGTAGATCTACCGGGATAGAGCGGGCCTGTACTGCTCCTATCTGTGAAAAACAGGAAAGAGAAAGCTGGATAAAGCTGGATAAAACGCTACCCCCAGACCAAGTTGGTCTGGAAGGGAGGCCCCGAGGAATCTCTGAGCCAGCGACTCCCAAAAACATTCCTCCCTTTTTTGCGCAATAGCGTGTCATCCATGTGTGCAAAAACATACCGCTGTCCCGAATCAGCCAGCGTGACAACCCGTCTTCGGATGACAGTGGAAATCCCCGCGACATCCATCCTGTCACCTTGAAATAGCCGATAGGCCGACGACCAGTCCTTGAATTGCTCTCCGCTTGCGGTTAACCAACCGGTCACGGTATGACGGCCCATACAGCAGAGTATTCAGCTGACCAGTTTTCCCGCTCTTTGCCAAGTTCGAGACTGCTTAAAATAGGATTGGCATTCTGAGAATATTTCGTCCAATATTTCCTTCAGGTTTTCTCCGGGAGTCTTTTTTTAAGGTCTGCTACAGACTGGTCACTACGCTGAAGCACCAGTCTCTGGTGATCATCGATGATCCATTCCACCAATTCGCCTTGCTGGAATTCGATGGCTTGGGCTACCGCAGCGGGGAAGTTGACGTACCACTGCTCACTTTTTGCTCTTTTGATAAGCTGTACTTTAGTTGGATATCCCATATCTAGTCATTTAACTAGATATAATAATGACTAAAAAAGGCCATAATTCCAAATTATGACACATTTTTTTTCAATATCTAGTAAATCGCCAAACTTGAGACATGGGTGAAACCCATGGTAAAACGAATGCAATAACCAAACGACCCCGTAGGATGTCGAACTCATTCAAAGCTAATAAACCTGTAAAAATTGCTTTCTTTCACTTTATAAAGCTTTGCCCCATCTGGGAGAAGGGTCATCTAAGACAAAGTGTAGTTTCAAATTAATCTATATTTGTTTTTGAAATTTGCATTTCTCCACTTGGTCTTGAAAACGCAGCTCAAGATTATTGAGTAAATATGAAGATAGAAATATTACTTTTCACCCCATTGTATTCTACTTCTGTGGATGGATTGTTTTAAATCCAGTTTATTTATTCAGTTAAATTTCATTTCAAGTAATTCCTTATGTGCATATCCCATTTTCTGCCAGTAATGAGTCAAAAGATTTGGCAAACTTAGCGATCACGGCCACTTTGGTCTTCCGTCACTAGTCTTCCTGCTAGTTAATCAAAGAAACTACGGCTAGTGGCAAAGTAGCGGATAATCATAATTCCTTATCTTCAACACTAGAAAACCAAAATCTATCATGTCTATAAAAACATTCCCACTTTTAATCCTATTAAGTATATCCACCTATTTTTCAGCATCCGCTCAAAGCTGCATGACTGAAACAAACATCAAAGCACTAGATGCCCAGTGGGAAGAAAAGAATTTAAATCCTGATCCTGAATTTTTTGAAAGTATCCTTGCCCAAAACTTCGTCTGGGTTCACAATCACGCTTCCATGATTGACACCAAAGTCGCAGTAGTGAAACGAGCTGAAAAGCAAGTTGCAGAAGGAACCAGCGACACCAGATCCAGAATTCAAAGTGAGGTCAACGTAGCAATCACTGGCAATACTGCCATTGTTACGGGATTTACAATCGTGGATAGAGGCCCTACTCCAACCCGCTATCATTTTATGCGAACGTATGTAGAAATCGATGGGAAATGTTTGCTCACTGGAAATCACACCATGGCAATTGCTGAGGGAGAATAGGTTTATCCTTATTCATTAGGTTCTCAAAATAGGTATAGGCGTCATGCTACAGTTCATTCGCTTTTATTGAAGCAATCCATAAATTGCTTTTACTTTGTATGGCATTTCCATAAACCAACTCTTGCCAATGAATATTTTTAGCATCATCACTATTTTGGTCGTACTCTCGGCAGCTTTTGCCTTTATCAACACGAAGTTTCTCAAACTGCCTTTTACTATTGGCTTGATGATTATCGCTATTACTTTTACAGTAGCGATAAATATCTTGGGAAGTTTCAATCATTACATTCTGGATCAGGCGCATTTACTGATTAAGTCTATTGATTTTGAAACGGCGCTGCTAGATGTTATGCTGAGCTTTCTGCTCTTTGCGGGTGCTTTGCACACCAACCTCGAGGCTTTAAAAAGACAGCGAGCTCCCATTGCATTTTTTGCGACGATGGGCGTGGTGATTTCCACTTTTTTGATTGGCACTATGATGTATTATATGTTTATGGTTTTTGGCCATCCAATCAATTACATTTACTGCCTACTGTTTGGTGCACTAATATCACCTACTGATCCTATTGCCGTGCTGGGAATTTTGAAAGACGCAAACGCACCCAAAAAACTTGAAATCAAAATAGTGGGTGAGTCTTTATTTAATGATGGGGTTGGTGTAGTAGTATTTCTGGTCATCTTTAAAATTGCCCAGAAAGGACTTGGCGCCGTTGATGCAACTGAGATATCCTGGCTTTTTTTGGAGGAAGTGGCAGGAGGAATAGTATTAGGCTTGGTGCTGGGTTACTTGACTTTTAGACTGATGAAGGTGATTGATCATTACGAAACCGAAGTGATTATCACTCTGGCATTAGTGATGGGACTTTCGGCTTTGGCACATATACTCCATGTATCAGGACCATTGGCGGTGGTAGTGGCCGGGATACTTATTGGAAATAAGTCACCGAACATTGCGTGGTCAGACACTACTCATAATTATGTAACCAAATTTTGGGAATTAATCGACGTGCTTCTTAACGCCGTCCTTTTTGTGCTGATTGGGCTAGAACTCCTAATCATAACCATTAGCGGAGAATACATACTTTTTGGTTTTTTAGCCATTCCTATCGGACTTTTAGCCAGATATCTCTCTCTTGCAGGAGCAGTTTATGTGTTTGACAAAAAATTAAATTTCATCCCAAAAACCAGCCTTCTGATGACTTGGGGAGGAATTCGAGGAGGAATATCGATCGCTTTGGCGCTGTCCCTGGAATCCCAAATGGAGCGCGAATTATTTCTTACGGTAACCTATTTTGTGGTGGTCTTCTCGATCATCGGCCAAGGACTAACTATTGGACCATTGATTAAAAATGTGTTGAAAAAATTCAATATGGAAGAAAAACAATAATTCACCTCGATTATATCATTACTATTGAGTAACCGCTTTATGTTACTTTTAATTACCTTGTCACCATAAAAACCTAACCTTAAAATGAGAAAAAACTTCAATCTAGGAATTTCATTGATCCTAGCACTATCGCTTGGCTTGGTCTCCTGTAGCGGAGAGAAAACCAATGATCAAGCTACTGAACTCACTGCAACTCCGCAAACACAGGCAGCTCCTTTTGGAGGACTTGCACTTTACACCCTTCGTGATGCAATGGGTGAAGACCCAAAAGGCACTCTCAAAACTGTAGCTGAAGACGGATATGCATATATCGAAGCGGCTGGATATGCCGATGGTAAATTTTATGGCATGGCCCCAACTGAGTTCAAATCTTATCTGGAATCAGTAGGTCTAACACCAAAAAGCACACATATGGGTGGCGTAAATTTGGAAAATGCAGATCAGCAGATTGCAGACACCAAAGCTGCAGGATTCGAATATTTCGTAATTCCTGTGCCTCCAATGGGAATGTTTAAAGCGGATGCCAATGGAATGGGCATGAGTGGAACTCCTGCGGAATTGGCAAAGATCATCAATACCCTTGGTGAGAAATGTACTGCAGCAGGTCTAAAATTGCTGTATCATAATCATGACTTTGAATTTAAGCCAACAGCAGATGGCACAGTGATCTTTGACTATCTACTTGAAAACTGTGATGCTAAAAACGTGAATTTCCAGATGGACCTTTTCTGGGTCACAAAAGCTGGCGCAGATCCAATAGCTTACTTCGACAAGTATCCAGGGAGGTTCAAAGCATGGCATGTGAAAGACATGGATGCTGAAAGTAAATTTGCTCCAGTAGGAACAGGAAGCATAGACTTCAAGAGAATTCTTGCTGAGAAATCAAAGTCTGGGATGGAATTCTATCTCGTAGAGCAAGACAATACGTTTGATCTTGATCCAATGGAAGCAATTAAAATCAGTCACGAAGGACTTGGAGAAATCGGTTTTAAATAAACCACTTTTCATCCTTTTAGCATAAATAAAAAGGGAGATCATCTAAATGGAAGGTCTCCCTTTTTTACTAAAAAAGTCTTTTTAAGCTAACTATCCAATGAAAGACACTTGGTTGATCTATCTAATCGTAGGAATTGTTGCCCTCCACTTTGTGATTGGAATAGGATGGCTGATCTATAAAATCAACAGTGCCAAACCCACTGACAACCCCAAAGTAGAAGAGCGTCAAGAAGACGCTCACTAGTTATTTTTCAAAAATAATCCCATCCGTCTTAGCACCCAGCTCTTCTAGACTCTCACTAATTGCCTGCACCATTTTATCCGGACCACAGATGTAAAAATGCTGCGAAAAATCGTGAATATTCTTTTTCAGGTATTCTTTATCAATTCTTCCCTGGTCGTGGCCAGAAAGCTGTTCTTTTTCTAAAATGGAGATAAAATTTTCCCCTAAAAGATCTCTGAAGTAAGCTTCTAAAATCACATCTTTACCCGTTTTATTGGCAAAAATCAAGCTGTTGCCATGCACTTTTCCCTGCGCTTCAAGAGATTTGAAAATCCCAATAAATGGAGTAACTCCAGCTCCTCCAGCAATAAATACTCCTTTTCCCTTATATTCAATTGCTCCCCATGCGTCTTCCAAATTCAGTTCATCTCCTTCCTCTAGCTTAGAAAATCGGTTGGTGACACCATCATGATCAGAATAGGACTTGATTACAAACTCCAAATAATCATCCTCAGGCAAGCTGGTAAAAGTAAAAGGCCTTTTCTCATCTTTCCATTTATCCTGGTTGATGGCAACATCGGTAGCTTGACCGGGAATAAATGTATAGCCTTCAGGCTTTTCTATCTTGTATTCCTGTACATTATGAGTAACTGGTCGAATGTGAGTGATTTTAACAGTATGTTTCATGTTAGTGGAGTTTGGTTATATCCTATCCTAACAACAACTCGACACTATTTGGTTTCTCTGTGCTGAAAAGCGTATCATTTATAGTGTAGAAGATCAATAAAAGTATGGGCTGGTATATTTTGAAAAACCGATCCTTCACATGGACATAAAAAAAACCTAACCTTCAATCGATTAATGTTTTATAATTCTACATTATGTTTATCGGCAATTACGCTATCCGCTATTCTGCCAGTAAAGAGTCAAAAGTAGTATAGAAATGGGTAAACTAAAGAAATTACGCCGCTTCGGTCACCCAACATTTATACTGAGCTAGCCGAAGTACTTGTGCTGAGCTTGCCGAAGCATCCGTCTTCCGTCTTTCAAATCAGAGAAACTACGGCTAGTGGCATACTTGCCGAAAATCATATTTTCTTAGTATATAACGTCACTATTTTATTTCAGCTAAAAATAGATCCGAGGGATTATAGCACTATTATTTTGCTGGAAGCACTTTCCCTTTTACCTCTCCAAATCCAACTCTGCTTCCATCTTTTTCTGCAAAACCTGTCATAATCACGGTATCTCCGTCTTCCAAGAAGGTACGTTCCTCGCCAGATTCCAACTTAATATTCTTACTTCCATTCCAGGAAAGCTCGAGCATAGAACCGTAAGAATCTTCCTCTTTGCCAGAGATGGTACCGGATGCCATCAAATCACCGACATTGATATTACAACCATTGATCGTATGATGCGCCAATTGCTGCGGAGCATTCCAGTACATGTTTTTGAAGTTGGACGCAGAGATTTTGGACGACTTGCCATTTTCTGGTTGTAAATAGACTTCCAACTGAATATCAAAATTGTAAAGCTTCTTTGAATCAACTTTTAAATAATCCAGTACTTCAGGATCCTGTTCTGGCCCTTTTACTCTTACGTGTTCCAACGCTTCTAAAGTAACCACCCATGGAGAGATAGAAGAAGCGAAACTTTTGCCAAGGAAGGGGCCTAAAGGAGCATATTCCCATGATTGAATATCCCGGGCTGACCAGTCGTTAAACAATACAAATCCGAAAATATACTCATCCGCATCTGCTGTCGAGACCGAGTCTCCAAGCTTCGTCTGTTTACCGGTAATGAATGCAAGTTCCAGTTCAAAATCCAATTTTTTGGTTGGCCCGAAAGCCGGCATATCCATGTCAGGAATTTTAAACTGACCCTTAGGTCTGTTGATCGGAACGTCTGAAGGAATAATACTCGAAGCCCGGCCATGATATCCTAAAGGTAGATGTCGCCAATTTGGAAGCAGGGCTTCTCCTTCACTTCTAAAAATTTTGCCCACATTAGTAGCATGCTCGATGTTACTATAAAAATCAGTGTAATCCCCAATTTTGACAGGAAGCAGCATTTCGGCTTCTTTTCTATTGACCATCACTTTACCCCGGATCGAGTGATCCCTAAGTTTTCCATTTTCAGTCGAAAGTAAATCCTGCACTCTCTCCCTCACCTTATTAGTCACGACTTTGCCCAATGATATAAAATCATTGAGTGCTTCGCTAATAAAAACACCTTCCGGCAAAAACATATCTGAGAAGAATCCTTCCTGATCCAATATGCTCAAATCAACGATTTTGTCGCCTATCGCTATTCCTACCCTTGGACTCAACCTCTTATTTTTGAATATTCCAAAAGGCAAGTTATAAATGGTGAAATCTGAATTTTTAGAAATTTCCACCCAGGTAGAAAGTGTGGAATTGGTGATGTCGCTCATGTGCTGAAATAATTGAGTTGCAAATCTACTATTTATAGCTCAAATGAAAAGTTTCTAACTAATCCTGAAATAATCAGTTAGTGACCCTTTCCTTCAGAAATCCTTGAAAGCTTATGGGTTAGCCAAACTAAGGTCATCCTATCATTAACCTGAAAATTTATCTCGAAAATTTACCGATCATCAATTTCAGTATCTTTCTTTCACAACCTTTATTAAATTGTGGTAAAACAAACCCTAAAGAAATGAAAACACCTTACAGATTTCTCTTTTTGGTAGCTTTCTCTATTCTGTGCACAGCATCTTTTGCCCAAGAAGTATCTGTACTGAACGAATTAGATAAGGTAGCCATAGTGGACCAGAAGGTCATGATGCCGATGCGGGACGGAGTCCGCCTTGCCACAGATATCTATCGCCCAAAAGGTGAAGGTAAATACCCCATCGTTTTTTCCCGAACTCCCTACAACTTCAATACTTGGGGTGATGGTGAGATGAACACACGAACCATGGAATCAGCACTTTCATGGGTGAAGAAAGGCTACGCGTTTGTGGTGCAAAATGAACGTGGAAGATACTTTTCTGAAGGTGACTGGGACATTCTGGGTGTTCCGCTTACCGATGGTTACGACGCTTTTGAGTGGATGTCCAAGCAAACCTGGAGCAACGGAAAAGTGGGAACATTAGGGTGCTCCTCTACCGCAGAATGGCAGATGGCAGTGGCATCTCTGGATCATCCGGCCTTAGGCGCATTAGTAGCGCAGGGATTTGGAGCAGGAGTAGGTAAGGTGGGAGATTTCTGGGAGCAGGGCAACTGGTATAGAGGCGGTGCAGGTCAGATGTTATTTACCAACTGGCTATATAGCGTTCAGCAGGATCCTTTGGCACCAAAACTTCCAAAGGGAATCAGCCAGCAGGATTTACAGAGGTTACAGCGCTTCTATGACATGTCTCCTGAATATCCAAGAATCGATTCCAAAGAGGCTTTGAGCCATCTTCCCATCCAGGATATTATTGAAAATCAGCATGGCCCAAAAGGTGTGTATGAAGAAATGATCACCCGTAAACCTAATGATCCCAAATGGTTTAAATCAGGTCTTTACAATGACGAAATGCCTTTTGACAAGCCTGCTTTCTGGTTTGTATCTTGGTTTGATGTATCAGCAGGACCAAATATTGCAATGTTTAATCATGCCAGAGAAAATGCAGTTTCGCAGATGGCTAGAGACAATCAGTACATGGTAATCGCTCCGGTATTGCATTGTTCTTATACCCGTGCTACTGAAAATACTATGGTAGGCGACCTGAGTGTCGGCGATGCACGCTTAGACTACGACAAGATCATCACCGCTTGGTTTGATCTTTGGCTGAAAGGCGAAAAATCGGAAGTAATGGAAGAAATGCCAAGAGTGCAATATTACACTATGAGTGCTAACAAGTGGCAAACCAGTGAAGTTTGGCCTCCGGCAAATACAGTGATGACTCCTTATTATTTGAATTCTGAAGGAAAAGCAAATACCCTTAATGGCAATGGTACTTTGTCCCTAAAAAAGCCTAAAAAAGACATGCCTGATTCCTTCAAATATGACCCTATGGATCCGGTAACTTCCAATGGAGGAAATGTCTGTTGTACGGGAAATGCAGTGACGGGAGGATCTTTTGATCAGTCTGAGATGGAGAAGAGAGATGATATATTGGTGTATACCACCGAACCATTAGAAGAAGGAATGGAAGTGTCAGGTTATATTGACTCCTATTTATACCTTTCTTCTGATGCAAAAGATACCGATGTCACGATCAAACTTATCGATGTGCATCCTGACGGAAAAGCTTTCAACCTTGATGAAACTATCCAACGCGTGCGCTATCGCGAAGGATACGACCAGGAAGTGTGGATGGAAGATGGAAAAGTATATGAAGTGAAGATGACTCCTATGAGTACTTCCAACTATTTTGACAAAGGTCACAGCATCCGAATCGAAATCAGTAGCTCCAATTTCCCACGTTTTGACAGAAACCTGAATACCGGTGGAAAGATCTACGATGAAACCGAAAGTGTAGTGGCCACCAACTCAATTCATCATGGCACAAAGAGCTTGAGTAGAATTGTGCTGCCCATAGCGAAGTAAATTTATCATAGCATTAAAAACCCAAATTTTTAAAAGGGAAGGAGCAATTCTTCCCTTTTTTTATTTTAAAAAATCAGGATAATTCCAATTAATTCAAACATTATATGAGTTTTCATCCTTTTGTATAATTTTGCGAAAAAAATTGTATCAAAAAAAATGATTTGATCGCAAATTTTTCGGATTTTAATAAAGAACAGTTTAACACTTATAAATATGAAGCACAAACATTTACTCATGTTGCTACTCCTACTTTGCTCGGTGGGAATAGTTCATGCTCAAACCACCGTCACCGGAACGGTTACAGATGAACGCACCGGCGAGGGTTTGATCGGCGCCAGTCTTCTGATCAAGGGAACCACAGCCGGAACAATCACTGATTTGGATGGTAATTTTAGTCTTTCTACTACCAGTCAAGATGAGTTTCAACTGGTCGTCTCGTCAATTGGATACATCTCCCAGACGATCAAGGTATCCTCAAACCAGTCCACTTTAGCTATTCAGCTTAAACAAGACGCTACCAACTTGGAAGAAGTAGTAGTGACAGGTTTGGCGTCTTCAGTCAAGCGAAGTAACCTTGCCAATGCAGTTTCCACCGTTTCTGCAAAAGACTTGACGGGAACTACCACCGTTCAGACTGCCGACGGGGCGCTTTATGGAAAAGTAGCGGGGGCGACCATCCGGTCCAACGGCGGTGCTCCAGGAGGTGGAATGTCAATCCAACTACGTGGTATATCAAGTTTGACGGGTGCTTCACAGCCGCTGATTATTGTGGATGGAGTCTATATCAACAATTCATTTCAAAGTACTGGTCGCGCCACTGTATCAGGAGCCGGCGGCTCAAGTCAAGATGATGGCTCTAATAGATTAGCAGATTTGAATCCTGCAGATATAGAAAATATTGAAGTATTAAAAGGCCCATCTGCTGCCGCTATCTATGGCACCAGAGCAAATGCTGGTGTGATCATCATTACTACCAAAAGAGGCGTCGAAGGTCGTACGACTGTTTCACTATCTCAGGATGTCGGTTTTGCCAATCCTCTCAAACTATTGGGAGTGGATGACTGGAGTGAGGAAAAAATTAATTTCTTCTTCCCTGAGCAGACTAGGGCTGCAGAAATTGAGCAATTTAGGGCTGCAAAAGCTTCCAATACGTTCATTGATTATGAAGATTATTTCTATAATAATAAAGCCACGCTTCTGAATACCCGTATCAACATTTCTGGTGGAGATGAAAAAACGAAGTTCTTTGTGTCAGGAAATATCACTTCTGAAGATGGCACAATCAAAAGAACTGGATTTGACAGGTATTCAATTCGAGCTAACATCGATCATAAAATCACAAAATGGTTAAAGCTTGGAGTATCTTCCAACTTTATCAATTCGTCTACGGACAGAGGATTTACTGGCAATCAGAACAACTCTGGAGCAAGTATAGGATACAGCATTGCATACACTCCAAACTATTACGATCTGAGAAGAAATAAAGATGGCACCTACCCATCAAATCCTTACTTCGATGAGAACCCAGTGGCTGTTACTGACTATGGTGAGAATAATTCTACCGTCAACAGATTTATTCAGGCGTTCACGTTGGATGTGGAAATTCTTAAAACCGATAAGCACTTCCTAAAAGCTTCTGTCTCTGGAGGCCTGGATTTCTTGAATAATGCAACTGAAGTTTATCTTCCAGAATTCCTTCAATTCCAACGTTCTCAGAAAAACCCAGGTGACATATTCGTGGGAAGACAGGAAAGTCTAAACACAAATTTACAAGCCGCATTGGTGTATAACTGGAATATTGGACGAGTTAATATGAACTCACAACTAGGTATGGTTCGCCTGGATTTTCAAAATCATTCTTTATTCAATAGAGGCCGGGGACTTGTACCTGGTCAAAAGAATTTAAAGCAAACAGCTATTCAGTCCATCGATAGTGAGTTTCAAAGTAAAGTACAGGAATCCGGAATTTTCCTACAGCAGGAAATGAACTTTGAAGATAAGATCATAGCTACGGTGGGTATCAGATGGGACAAATCGAGTTTGAATGGCGATCCAAATCAATTTTTTGCTTTTCCTCGCGCCTCAATGGCCGTCAATGTGGCAAATTTTGACTTTTGGAACAGCTCAGTAGTTACGATGCTGAAACCACGGATTGCCTATGGAGAAACTGCCGGACCGGTTCCGTTTGGGTATACCTACACTCCACTCAACGGAGTAAATATTGGGGGTCTGCTAGGATCAACTGTTGCCACTAGAATTGGTGATACTCATATTTTACCTGAAACCGCTTCTGAGTTGGAATTTGGTGTAGATGCAGGTTTCTTTGGCAATAGATTGAGCATCGAGGCTACCTACTACATTAAAAACACTCAGAATAACCTTCAGGATCTTAACCTAGCTCCTTCTACCGGTGTGAATACAAAGCCAAGTAACGAAGCAGAGCTTTCTAATAAAGGTCTCGAATTGGGTATCTCCGGTACTATCGTTGAGAAATCTAATTTCAGATGGTTTTCAAGGGTTTTATTCTGGAAGAATAAAATTGATATGACCAGATTAGGAATTCCTACTTACTTAAAAGGTGGTTTCGGTTCCGGTCTTGGCACTTTCTTGTATGCACAAGGTTATTCTCCTGCTACAATAGTTGGTACGCCTGCTGATCCTTCTGTACCAGGTGGATTTACGATTTGGGGAAATGCCCAACCAGATTTCAACCTTTCTTTCTTCAACTCCATGCAGATCTACAAAGGGTTGGAGTTGTCATTTTTGATAGATTGGAGACAGGGTGGAAGTAATATAAACCTTACTTCCTTCCTGAATGATGGAGGTGGAACTACCAAAGGTTGGTATGGCGATGACAATGGCGATGGAATCCCTAATGGCCGTCAGCGTGACCCTGCACCTTACAATAATGCGGGTAGATGGATTCAAGATGCAAGCTTTGTGAAAGTCAGAGAAATTGGTTTGTATTACACCATCCCTAGACAAACTGTTAATCAATGGTTTGGTGGAGCCGTGCAAGGCATCAAAGTAGGTTCTTCCGTCAATAACGCGTTCCTGTTTAGCAAGTATCCAGGGTATGATCCTGAGACTTCTTCGTTTGGTGCCCAGTCCGTGGACAACAATGTGGACATCGCTCCATATCCTACTTCGAGAAGAGTTTTCTTTCACCTTACTCTTGACTTTTAATCACCTGAACTCATGAAAAAGATAAAACTTAAATTATCAATTATAGCGATTGCAACCGCTTTTATGTCGAGTTGCAATCCTTTCCAGATTGATGAAATTCAAGATCCAAATAATCCATCGATAGAGAGTGTTGCTAAAGATGCCACTAAAGATCAAATCCAATACCTCATCACAGGATTAGAAGACAGGCATAGAGGATATGTCAGTAATGTAACCAGATCTTGGGGTACATTTGGACGTGAAATCTGGAACCTGAATGCTTCAGATCCTCGAAATCAGACGGATTGGCTTGGTCAAAATGGAAGAGTTCCTGACAGATCCTACTTTGGATTTGGCAATACAGGTGGTGGATCCTGGGCTTCTCCCTATCAGGCGATTAAGCAGGCAGATGTATTGATTTTGGCAGGTGAAAACACAGTAAACATTTCTCCTGAAGAAAAAAGTGCTTCAGTAGGTTTTGCGAAAACCATCCAAGGATATCAATTTATGATTCCCGCTAACTGGGTATATTCCAACGGAATAAGAATGGATGTTAAGGATCCCTTAAATCCAGGACCATTTGTTCCTTATGAGCAAGCGCTGGATGCTATAAAAGTGATTTTGGACGAGGGTGATCAAGCCCTTCAAGCAGCAGGAACAGGTGGTTTCCCTTTTGTGCTGACTACTGGATTTGATGACTTCAATACCATTCCACAATTACGCGAGGTCAACCGTGCTATTTTAGCCCGGCTCAACTCCTATAGAAAAGATTGGCAAGGAGTACTCACTGCGCTAGATGACTCCTTTATGAATCTGAATGGGGATTTGTATGCAGGTCCTTCACATCCATACGGAGCTGCACCTGATATATTCAATCCGCTATTTTATAAACTTGATGCAGAAGTTAACTCAATCATTGTAGTTCATCCTTCTATGTTGGATGATGCTACACCGGGAGATAAACGAGTGGCGCAAAAATTTTATAAAAGAGTAGAACCGGTATTAGTTTCCACTGATGCCGGATCCCTAGTAGGCGAATATCAAGACAAAAGGTGGGAGACTAACACCGAGGTGATTCCATTTATCCGAAATGAAGAACTGATCCTTTTGAAGGCTGAGGCACACGCGCAACTGGATCAAACCTCAGAAGCAGTTGCAGCGATCAATATCATCCGAACAGCTGCAGGCATAGGAAGCTATACAGGCGGCACGAGCAAAGACCAGCTCATCGATGAGATTTTGTACCAAAGAAGATATTCACTTTGGGCAGAACCTTGGGGCCATAGATGGATAGATGCTAGACGCTATGGAAAGCTAGGCGAGATCGATACTTCCTATGATAAAGGAACAATCTTCACCGAATTCCCTCACCCACAAGCAGAGCTAAGCTGGGATAAGTATAAGGGAGATTAATTTCCTGAGAATGTTAATAAGTAAAGGGAAGCTGAATGGCTTCCTTTTTTTTGTGGAAAAACACTAAAACTGAAGAAGATTGATTTGTTGTAAATCGTTTCTGCTTAAAACGTATATCCTAATCCACCTTAATAGAATAAGTTATATTCACACTTAAATTCATGCACTTTTAATGAAAACAGGATCCTTCGCGATACTGGCTTTCATATACAAACCGTGAATGACGATTGAAAAATAAATCAGAAGATAGAAGTGGCCATTTAAGGTCATATCATATTTGAAATATACATTTTGTCTTTACTGACCATTCTTGCGATTAAATTATGGAAGATAGTTTCCTTGTTTTGTGAACGATTGGTTCTGTATGAAAACTCATTGAGATAGCGTTCTATGTGTCTCTTACTGACCCAGGAATAGGTCGTTCGTAGCCATGATTTAACTTGATGAATCATCGTATGGATGGCTTTAAAATTTAAGCCCAACTCACTTGGAATCTGCTCTATCGTATAATCCTTACTGATTGGGCGGTATCCTTTCCATTTGTCTGTGGTCACTTGTGCGTTTTGGTCAATGTGCTTGTCGAATATCGGTCTAAGAGATTTAGCCGAGAAGTCCTTGATCTTGAGCGAGTAAAATCGTTTTACTTTGCCTTCCTCGGTAAGCTCGACAGCACATACTACCGTATCCATCCGAGGAACCCATATGTTTTGGATTAGGAATTGTAAGGAATTCAGTTAATTCTGTGCTGGTTCCAATTAGAGGGTAGAAGTTGATAAAGGTCTTTTTGCTTATGGCTCTGGATTCGTT
>Ga0307487_1001133_pt1 | contig 19429 bp, 14 predicted proteins | sample CBIW12metaG_FD_203665 | JGI IMG/M metagenome (GOLD analysis project Ga0307487, IMG submission 203665) | Sea-ice brine microbial communities from Beaufort Sea near Barrow, Alaska, United States - CBIW 1.2 | ecosystem: Environmental > Aquatic > Marine > Coastal | place: USA: Alaska | collected... | reverse complement strand
ACACAACTGGACTCAACCGACCTACCAGGGGTGGACCGCCAGGGATTGCCTCGGACCGGCCTCTTGCGCCCCACACGTGGGGCCGATCGGGACCCTGCCGAAATATTTCGAGAATGGCCTGGTCTCCAACGGTGACCCAGAGCTCGCCTTTGGGCCGAAGCGCGACGCCAACGGCACGTTCTCATGGGCCGCGGGCTCGCGGCTGTACTACTCCAACATCGCGACCAACTTCGGTTCGACGCGTGACGACCAGGCGTTCAAAGGAACAGGAGCCATTGCGGTGTCCCGCACCGACAACGTGAGAGCGGCGGCTGCTGGCGACGCGAACGCGTGGATGGATCCGGTCATCGTGTCCAGGCAGAGTTCGGCGACGTTCAGTGACAAAGAACAGCTGTGGGCTGACAACGCGGCAAGTAGCCCGTTCTTCGGCAATGTATACGTCTGCAACGTCAGTTTCCGTAGCAACGGCGGCGCTCCGGAACCGGTGATGTTCCACCGCTCCACCGACGGCGGCGGCAGTTGGACCACCACACAGTTGTCCGCAGCAACGAATAACGCGCAGACGGGCGGGCGGCAGGGATGCGCCATTCGCACCGACAGCATGGGACGCATCAACGTCGTGTGGTCTGGTTTCGACCACAAGTCGAACAGCGGCGTTTTCTACCAGGTGACCTCGGACAACGGTGGCGCAAACTTCACCCGGCCGCAGATCATCATGGCCACAGCCGGCATCGGCCAGCTTGATCCCGTCACCGGCCGGTCAACTATCGACGGCGTGGCGGGGTCACGCACTGACGTGTTCCCGAGCATCGACATCGCCAACGGCGCCCCAAGCGGTATAGGGGCACCCAACACCATCGTGCTGGGCTGGTCGGACAACCGGGCCGGGCTCAACAAGGAGAAGGCCTACCTCAGCTACTCCGCCAACCGTGGCGCCAGTTATGGCATCGCAACGGCCGTGTCCACCGCGGGTGACCGTGCCAACCAGCCGGCGGTCGCGATCGCCCCCGACGGGTCCCAGGTCTACGTTACGTACAACGCGTGGCACCAGCCGTGGCAGACGACAACGGCCAGCGCCCGTCCCATGGAGGGCGTCGTCCTGAGTGGTCCGGCCGGACAGAGTCTTGTGGAGGTCAACCGAGGCACGAGTGGTGACGCCCGCGGGTCCAGTGCCAACTCGCTGACGGCCGAGTTCCTAGGCGACTACAACTATGCCGTCGCGTCGAACACCTACGGCTCTACAGTCTGGAACGACGTCAGGAACGCGACCGACTGCCCCGCCGTAGACGCGTTCCGCCAGTCCCTTGTGAGTGGCAGCCCGATTCCGAAGCCTTCACCGTGCCAGACGCCGCCGACAGCCTTCGGTAACACGGAGATCTTCGGTTGGACCTCGGCCCCCTGAGTCGGGAAAGGCGCCGGGCGGTCTGAGCCGACTCGGCGCCCAAACCTGTCCCGTCGCCCGCACCCGCAGAATCGAGGGAGTAGCGGTGGCCGCGACCAGCCGGAAGGCCGTCGCGGCGCGAAGGACACGCTGGGGTCGTGGACTCGCCTACAGTCTCGTTGTATTGGCCGGGGGCTACCGTGCAGCGCCTCCCTTGGTCATGACCGGCGATGCAGCAGATATCGCCGGGACATGTCCAGGCTTCCGCAGCACGCAGGAGCCAAGTGAGCCGCCGAGTTTTCGAAAGGCCTCTGCGATGTCGTCTTGTGCCCCTGTGGGGTGATTCGCACATCCGAGGTGGAGGGAAAACCGAAGCGACACAGAGGGAAACGCGACATCCAGATTCCGGAGATCCGCGCTGTGTTTGGTTTCGTGAACAGCACCCCCCATCCCGCAAAGTCCCGGAAACTCAACGGGTTCCGGGACTTTCTTGGTTGTAAATTTGATCTTCCGATCGAGAACTCATCATCTCCCGGATGTGGGGTGGCTGGGGAACGGCCCGGCGATGCTGCGGCATCCGCTGCCTCGGGCAGACTGGGGGGAGGGAGCACTCCATCGACCGACAGACAGGACGCATAAATGCGCTATCGCACTCTCGGAAACAGCGGAGCGGTCGTTTCGACTTACGCTCTTGGCACGATGACCTTCGGCGCGGAGACCGACTCGGCCGCCTCGCATGCACTGCTTAACACCTTTGTGGCTGCCGGCGGCACCCTCGTTGATACGGCGGATGTCTACAGCGCCGGCGTCTCAGAACAGATCATCGGTACGTGGCTCGCGGAGCACCCCGCGGAGCGCGAGCAGATCGTGCTCGCCACCAAGGGCCGGTTCCCCATGGGCAGTGGCCCCAACGACCTGGGCACCAGCCGCCGCCATCTGATGAGCGCCCTCGACGGCTCTCTGCGCCGCCTCGGCACCGAACACATTGACCTCTACCAGCTGCACGCCTGGGACCCGGTCACCCCGATCGACGAAACTCTGCGCTTTCTCGACGACGCCATCCGCACGGGCAAAATCGGGTATTGGGGCGTCTCCAACTTCACCGGATGGCAGCTGACCAAGGCCGCGCACCGGGCACAGGCGCTCGGCTTCACCCCGCCGGTCACCCTCCAGCCGCAATACAGCCTGTTGGTGCGTGAAATCGAAAGCGAAATCGTGCCCGCGGCCGTCGACGCCGGCGTCGGACTGCTGCCCTGGTCGCCCCTCGGTGGCGGATGGCTCACCGGAAAATACCACCGCGACGTGGATCCAACCGGCGCCACCCGCCTCGGCGAAGACCCGCAGCGTGGCATGGAAGCGTGGCTGCCGCGCAATGAACTCGATCGCACCTGGGCCATCGTCGACACCGTTGCCGCGATTGCGGCAGAGCTCGGTGCGACGAGCGGGCAGGTCTCGCTGGCCTGGCTCGAAGCACAACCGGGCGTCACCGCGGTGATTCTGGGGGCGCGAACGGTGGCTCAACTGAGCGAGAACCTGGTCGCGGCATCCGTGGTGCTGAGCCCGATGCAACGTGAGCGGTTGAGTGCGGTCAGCGCCCCTGTCGTTTCGGACTACCCCTACGGTGCCGCGGCGCTCGAACAGCGCAACCGCCGGTTGATCGGCGGCCGCTGACCACCACCGCTGCCGAACGTGGATGCAGTCCCGGCTCATCCAGCGCGGTCGCGTACGGTCGAGGGGCCGTTGCCGCAACGGAGGCTGCGGTGCGCGAGCGGATCAGCCGGTCCATGAAGTGGGGCGCATCGTTCTCCTACTTTCTTTGATGTATTGGGCAGACCTCGGCGGGGCGAGAGACCGGAGACAGAGCCCGATGTAAAGCCACCTGCGACTACCTGTCATGAAACTTCCCAGGATCAGGTTCAGGCCATGCCCGGCAAACACTTCACCAAGGAGCAGGATGAAGACGTCTGGTGTCGGTCGTGAACTCGGCTACGCAGGCATTCTCGCGAACACGGAGGAGAAGGTCATCACAATCGTGATGTAGCACCGAGTCGGGAGGCGGAACTCGGCGACGACAACACGTCGTGGGCCGAGTTCTGCCGTGCTCGGAACTCGCTCGGCGTGAGGCCGAATTCGTGACGAAATCAAAGCGGAGGAGTTCAGCCGGGAACATAACCACGAACATTTCGAACGATTCTGCGAAGTCGAGAACGTAGGGGCGACTAGTGTCGTAGATTGCGAAATCGCCGGGCGCCAGCGCCGCGTCGCGATCGTCCTGCGAGATGACGCTGTAACCGCGCACCTGGAGACCGAGCTTGATGAAGCCGGGGTCATTCTGCGCGATCGCACGAGACGAGCGGCGCACGACCACGCCGGATCCCTCAACAGTTGAGATTTCAGCGCGGCCGAGTGATTCTGACATGTTTGTGAGCTGCCATGTGGTGTTGCGCGGTCGGATCGTGCGAGACCTAGTCGAGGGGTTTGAGCCGGAACCCGACTTTCAGGTGCGCCTGGAAATGATCGATGCTGCCGTCCACGAGGTGGCCCCTCACCTGGACGACTTCGAACCAATCGAGGTTCTCTATGGTCTCGCTGGCTCTGGCGATCGCGTTGACTATGGCCTCGTCCGTACCGGTCGGCGACGTGCCGACAATGTCGATGACACGATAGGTATGTTCAGACATGAGATGCTCCTGAGGTGCTCGTCAGTGAACGGATTTGGAAAAGGATACCGCATTCAGGGGCAGGTGCGTCGAAGGCCTTCGTGATCTTGTTTCCGCACTGCGCAGGCCAGATCTGGAGATCGAGACTGATCGTTCTGTCCGCTCGAACTGGGGGGACGTCGCCTCCCGGACGCACCGATAGACTCGCCCCACCCGAGCGACTGACCATACAGTCGCTGTTTAGCCGAACTGAGGCATCTCATGGGTACGACCCGACCCAGCCGGTACAGCCCTTTGCGTTCACCGCGACAGCCAGGTCCTGTGCGTATGACGGCAAGCCGTGCGTGACGGCGGCCGGTCAAGTACCAAGCTGGCCGTCGCCGGCTGGATCGCGGGGGCGCTGCTGACCGGGCTCATCCTCGGCACCCCGTTCCTTGATTCCGGCTACCGCAGTCCTTCGGCGCACCTAGCGCTGGATGCAGTGGACGCGTGCGTGGCCCTACTGGTGTCCTATCTCGTTTTTGGTAGATACTCGCGTCAGCGCCGGTTGCCCGACCTGCTGTTGGCGAACGGTCTCCTTCTGCTGGCCGTGCCCGGTCTGGGACTGTCCTTCGCCACGGAGGAACTCAGCGGATCAATCCCGGGCACACTCGACGTGTGGCTGCCCCTGGCGATCAGAGTCATGGGCGCTCTTCTGATTGCGGCCGCGGCCCTGGTGGGCCTCGGCCGAGCACCACGTGTCGGCCGTCCCGGGCGGCTTCCGATGGTGACCACGGCTGTGACAGTGGCAGCACTGGTGATATGTCTCGTCCTGTGGAATGCCCGCCTTCGTCTACCGGTGGCACTGGACCCGAACTACATGCCTTCGTCGGTACTCTTTGACATCGGCGGCTGGCATCCGTTGCTGCCCGTCGCGCAGGGCGTCGCCGCGGCAGGCTTCTTCGTCGCCTCTGTCGCCTTCACTGTGCAGTCGCGCCTGCGCAGCGACGAACTGCTCAGATGGCTCGGGCCGGGTTGTGCCCTTGCGGCATTCTCTCGCGTGAACTACATGTTGTTCCCGTCGCTGTACTCGGACTGGTTGTACACGGGTGACCTCCTCCGGTCGGGCTGCTACGTGCTGCTGCTGGTCGGCGCGGCGCGAGAACTGAGACAGTACTGGACGTCACAGGCCCGCGCGGCGATACTCGCCGACCGACGCCGGCTCGCACGCGAACTGCACGATGGCGTCATCCAGGAGCTGGACTACATCAGATCCGAAAGTCACTTGATCCCGGTGGGCGCTGCGGCCGGCGGGTCTTCCGGCGAGCTCACCTCCGCGCACATCATCGCGGCTTGCGATCGGGCGCTGGATGAAACGCGGGCCGCCGTCCAGGCCCTCGGTCGCGAAGATGACGAACCACTGGGCTTCATGCTGCATCGCACCGCACGGGAAATGGCCGAGCGCTACGCGGTGCATCTGGAGGTCGACCTCGACGACTCCATCGGTGCCAGCCAGGACCAGAAGCATGCCCTGATGCGGATAACACGGGAGGCGGTATCCAATGCGGTGCACCATGGCAGGGCGGACCGGATCCTGGTGTGCCTCGCACTGGACGACGGCCATCGGCACTTGACGATAGCGGACGACGGACAGGGATTCGACGTTGCCGCGACGATCGCGAGGAACACCGGTTACGGCCTCGTCAGCATGCGGGAGCGGGCGCGTTCCCTTCCCGGTTCGTTCGATGTGTCCGCACGATCGGACCGGGGGAGCGTGGTGACGGTCAGATGGTGAAAGAGGGCAGCATTCGCGTGATCATTGCCGACGATCATGCTCGAGTCCGCGGTCAGATCCGGGCGGCGTTGGAAGCGGGCGGCTGCGAGGTCTGTGGCGAAGGAGCGACCGCCGATGAGGCGATCGCGCTGGCCCTCGAGCATCGCCCTGACGTGGTGTTGCTCGACATTAACATGCCCGGAAGCGGAATCCACGCGGCCAGCCAGATCAGCCGGGACCTCCCCGCGACCTTCATCGTCATGCTCACGCAATCGAAGGAAGACGATGACCTGTTCGACTCCCTGCGAGCGGGAGCGTCCGGCTACCTGCTGAAGAGCACCGATCCGGCAACGCTGGCGGACGCGCTGCGCGGCGTTCTCGCGGGGGAGGCGGCCATGAGCGCGGGCCTGGTGTCCCGAATCCTCCAGGAATTCCGCGGTCCGAACCGGCGGCACGTCAAACGCTCGTCAGCCGCCGCAAAGTTGAGCGCGCGCGAATGGGAGGTGATGGAAATGCTCGGCCAGGGCGCGACCACCGACCAGGTAGCCAAGCGGCTCTTCGTCTCCCCGACAACCGTGCGAGTTCACGTGTCGTCCGTGCTCCGTAAGCTCGCGGTCACCGACCGGCAGGCGGCATTCCATCTGCTCCGTGACGCATAGGCCGCACGCCAGCGCCCCCGGCCAGGGCGACCAACGTCGCTCCCAGGGCTTCTGCTTCCTGCACCGTGTATTCGGTGGTTCCGATGAGCACGTAGGGGCAGTCTGCGGCACCCTCGCCAGGTTCAGCCGACAGGCACAGCCTGGCGACGACGCCGTCATCGAGCGTGAGGGGCTCGCTTAGGTGCAGCCAGTTCTCCTCGCCGAGCTGCGGGTCGTGGCAGATCACACACCAGTCTGGACAATGCATGGGTGTCGCCTCTCCGCTACGGTCCCGATAGCCGCGGCCCGGCGGCCGCTGTGTAGTGCACGTCGTGACGGCAGGCCCCGCATCCGAGCAGGATGCAGGGCCTCCGCCGGTCGTTGTTAGCGCAACCCGATGTTGACGTAGTAGGTCTGGCCGTCGTCGAACCTGACGCCGATGCGCCAGTAGTTGCCGCTGGCGTTGCCGGTCTTCCAGTTGTACTGGTACTGCTTGCTTGTGGCGTCGTACTTGTACTCGCTGCCGCTGTCGGGGGAGACCGCGTACGCCGTCTCGTCAGCGGGGGCGCTCATTGCGCTGCCCTTGGCCGGCGTGAGCCAGAGAGGGGCGGATGCCGCCGGCACGGCGGTTCCGTTGGCATCTTTCAGCTGTAGTTTGGCCGGCACCGTGCTCCCGGCCTTGAAGACGCTGGTGGAGGTGCCGATCTGGTGTGCCGTGTCGTTGATCGGCTGCAGGAAGCCGTCGAACCGGTAGATGACCCGGAACGATCCGTTCACGACGCTGCTGTTGCCAGCCTTGTCGGTTGCGGTTGCGACGTAGGTGAACGTGCCCACCCCGTTGGAGTTGCCGCCGGAGACCACGACCACGCACGATTCCAGGCCTGAGAAGCTGTCGGTGGCGATGCACGTCGCGTCCGGGACCGCGCCCAGTGTGTAAATTCCGCCCTGAATGTTGACTCCCGCCGTGGTGAGCGTCGGCTTCTCCTGGTCGATCTTGATACCGCCGACCGATGCCTGGGCGGTATTGCCCGCGTGGTCGGTTGCCGTGCCGGTGGCGGTGTTGCCGCCGTTGGCGGTGAGCACCACCGCATCGGGGCAGGTAGCGATGCCCGACAGCGCGTCGGTGCAGGCGAACGTGACGGTGACCGGTCCGTTGTACCAGCCGCTGGCCCGCAGGGTCCCGCTGGTGACGACGCCGGTGATGGTCGGGGCGGTCTTGTCGAGTTTGACCGTGACCGCGTCGGTGCCGATATTGCCTACGGCATCGTTCGCGGTGCCGGTGACGACCTGGCCGTCGGTTTCGGCGGTGACGCTGACGGGGGCCGTGACGTTCACCACACCGGATCCCCTGTCGTCGTCCTTCGCAGAGAAGGTGACCGTGACGTCGGCCTTGTTCCAGCCACCCGCGTTGGGCGGTGGCGACAGCGTGTGCTGCACGGTTGGAGCGATGTTGTCCCACTTGAGGGCGACGCCATTCGTGTTTTCCGCGTTGCCGGCGTTGTCCACCGCGTAGTACGTCACTGTGCCGGCGCCGCTGCCAGTCAGCGGGACCGTGACGGTCGTGCTGGCACCGGATGCGATGACTTCCGCACCGCCGTCGACGCTGTATCGGATTTGCTTGACACCGGACAAGCCGGTCTGGTCCTTCGCCGTCAGCACGACACTCGCGGTGTCCCCGGTGCAATAGTCGTTGACCGCCGTGCACGTGTTGTTGCTCGTGGTGCTGGGGGCGGTGCCGTCGATGTTGATGCCGGACACGGCTACTCCCGCGCTCACATTACCGGCAACGTCCGTCGAGGGACCGCTCGTGACGCTTTGGTTTGCGCCGTTGCCGGCGAGGACCTTGCTGGTGGGGCAGGTGGCCACGCCGGACAGGGTATCGGCGCAGGTGAAGTTCACCGTGACATCGGACCGGTACCAGCCTGCACCGTTGGCCGGGACGGTCGGCGCACCCACAACCGTCGGCGCGGTGCGGTCGATCTTCACCCCGGTGACCACGGCCGGCTCGCTGATGTTGCCCGCGTTGTCGGTGATGGTCACCGGCCCGGCGCCGAGGTTGTCGCCTTCGCCGGTGATCAGACCGTTGGCCGGCTGCGAAGCCGCGTTGATACCCGACAGGGCGTCGTCGCCGACCCACTTGACGGACACGTCATCGTGGTGCCAACCGGCGCCGTTCCCGTCGGCCGGAACACCGGTGAGCGTGGGTGGGGTCTTGTCGATGTTGACCGGGCCGTAGCTGGTGCTGTTCCGGTTGCCGGCGATGTCCACGGCGTCGCCCTGGACGCTCTGGCCCTCACCGTCGTTGGAGAGGGTAGCGTCGCCGGCGCATCCGGCCACACCGCTCTGGAGGCCCGATCCGATGTCGTCGCAGGTGAACGTCACCGCCACGTCGGTGTTGTTCCAACCGCGGCCGTTGGCGGCCGGACTGGCGGCACTTACGATCGACGGGGCGTCCGTGTCGACGTTGACCGCGATCGTATTGGTCGAGGCGCGAGCCTCGGTGTTCTGGGCGAGGTCCACGCTCCAGTAGGTGATCGTGTGGGAGCCGGAGGACAGGTTCGCCGTGAACGGTTCGCCGTAGGTTTGCGTCGTGCCACCGTCTATGGCGTAGTAGGTCGCTGCGATACCGGAATGGGCGTCGTGTGCCGCGAAAGCGACGGGGATGCCGCTGGTCACGAACCAGCCGCTGGCGGGGGAGATCGGGTTGGTCAGGGTCGTCGTGGGGGCGATCGTATCGACCTTGAGCGTGAGGGGGGCCCCGGCGGTCTCGACGTTTCCAGCGAGGTCGGCGCTCCAGAACGAGATGGTGTGCACTGCCGACGCTTCGACGGTGAACGCGCCGGTGTAATCCAGCGCTGCAGCGCCGTCGACGGCGTAGTACGTTGCGACGGCACCGGAGAGGTTATCGTTTCCGGCCAGGGTGACCGTCACGGCGTCGCCGTACCAGCCGCTGGGCAGTGGGGCGGCTACCGTGGCGCCCGTGGTGGGGGCCGTGCGGTCGATCCAAATCCCGGTCACCGTTGTGGTGGTGACATTGCCGGCGACATCGGTGCAGCTGGCGGTGGATGAGAGGTTGTCGCCCTCGCCGGTGACCACGGCGTCGGCCGGCTGGGCGGCGGGACCGGACAGCGCGTCGGCGCAGGACCACGCCACCGTCACATCGTCCGTGTGCCATCCCGCGGTGAAGGTGCCGGTGAGCTTGGGCGCGGTGGTGTCGACGTTGATGCCCGTGACTCCCGCGCTGCCGCTGTTGCCGGCCGCATCGGTCACGGTGGCGGTGGCGCCCTGGCCGGCGCCTTCGCTCAGGATGTCGTTCGCCGGAGTTTCAGACACACCCGACAGATCGTCGTTGGCGGTGTAACTGACGGTGACGTTCTCGTTGTACCAGCCGGCAGCGTTCCGTATGCCGTTGGCCGTCGCGGTGATCGTCGGCGCTGTCTTGTCGATTCGAACGCTTGCGCTGTCGGTCGAAGCATTGCCGGCGCCGTCGGTCGCGGTTCCGGTCACCGTGGCGATGCCTTCGACACCGGTCGCGACGGGGGCGGTGCACTCGGCGATTCCCGAGCCGCCCTGGTCCGTGCAGCTGAAGGTCACGGTCACGTTTGTGTTGGCCCAGGCGCCGTCGGTATAGCCGGCCGGCGTGAACGTGTGGGTGATGCCGGGGGCCGTCTGGTCGATCCGCACCCGTGCGGTCTGCACCGTTTCGGCGTTTCCCGCCTTGTCGATGCTACGGAAGGTCACGGTGTGGTCGCCCTCGGTGGAGAGGACGAAGCTGGTTCCGGTCTGGGTTGCGCCTCCGTCGACCGCGTACTCCGTGCGCGTGACCGTGGAGAGATTGTCGGTCGCCGTGAAGGAGACGGTGACGGCACCGTTGACCCAGATGTTCGACGCGCCGCTGATGCCGGTTGCCGGTGCCGTGCGGTCGATATTCACGGCGGGGCTGGTGGCTGTCGTCGAGAGACCGGCGCCGTTGGTTACCGTGGTGGTGCTGGTCAGGCCGATTCCCTCACCGGTGATGTTGGTGTCGGCGGGGGAGGCCGGGATGCCTGACTCCGGGTCGCTCGCCGTCCAGCGCACGGTCACGTCGTTCGCGTACCAGCCGTCGGTGTTCGGGGACGTTGTGGCCGCACCGGCGAGGACCGGGACCGAGGTGTCACCCGCCGCGACGGTGACGGATGTCGTCGCGACGTTGCCCGCTGCATCCGTTGCTGTGCCGCCGACGGTCGTACCCGGCTGGACCGTCTTTGAGTTCGTCTGTGAACCGTCCGCGAGGCAGCTGGCGACGCCGGAGTTGGAGTCGGTGCAGCTGAATGTGACGGTCGTGGTGCCGTCGGGGTTCGTGACCTCGGCCGCGGTGATGGTCGGGGAGGCCTTGTCGACGCGCACCGTGACCGATCCGTTCCCGGCGTTGCCGAGCCGGTCGGTGGCGGCGGAGGTGCGGGTGACGATGCCGTTGGCGGTCTCGGTGGACGACGCCGGGGTGGGGCCGGTTGCCACGCCGGAACCGGAGTCCGTGGCCGTCCACGCGACGGCGGCGGATGCGTTGGTCCAGCCGGCGGCGTTCGGCGCCGGGGTGAGTACTGCGGTGATCGTCGGGCCGGTGTTGTCGGCCGTGTAACTGCCCTGGGCGGAGCCCGACGAGCCGGTGCACTTGTCCTGAGTGTTGACGCCCGGTGACGCGGTGGCGGTCACGCTGCGCGCACCGTCACCGGCAGTGGCCGTCGTCGTGAACGTCCACGTTGACTTGGCCGTCCCGGATGATTGGTGCCCGGTGAACGCTCCACCCACATCGACGCACCGGGTGTCCGTCGAGGTATTCACGGTCAGGGTCAGTGCGGCACCGCTCTTCGCGTAGAGGGTGCCGGCCGCTGTCGCCGTGCCGGCGTTTCCGGAAAAGACGGCGGTGTTCACCGTGGAGGCGGAGGCGGCCGGCACATTGAGGCCTCCCGCGAGCACGGCGAGAACCGTCGCCAGGACCAACCAGGCCTTGCGGCGGCGGGGATTCACGGTGCGGGGTACGCGGGCGGGTGTGGCGGTCATCGGGTGTCCTTCTGCTCGATTCACACAAATGCGTGGGTCGCGTTCGACGGTACGGGCACCGCACTGGCGCCGAGAAGGGGGATCGCGTTCAAAGTCCTGAACGGTGCGCGCCTGTGCGTTCAAATCCCTAAACGGGCGAAATCGAAGCAACGCCTGGGAGATCCCCGGTCGTTTAGTGATTCAAACGCTCATCCGTGTGCCGTTTAGAGCATTGAACGCTCAGGTACTGGTGAGGATATGTCAGCTACGCGTAGCTTTGCGGTCATTCGCCCCGGTCGCCCGGATCGGGCACAAGCACAGATCGGAAGAATCATGAAGCTCCTGACCCGAATTCAGGCCCGCGCCAACAGCATGCGCAACGAAGACGGCGCCACCGCGGTGGAGTACGGCCTCATCGTGTCGCTCATCGCAGTATTCATCATCGGCGCTGTCGGTCTGGTGGGAACAAACCTCGATCTCTTATTCCGCGACGTTGCCGGCCGCCTCTGACGTCCTGCAAGAAATTCGCCGCTTTTCGGCTTGATCGGTGTACCGGTGGCTGTTTCCGACGTGTCGGCGACGGCTACCGGTCACCCGGAGGAGGGAATCCGCACGATGTTCAGACGCAACGACAGGCACGACCGCGGTGCGGCGGCGGTCGAATTTGCGCTCATCCTTCCGCTCCTGGTTCTGCTGATCTTTGGCATCGTCGAGTTCGGCCGCGCCTACAACGTGCAGATCTCCATCACCAACGCCGCTCGTGAGGGCGCTCGGGTGATGGCGGTACACAACGACCCGGCCATGGCCCGGTCGGCCGCAAGCGCGGCCGCACCGGCGGTCACCCCGGCGATCGCGCCGGGGAACGTCACGGTCTCTCCGGCGAATTGCGTTGCCGGTGCGACCGTCACGGTGACCATCAGGTACACCGTCACCCTCATGACCGGGTTCTTCGGACCCGGATTCCCCCTGACTGGTAAAGGAGTCATGCTGTGCGGTGGATAAATTCGCGACTCAACGCCGAGCATGGTGCGACGGCGGTGCTGATGGCCGTGCTCATGGTGCCGCTCATCGCCTTCCTCGGAATCTCGATCGATGTGGGCGCGCTGTACGCCGAACGGGCACAGCTACAGAACGGCGCGGATGCCGCGGCGCTGGCGATCGCCCAGGACTGCGCCGGTGGTGCGTGCGGGGCTGCGTCGGCACGGGCAGCGACCTTTGCCAACGCGAACGCCAACGACGGTACGGCCAACGTCCTGACGCCGGCCATCGGCGCAGGAACGGTGACGGTCACCTCCAGCACTCGAAGCGGCGGAAGCAACACCATGGCCCACCCGTTCGCTGCGCTGGTCGGTGCCACGCCGACCACGGTTCACGCGCAGGCGACCGCGGTGTGGGGGGGCCCGAGCAAGAGCGCTGTGGTGCTGCCGTTGGCCATATCATTCTGCGAGTTCCGGGCGGCCCTGGACGGCCGGCTGCAACTCATCCGCTACGACCAGAATCTCAGCTGCCCGAGCCGCGACGGCCACCCGATTCCCGGTGGCTTCGGCTGGCTTCAGCCGGACAGCGCATCGTGCGGCGCCGTCATCGACATCGCGCTGGCGCGGACAGCAAGCGATCCCGGCAACAACTTCCCGCCCGGATGCGACTCCATACTGACGGGTCTGCGGGGACAGACCGTACTGGTCCCGATTTTCGATGACGCTCCAAACGTGACGCGACCGGTGGCCTGGTACCACATCTACGGATTCGCGGCCTTCACCATCACCGGCTGGAAGTTTTCCGGCGGTGGCTCACCACAGGTCAGCATCGATCCGGCCGCACCGTCCTGCACCGGCAGCTGCCGCGGGATCCAGGGCTATTTCGACCACTGGGTCTCACTGGATGCCGCCGGCACAGTATTGGGTGGGCCGCAACTCGGCGCATCCGTCGTCCGACTCACTAATTAGGAGTTGCAATGAAAACCCGTCTTATTGGAGTCATTCTGGCCGTGGTGCTCGCCCTGGCCGGAACGGTCGTGCTCACCGGCTATGTACGCGGGGCGGATGCCCGGGCCTCGGCGGGCGCGGAGTTCGTGCCGGTCTACGTGGTCAATGCCCAGGTGGCGGCCGGCACGAAGGGCGAGGACATCGAGAAATTCATCACTCAGACGCAGGTACCGGCTCTCGCAGCGGTTCCGGGACGAGTGAAGACGCTGCCCGATCTGGCCGGTCGGGTGGCCGATGTCGCCCTTCTTCCCGGCGAACAGCTGCTTGAGGCGCGCTGGGTTGACCCGGCCGCGCTCACGGCACGAGGGGAGGTGGCGCTGCCAGACGGAATGCAAGCCGTCACCGTGGCGCTGCCGGTCGAGCACGTTGTGGGTGGCACCGTGAAGGCCGGCGATACCGTCGGCGTCCTCATCTCAGCGACAATGTCGACTCCCGAAGGAACAGACACTCCGGTGACCCGGCAGGTCTTCCACAGGGTGCTCGTGATGGCGGTACGGCTCGGCACCAGCACGCAGGCGGCCGGTGAGGCATCCACTTCCAGCGACCCGGTCGACATGGTCATGGTGACACTCGCACGATTGACGCCCGACGTGGAGAGGCTGGTCTGGGGCCAGGAATTCGGCTCGATCTGGCTGACCCTTGAGCCCGAGGGAGCGGACGAGTCAGGTTCGGGGACCGTTGACGTCAGGCAGGTGTTCCCGTGAGCCGCCTGCTGCTGATCAGCCGCAGTCGCAAGTTCGAAAGCCGACTGCGGTCGCTGTTCAACGACGACGTGGACAGCATCATGGGATTGTCCCTGGCGAAAGGCGCCTCGGCGGCATTGTCCAGCCTGACGAGCGGCGACGAACCTGACGTTGCGCTCCTGGGACCGTCACTCTCCTATGCGCAGGCCTATGAGCTCTCCGCCGGGCTCTCGGTCCGGTATCCCGGTACGGCGATCATGCTGGTGCGCGAGAACAGTCCAGGAACCGCGAAGTGGGTGTCGGATATGAAAATTCACGCAGTCGCCAGCCCGAGCATGGGCGATTCCGCACTTCTCGACGCTGTGAATGATTTAGGGAGTCGTATTGCCGTGGGTCCGGACGACGCTCCGTGGTCGGATCCCGAGCCCGCGCAGCCGGTAGAGTCCCAGGTTAACCCAGTGCTTGAACCCGACGCCGAGACGCAAGCCGATCCGCAGCCGGAGGCGTACCCGGATCCGACGCCTGAGCCGGCGCCCGACCCGGATATCGAACGTGCGGCTCCAGCCCCGTCGGGCACGCGGGGCCGGGTGATCGCGGTGTTGTCGCCCAAGGGCGGCATGGGCAAGACGACAATCGCGACCAACCTCGCCGTGGGGCTGGCACAAATCGCCCCGGCATCGGTCGTGCTCATTGACGCCGACGTGCAGTTCGGGGACGTCGCGACCGCGCTGGCGCTCGAACCGGCGTATACCCTCGCTGACGCCGTTTCGGAGATGGCCGCGCACGACACCATGCTCCTGAAGACCTACCTCACCGCTCATCCCGTCGGCTTCTACACCGTCTGCGGCGCGGGATCGCCCGTCGAGGGAGACCGCGTGAGTGGCCCTCAGCTCAGCCGACTGATCGATCAGCTCGCTGACGCATTCCGCTACGTGATCGTTGACACCGCTCCCGGCCTCGGCGACCACACGCTCGCCGCGATCGAGCAGGCGAATGACGCGGTACTGGTCTGCGGGATGTCGGTGACCAGCGCGCGCGGTCTGCGCAAACATTTGGAGGTGCTCTCCGCCATCGGAATCATGCCGCCCACGCGGCATGTTGTGCTCAACTTCGCCGATCGTGTGAGTGGCCTGACGGTCCGGGATGTCGAAGCGACGACGGGCGTCCCGGTCGACATCGCAATTCCGCGGTCCAAGCTCGTCGTGCTGTCGTCGAATCGGGGTGTCCCCTTGCTGGAAGATCGTGACCGGAATTCGGCGTCGAAGGCGCTCGGCCAGTTGGTGCGTCGCTTCAATCCCTCCGAGAAACAACGGCGTGCCGGTCACCGAAGGGTGGTTGTGAAATGAGCCTGGCAGATCGGGTGGACGCGGCTCGCCGCGGAGAAACGGTGCGAGTCCCGAAGACCGCCCACCGATACGCCCCGGAAGCCGGCCCTTCGAACGCGCGATCGGAACAGCCCGGCCCGTCTCTCACCGCTTTAACTTCGGTTCCCACCGCACAGGAGCATGTGATCGTCGCCTCAATTGCGGCCGACCCGTTCGCCGAGATCAAGGAGAAGGCGGCCCAGAACCTGTTCGAACGGATCGGAAGCCGCCTGAGCGATGCGAGCCTGTCCGAAGACCAGCTGCACGCCTATGCGCGGGCGGAGCTCGGTAAGATCGTCTCCGCCGAGCAGGTGCCCCTGAACTCTGACGAGCGCACGCGGCTGATCAGCGAAATCGGGGCGGATGTCCTGGGCTACGGTCCGTTGGAAGTGTTGCTCGCGGATGATGCGGTCACGGAGATCATGGTGAACGGTCCCGACCAGATTTTCGTCGAGCGAAGTGGGCTCCTGAGCCTGGACAGCGCCCGTTTCACGAGCGAAGCACAGCTGAGGCGAGTGATCGAACGAATTGTCGCCAAGGTGGGCCGTCGTATCGACGAGTCGTCCCCACTCGTCGACGCCCGCCTCGCTGACGGTTCGCGGGTGAACGCAATCATTCCGCCTCTGGCGGTCGACGGATCCTCGCTCACCATTCGCAAGTTCGCACGCGAGCCTTTCACCGTCAACGATCTCATTCGCTTCGACACGCTGAGCCCCGACATGGCCGCTGTTCTCAGTGCCTGCGTCAGGGCGCGACTGAACATCATCGTGTCCGGCGGCACGGGCACCGGGAAAACAACGCTCTTGAACGTGCTGTCGGGCTATATTCCCGCGACCGAACGCATCATCACGATCGAGGATGCGGTTGAACTGCAGCTCCAGCAGCAGCACGTCATCCGCTTGGAGAGCCGGCCGTCCAACATTGAAGGAAAGGGCGAGATCACGATTCGGGACCTCGTGCGCAACTCCCTCCGCATGCGACCGGACCGGATCGTCATCGGGGAATGCCGGGGCGGCGAGACCCTGGACATGCTGCAGGCCATGAATACGGGCCACGAGGGCTCGATCTCCACGGTGCATTCCAACTCCCCGCGCGATGCGATCGCTCGAATGGAGACCCTCGTGCTGATGGCCGGCATGGACCTCCCACTACGAGCCGTGCGCGAGCAGATCGCGTCGGCCATCGACGTGATCGTGCAGATCGGACGGCTGAAGGACGGCACGAGACGAATCACGCACCTGACCGAAGTGCAGGGGATGGAAGGAGATGTCGTCACCCTTCAGGACGCATTCGCCTTCGACTACTCGGCCGGTGTCGACGCAGAGGGCCGCCACGTGGGCCATGCGCAGGCGACCGGTGTCCGTCCGCGATTCGCCGACCGATTCACGGAACTCGGTATTCATCTTTCACCCGGTGTATTCAGTGCTGACCTGTCAACCAGGGGGTCGCGATGAACGCCGGCACCCTCTATCTCGGTATCGCTATCGGGCTGGCCGCGGTGCTCATCGCGATCTTCATGGTGATCTCTCCTCCGATGCCACGCGTTCCCCTGGAACGGCGACGGGCGCCGGGTACTCCCACCATCTCCGCGCTCACGCGGGCCACCGACAGTACCGTCGAAGCCATTGCGGGTGCAATGCGGCGCCGCGGCCGGGCATTGTTCACGGCTGATGAGCTCGAGCAAGCCGGCATGCGCATGCAACCGCCCGCCTTTACGCTCATGGTCATCTCGGTGGCACTGGTGCTGGCGCTCGCCGGACTGGTGCTCAGTCGGGGAACCGTGTGGGTGCTCCTCGTCATGGCCTTCTGCGCGGCGCTTGCTCCGCTCGGTGCCAAGGTCCTGCTCGGCCTTCGGGCCGGTCGTCGCCGTGCCAAGTTCGCCGACCAACTCGACGAGTCACTGGGCCTTCTCGCCGGCGGTCTTCGCGCCGGACACAGTCTCCTCCGGGCCGTGAAGGCAACGGCGCAGGAGACCGAGTCGCCAACGGCAGAAGAATTCGCGAGGATCGTGAACGAGACCCGAATCGGTCGCGATCTGGGCGAAGCACTCGACAATACCGCCAGCAGGATGCGGAGCGAGGACTTTCGCTGGGTGGCCCAAGCCATCGCCATCAATCGCGAGGCGGGAGGCAACCTGTCCGAGGTGCTCGACCGCGTCGGCCACACCATCCGTGAGCGGAATCAGATCCGGCGCCAAGTGAAAGCACTGGCCGCCGAGGGGAAATTGTCGGCGTGGATCCTCATCCTCCTGCCGATAGCCGTGTTCGGGTTTCTCATGTTGACCCAGCCGTCATATTTCAACGCATTCCTCGGCAGCATTGTCGGCATCATCGCCCTCATCGTCGCGGTGATCCTGCTCGTGGCCGGGTCGCTGTGGATGATGGCCGCCGTCAAGGTAAAGTTCTAGGAGACAATCATGCCCTCGCTGATCGCTGTGCTCGCTTCTGTCGCCATCGCCACCGGTTTCGGGGCGCTGATCGGGATCCTGGTCATGGGACGCAGGCCGGCAACGGCCTCCGTTCCGGGCCAGTCGGCCGGTGATGTCGCCGTTACGCGCACGACGCTGCTCGGCGGTATCCGCGGGCGCGTTCCCACGGCATACCTGGCAATGCTCGAACACCAGCTGGCGCTCGCCGGGCGACCGTCGACTGTGACGATCGACAAGATCCTGATCACCAAGTTGATGTTCGCCGGCGGCGGTGCGCTGCTCGCCGTCGGATGGATTAGCGCCAACCCGGTACCGTTGCGCATCGGGCTCGGAATCGCCCTCGTCGCCCTCTGCTTCTTCGTCCCCGAACTTCTGCTGGTCAGCCGCGGACAGAAACGGCAGGAAATAATGCAGAATGCGCTCGCCGACACCCTCGACCAGATGACGATCTCCGTGGAAGCGGGCCTCGGATTCGACGCCGCAATGGCGAAGGCCGCGACGAACGGTACGGGGCCGCTCGCCGAGGAATTCATTCGCACCCTCCAGGACATGAGCATCGGGCGTGCACGTAAGGATGCCTACCAGGCGTTCGGTGAGCGCACGTCGTCTCCCGACCTGCGCCGCTTCACGCGATCCGTCGTGCAGGCGGATACCTATGGGCTCGCCATCGCAACGGTGCTGCGAGTCCAGGCGGCCGAGATGCGTCTGCGTCGGCGGCAACGGGCAGAGGAGAAGGCGATGAAGGTGCCGATCGCGGTGCTATTTCCCCTCATCTTCTGCATCCTGCCGGTGTTGTTCATTGTGTTGCTCACTCCGGCAGCGATCAGCATCTTCAAGGCCTTCAGCTAGGCACTGGTGATGCTGCGCGACCGGGCGCCTCGTGGGCGAGGCCACCTGGCGGCTTCAGGGCAACGGCTGTGATACCCGCCAGGAAGTGCACCACCAGCGACATGGTGGCAGTCGGATTCGCGCCTGAAAGCTACGGAGCAGAGGGCAATCTCTTCTATGTGACTTGCGGCTGGTCGCCGGAAGCAGGAAAGGTGAGATCGCAGGCGCGCGTGCCCGTACTCTAGGGGCTGTGACTGATGACATCAACGACCGACAAGTTGTTCTACGACGACGGGTGCGCCGGTCTCTCATCGAGCTGGCCGGCGGGGCAATCCGCGGGACAGACACCCCGACCCAGATCATTTCCGTTGTCGGCGGCGACGATCAGCTGCCGCAGCGGCACGCCCGACTCGTGATCGACCTGTGTCTGCGCGCCGGGGAGGCGATGCTGGCCACCGGTGCGTCAGCGGCCGACGTCGTGGCCACCGTGCTGAGAATCAGTGATGCGTACGGCATCAGTGCCATGCACGTGGACATCACCTTCACGTCGATCACGGTCTCGACCCATCGCGGGATGAACGAAGACCCGATGTCGGTGATGCGCATTGTGAAGGTGCGCACCACCGACTACACCCGGCTGCAGAATGTGTACCTGCTCATCGATGAGATCGCCGGCCAAGATCGTCCGGT
>Ga0307487_1001130_pt1 | contig 19446 bp, 23 predicted proteins | sample CBIW12metaG_FD_203665 | JGI IMG/M metagenome (GOLD analysis project Ga0307487, IMG submission 203665) | Sea-ice brine microbial communities from Beaufort Sea near Barrow, Alaska, United States - CBIW 1.2 | ecosystem: Environmental > Aquatic > Marine > Coastal | place: USA: Alaska | collected... | reverse complement strand
CACCAGAACGATGAGGAGTGAACTTATAACGGCGCGCCCAATCAGCAACCAGCTGCGCCAAGCTCTCATGACTTGCCGCGCTGATCGTCCAACCATTGGAGCTCTCGTTGGCACACTCAACCGTCATCGCCCACGAATCCCAATACTCAGACCCCAACGACCACGCACGGAACTGCTCAGGCACAGCACCAACGCGCTGCCCATCCTTGACCGCAAGATGCGCAGACACTGTGCGACCACCCGGCTGGAACAAGCCAAGGATCCCACTGAGACTCGTCGTCGCAGCGTGATGCAACACGACTCCCTTGACGCTCTGAGTCCGTGAGCTGCGATCGCTAGTTTCGCTAACGCTTGTAACGAGCGGTGACCAGGTCATGCGTCCCCCTCGGGGTGACTCATTGCGTCGCTGCCGTCATACTCATCATCCGGATCCTTGGACCGCTCGATGAGGGCAGCCACTTCAGCTTCCCGTGCAGCCTGAGCTTCTGACTCCGTCATGGTGCCTCCTTAAATACGAAAGCCCCACCGAAGTGAGGCCGAAAAACGGGCACGCCCGGCTGGAGGCCCGAAAACTTCCCGCCGATCGTCTAAGAAAGCCATGTCATGCCCCCATAGAAGGACTTCGCATTTGCGAACAACGCTGCAGCCTGCGTTGAGGTCACAACGTCCGAACTGGCGATCACTTCAAGTACCCGCAAACGACGGAACGTACTTGAACCATTCGAGGCAACACGCAACGCAGCGGGGGCGCTAGCGTTACCCCAGATCGAACCACCATTGTCTACGAAGAATCGCCCGCTAGTACCGTCAGCCGATGACGCGATTCCATAGGTGTGCCAATATCCGAGAGCAGCGTTCGCGGCCGCCGAGGAACCTGTAGGGATAACTGTTGCTGTTGCGGAGTCAAAATGCTGAATGTAGGAACTGCCTGTGTTCAGAATTTGGAACGTCGCACCAGCAGAAGCAGCCTGGTCGCCGGCAATAGGTTTCGCGATCACGATGACACTGCGCAGATTCGCCGCAACAACATCACCATTTGCCATCGACGCAATACCGGTAACACCGTTGAAATATGCTGTCCGTTGCCCGGCATCTTCCTGAATGCTGGCACCAGCCACCTGCAATGAGGCAGCCCCGACACGGGCAGGCCACGACGTGAATGTTGCACCTACCCCGGCAGGAATATCCGACGCTACCCAACGATGGGTAACGTTCAGGCCGGTATCGAACGATGCTCTCGGAAGTTGAGCTGCAGACGCCCCAGTGAACGCGGAAGCTATGCGGGTAACAATTGTCATGAGTGAATCTCCTCTGTAAGAAATGATGTTCCGACCTCGTTCACCGCTGAACCCCTCACCCATAGAGGCGTGGAGGCAGTCACGGTAAGAGAGTGTTTATGGACGACCGGGCCAGCGAGCGTCACCGGGCTCCACGACGAACCGCTATTCGTGGATGTTTCGATGATGAAGCTGGTCACTCGTGCAGGCGGCGAATCCCACTTGATTACTACCGCAGTTCCGGAGCGTGTCACCCGTAGGTTTTGTGGCGGCAGTGGTGCTGCGGCGACAACGTTCATCACTGCTTGATCAAGTCCTGCTCCGGCCATCATGTGTCCGCGAATCTCTTGGCCTTGTGGGGCCCAATGGATTCCATCACCCCCCGTCTCAACTAACCCGGCAGGCCCAGGGACATAAGACGTTCGCACCACCCTCCGTGGGGTGTCTTCGAGTAGGGAGTCAACTACCGGGCCACCCCCACCAGCCGTGCGAACATTTTCTGGGGTCAGCGAGCCAATAATGAATGGAAGGTCGGCAATTCCAAGGTCTGATCGTGTTTCCGCAATGAGCGCGTCCAGCTTGGTTTTGTACCATGTCGGATCGGCTAGTGCAGCAGAACGATCTTCTTCGCCTTGCGACCAAAGCACGCCTACGATTCGGCCACCTGTTCCGACGAGTGCCAGCGCCGCCAACGCGCGAGTGATCATAATTTCGTAGAGGTTGATCGGGTCGGCAACCAACGCTGAGTCCCAAGTGCCTGCTGCTGAGTAGTGGTACCCGGAAGGGGCCGGGGAAATGGATGACGACGAGAAGCCGGAAGATCCGGATGCCGCGTGCACCAACAGCACACCGCGTCCGGTATTTTTGGCATACCCGCGCCCAAAACCAGAACCCAGCCATGGAACACCGGACGACAAATACATTGCGGTGCCGTCTGTCGATTCCCACACGCGACTATCATTCTCACGCGTCGTGACGGGCAGCGACGACCGTTTAGTCGCGTTAGACTGCCCAGCAACAATCACGATGTCTAGCGGGGCAGATGGACCGCTGCCCATGCGCGAAGACCACGCATCCAACACCCATTGAGGGACACGCCCGCCACGGTCTAGCACCAATTCGGGGAGTCGTCCCTGTGAGTCCATCGCGGGTACCCATGAGAGATCCGCTAGTGCTTCGTTGCGGGTTACGCCACCACCGATTTCGGCTGCGGGAATTACTTGTGTGCCGTCTGTGCGGATGCCACGGCTAAGTACCCCGTTGAGGTCGACTTCGGCCAACACCATCCCTGCTAAGCCCTGAATTCGGGGGATGCGTGGTGATGTGTCAAGTTCTTCATCTACAGCCGCTGAAGCGGCTAAGGCGGCAGCATCAGCAACGGTGGTGTCGGATGCGATCGCATCCGACACCAGACCGGGGACTTGATCGTTTATGAGGTTCAGTGTGGCGTTTTTGGTTTCCGATGATTGCGCTGCCATGTGACCTGCGATCGCTGCGTCACTTGTCACTGAAAGTTTTGTGCGGAGAATCCATGGCATGTTATGCACTCCATTCGTAAAGGTTGCCAGTTGTGTCTTCTATCCACCACGAACCGTCAGTTGGCACGGCTGGTGGGTTGGTGCTGACTGATACCAGCTCCGGGTTAAATGGTGTGTCGTCTAGTAGGTCTCCTATGTTTCCGCCGTCGAGTGGGACTTTGAGCCGCCAGTTTGGGAGTTCCACGCTGACGAAGCTTGATGATGCGTCGAGCCAGCGGACCGATATTGTGTACCAGCCTTCGGGGACTTGTTCGACGTTGGGGACGAGTTCGACGCTGAAGAAACCGGTATCGGATGCAGGGGTGACTGCGACCGGTCGGCTGACGAGGAGTTCGGTTCCGTATAGCCCCGCGATTGCGGGCCCTGACGCGGTGAAGATTATTTGGGGCGAGTAGGGGGAGAGTGTGTCTAATGCGAAGTCTTTGAGGTGCCCGACGACTTGTGCCATGTGTTGCTCCTTAAATACGAAAACCCCCAAGTAGGGGGTAGAAATGTTGTGGAAAGCGAGTAGTATTCAGGGCACATAAGAGGCCAGCGACTACGCGAATAGCCCTGGCCCATGACCGACTACATTGGAGCCGATATGAACAAGATAGCCCACACCCTTACCGTCAGTGCAATAGCTGTACTGATGCTTGCCGGATGTTCCGCAGTGCCAGTTGATGAAGCGCCCACCAGCCGCATTGCGGCAGATGGAGAAACCTCGGCCGTCGAAACCCCAGCACCTGTCGAGGAAGCCCCAACAGATGAGGGGGACGTTTGCGATCCCGAAAACCTCAACGACTTTATCTGTGCCGCGTTCTACCCAGAACAAGCACTACTGAACGTGACCAGCGCGCCCCGAGCAGACGAACCACTTGCATCGATGCCTGTCGAGCAGAAGATGGAACTCGCTCAGCAAGCATGTGACGCAATGTCCGCAGGGGGAACGAAGGAGGACACTATCCTTGTTGAGACCATCACTGACAAGGGTGACGGTTTCGAGAAGTGGAACAACATTCTCGTGTTCACAGCAGGCACTCTCGCGTACTGCAACGAATTCATTGACGCCCCTGATGGAATCTGGCGCATCAACGAATACCGCAGCATGGGCGAAGCGGACGCGAAAGAGTCCTACAAGGATCGCAAGATCATCCAGCCCTAAGCAGCATCCGGTTCGACATCGAAGAAGCTGCGAACAGCACTAACATGCCAATCGACGTCACGACCAGCTGCGCCGTAGACTACGAACTTGCCCGCGCTGATCCGATCAGCACCAACCGCGAATGGTTGCCCAACGGCAGTTACTTGTACGTTCCGCTGCTGCTGGAGCGTTAGCGCCTCGAAGTAGTCGGGCAGAGTCACGGTAACTTTCCCGTTGCTGCCGATTCGTGCAGTATCCCAATACTCAACGCCGTGCGCGGGAGACTCCGTTGACCCGTGCCGCAGTTGCTTGCCGGGTTTCGTCGGGTGGTCAATCCAGAAGCTTTTGGTGTTTCCCCCAACATCTCCTGACGCATTTATGTTTCCTTGTACGCCAAGCGGCCCTGCAACCGTTGTGGATGCACCAAGGTAAACGCTCGTACCTGACACAACCATCTGCCCTGACGACCAAATGCGACCACTGGCAGTACCGAGCTTGTCGATCGTGACCGACCCAGCCTTGATCGTGCCAGTGCCCAGAGTCAGGTTGTTGTTCAGAGTTACGGCACCATTGAGCGTCGTGGTGCTATTGACCTGCAGCGTTCCCGTGATCGTGCAACTTCCACCTATGTTCGTCGGCCCGTTCCAGTTCGACGGGCCAGTCCACGTCACCGTTCCGGAGCCCGTCAACGTTCCCGTGATAGAAGCTGACCCGCTTACCCGAAAGTTGCCATCCTCAATCAGTAACTCCGAAGCGTCATACATTCGGAACACACCGCGGCCGACCGAGGTCCTAGAACTCGGCGTCGCGTTCTCGAGCTTGCTCAGCCGCGTAATGATCTGAGCGAGATCGCCCTTCGTTACGTTGTCTACTCTTGCCATCAGAGCACCCCCGGTTGAAGCTGCAACTTGACCTTCTCGGAAAGATCACCAGAGAACCCGATGATCCGGTTGTTGTGCCATCCCGTCGACAACCACGGATCCTCTTGCACCCACGTCTTCGCAGAACCGCCCAGCAGAAGATCAGACACAGCTGGTGTCCCCGATGCCATCGTCGAGAAACCCCACTGCTCAGTGGGCTTCTGGAACGCCGCCAGGTCACCAATTGCGTAGCGTGTCAACGCATCCTCGTTGTCCTCAGTCGACAACGCTGTGATGCGATCGAGGAATGGAATCGGCGGGTCGATGACACGACGCGAACGCGCCAACTTGTCAACCTCGGAACCCTCACCGATCGCATACGAAGCGGTCGCCACTTTCGAAGAATCCTCCGTGACAGTAAGTCCAATGGTTCCTGACTTGTCGACACCCAGATGCCACTCGAATGTGCCCGAAGTCAAAGACCCGGTACGCATCTGCCAGTCCAACTTGTTCGCCAGCCACCGAGGCCGGAAGTCGATATCCGTTCCGCCATCCTCGTTCATGAGATCCCGCAAGACATCACCCAACCACGCGAAGTGGTAACCGTAATATTTGCGAGTTATCGGTCCCGAAGAGTCGGCCGAGAACGTGATCGGCAACAACATGTTCATGTCAGAAAGTCCGGCGATGCCCAGCTGAGTCATCTTCTTCGCCACCGTGGCCGACGACAGCGAAGTGAACGACTGATGCACAACCTTCGCCACCGGTTCACGGTGATCAATCGCAAGGCGACGATCGAGAATCGTCCACAGATCAGAATGCGGCAACGTCAACGTGCCCGCTTTATGGTTGTAAATTCGATCCTCAATGATGCCGGCATAAACAGCTGACCCATCCCAATCAAGCACCCACGTGCGGGCAAGAGGAGTGGAGAGGGACTTCAAATTGAGGCCCGCGAAATTCGCCGCGCGCAATGGAATCGTCGCCGAACCACCGCTTCCCTCGTTCAGCGCCCGCGCCCACGAGAACGCCGCCGGCTGCGGCAGCTTCTGCAGCCGCGTGCCGGTAACCGTGTCGCACGCCCACACAGACCACGCCATCAGATGAACGTGTCTTTCAGAGCAGTAGAGAGCGTCAGCCCCGCACCACTCAGAGTGTGCGTCACAACCCCACCAGGAGGAACCGCCCAAGTATCGGCGGAGGTTACCTGACCGACGACCACTGCGCCATCAACAACGAGAAGCCCCGTAGCCATATCGATTGTGTGAGGATGCCCGGACGTAACAGCCTTCGTCACCGTGAACGTTTTCCCCGAAGGCCCATTGATGGTGTAGCCCGCGCCAACGCCCGACACCGTATGCACCGGAGTGGCCGCGAAATTGCCGCGATGCGACGCCGCAACGCCCGCCGCGAACACACTAGTGTCGCCATACTTGCGAGGATCAGCAGCCCAGAACGTGATCTGGAACTCACCGATCAAAGCAGCTCTATCCGGAACGAACTTCGTCCGAGCGCCCAAGCGCATATCAGCCCACGTAGTGTCCCCGTTCCATTTCACCTGGACTCGCCCAGCATTGCCCCCCGCCAAGACGCCAGTGATGCGGTTGCCGAAATGCTCGAGCTCCGCCTCCGACTTCGCAACGAAGAAACCAGAAACAGGAAACGTGCGCGACGTCAAATAACCCGGAACGTCAAACGATCCGTGAGCCTGCGGAAGATCCTCCTCGTCCCGACGAATATCTACACCCTCGAACCAAGCAAAATCGCCTTCACCGATGTACGCACCCGGAGTCGTGCTCTTTGCCTGACCGAACATCTCGATTCCACCGGGGAGGCTCAATATCAGCGTCATCGCATTTTCCTCCGCAACATCCAATTGAATTCCTCAGCCGCGACGCGACCGATCGTTTCCTCGGACATACCCTCTTGCGGGTACACCTTGACCGTTGCGCCCTCGCCGGTAGCACGCTCATCGCTGACAAGCGCTTCTCGGATCTTTTCGAGCTGCGGACCACCCAAAGGAACGACGGCTTCGTCGTAGCGGCCCTCACCGATGATTGCCGCGGATCCACCCCGGGACGCGGCTACCAGTGCCCCGTTCGCTAGCCGTGGCAGCTGACCGATCGTGACGTCAATGCCGCCGCCAGTGATATCGGAGATGAAACCGCCGACGGTGTTTATGCCCGCAATGAACCCGTTGATGCCATCGATGACGAAATTGATGAACGCTTTGAAGCCCGCCTTGATGCCATCCCACAGACCCGAGAAGAAAGACCCCAAAGCTCCGAAGACTCGCGTTATGGCCTCGTTGCTCGTAATGGTTGTATCGACCAGGAACCCGAACATTGGCTTGATGATGTTTTCGTAGACCCACATGAACGCTGCACCGACGGCTTCCCACGCAGGGATGAGCAAGTTCTGGATGTACGGAACGAAGATCTGCTCGACAAGCCACACGATGACGTCCGCAAGGAGGGTGATTACCCCAGCAAGAATCTGAATGATCGGAACCAACACGGCCCCGACGACCTCGGCGACGATCGCTAAGATCGGCGCTAGAGCACCAATCAGCACACTGACCAGAGGAAGCAGCGCCTCGACAATGGCGAGTACCGGCGTGATGAGCGCTTCGAAGATTGACATCAACGGGTCGAGGAGCTGCAGGACCAAATCGATGATCGGCATTAGCGCATCGAGCGCGACGACCAAGATGTCACCGATGACGCCGGCCACCAAAAGGATCACTGGCATGATCTGTTCGAAGATCACCGCGAGCCGCGAGATCAAGTCCGTGATCACCGGGAGCGCTGCAACAAGCACCCCTCCGAGAACCTCACCGATTGAGGCGAACAACTCAGCCACGATCGGTAAAGCAGCCACGAGAGTATCTGCAAGAATCTCAGCGATCTGCCCCAACGGTTCCATCAACTGAGGAAGCAACGGAACCAGTAGCTGGAAGACTGCACCCAGCGGGGTGAAGTACCCCGCGAGTTCAGCCAGCGGCGCAAGCTTCTCAAGGAATGGCGTTACCGCCTCCCCCATCCCGGCGAACGCGCCACCGATAGTCTCAGCAATCGGGCCAAGCTTCTCGGCCACCGCGTCTCGCAACGGACCGATCTTGTCGACGAGCCCATCGAGCAAGCCGGTGATGTCATTGAATACCGTCTTGAAATGCGGGAACACATCCTCGATGAGAGCAACACCAACACGAGAGAGCGCCGCAAGCATGTTCGCAAACGCGCCACGGGTTGTCTCGCCCGACTTCAGCGCGGCGCCACCAATGTTCTCCTGAAGAACCTTGTTGAACGTTTCCGCATCAACCTTGCCCTGAGAGACCATCTTCGACATCTCGGCAGTCGTGACACCGTACTCCTCGGCAAGCCACTGCAAGATCGGGATACCACGATCGGAGAGCTGGTTGAGGTTCTCCGTCATCGCCTTACCATTGGCGTTGACCTTGTTGATGATCGAACCCATCTCCTCCATGGAGATGCCCGCGATCGTCGCCGCGTCAGCCGTCAAACGGAGATACTTCTCCAACTCCTGCCCAGGCTTGATGCCCGCAGCAACAGCCGAAGCCGCCAGCGTCGCCGCAGTATCAAGCCCGTACGCTGTGCCCTTCACCGCATCCAGCGCTGAGCCCATGATCTTCTCGACAGTCGCTGTGCTGTGACCGAGCCCATCAAGTTTCGCTTGAGCGTCTTCGATCTTGAGCATGCGCTCAAAGCCGCCCTTGATAGCGAGGCCGGCGAGAGTTGCTGCCGCCGCCGCCGCCGCTACCGCAACGCCTTTAGCGAGTCCACCGATCTTCGAGAAGACACTAGTTCCGCGCTTTTCAACCGAACTGAAAGTGCCGTCGAGCTCCTTCTCGATGTTGCGTTTGATGCCGGTCGTAGTGGGAACTAGCTCGACGTAGAGGACTGCCTGTGCCACGGGGACTCCTCCCAAGAATTAGTCCCCGCGGCAACAGGGGTTAGAACAATGCAGCCAACTTTGCGCGGTTGGCGGCGCGTTGTGAGTCCTGACTTACGGACTCCGTTTTGTACGTCGGAGGTGCTCCGGCCCACGGTCGTGGTAGACGGATCGGCGAGCTGCCTCGTTTTCTTTTCGCGTTCAAGTTCAGCTCGGCGATCGACCACGCGGCGCGCTCTTCGCTGCTGGGCGTGTACTTGTCGCCGGCCATTGCAGAAAACAAATGACTGGACGGATCGTGAAGAATCGCGGAGATGTAGTCCCACGCTTCATTCCAACTAATGCGATCCCAGAGAATGTCATCAAGTGACAACTGGATTCGTTGGCGGAGGTCGTAGCGTAGGGCCGGCGCGTGCCAGTGCAACAGCGCCGGGAGGATTATGCTTTTGGGTCGTAGTTCTTCGACTCCTCTCCCCACGACTTGAACACGTGCGCAATGTCGTCGCCGTCGAGCCGGGAAAGAACACGCACTGCAGCGGGATAAGAATCAGTCAGGGTGCTGATCATCTGTGACCACGACGCGAGCTTCTGCTCATCTGCACCGTCACGCGCGTGCATGAAAAGCCCAAACGCTGACGTGATACCGAACGGAACACCCGGCTGCCCCAACACAGGAAGCTGAAACTTTCCGACACCAACGATGTCGAATTCAATCAGCGGTGCTTCGACGCTGGATGTGGGTGTGATCTGGACCATGGTGGCAACCTTTCAACTTGGCAACGGTGGATTGAACCTGTGGGCGGGCGGTTGCCGCGCCCACCCACAGGGGCTAAGTCCTACGAACGTGCGTAGGTGAACGCTGACGAATCGCCGCCAGCGTTGGTGACCTTGATCGCGGCGCTGCCGGATGCACCAGCAGGCATGATCGCGGTGATCTGTGTCGGAGAGTCAATCTGGAACGTGGCGTTCGCAGTACCAAACTTGACCATCGTCGCGGCCGTGAAACCTGTACCGGTGATGACAACGTTGCCGGCCTCAGCCTGCGTCGCGGCCGGCGAAGCTGCAGAGATCGTCGGTACAGCCGGAGCGATCGCGATCAGCGTCGTGTCCCACTGCGCAGCGATGTAACCCAGAGTTGGATCCTTGAACGCACGGAACGTGAGCCCGAACGCGTTGAGCGCCGTGGCGCCATACGTGAGCGCCTCACGGTCAGTGACCTTCACCCGTGGATAGTGGGTCAGGATGACATCGTCACCAGAGATACCGACCGTGATCAAGTCGCGGTAAGTGTTCACCGATGCTTTCGTCAGCAACAGCTTCCCCGTCGAAAGGTCAACCGTCGAATCGAAGTACGCCTCGACGAGAGTCTTCGAGCGTTGGATGCCGGAGAATCCGACAGCCCACGTACCAGGACCGTCTTCATCGATGACGACGTCTTCGTTGTGCGCCTTGAAACTCTTGTTGTCTCCCGGCTCCGGAGTGAGCGTGAAGCCGTCCTCGCCGTAATAGCCAAGGTCGACGCGGGTTGTGTTGGCAAGATCCGAAGTGGGATCCCAGTCAGCTCCAGTCGGAGCGGCGATGCCATGAGCGCCCAGCAGGATACGACCATCCTGCACCAGACGCACATCCGACGGGTTGTTGGCCCGTCCGTTTTCAATAAGTGCAGCGGTCATAATTCCAGCTACCTTTCGTGTCGATGATTTCTTTGGACACCACCCGGCAACTGGTGGAGATCTGGGGGTTACGGAAGTCGATGCGCAATCACCGAAACGGTGACGCTCGAGAAGTAGTTGCCCGCTTCATCGCGAGCCTCATTCGGGCCATTAGGAGTCTCAGTTCGAACAACGGGATTGGCGTTGCGAATTGCTGACTCGAGCGCGAAGGCGACATCACCCGCGAGATCGAACGCGGCGCCCTTGTCGACATCCCAGCACTCTGCAGTGATGATGAAGAACCTTGATGCGGCCGTTTCCGATTGCGCCGGCGTCACTGAAATGACTACCTGAGTTGTGAGTGTCTCGTCACGTTCGGCCGATACCTGCGCACCCGTCGCGGTCTTCGCCCGTGTGATTGCCCAGAGACGCATATCCGGCCACTTGCTTGCAAACTCGCTCATAGCGTCACCCTCGCCAACGCTTCCTTCAATGCCTTCGCGCGGTCGCGGATCGTGCCACTGGACCGGGAAGTTACACGGTCGTCTACGATCCACACAGCAAGTCGTCCCTTCGGCCCGTACGACCTCGACACGAACACTTTCTGCTCAGGAGTTTTTGCTCTGTTGGCGGCATCAAAGAGTGCCTTCTCAACACCAGAATCGGCGGAGTCCAACAGGAGCTGTTCTCGGATCGCTTTCCGATTCTGGCTATTGATGGGGAACGAGTTCTTGATCTTCACGAGCTCACCACCTCCACAGAGAAGAATGTGCCCGATGGCCACTCAGCGATCGAACCAACAATGCTGAACCGAACGCCGTCGATTGCGGCTTCATCAGTGGCACGGATCCCCGTACCATGCACGCCGCGTGCGAACACCGTGCGCCTGGTGATCTCAGTGCGTTTCGTGGGCTCCTTCGATTCCTCAGGAGATTCCCACCCGACCTTCGCCTCGAAGCTCGTGAGGAGAGAAGTCGAATCAATTTTCGGGTCGCCGTAGCGATCGTCAGAGAACGTGGGGCGATAGATACTGACGCTTGTCATGACTTCAGAACAATCAACGAACCGGTCGGCCCGTGAAAGCTTTTAGCGAATGCCACATCATCTGGCGACAGCATCGTCTGTCCGCCCACCGCCCATGCAGCGAACGTGCCCGACTCCGAGAACGGCCCGTCAGACTCCGCGAACTGACTAATTCCAGAACGCGCTGACTTCGGTATCTCGAGAACGCGCTTACCCACCTCAGCGATGCACAGCCGGACTTCATCAGGCACGGTCCCACCATGGGAGTACGCCACAATCACGAAACTTCCTGTGCGCAACGGAGTCGTCAACACCGAAGCGAACCGAGTGTACGCAACCGGATTGCCGTCATCATCTGTGACCGACGTCACAGCGGTAACGGGTCGCTGCGTCAACCGCACACGTCCATCGTTCACCCGAAGGCGAACGGTGGACGTGCCAGGTGTGAACTGTTGACCTGAGACACGCCGGAATTGCTCCGACGCCTTGTCGAGAATCGCTTCGATCCTCGTAGTTTCCTCAGTGGTGAGGTCACGGCCCAAAGCCGTTTTCACATCCTCAGCGGATGCAAGTTGAGTGACAGCCATGTGACCTCACCACCTTTCGATTCTTAGTCGGTTAGGAAACCTTGGTGATGGTCACGTTCGGCGTAGTGCCTCCCGTGAGGGCCGCGGTCTTCGTGAGAAGCACCGGCTCCGTGAAGGTGATCTTCTTCGTGGTCGTGCCAGTGACCTTGACGCCGGCAACGCTCTCGAGTGCATCGAGAGCAGCCTTGACGTCTTCCTTGGTCGCGTCGAAGGCGATGTCCTCAGTCTCGTCACCATCAACGGACAGGGTCCACGTGCCACCGGTGGGAGCACCAGTGATCTGCGCGGTCCAGACGTTGCCCTCGGCCGCGTCAGGTGTTCCGAAGACCACCTTCACTGCGCGGAAGAATGCCATCTGAACTTTGTCCCCGTCGCTGATGATGTTGCCGCTCTCGTCCGTCTCCGGGTCGAGGACAACAGCCGCACCAGCGAATGCCTCCACAATGGAGCGGTCCTTCGCGTTGACCGAGTCGTAGTCCCAGATCTGAGTGATGGCCATGCCACCCTCGTTGATCGTCGCGCCACCGATAGCACCCTTCGGTACAACAGGTGCAACCTGTGCGAGCGCGACAGCGGTCTCGTGGACGAAGTACGATTCGTCCTCATCGAGCGCGTCGAGCTCCACCACGATGAACCCGCCGAGCTTGCCAACGACACCATCGCGCAGCGCCTCGGGAAGACCCGAAGTGTCTACAGCGAGCAGGTCAGAGTGACCGGCGATCGCTTCAGAAACGGACGAACCAACGAGCCAGAAGCGGCCGCCGGTCGGGACCTTCGCGTCCTGGAAGTACTTCCGTGCACGCAGAGCCACCTTGCGGGGATCCGCGATCGCACCAGAACCTTCAGGATCGAAGCTGACCTCGAACACGAAGCCGGCCGCGGCGAGAGTCGCCACGATGAGCTCTTCGTAGAACTCGGTGATCGCCGTGACCTGTGGAACCTGGATGTCACGGACGTAGTCCACATCATCCAAAGTCGCTTCCTCAGGCGAGAGGTGAACAGCCGAGTACGGGAACGACGTCAGTGCAACCTGAATCTTCGACTGAGTCAGGTTGTCGACGATGATCGCGTTCGACGTACGCCACCCCTTGTCCCGTGCACGAAGCAGCGGAGGACGCTTGATGTTGACGACGTCGCCCTCTGCGCCGAGGAAGTCTGAGATTCCGTACTTGTGTACGAACAGACCCGGCGCCTTGATAGTGCGCTTGAGCAACGCAAGTGCGGTAGCCGCAAACTTGGTGCCCTTCTCAAATACGTTTGCCATGATGGCCTTCTCCTTCTAGAGAGTTTGTTGACCGCACAGCGTCCGGGAATGAACGCTCGCGGGGTTACCGTTTGGTGGCAGCGTCAGCGATCTCATCGGCAGACATTTCGCCTTCGCCGATCTTTTCGCCGGCTTTGCCTTGCCCGTCCGCAGACGGAGCCGGAGCCGGTGCCGGGAGCAATGCAAGAAGCTCGTCGGCATGAGCCTCGAGTTCTTCACGAGTGGAACCGCGAAGAGCCGTAGCGGGAACTTTTCGTTCCTCGAACTTCTTCTCTTTCGCAATGTCGTCACGCAGTTTGTCGCGATCGGTCGCAGCCTTCTGGTCTGCGATGATCTTCTCGGCCGCCTCCGCGCGAGCTGTAATTTTTTCCAGCTCGGTGCGGTTCTGCTCTTCGAGCTCGTCAAAGCGTTTCGCCTTGTCGAAGTTCTCGTCAGCGCGTTCCTCGTTCTTGCGTGAGAGAGCTTTCCACTTCTCGGCATCCGCGATTGCGGCGGCCAGTTGCTCCTCGATTGTTTGCTGCTTCTTTGCCTTTTCGGCTTCTTCAGCAGCGATTTCTTCAGCCGTCTTCGGCATGGTTTCCCCGTTTCGGAGTTTGTGAATAGCCGTCCGTTTCGGAAGGCTCTGCCCGCGTGTGCGGGAAGCTGTTATGGCGCGGAGTCGTAAGCGGGTAGATCCGCGCGGGAGGTGAAGTGCTGGTCGCGCCAAGTGAGCACTGGCCCTAATTCACCGTGTTGTTGCGTAACGATGAGATCTAAGTAGTCGGAGCGATCATTGCGGCCGTCGAGGTAACGTGCGCCGCGGTCGGTGTTTCCGAACTCGCCCTCGATCGCGGTGTGAATAAGTTCGAGCCGTTCTGGTTCGAGCACCTGGCCGGGATCGACGTTGGAGGAGAAGACATCGACACCGCAGTCACAACCGGGATGAATCGGAAGTAGATCCTGCACGCGGTATCGTTGCGACGACGCGATCGCACAGAGTGCACAGTTCTCGCGGCCGGTCAGCGTGCGGCTCATGTATTGGAAACCGCCGCGGCCAAGCGACTGCCGAGCCTGCGCTGTCTTCGCCAACTGCTGATCGGTCGCCACGAGCGACTGCAAACGGTTCAGCCCATGCCCAACCGCAGTCGTCAATGACGCGCCCTTTGACAAGCTCGCGTACATCGTCGCTGCTGGCCGGCGGTACACCGTCTCGGCGGCGACACCGCGCGCGGCCACCACCAACTCGCGATCGACCGCAACCGCAGCAACCTGAGTTCCTGTACGAACCGACTGCAACGACGCCAGATACACCGCCGTGAGCTGCGCGGTACGGATCTGCCCCGCCTGCACCTTCGGCACGATCTGAGCCACTAACCGGTCAACATCGGATTCACGCCACGAGCCTGCACTCGACCAGGCAACGCGGGCATAGTTCTCAACCCGCGAGCGCACTTCGAATACTGCGTTGTTGTAGCCGAGGATGACTTGCTCAGGGTTGAGGGTTGCCACTACTTATCCTCAAGCGAGGAAGCCTTTGCTTCGGGGACGCGGAGTGTGACAGGAACTGCTCCTGAGAAGCGGATGTTGGTGAGGCCAACTTCGTTCGCTGCGGACTCTGGGGTTGCACCCGAACGGATCAGGACACCCATTGCATCCGATTTCGCCTTGAGTGCTTCGACGTCGATCGTGGGAGTCTGTGGTTCGTTCTGCGTGATTGGGGTTTGTGCGGCGACGCCTAAGAGTGTTGCTGCTGCGAGTTGCTCTTCTGCGAGGTCGGATTCTTCCTGTGCGATTTCTTCCGGTGTCATGCCCATGATGTGTTTGTCGATCCATCGCAGAGACTTGCCGGCGGTGCGTGCCTGTGCAGCGGCGGCCATCTTTTCGCTGAGGCCGACGTGCTCTGGCTTTTCGAACTGCACATGGACTGTTTCTTCAGTGTCTAGCCCGAGGACGCGGAGGGCGCCGAGGATCGCGGCTTCCATCGGTGATCCGAATCGCGCAATGCGTTTCTTTGCCTTTTGGATCTCACCCTTTTGGCTGTTCTCAGCGCCCGTCGCTGACTGGTTGTCAGGGATGAACACGTCAATGGGTGTGCGCGTGACCATCGCGAAGTCTCGGAGGTCGGTCTTCTCGCCCTCTAGCAGTGGACGAATGTCTTCACCGCTGAGCTCAACAACTTTCACGCCTTCAGGAAGATCCCACAGCGCACCCGGTGCCGCTTCAAACATGGAGTCGTAGTTGATGGCGTGGCCTTCGTTATCGATCTTCGGAAGACCACCCTCAAGCATGCGCTGCTTGTACGCCTGCATTGCGGTAACGACCAGGCGCTGCAACTTGCCCAAGTTGATGCGATCAATGACATCGATGTGGGGCTCGAACTCCGCTACACCATGCTCATTCTCGACCGCATACACGGGAAGCTCGCCAGAGTAAGTCTCCAGACGATCGGCAAGAACGCTCCACCCACCAGCCGACTCACCACGAATGCCACCCTCGGGCGTCCTCAAGCTGCGGTCAAACCACTGCTTCAAACCGTTCGCCCACACAATGGCGTAATCCTTTTCCGCATCTGAATCTCGCCACGCCTTCAACGCCGCGATCGCGCGCCACGGCTGTGCGGGATCTGGTTGAGTGATGACCATCTCTGGTTCTTCAGAGGTGATAATCGGCTGACCATTGCGGGTGCCAAGAATGATGTAGCCAATGCTGACCGAGAGAGCGTTATAAATTGCTTCCCCGAACACGACGTCAAGCCGGTTATTACGCCACACCTTGCGAGCAGCTTTTACTTCGTCGTTCTCTTTCTCGCCAACGATGACAGCGCGCGGCACAATACGTCCAGCCATGGACTCGCACAAAGTCCCGGCCATATCCGTGCGGGACTTCTTCTGGAACGCTTCCCACGAGGCACGCAGATTCCGACTCATCTCGGGCAGCGGCGCATCCCCCCTCGAGTAACGCCGATTGGTCGCGATCCGAGGCTGACGATCATCTAGCTTCTTCGTCAACAGCGGCAACCATTCTTCGGGCGTGGTAGGCATACACACCCCCTTCGAGTGTTTAGCGGATGCGCCGCGGTGCGGTGCTTTTCGTTTTGTTCTTCAATGCGGCGCCATCGACGCCGGCCGCGTGAGCGAAGGCCATGCCCCACGCTGCGTCGACCTTTGAATAGTCCTGGTCGTCATCAGGCTTGATGAGCACATACCCGCTTCGGCGCGGATCGCGTCGAGCGTTCAAGAGGTGCGCGGTAAGTTCTTTCGATCCGTCGTAAGTGACGTCACCGGCAACGATCGCTGAGTGAAGATTGGCGAACGCATCACACGTGCGCGATACATCCTTCTGGCGCCACTTCATCGGCTCCTGCGCCGAGAGCTTCACCTTCAGCTCCTTGATATGGTCGGCCTCCCACGTCTTGACCTGTCCAGCCCAACCAGCCGAGGGGTCGGCATACATACCCACGACGTTGAACTTTCGGAACGTGTCAGCGACGGCAGCCTCAACCTCAAGAACCGGCGGTCGCCACCCTTCACCAGCAGGACCATCTGGCTGTTCCCAGACACCGATCTTGAAGAAGTGTTGCTGCGCGATCGAGAAACCAATCAGGACCGTAGAGTCCGCAATGTGAGAATCCTTGCGGCCCTCAGAACCGTCAAAGCCAAGAGTGATCGGTTCAGACTTAGAGATCACTTTCTCACCATCAACGATCGCACGGAGCTCCGGCTGAGACACAAACGCATTCGTCGCATGAGTGATCTGATTCAGGAAGTCCGCACGCATCTTCTGCGGATCATTCGACGTGTCGAAGAAATCCAACGCAGTACGCTCGATCGGCGCCCACCCCGGTGCACACGGTGGCGTGTGAATCACACAACCATCGGCATGATCCGAACTGTCACCATAGGCAAACCGAAGCCCCTCAACCAGCGACTCATAGCTAGCAATGTCAGTGACTGCCGGCGCTTCGCGGTGGTCGTACAGCAGCGAGCGGATCTTCTCGAGGTTCTTGTACTTGCCCGACTTGATGTTCTGCCAGAACTTCTCTGACGACTCAGCAACAGAACGCTCACCAGGAGTGAACGCGTTCGGAGATTCAAGCGTGAGACCGTTCGTTTTCGTCGCGTTGTTACGCAAGTTCTGCGCGAGCGCGATACCGCCGTTGGACTTGACCCATTCCTCGGTCTGGTCCATGATCGCGGCAACCTGACCCGGGATGCCCTTGACTGTGCGCGCACTCGACGTGCGCATCTCAATCTTGCCCTTCGGCAAATTCACAAATGACTCAAGCGGTTCGATGTCGAACTCGTCGATAGCCGGACCCTCGCGCAACATCTCTAGCAGCGGCGCCCACGTGTTCATCGCCTGGTCTTCGCTGACCGCCGTAACGATCACGCGCGGCGTAAGAATATCTCTCCACGGCTTCGCGACCGGCTGCCCGAAAGCATCCCACCCATCGAAGACAACCTCGAAGAGTCCCTCAGCGATACCGATCGCTGCAAGGAAAGGAGACTTCCCCCAACCACGAGGCCGCTGCAGCACACAACGGTGCTTGACCCTTCGACCTGTCGACGGATCCAGCTCGTACAAGCGCACCAAGAACTCGAGCTGCTCGCGCGTTACCTCGAACGGCTCATAGTCCGGCTTACCCGGTGCCGCCAGAAACTCAGCCATCTGGTCAGCGACATGCCATCCGAGCGACGGGAACAGATCACCGTCAGCAGGCTTCCACGGCATCAGGCTTCCATCTCGTCAGAGACCGTGATCCCACGGAATCGATCACGCGACGACTGCACTCTGCGCTCGAGCTTGTCTCCCGCTTCAACTGCCTGCGCGAATGTGATGCGCAGACGCATACGATCCTCTGGGGTAGCCCCAAACTTTGCTGTGCGAAGACGTAACTCACCGGCGAGCTTGTAGTTGCCCTCCATGAACTCGGCATGAAGGAACGCCGCGATCAAAAGCTCTGACCAGTCCGTTTCAGTGAAGTCGTTGGCAAGCGGCGAACGAGCCCACATCTGCCACCACTGCTCGGTTCCGACCGGCCATCTGACCTCTTTGGTCACAGTCTCGCCATCGACAGTCCAGGTCTTCATCCGCTCTGGAAGTGGAGGTTGACTATCTGGGGTGATGGTCAGAACGCGCAGCTGTGCGACTTCTTTGTTGGTTCGTGCCCGCCGAGATGGATCTTTCGGCGCAGGCCCGCGGCCGGCCACTATTCAGCTCCGGGAATGAACTCCGTAGAGAACTCGAAACCGTGCATCCACTTGCCATTGTGGAGTCTGATGTCCTCGTGAATGACCTTCGGCATCGCGAAACCAACGTGACTCTTTGTGAGCGCAGCTGATTTGAACTCGTCAATCGCCAGCGCGACCGCTTCTTCGGCATCGTCGGCAACGATGTAAATCGTCATCGTGTCGAGTTTCTGGTTCGCGGTCATAGCGGCCCCCGTTTCGGGTGAATGACTCCCGCCCGTTTCGGGTGGAAGCCTGTAAATACAAGGCAGAAAGCGTTACAATGGGTAGATGAGAACCTGTGAGTGGTGCGGGAAAAGCATCGTCAGCAAGAACGCGCAAGCCCGGTTCTGCTCGAGTCAGCACCGCGTGTATGCGCACCGAGCCGCTAAGACTGCGCCGGCGTTCCCGTCTGCGCTCCGAGAGCGTGACCGTTGGATTCGCTGGCATGAAATCATGCGCAAGGGTCGGCTAGACAAGGTGCCGCTGCAGCTCACTGGCGACAACGCAAGCTCTACGAACGCGAACACGTGGAGCTCGTACCAGGACGCGTCCGCATCAACGCTTGGACTTGGTCTCGGTTTCGTCCTCGGTGATGGCATCGGCTGCATCGACCTCGACCATTGCCTGGTCGCCGGACGCCCCACAGCAGAAGCGCGTGCGTTCCTGCGCGACTACCCGGGCCACTACATCGAAGTGTCGCCCTCAGGTGACGGCCTGCACGTCTGGGGACTGCAGAAAGAACAAGGCGGCCGGCGCCAAAGCATCGGCGGCTTATCCGTCGAACGCTACTCAGTTGGCCGGTACATCACGATGACTGGCAACGTTTACCAGCACGGCGAGCTACTGCCGCTGTAACGCTTTTTGCCGCACAAGCCCGCGAGAGCGATCGAGCGTCTACGTGCACCCGATCATCCAAACAGGCAGAACGGGAAAGCCCTGCACCGATCCGAGCGCTGCGCTGTGGGTGAAATCCCCAGACCCGTAGCCGGTCGGAATAGCA
>Ga0307487_1001129_pt1 | contig 19449 bp, 15 predicted proteins | sample CBIW12metaG_FD_203665 | JGI IMG/M metagenome (GOLD analysis project Ga0307487, IMG submission 203665) | Sea-ice brine microbial communities from Beaufort Sea near Barrow, Alaska, United States - CBIW 1.2 | ecosystem: Environmental > Aquatic > Marine > Coastal | place: USA: Alaska | collected... | reverse complement strand
CGCGAACCGGACGCAGCGAATGGCAGGTGTCGATCACGTTGCGCGTACCGCACTCAGCCTGTGCGCGTGAGCGTACAGGGCATGAGTCAATTGGTGTCGACTTTGGACTGGAGCACTGGGCGAACTTCGATAGTGGCGGGCAGATTGATAACCCTCGCTGGGTTAAAGAAGGTGCGCCGGCGCTGGCAGCCTTGCAGCGGGCCCGGGCGGAAAAGCGAAAAGGCTCTCACCGTTACCGCCAGCTAAGCGAGCGCATTCGCAACCGGCACGGAAGCATTGCCAACAAGCGTCGAGACTTTATTCACAAAGAAACGACGGCGATGGCTCAGCGCTGCGCCCTGATTGCCACCGAAGAATTGCAGATCAGCAATATGAGTCGCAGTGCCCGCGGGAGCCTTGAGAAGCCTGGGAGGCGAATCAAACAGAAGTCCGGGTTAAACCGGGAAATATTATCCGCTGGGCTGGCCATGGCTCATCAGATGCTTGGATACAAAGTGACGGAAACTGGTACCCGGTTGCATCTGGCGAAAACCCGACAGCTCAAACCCTCTCAGCGATGCTCCAGTTGTTGGCGTATTGTCCGGAAAACGCTGGCGGATCGAATTCACCAGTGTTCAAGCTGCGGACTGACCATGCCAAGAGATAAGAACAGTGCCAGGGTGGTGCTTTACGACGCCTGGCTAACCGAAGGCTCGCCTGGGACGGGCGAGACGGCGAGAGCGAAACCGCTGATGGCAACTGCCGTCAAGTCAAACTCTGTGACCCGTGAAACCCCCACTACAACCGAAGCGGTTTAGTGGCGGGAGAGTTCATAGTTGTGAACGACGGGGATAGGCAGACAGCGAAAACGATCAATGACTGGCTTTGTAGTGATGATTTTGACGATAAGGGCAACCTATACCGGAGCAACCTTCAAGCAATGGCGTTACGTGGCGCCATACCTTTTAAGCAAACGGGCTTCTTCGCCTCTGCGGCCGCTGCCTGGCGTCGAGACCAAGTGGGAATCCGACAAAAACAAGCCGACCCCTCCGTCAGCCTGAAACTGGGCGTGCCAGGGGAAAAGATCAGTATGGACGCCACGGTTGAGAAGATTATTCCACTCGACAATATGTACGGTATATCCTACCTGACCATCCTGAAAGATAACGAAACTAACGCTAAGGCGACCTGGTTCAACTCTGGTGTTCAGCGGATGCCCGAAGGCGACACCTACCACATCACCGGTACAGTAAAAAAGCATGAGGAGCGCGACGGTGTATGGCAAACAATGCTCAGCCGGGTAACCAGCCCTGAATGCAACTTGAAGAAGCTACTGACGGAAAAGGGCACCTTCAATAAGGCCTTTGAGAAAAAGCTGGCGGCGGTGAAACACATCAACTCGCGTGACCGGGCCGGGGAGACCGCATTGTATGAGGCCTCCCGAGGACTCGCTTATGAGCAGACAGATCGGCGCGTTGTTATGGCGCTCCTGGAAGCTGGGGCTGACCCATCCATTCAGTCTTTGGATCGCCAAGACACCATCTTAGATCACTGGATATTATCGGGTGACAGCGAATTGATTCACCTGGGCCTGGAGCAATGCCCGGCGCTCACCAAGCCCTGGGATGTGGAATCGCTGGCGGATTGCGACAAACTGAGTGAAGACAACCGAAACGCGGTGTCGGTGATCCGCCAGCAGGTCTTGGAGGCGGAGGCCAGGCCAGCGGTTACGAATGCGGCGCCACTGGAACAGGCAACCGATCCATCCCACAATACGGACGCCATGGAGCCGCCAACCGCGCCGGCGAAAAGTCTCTCGACCAAAGACCAGCCGGAGCTATTCGAAGCCATGGAAGACGACGAGTCAGATTTATCAACGATCCGTATTGGGTAGACGCCAGCGCGTGATTGCGGCTTCACGAAGAAGGTTCCCGCTTTGTTGGATGGCAACCAGTAATCGGAAACCACGTACCCGTAAACAAACTCAAAAGGAAGCGTGATGAAAACAAGAAAAAATTCTTACTTGGCTTCAGCCAACGCGAGCAGTGGGGAAATCTTTGCTGCAAGCCCCCATATCCAAAGTGCAGTCAATATCGTTCTCATTGATTCAGGCGCAAAACAATGCAAGGTAGCGGTCTACGACGTAATGGCCTCGTTAATAGACCCAGATGAGTTCGACTCGCTTTTCGAATTTGAGTATGTAGGATCGTTCAATGACAAAAAATCTCTCATGGAGCAGTGCCAGCGGGCCGAGGATGCCTATGAGCTCAGGGAACTTCGCAAATTCAAGCTCGAAACCCTTCAAGGGGGAAGTTTAGGCCAAGAAAACCTTGATGAAATTGCGCGCCTTCGGGAGAGGCTGATTAACACCTGATTAACGGGGCGAAAGCCAAGGCTGACCCGCAGCCAGCGCATCAATAGGAGAAGAAATTCTAATGCATACCCAAAAATCACTGGAATACTACAAAGACCTCACCAGCGGAGGCGAGTGCTCGATTAATCTTTCGCAGGACGAAGCGTGTGTTGCCCTGAAAGTTCACGACTACGGTGTAGACGACCTATCCAGTGATGAGAAGCAGATACTCTACCAACTCATTTTCAAGCTGAAAGATGAAATCTGGCCGTGACAACGCAAACCCCAAGCACTGCAACTAACTCTCGTTCGTGCGCCTGAGCGCACTTACCAGCATAGCGATTTCCGCATCTGCATTTCTATTCTGCAAAAATACCTCATTCTCACCGTGGCCCCAGGCGTTACCCTGGGGCCCAACAACCTGACAAATCCGGCGATCTTCGGCATACGACAACCCCCAAGCGCCCTGAATGTCAAAAACCTAATCGCAGAGCAATAGACAGATACGTCTAGTGTGGTAAAGTAAGGCCGTAAGCAAGAATTCGAGAGCGCCGCGGCGAAAGCCCGCGACAATGAGTAATCCATAAGCAGATTCGAATACGGATCAAGAGGTAATGAAATGACCGCCTTAAATAAACAAGAGATTATTCCTCGCTTGGCAAATCACAAGAAGCCAATTCGCACGAGTAGGCAGGTGATATCACTAGGCCTTTTTGGTTACCTGATGCTTCTGTTCGCTCTAGCCGAAGAAAACGTTTTACCGCCCCCCTCTTTTGGCACTCTTTTGGGTGTGGCAATTTTGCTAAGTGTGACCGCCACCGTTGCGGCAATGGTTTGGATTTTTTCGAACGGGTTGCAGGGGTTAATGTATAGGCCGCAGAGGGAATATCGAAGCGTCCTGGATGAGTTGCCAGAAGACTCGCTGAAAAAGATGGCCAGCCATTACCCAGAGCTTACCGAGACTGAACGGGGCGTCCTCCGTCACGTCTTGAATCGCAGATGCCCCGGGTGGAGCGAGAGCGTATCAGGAGACATTCGATCAGCATTGTCTTAATGACTCACATGGGAAGCCGTGACATGAAGCAGTGGCTTTGGTTTATCAAGATACAGGCAGCATGGAACCTTGTAGTGCTGGGTTTCACGATTTGGCTTTTGCCGGAATCACAATCTGTTTGGGTGGCGATAGGCATTAGTGTGGCAGTCGGGCCTGCACTATGGATTATGGGTGGTGTAGCTGGCTATTGGCTGGCGGTAGCCTTTGATCGGTTAACTGGACTCGGCTTTCATCTGCCGGGCAATCCGCTAACTCATCGGCATCCGAAGTTTCAGGCAGTGATGGGAGCCGTACTGCTGGCTGATGTTTTCCTCGCTCTCCCGCTAACGTGGTGGTATCGAAAAGAAATGGCGCAGTGTGTCGGGCCTCATGGAGCAGGTGCGCCTGGGATTGTTATAAGCGGGAAACCATCTGGGCGAAATGATGGGTGGTATCTACTGAAATATGTTGCGGGCACCACGGACTACGAAGAGGCAAGGGCTCGCAAGCAGGAAGCTCAGTGGTTGGCGCTGTCGGCCCTTGACGAATTCATTGACCAAGGCTCGGCTTCACTGAGCCACTAATACTTGACATCCTCCCCCACCTAACGTCGGTGGGGGATTCCTTACGCAGCGTGCGCTGCACTGGGAGCTAATACCTCGCGGTTTCGCACAGGTTCCTGCTTCACAGAGTCTGACAACCCAGTCTCTCCACAGGCTAACACGCGGTGCCCCCGCGCTTTAATATTCATTGCACCCACCAGATCAGCGTTCTCCGAAAAACCACAGTCCACACACTCGAAACGTGCCTGAGACTCGCGGTTGTCGGCGCTGACGTGCTGACAGACAGGGCAGGTCGGGCTTGTGTGGTGGGCTGGCACCGCCAGCACCTCACCGCCGCTGAAGGCCTGCTTGTAGGTCAGTTGTCGCCGGAACTCGTGCCAGCCCTGGTCGAGTATCGACCGGTTCAGACCGGATTTGGCGGCGACGTGGGTGCCCGGATTCTCGGCGGTATCTATCAGCGATGCCATGCAGATTAGCCCTGCATGCTCAATTACTGAGCCAGGTTGGCCGAAAACATACAGTTGCCTCCAGGCAATTGAACAAACGCATGAAAGCACTACAGGCTACATCTAAATAAACCCATACTGGGAACAAACCCATACTGGGAACAAACCTTCAGCCCGAAGAGTCGATTATCAGAATCAATTGCGTCTAATGACAGCCATTACGCACCCTCGTTTTTCGCCTTATCTTCACCGTGCTCTGGCAAACCAATAACAGCGTCCATATCTTTTTGAGTAGGGCTTTGCGCCACCCTCGTCATTTGTCGAACGCCCACACTCCATCGATTGCCAATGTCGATAAGGCGCCAACCCTTTCCCCGGGCGATACGGTGAAATTCGGTAATCTTTCCACGAGCCATAGGTTCTATCCACGAGTAGTTAATTGCCGCTGGTGCGTTGCTCAGCGTAGTAATGAAGATCGTCCGCGGTGATGTTACAAACAGGCTCGTCGGGCCAAAATTGAGCTGGAACATCGTCTTTATCAACCAACACCTGAGCCACAGGCTCGCCACTGGAAATTCGATGCTGGCGGTATGCCAACATCGCAGCACCATGCCGTAACGCCTGCCTTATACCATCATCGGTCACATCAGCCAGCGCCCAGTAACCGGTTACTTGCGTATTCACGGACTGGGGATCAAGTGTTTGCATCACTCTAATGGAAAAATCCCACCTTACAGAGTTCGTTTTTGTCAGCACGCGACAAGAAGGCTGCACCGAAAGACTGGGTATCCCGGTACCCAAAAGCGGTTGTTTGAAACTCCTACTCCGCCCAGGGGGGAAAGCCCGAAACAACGAAACCGCGTACACCCACGCGCTCTGTAAGCTGGCCAATAGGGAACCCCCATGGTCTGAATCCGGCACAGAATCAGAAAAGATACCGTCAGTATGGGCCACGCGCACCCGCCATTCATTGCGCGCACGGTATATCGCCATTGGCAAATACACGGTATGGCCTTCAGCCTGACGCTCAATGAACTTTAGACTTCGGCCCTCCAGGCTCACCCGGCGATGCGGTTTCGTTAAGTCGTGAGCCTGCAGTGCAACGGCCAAAGACACAGGATCGCCACCGGTTGTTGCGGGCATAAAGCTTTTCGGCACAGCGACGAACGAATCAAGTATTGCCTGAATGTCGAGTGTCGGCAGCTCAACCGGCTGACGGCGAACATCGGCCGGAACATCATTAAACCTGTAAACAGCATCACCGTACACGCCAAGGCTGCGCTGGCGGTTGTAGCAGCGCCTGGCAGCAACCGCTTTAATCAGAAGCTTTTTGAGCTTTATGTCCTGGCCAGCCGGGTCGTCTGCAACATCCTCTTCGCGAATAGAGCCAACGTAATAGCTGCGCACTTCAATATCCCCCGCTGGCAGCATTATCATTTGCTTTGCATGCACCTCGACACGCCTTCCGGCGCGCTTTGAACTCCGAGCAATCGTGACGCCGGTAAAACCAGTATCGATCAGGGGATCACGCTCTAAACCCGGGGCCCGTTGCCGCTTATCTACATCGAAACGGGAGACCAAGCCATGCAGCGCGTCCACCAACATCTGATAGGCCTCCACAAGACCTGCTAATGCGTCGGGCGCGTCGTAGATGTTGCGAGTGATCAGCCCGGCCTCATGAATCACATAGAGTCGCCAGTAACCCATTTCTGAATTGCGGGAAATCCCACGCGGCACCCACAACGACCGCCCACCAGGCAAGACAAACTCCCGAAAAGTTAGCGGGAAACCGTTAACCGACAGCGTTTCTTGGGGTTGAGTAAAGTCCATCTTGCCTCTTACCGTGACCATTAGTGGTACTTGCGTGATTGGGAATCATGTTACCACAATGGTCATATATGTCTATTTAGTGTTCTCCGTGTGATTGAAAATCATCAACGCATAGCGAAGCCTTCACTCATCTCGATGTCATGCGACTCGCCATAAAGAGCCGGCGACCAAGTATCGGCGATAAGATTGCTGTACCCAGCATCCAAGAGGTATTTCCGTAGACTCGACTGACTTCCAGCATCGGACTGTGCAAGGACTGCAGAAAACGCCTCAAACGCCTCAGCGTCGCTACAAACCTCAGTCAGCGCATCAGCAATCACACCCCTCATAAAAGGGTGCCGCTCGATCAGTAGGTCATCGCATTGCTCGCCAACGCCTTTTGGCGCCGAATCTGCGTGGGCATGACCGGCTGACAACGAAGTAACGACCGGCAGCCCAACACGGATTGCAGTTTCAATGTCCGAGTCCAAAGGAAGGTTCCCTGAGGCGTGAGTAAGAGCCTGCCGGGTCAGAGCCAATGCCGACCAAAGAGCAACAGAGGGTGCAGGGCAGTGATCTTTGGCAAATCTCAACCCCTCTACAGCACCCTGCCGGGCCCTGGCTGACCAGTGCTCTTTTGCTTTGCTGTCTGCGGGATTACCACCAAAAGGTGCCTCACGGCCATGCCACGCCTGCATTGCCCTCTGTGCTGTATGAGCCGCAATACCGGCACCCCGGCCAACTGCTTCAAGCAGAGTAGGCACCTCCATGCAAATGGCGGATACTCCCTGTAAATGATCACCGGTGACCAAAAGGCCGTAACTTGCCAGATCCTCTCTATAACGAGCGGCAAGCGTTGACCGAGAGACATTCAGTGCGTGAGCGCAGTCGTCATGCTTTTGAAAGTGGGCCGCATGGGTATGCTCCCAAAACGTGGTTAGCTGTAGTAAATCGGATTGTGACCGAGCAACACCATCAAACTGGGACAACTGCCCGGCCGCGGCCACCCGATAAACAAACATCGTTTTCTCGTACAGCTCAGCAACCTTTTCCACCGGTAAGCTAGGTACAAAGGTGTCCAGCGCACCGAGCGCCTGAAAAATGCGTGGCGCTATGTCCGGCAATGCCACAGATTTGGCGCCAGCATCCAGCAATACGGTATTCGCCTGAACCACTTGATTGTTAACGGCTTGAATCGACACAACGTATTCATCCCAGATGACGTAGTTGTGCGTGGCTCCGTCTGCTGCTGAAATTCGGCTATCACTGTCAAGATATCGCAGACCAGGAACCCCCTCAGCACCAAGCGCCTCGGACGCAAGGCGCGGAGCGTCGATCAACAGCGAAGCGTTGTGCTCAATAGCCATCTCGCCAACGAGAAGGTTGTAATAAGCCTCCCCGGTAATCGATCCCGAGGTTAACTTTTCGCTCATCTGATCTGTTATTGGCTTGCCCAAAAGGTACTCAGTTATAACCGCCAGTTTTTCTCTTACTTCCACCGATTGATCGGAAATAAGCACGTCATAGTCCAGCAGATCGTTATCATCGGGAATTTCGACTTCGTAGATGTGACCGCCCCTGACAGGCTCAACGGCAAGCATTTCCACAAAAGGGCGCAAGGTTTCCATCACGCGGGCAGCGTCATGGCTCCCAAACTCACGGTAGTCCGAGATGGACTTATCGAGCCGGGCCAGGATGGCGTCGTTCGAAAACGGTGTGTTACCAATATTAAACAGCACACCCATCCGGTGAGCGTCCCGATCGGACGCCCCCGTTGCTTTTTTGATGGCGCTGGTGAGGGCATCACGATCAATATGGCCACCCAGAATATTGGGGATCTCTACGCCGTTTACGGAAACCCGAGAGGTTTCCAAAACAGACTTGTACCACTCGGCCACGGCGGGCTGGCCGGCAAAATACAACCCCCATCCGCAGATTTGAGCGCCTTCCCCAGCCCCTATGGCGCCTAAAGAAAACCGGTCAAACTGGTACGGCGAACCGTGATAAGCCCGACGAAAACACGTACTGGCTTGCCCTGGAACGGCAAGGCCGCCACTTTTAACAACAGCCTCTGCACCCTTGAGAAGAGCTAGAATATCCGGGTGCGTTAGGGGCAACTCAAAGCCAAGGTGGCGAAGACCTGCCCGAATCTCGCTGTCGTATTTCCGGCTATCCGCCAGCTCTCGGTATTCACCTGACTCGGCCAGGTGCGCCATGATTTCTTCCGCGACAAGCTGGCGGTGCTCAGAGTCAGCAACGTCAAAATCGTTCTGGGGAAAATAGCTTTTCTGGATGTACCGGCCGATATCGGTATCGGCCATGGCCACGTACACGCTCTCTAGGGTTGACTGAAAACCATCACCCAGAACTTTTCGCAAACCGTAGTGCCCGACAACCTCATGCAGCAAGATCTCTTCCAGCGCATCCCTATCAGGCAACCGTGGCGCAACCAGATACACAGCGTTGTTATAAAACGCACCCTGGACCGTTTCAGTTGCCCTTTTTTTGGCAATGTCACTCTGCAGCTCGCCGGGCAACTCGGCAAGGCGGTCCACAACATGAATAGAGGGCTTGCCAGCCCAAGATGCCATCAGTTGATCACAAATATACTCAGCGTGAGATTTGTCCAGACCAAGAGCCGTGGAGTGGGTCGCGCGGGTACTGTGCATGTCGCTTGCGCTGGCGGACCGGTAAGGCAATCCAACCTCATATGAATTCCGCCGCCGGAAAATAACGATGGCATCATCGTCGGAAATGTCAGCCGTTTGCGAGGGCAGGGTAGCCCGGCGCTCAACCTCCGTCATGTCACGCCGCACTTCGGTATTGCGTGATTCGATCTCACCCGCCAGCGACCTGTAAATTTCGTAGGGCGTACTGAACCGGTGCTTCCTTTGCAGTTGTTCCGCTGTTTTTTGCTCCCGCGTAAGTTCACGATGAGGTGCCGTTCGCTCCCGAGCTTGAGCAGCCGAACGTTCCAGGGATTTCAAAATGCTTTTCAGCTGCCGGTCATCATTACGAAATGTCTGCCGCACAGCCGGAGGAATCACCTCGCCAAGTAATCGGGCGGCTTCGGCGCAGTGATCGCGCAAAAACAGATTTCGAGCACGCAGGTTATGGCGCTTTGGCAGCGCGTACCAATTGCGGTCAAAGTCATCGAAGTCGCGGGCCACATCGCTGTCACGAACCATCGGATGATAAGTCCAACTGGTTTCAGATCTAATCAGCCTAAGCACACCACTGGGCTTATCCCGGTTAGCGTAAGCCATCAGTCGCTCCATCGACTGATACATCAAACCATAGGTGATCATATCAAGAGCGTCCTGCTCACTTGTCAGCTTGTCGATGTGGTGCACCGCCCAGCGATCCACTTGCCGCCTCTGTGCATCCGATAGCTCGCTGAGTCTTTCTTTCAAACCGTCGGTGAAGGCCTTCTCTGGCATGCCCCCATAAGCAAAGCCTTCTGTATCCTGCAGCGCGTGCTGAATCTCGTGCAATAAAATATTTAGGATTTCGCCGTGGTCTTGGCGCGGGTTCAAGCTGATGCCGGTGTCGTGTGAGAAGCTGCCACCCACGCGGTCTGGAAGCCCGCGGTCAAACTGGACGCTCATCTCTTTTAGGCGAGGGTAGGCGGCAAACAGTCGAGGGTGATCCAGCAGGTGATGCAATTCGAAGAATGAGCTACCCATGCGATCTATCGTTTCGATACCCTGAAACTCTTCACGAGCTAAGTGAATCTTTAGGTTCGCAATAGCATCCTGCGGCGTGTGCCCATGCGTCGCCAGGTGGTTAGGTTTACCTTCATTGATAACCGCCCTAAAAAGCCCCCTTTGCACACTGACGCTCGCTTCCTGGTCGACACGCTTGCCCACCTCGGAAGTCAGCCAGTCTGGTAATCCGATTTTAAGGCTGGCATCGGCATCATTGATCTCGTAACGCCACTTCCCATCCACGCCCCGCATCCAGCCGGTTTGCTCCCAAATAGCCCTCTTATCGATCTTCTTCTGTTCAAGCTGGCGAGCCTCATCAAACAAGCGTAGATCGGACGTTTCGGATTGTGGTCCGGCAAACATATACCTGGGGTCGGTGCGCGCATACCGTATGTCGGGCGTTGTCGGGTCAAAGGTACCTGCATTGCCGATGGCGGACTTGACTTGCTCTGGGTAGTAGGCTTGAACCTGATCAATGATGCCGGTGGAGCGTTCGACCAACACGGCTCCATCGTAACCCTGCGCAACCAGATTTTTTCGATCCAAGCCGCGATAACAAAACGCCTCCCACTCTTCGTCGTCCGGGTCAGCCGTAACCACAAAGGGTTTTTTGATGGACAGGTAAACCGGCACGATGGAACCCGCTACAGCATCACCGTTGCCAAAAATCTCATTAGTGAAACCCGCTGCATACAGAGGGTTTGGCGTGAAGTAGGTACCGTCATGATCTGGTTGGTCGAACACGTTAAACTCAACCCCAGGCCGAGTCCCATGAAACAGCGTAATCGGCTGCCCCTGATCATTCGCTAAATAGCTTCCCTGGAACCACCGCTTAAATGCTGCGGACTCAATCTGCTTGTTCAATGTTTCTCGCATAATACTCACGCCCTAAACAATCATCACATAACCTATATGATACCAAAATTTCACGCCGGCCTATGTGCTCAATTTAAGAAGCGATTACTTAGCGAGCTTCACTGAAATGGATACGACCGACAACTCCTCGGTTCTCGACACAAGCCAAACGGCGCGTGTCTCCATGAAGGGAAGGGCGCAAGCCCGCCCCGAATAGCAGCAAAGGGCCAAAGGCCGCCCCAAGGCGAAGCCGCCCGCCTGCTCGCAGGCTCTCAACGAGTAGTAGGCAGTAAAGCGCTACGCACTCACTCGAACAGGCGAAATGACCGGCCCAACAATCAGAGGCAAAGCGTGAGCAATCATGTGCTCTTCCATAATCGCCACTCGTTTCGCTTTCATTAAGGCCAGAATGCTTTGCCAGGCATCACCAGACACCCGAGTGCTGAGCGTTTTGAACAAAGCCGCCTGTCGATTGAAGACGGCGGGCTGATTCACGTTGCTAAGTGACTGCTCATCCAAGCTGTGCAAATACTCTGGACTGGGGATAATCACCACACCTTTGCCTTTGCCCGCTGCTTCAGACAAGCCCGCTGGATCGAAGTCATGAAGAAACGCAATATTTTCGGATGGCTGACTCGCCACGATGCTGGAAACATGCCTTTTATCCCGACCGTTTCCACGGTAGATCACCAGGGCGTCAGACCACTCCCGCGGTAACGTGAGAAGGTGCCCTGCGGTTATAGTGGAGCCATTCTCTGAAATGACGATTTTTTGAGCCTTTAAACGATCATGGTCGATATCCGCCACGGCCACACTCAACACCACGTTGGCCGGGGCGCTGGCATCCTGGCACTCACCACGCAGAGGCAGCACAGAGCGCCCCTTCGTCACAACAGATACCATTCGCCCAAAGACAGCTTCACCGCTGTGCTTTTCATTGGAGGTCTTCTCGGCGACCTCAATACGGTTACCCCCCAAATCCTCCAACAACGGGTCAAGGCCGGTAATGGATCTACCGTATCGACGCAGCCCCTCCAATTCATCTCGGGTAAAAAAGAGCTTCTTGCCGACAAGTGACCCCAGGCTTGTTGTACCGTTTATCCGGCGCCATACATCACTAACGGTAACCTCGGTTTTATGAGCCCTTAGCATGTGTGAGATTGCGTTATATTCAGACGCTGACATCGTGCTGCCTCAAAATCATATCGTGAATGTGAATGTTGTCCCGATAGGTCGTGTGCGGGTGGTAACAGTAAGAGAGGTGTAAGCATCTTCGGTCGTCGGGGTGCAGCGCATTAATGGTGCCCTCAAGCGCATAGAGCCAGCCTTCCTCATCAATGAGCAAGCCAGAACTCGCCAGAACGCTGAGTGCCCGGATCTCTTTATCCCCCAGACCACCATCAATAACGTGCAGAATCAGCTCTTCTGCCAGCGAGTCAGTAGGGTCATCCTCGTCCACTTCATCGGCACTGAGTAAGTCGTTGGTTATGATGCCCTCTGCCCGGTACGCCTCAAGCGGGTCACTGATCTTAACGTCACGTTCGGTTCGCGCCACCTCAGCCAGAGCCACCATGTCACTCTCATCCGCAGCTTCATAAACATCCGGGTGGGACGCAACGCGGAATTCGGAGGTCAGGTTGATTCTGGCAGGACAGTTATCCAGGTTAATGTCAGCAATGGAGGGGACGTAGCCCGGATTGTTCACGAATTGCTGCTCAAACCCCCCAACCATCCGGCTCAACCGTTGATCTTCACGCATCCGCACCAGCATGACGCTCAGCCGACTGATTGATGATGCGAGGTTTTTCCGGCCCTCTTCCAGGGTCGCCGGCAAGTGTTTGAGCAAAAGGCGCCTCAAAAATGTATCGGTACCGGCCTGCTCCGCCAGCTCGTTAATGTTGAAGCTGTCAAAGAGCGCATTGAGCTTGCCCGCCCGATCAATTGCCTTTTCGTTCTCCCGAATCCGCAGATCAAGGTCAGTCACGTACATGTAGCCCCCATCAAGGTAGCTGGAGTACGCTTCATTGGCGGAACGGATATCTTCGATCAGCATGTTCACGTGTTCTGCAATGCTCGATTCCAGGCGATCCTTGTCGGTGTATGCGGCCAGCCTTTTTGCTTCACGGTAATCTTCAAACAACTCCTGCAGGTCACTCCATAGTTCGTGTATGCGCTCACTGGCCCACCGGCGCCGCTGAGCGCGCGTAATATGAGCCAACAGGTGTACCAGCTCTTTATTCAGGTTGGGCCCTGAATCGTCGTCGTCATCCCGGTACCGCCACACCAAACGATGACGCTCCAAGCTTTCCAAGATGGATTGGTTCTCACGGGTCTCGCGGATACGGTTCGCGTTATTCAGGTGTGCGTCCAAAATCAGATCAGCGTGACGCGCCAGAGCGACTAAAGCAGATTGTGCGTCATCAGCCTTGGCCATTTAGAGCATCCTCATCTGTTCGTCGTCATAACTACCGCTGTCGGCAATGCCTTCGTGAGCCTGGATGAAGCCCATGAGGTCATAAAGCCAAGTCCACCTGCCCGTGGCTATAAACTGGCTTCCTGAACTCCCCAGGCGTTTAAGAAACCCTTCGTCCTCCAGCTTTTTGATCACCGTGCGCAATTGCAACGCGCTGTCGGCTTTCTGTGTTCTGAAATACTTGCTTTCGGTCAGCGAGCGAAGACGGGATTCCAGTGAGGGCGCGTTGGATATCTGCTCCAGCAGCGCTCCTTCTGATATGCGATCCCCCGGTGTGACAGGACGCTGGTTACCCTCACTGGTCATCACCAAGCGAAGGAAAGCCACCAAAGGCTCCAGATTATTGGCCACCTCATCAAAGCGTTTCCGAATACTGTCCTTAACTTCCTTGGGTTTTGTGCTCTCAAACGCGCAGAGCCATGCGCTCTGATCACTGGTGGTACGCAAGACACGATTCATCTGAGCGAGAAAGCTGCTTACCTGTTGCTGATGCCCCGGTATCGACAAGTAATTGTGCAAACTGTCGTGCTGGTACTCACAAATAACGTCACCTGCCAGCAGGGCCATGATGGTTTGCTCAAACAGCGGATTAGCGGCCATGGGAGTGGTCCTCGGTGGTCATTTCTTGTGGTAGGTTTGCCAGACTATTAAACCGCTCGCTACTGATTGCCTCGCGACCACCACTCACAAACCGCGCGATCTGACCTTTGCGGAGAAACACACGATGCTCAAAGAACTTGCGTAGAGGCCGGCTCAACTCAGGGCAAGCCGATATCATGGTGATGTTGTTTTCCTCAAACATATCCGCCAGCAAACCAATGTTGGTTGGATCGAGCGTGCCGATTTCATCGACCGGCCAGGTAATGCGCGCGGTGTGATCGGGACATAGATAGCGCGTGACCCCCATGAACACAGCCATAATAGCGAGATAACTTAGACCTTTAGAGCTCACCTGGCGGAAATCGTTGTCACTTCTGATCTGTACCAAAGCCCCGTTTTCACGCATGGAAAGCGTCATATCAATCATCGATTCAAGACTTTCACCGACGCTGGCGGATTTTAGGGTGTTGGTCACATCGGCAAACGACCGTACAAGGGCGTCATCAGGCATCTTATTGGGATTTACTGATTGCCAGGCCTCCCAAAATCCCACAAAAGTTTTCAGCGGCCGCCAGCTCGCGTCATCTTCGATTCGCGCCCGTAGCTCCACTTTAATATCAGTGATGGAAGCAATCTTTTGGTTCATGTTGATTTTCTGATGCAGCGTATTGGATACGTTGCGCACCTTCGATGCCAGCGATGCCAAGCTGCCAAAGTAATCCCTGAGCTTACCGGCCTCGGATATAAACCACTGAACAACGACCGCCTGGGCTTGCGGAATATCGATATCCATCAGCGAACTTAAATCGGATACCTGATCGAGCTTGAAGGTGTCGTCATATTCATCCCGCACATCACCAATGGTTTGCCTGCGGGCATTGGTCAGCTTGCTCCACGACTCTTGGATGAGCGTCCCATGAAACCCATTCAAGACCGCCCGGGCCTTAGTGAAGGCCGTCAAAACTTCGCCCCGCAACCGGTGCATTTTTTCACAATGGGCTTGCAGGTCTTGAGTCAGGGCGGCTAAGTCACCTGGCAGCCCACCCGCATCCTGATAATCGTCGCCGGGATACTGCTTCAACGCACTCTCGGCCGTTTCAATGCTGGTTTTGAGCTTACCAACATCCCGCTTGGCGTCCGAGAGCCGAGTCCTCTTAGTGGCCAGCTCCCGCTCAAATGCGACTTTGAGTGCAGACTGCTTCTCGGTTAGGCCCGTCACCTGCTTGGATAGCTCGGCCGCCTTTCCCGTGTGCACCTCAACATGAGCCCAGTCACTACGAAGCCATTGCTGGTACTCGCGAACCCGTTCTTCGGATTCGCGGATAGCCGTAACAGCTTGCTCGGCATCATCCCGTTTTTTTCGCTGCGACCGTACCAGTTCAGGATTGATCCCTTCGACATCCAATTTTTGGCTGTAGACGTCCTCACGACTTTTCAAACGCTCCTTGTGCCTGCGTTTCGCGGTATTGGCCAGCTCGACCGCATTGGCTATGGCAGCCTGTAGTCGCTCTTCTTCATCAGACCACAAACCCTTAATTTGTACCGTGTGTTCTGATGCCCGGCTAACGCAACCTTGAACCAGCGTCTGGGTTTGGGCATCAAACTGCTCGCACTGGCGCTCCAGCTCGTTAACACGCTTCGCCAATCCCACCTTGCGCTCACGTTTCGCTGTTTCTACGTCTTGGCGAGCAACATTAAGATGACGGCGTTCGTTTTCCAGGGCAGAACGAGCCATGGCCAATTCGGTTTTGCGCTTTGCCGCTTCTTCTCGCCGTAAATTGAGAGCCTTGTTTGCAGCATCTGCAGCACTCTCAGCATGCCGAACCAATTCAATCTCTTGCACTATGCGCTGCGCCAACGATTCCAGCTTTTGGCGAAGCTCGTCGTCGGAGGCGGCAAAGCCGGGGACGGAAATGTGCTCAAGCGACAGGCGCCATCCCATCACATCAAAATCATCGTGATGGCCGGGTAGCTGTTGTGGGTTGAGGTCACCCCGTTGCAGCAGGTCAAAATCAACTACCTTGGCAATACCGTCCGCCCACTCTGGCCCTGCTTTCCGAAGCAATGAAATCCAGGTTCCTTCGACCGGGAATAGCTGGCGCTTAACGGCATCCTCTTCGCTGCGCGACTGGGCTAGCACCTTTTCGGTTTGCGTTACGCCAGTTTGTGCCGATTCCTGGTCTTTGCGGGCCTGAACTTCAGTCGATTGCGCAGCGTGCAATAGTGAGTCTGCTTGCTGGTAAACCTCTTCGGCCTCCACTAAAGCCGCCTGGACCATCGCTAAACGCTCAGTCTCTTCGGGAGTCTCGCCCACCGTGGTATGAAGCGTTTTAGCCTCCGTTAACTGCTCCGCGATAACTGAGCGCTCGATACCACGAGCCTGTGCAATGGCTGATTGCTCCTTCAGACTTTCAAACCCCACATCTTTTAGGCGGGACTCGTGCTGATTTCGGGCCTTGTCGAGAGCGTCTTTTTCATCCCTGATCGCAGTGTTTTTGCTTTCCTGCTCATTACGGAAAGCATGTTCCAATTTCTGAATATCACGGGCATACTCTCCGTCGACCTGAACGACCTGACTGGTCATAGATTTAAGATCGGCCTGTGCATCTGCCAAGGCTTTCTGCCGCTCTGGTAAATTCTTCAGCTCCAGCGCTTTTTCTGGAAGCCTCCCAGCTTCATAGGCCAACTTCTGCTCATACAAAGCATCTAGCTTGGCCGTTGTTAACTCCAGGGTGCCGTTTGCCCGGGTTAAATCGTTAATAATCTTCCGGTTATCATCGGTAAACTGATCATTAAGGGCTTCAATCTCATTGCCGGCTTCGATAACGCTGTCACGGTGCTCCTGCAAGGTCTTTCGTGATGCACCCAGAGTAACGGCGAGGTTTGCCGCCGAAACCCGTGCAACGCCCACCACAGACCGCCGCTCATCTTCTTTTTGAATGCATTTTCGAATACCGTCTTCTTCGTTACCGAACGCAACCAGGCTTCTTATGTTCTCGACAAGGCCATCACGATCAACAGGTTTTGGCCGACTATTTACATGGTGGTCAGTGAACTGGGTTTCACAAATCATGGTCTTGAAACTGGACAGCAAACGGTCGTGATTCAATACAACGTGGGTTAACCTATCGATATGGATCATTTTCGTATCAGGCCCACCCATTCCGAAGCTGGCGGACAAGTCTCTTAGAAAGCGCGCCCGAGCCGGCCTACGACTTAACAGCCTGCGATTACGCTGAATCACCGCTCGGTAGTCGGTAATGGTATCGATGCTTTTGGACACCTCTACACCCAGCTCTCTCAGCCGCTGAAAAACGTTAGCACTGTTTGCACCAGATTCGATCAAGCCCGCCATATCAGGGCCAAAGAATGTCTCGCCGACTTTACCCTGGACAAACAGATAGGACAGCTTCCCACTGGGATGGCGATACATCACAGAACAGCAATAACCATCGTGTCGCTGGTACTCAAAGATGATCAGGCTTTGTAGAGAGGGCAGGTAGTAATCCAAGAACGACAGCCGGCCAGAGCTTTTACCCACAATTCGCTCGGGCTCTTCACCGTAAAAGGCGGGTATGAGGGCCAGTATCGATGTTTTGCCCGCACCATTAACGCCACCCAAGTGCGTTCGCTTTGAGCAATCGATGTGAATGGTGCGCCCACGGACGTTCTTGAATGAGTGGTGCAGGGTGATTGACTCCAACCCATACGAAGCGGGCGCTGCATCCTCGACCAACTCCGAATAATCGAACTCCGGCATAACAGGGCCAACAACATCGTTCGGGCTTTCACCCACCGGTACATCTTCAATATCGCTCATAAAAAGCCCTGTAGGCAGAAAATAAAGGAAGTGTCGACGGGCAAAGTCAGTCCCGGCGCAGCGAAAAAGCATAAAAAAACCAAATTCTGGTCACTAGGTTATATTTGTCAGCGTAGCATCGCATACCATATTTGCATATAATTGTGGCGCGGACTACTATGAGCGGCGCAAACACCACACCGAAAGCGGAGAAACCTATGGACAAGAGCAATGAAAGCGCGCCAACGAAAAAACCAAAGGCAGACCGTAAGAAAATAATCATAGGTGGGGCACTGACCAGCTTGCTCGCCTCCGTGATAATGTTTGCCTTAACACTGCTTTTTATTGGCACCCGTTTCGATCCTAGAGTACAGTCTGGCGACTATTTACCCGGGCAAAACCTCGCAGCAATGGCCACCAATGCAGCTGACAATATAGCGATCGCTACCAACGTATTCATAGTGTCGTTCTTTGTCTTGTGGATTGCGGTCACGGCGTTTTGTCTGATTATGCGAAAAACAGAAAACCCAGAAAACCCAGAAAACCCAGCGAAACGCAGAACAGTGAATATTGGTAAAAAATAACGCCCCATACTCACATTCTCGCCACAAGCCAAGCGGCGCGTGCCGATCAGAAGGGGAGGGTGAAGCCCGATCCTGACTCGTAGAAGAGGCCAAAGGCCCGCCCGCGGCAAAGCCGCTATCAGGCAACACCTGGCTTAAAAGCGATTTAAACGCGCAACCTACAGTCCCGGCCCAGCCCGATGGTCATCGTCTGCCCAGGTCAGGGATACACGGTCGGCATCCACAATGCCCAGTTTAGAGGATAGGAAGTGAGTGAACGCAGGGACGGAATGCTGCAGCCAGCGTACATCACACTCGGCCGGCGCCAGTTCATCAAAATCCGCGATACGGATATTGGGTGAAAAGCACCGCGCGCTCAATAACTAAGTGCAACACCCTCTAATCGAGTACCGTGTTGCCATGGAAAAACACTATCATCACCTTAGTACCACCGACCGCGTTACGCTCATGTTCCTGAAGCGCCAGGGCCTCAGCCTTCGCGCCATTGCCAGTGAGCTGAACCGTTCACCCAGCACCCTGAGTCGGGAATTGCAGCGGCGTACGGTTGAAGGCCGACCCTATGATGCCGAAGTAGCGGGACTCGCAGCGCGTTCAGCACGTTTGCACTGCCGGCCCCGGCGCAAGTTGGTTGCGGGCACTGACATCCATGAGGTAGTCGTCGACATGCTGCGAAACAAGTGGTCTCCTCAGCAAATCAGCGGCACACTGAAGACCATGTTTCCTCATCATCCTGAGTTTCAAGTCTCACATGAGACCGTGTACAAAGCCATTTATGCCCAGCCTCATGGCGAGCTGCGCAAGGAGCTGATTACCTGCCTGCGCCAAGGTCACACCAAGCGTCGCCCTCGTGCTGGCGGGGTTGATCGTCGCCAACAAATCCCGGATCTGGTCAGCATCCACTTGCGACCGCCGGAAGTCGAAGAACGACTGCTGCCTGGGCATTGGGAAGGCGACTTGATCAAGGGTGCCTTCAATCGCTCAGCCGTTGGCACCCTGGTGGAGCGTGTCAGTGTCTGGTGTTCCTGGCCAAGATGGATGGTGCCACCGCCACAGCGGCCGTTCAGGGCTTCAGTGCCGCGTTGAATCGGGTACCGCTGGAGATGCGCCAGACCTTCACTTACGAACAGCTCATCCATGAAGTGGCAAAATGGGCGGTTCTGGAGGGCATCGCCGGAGCTGACGATCATCTTCCAATGTCTAAGCCAGTCGAGTTTGTTCTCACCATGTATAAATTACTGGATGAACCAG
>Ga0307487_1001126_pt1 | contig 19457 bp, 17 predicted proteins | sample CBIW12metaG_FD_203665 | JGI IMG/M metagenome (GOLD analysis project Ga0307487, IMG submission 203665) | Sea-ice brine microbial communities from Beaufort Sea near Barrow, Alaska, United States - CBIW 1.2 | ecosystem: Environmental > Aquatic > Marine > Coastal | place: USA: Alaska | collected... | reverse complement strand
ATTTTATTGAAAATTTAAATGATGTTTTTGAAGTGTATTTTTCTCCAGGTGCAAGCACAACAGAAGGAAAATCATCTTGGTTGGGAGAATCTGGATAATGCTGTGTTTCCAGACAAAATCCGCTTCTCTTGGTATATAGGCCTTGCCCTTTTCTTCATCCTCCTAACAAAGCTTGCTGAACATTTCAGATTATCAACTAATAAGAATTCGAAATAATTTGTTCAAACAATTCCTGTTTCCCGCTTATCTGTTTTGGTTCCCCATTTGCCCGGGCAATTTTACTTATTTCTTCCAAAGTCAGTTCTCCTTTTTCAAATTTTGCACCATTACCACCATCAAAAGATGAATAGCGCTCTTTTCTCAATTTCGTATAACCAGTGTTTTTCAGGATATGATCAGCAGAAATTAAACCACGTGCAAAAGCATCCATCCCCGCGATATGAGCTATGAATTTATCTTCCAGATCTGTTGAATTTCTTCTGACTTTAGCGTCAAAATTAATTCCCCCACCTTTTATTCCCCCACCTTCAAGAATTACCAACATGGCTTCGGTTATTTCATAAACGTCAATAGGAAATTGATCCGTATCCCAACCGTTTTGATAATCCCCCCTATTGGCATCAATGCTTCCCAACATACCAGCATCAATAGCTACCTGCAGTTCGTGTTGAAAAGTATGTCCGGCCAAGGTTGCATGGTTCACTTCAATATTTAATTTAAAATCCTTTTCCAACCCATAGTTATTTATGAAATTTAGGGAAGTTGCCGCATCAAAATCATATTGATGTTTGGTAGGCTCCATAGGTTTAGGTTCAATAAGAAAGGTCCCTTTAAATCCTTGTTTACGAGCATAATCCCTGCAATTAGTTAAAAACTGTCCCAAATGATCCTGTTCACGTTTCATATCTGTATTCAACAAACTCATATAACCTTCACGGCCTCCCCAGAACACATAGTTTTCTCCTCCTAAAGCGATGGTAGCATCTATGGCAATTTTGGCCTGTGCACTTGCACGAGCCACTACTTCAAAATTGGGATTGGTGGAAGCTCCGTTCATATAACGGGGATCACTGAATAAATTGGAAGTTCCCCATAAAAGTTTGATACCTGAATCCTCCTGTTTTTGTTTGGCATAATCTACCATAGTTTCAATCCTCCCCTCAAATTCTGAAAGTGAGGGGGTATCATCTACAACATCTACATCGTGGAAGCAATAATAAGGTAACCCCAACTTCTCCATAAACTCAAAAGCGGCATCCATTTTATCTTTTGCCCTGCTAATTACATCGTCTTTTTTATCCCATTCAAAGGTTTCTGTAGGAGCTCCAAATGGATCACCACCTTTATTATTAAAGGTATGCCAATAAGCCATCGCAAAACGCAAATGCTCCTTAAGGGTTTTCCCACCCACAACCTTACTTTCATCATACCACTTATAGGCTAAAGGATTTTTACTCTCTTTTCCTTCAAATTTTATCGTATTAATGTTTTTAAAAAATGTTTTAGTTCCCATAAATGAAATTTTTAAATTTTTATTGTTTATTTGTAATTCGCAAAAATCTTCCCTGTTTCAGGAGCAAGACCTCCGTATGCTCTAATAATCACTCTTCTATTTTAATATTTTCTTTCCATTTTGCATAAATTTCCTGATATTGAGAAGCCAGGGAATTATCAGGTTCAATTCTTTCCAAACATTTCAGGCTTTCAAAAGCTTCATCAAATTGGGAATAGAATCCGTATCCGTATGCTGCTCCCCTTGCGGCACCTTCAGATCCGGAAGTATTATATAGCTCTAAGGTGGTTTGTGTCGTATTTGTAAAAATTTCCCTAAAAACAGGACTTAAAAAAAGGTTGTCCTTTCCTGCTCTCACTACCTCGCCCGAGGCGCCAACAGACTTCATAACATCAAATCCGTAATTCATGGCAAATACAATCCCTTCACAGGCAGATCGAATAAGATGTGCTGGCTTGTGGATATTGAAGTTAAGATTCTCTATTCCGGAATTTACATTTTTATTGTTGAAGATTCGTTCAACACCATTTCCAAACGGATAAAACCTGAGATCATCACAACCGGGAGCCACTTTTGCTGCTTCAGCATTTAGCTTCTCATAAGAAATGAGATCTGTACGGCCCAGGGAAATAATTTTGCGCAGCCATTGGTATGTTATTCCTGATCCATTTATGCAGAGCATAACACCATTACTTTTCTCTACTTCAGTATTATTGACATGTAAAAAAGTGTTTATCCTGTTTTGCGCATCGTTCGTATTTTGATTGCTAACAGCATACATTACAGCAGAGGTACCTGCCGTAGTTGCAATTTCCCCTGGTTTTAAAACATTTAAGGAAAAAGCATTGTTTGGTTGATCACCGGAACGGTACGTAATTTTAACTCCAGAACCCAGTCCCAACTCCTGTGCTACTTCTGGTGTCACCGTAGCCTGATTTCCAAAATTTGGAACAATCTCAGGAATAAGATCTTTTGAAAGCCCCATTTGATCCAAAACCTGGGTTGCCAAGGTTCCTTTAGAAAAATCCCACAATGCGGCTTCAGATAATCCTGAGGTACTTATTTGCGCAATCCCCGAAAGCTTTGCAGCAATAAAATCTCCAGGAAGCATCATAAAAGAAGCCTTCTTGAAAATTTCAGGTTCATTTTCCTTAACCCATTTTAATTTAGAAACAGTAAAATTACCTGGGCTTCCTAAAATTTGATCCTGACAGATTTCAGGGCCAATCCCTTTATAGGCTTCTTCCCCTATTTCTACTGCCCTGCTGTCACACCAGATAATTGAGGGTCGAACCGGATTTAATTTATCATCTGTAAGCACAAGGCCATGCATTTGATATGCAATTCCAATGCCCTTGATCTTTATTAAATCGATCTGGTTTTTTTTCTTTAAAAGATGAATTCCCTGTTTCACATACTCCCACCACATATCCGGATCCTGTTCCGCCCATCCAAATTTTGGGGCAACAATTTCCATTTCATTTTCCGGCACTTTGACGGAACATATACTTAAGCCCTTCTCAGCATCTAGAACTGAAAGTTTTAAAGAAGAACTACCTAAATCTATTCCTAAAAAATACATGTCATTAAATTTTTAATTTAATTTTCTTTGTGGGTTTCCATAAATTTTCCATATCCTCAAGGGTTTTTCCTTTTGTCTCAGGAACAAACCTCCAGATGAACAGTCCGGAAAGAACCGCCATCCCTCATCATACAGGATACAATAGCCAGTTGATAAAACGAGACCAGTTTTCCTCTTATTTTGGCAGGAGCCATTTCTGCAATGTATAATGGTGCCAGCATACTTGCCAGTCCCACTCCTATTCCTCCAATAATTCTATAAACAATAAAGGAGGATAAAGAGTCCCCAAGAAAAATATTCATCATGTCCGGATACGCAGAGCCAAAGGCAGAAAGCATGAATAACAATGCTGCCAATATCAATCCGTTCCTCCTCCCAATTGAATTTGCTGTTCTATCACCTAAGGACGCCCCTATTATACAACCTACCAAAGCACTACTTACCATAAAACCTAAAATTGAGTTTTTTAAATTTTCGGTTAATTCACCCGGTAGAGTCAAAAACTGGAAATAAAATAGTGTTCCACCCAACAATAAAATAATTGCAATAACCAAATAAGCGTTGCTTTTTTTGAAAAATTTTAAAATAAAGGAGCCAACCAATAGGCCTATTGTGAGTATACACAGACTTATAATTATTTTAAACTGAAGAATTGCTGCAACGGCCAAATTTGGATCATTTTCCAGTTTTGTTATAAAATAATTCTCAAGTGCGACAACTGCTCCCCAAATTACCGCGGTATCATAGCCAAAGAGCAATCCTCCTAAACTTGCAACTACCGTAATTAAAATAATGTTTTTTTTGTTGAATATTCCCATTGGTGTAGACACTCATGGTTAATTTGACTACAAGTATAGATATTTTTTTCTATATTAGCAATTAATAATTGAAATTCATTAATAAGACTGCACCGTAGAGCGTCAAAATCATCTTTAAGAAGCCGCTATTTACGCCAAAAAATGTTACTATGAAGAAACAACTGGTTTATCAGGAATCCGGGGAATTTATTGAAAATGATGTCATTAAATCCATTACAATAGATTGTGCAATATTTGGTTTCGAAAATGGAAGTCTTGAGGTTTTACTGGTTAAACATGCCGAAGGTATAAGTAAAGGAAAATGGGGCCTTCCCGGAGGATGGATTTTAAAAAATGAAGACATAGATGGTGCAGCCCAAAGGCTGTTAAAGGAACTCACCGGTTTAAACAGTATTTATCTGGAACAGTTAAAAGCATTTGGGGATCCAAAACGGTTTCCAATTGGCAGGGTAATTACTATTGGTTATTATGCATTAATAAAAAAGGAGGATTACAATGTAAAAGCGGGTTTTACCGCTTCTGAAGCAAAATGGCATAAAATCAAAGAAATCCCAAATCTAATTTATGATCATAATAAGATTCTGAATTATAGCCTTGAGCACCTTCGACAAAGAATCAGACAGGCCCCTATCGGGTTTAACCTTCTGCCCGAAAGATTTACGCTGCTGCAGCTTATGCAACTGTATGAGCAAATATTGAATATTAAAATGGACAAACCTAATTTCAGGAGAAAAATGCTGAAGATGAAACTGCTTAAAGATCTTGTCGAAAAAGAAAAAGAAGTTTCCCACAGGGCAGCAAAACTGTACAGTTTTGACAATAAAATCTATAAAAAACTAACCAAAAAAGGCTTTAATTTTGAGTTTTGATTCATAGGTGACTACAAAAAAAATTAGCTTATGAATTTACTAATCCCAACTTTTATTAATACATTTTCTAAAAATAAATTTAACCTTTAAAAATAAAGAAATAATGAATTCAAAAATAAAATTAGGAATACTTGGCGGTGGTGGAGATTCTCTCATAGGGGTTCTTCATCGAGTGGCTTCAGCCATGTTTGACCAGTTTGAAGTAGTAGGTGGGGTTTTTAATCCTGAACTTAGTGAAAGCATTTCCTTTGCTAAGGAAATTGGATTAAGAACCGACAGAATTTATAAAAATTTAGATTCTCTTATTAAAGAAGAAATGGCTCTTCCGGAAGAGAAAAGAATGCAGGTGGTTTCCATACTAACCCCCAACTTTCTTCATTTTCCTATGGCTAAACAACTGTTGGAGAACGGCTTTAATGTTATTTGTGAAAAACCTCTTACAACTACTTATAAGGAAGCAAAAATTTTGGAAGAAATCAGCGAAAAATCTCAAACCGTTTTTGCTGTCACCTATACCTATACTGGGTATCCTATGGTTAGACAAATGAAGGAAATGATTGCTTCCGGAAAAATAGGGAAAATTCATAAAATTGATGTCCAATATTATCAGGGCTGGATTAATAGTATTATCCACGACAAAGAAAAGCGATCCTCTGCATGGCGCCTCGACCCAGCAAAAGCTGGAATAAGCAGCTGCGTAGGTGACATTGGCACCCACGCCTTTAACATGATAGAATTTGTAAGTGGGATGAAAATCAATGAGATTCTTGCAGATCTTAATTATCTATATCAGGACAATCGCATGGACATAGATGGGACAATTCTATTTAGATTCTCAGATTATGTTAAGGGGGTAATTAGGTGCAGCCAAATTGCTACTGGGGAAGAAAACAACTTAACCGTAAGTATTTACGGCGAAAAAGCTGGATTTAAATGGGAACAGGAAAATCCAAATTATCTTTATTTACTAGAAGATGGCCAACCAGTAAGAATATTAAAGCCAGGCAACAGTTACAACAGTAAACTTTCCCTTGAAGGAACAAAACTTCCTCCCGGTCATCCAGAAGGGATTTTTGATTCTATGGGAAATATATATAAAGGAGTGGCAAAAGCAATTAAGAAAGAAGAATATAATCCGGGAGAATTTCCCAGTATTAAAGATGGTGTAAGAGGGATGGATTTTATTGAAAAAACTGTGGAATCTCACCAAAATGGGAATGTCTGGATGAAAATAAATGAATAAACTTCTTTTAATCAATAAAACAAAATAAAATGAAAACTATTAAAGGACCTGCCGTTTTTTTAGCACAGTTTATGGACAATAAACCTCCTTTTAATTCTCTGGATGGTTTATGTCAATGGGCTGCAAATTTAGGATACAAAGGAATACAAATACCCACCTGGGAAAATACTCTCATTGATTTAACCAAGGCTGGTGAAAGCAAAACATATTGTGATGAGTTAAAAGGAAAGGTTCAATCCTATGGCTTGGAAATAACGGAACTTTCTTCCCATCTCCAGGGACAACTTGTGGCTGTACATCCCTCTTATGATATAATGTTTGATAGTTTTGCTCCGGACAATTATAAGAACAATCCAAAGAAGCGAACACAATGGGCTGTGGAACAATTGAAAAGTGCCGCAAAAGCTAGTCGACATTTAGGACTCAATGTTCACGGCACCTTCAGCGGCTCACTTTTATGGCATACTGCTCATCCATGGCCACAAAGACCACCAGGACTGGTAGAAATGGGATTCCAGGAACTGGCGAATCGTTGGCTGCCCATTCTTAATGTTTTTGACGAACAGGGAGTGGATGTTTGCTACGAGGTGCATCCAGGTGAAGATTTGCACGATGGTATAACTTTTGAACGGTTTCTTACTGCTACCAATAACCACAAAAGAGTTAACATCCTTTATGATCCAAGTCATTTTATTTTACAACAACTTGATTATATTGAATATATTGATCATTACCATGATTATATAAAAATGTTCCACGTTAAAGATGCTGAGTTTAATGCTACAGGTAAAAAAGGAACCTTTGGTGGCTATGAAGATTGGATAAATAGGGCGGGGCGTTATCGTCACCCAGGAGATGGACAAGTAGATTTTAAAACTATATTTTCCAAATTAACTCAATACGAATGTGATGTATGGGCAGTATTGGAATGGGAATGTTGTATAAAATCCCCAGAACAAGGAGCTAAGGAAGGAGTTGCTTTTATCGAAAATCACATTATTCAGGCTACAGAAAAAAGGTTTGATGATTTTGCAGGGACTAAAATTGATAAAGAAAAATTAAAAAGAATCCTTGGAATTAACTAAAAGAATCCTTTGCAAAATCCAATGCAAAATAGAATAAAAAATTTAGTAACTAATATAGTTGTTTTTAAAACATGACAAAACGGCTTTGAAAAATGTTGCCTTCATGTCATATAGGCGGCAAGTATCTCGGTTCAATGCCTTTTGCTTTTGTACTTTCATGGTGTGAATATCGAAGTACTTATAGGACGTATTGAAGCTTTGGAGAAAAAAAGTAGAAATCCTTAAAAAGGAGAATGCTTTTTTAAGGAACGCTTGGCTAAATATGAGAACCCCAAGAACAGTCGGAACAGTTCCATACCTCCTTCCAAGAATGGGAACCGTCCTAAAAAGAATCAAAGTTTGCGCACACCCTCGGGCAAAAAGCCAAGAGGCCAAAAGGGACGAAAGGGCAAGACCTTGGAAATGACAGCTTTCCCGGATGTGGTTATTGAATTACAACCCGACTATTGCAACAATTGCGGCTCATCCTTACAGGATAGGCCACCGATTAAAGGAAAATATAGGCATATAGTAGATATTGCGCCCATTAAAGCTATTTATACCAAGTTCCAAAGCTTTGGTAAAGTTTGTAATTGGGGACACCTAACCACCGTGGATTTCCCAGAAGCAGTAAATCCCCGGTGAGTTATGGAGAAAATATTGAAGCTCTGGTTGCCTACTTTCACGCCCGCCAATATCTGCCTTTTCCCAGGTTGGGGGAAACCTTAAATGATGCCTTTGGTATTCCTATTATTGAAGGTGGGATCCATTGTTTGCTCCGCAGGTTTGCGCAAAAATCCACTCCGATATATCAAATGATAAAGCAATGCGTCCAGGATCGTGAAGTGGTTGGCACCGATGAATCCGGAATGAAGGTCAATGGTCGTAAGCATTTGTTTTGGACTTGGCAAACTCCCTTTTTTACCTATATCGCCCATTCAAACAATAGGGGGAGCGAGACTATTGACAGGGAATTCCCGGAAGGATTTCCACAAAGCGTTTTGGTACACGATGGGTGGAGAGCCCAAATAAAAACCTTTTCATATACCCCCAAACTTGTTTGGCGCATTTGCAGCTATCCTAAACTACCTTAACCATTTACACCCCAAACATAAGTGGGGCATTAATTTCATAACGTTATTATACGACTCCCAGAAACTAAAGAACAAATCGGATTTTTAAAATAAGCAGTACAATATAGACCGGGCCTTGATTATACAACGTATTGATATTCTACTGAACAATCCGCCAAACCAAAATCAAAAAGATCTCTACACCTTTTACAAAAGGATGCTCCGGGAAGGACAACATATTTTCTCATTCCTCTTCATTGAAAATGTACCTTCGGACAATAATGCATCCGAACATGCCATCCGCAATGTCAAGGTGAAACAAAAAATATAAGGAAAATTCAAGGAAGAGTAAGCAGCACAGAACTTTGCCATAATACGTTCTGTAATAGATACAACAATCAAAAACGGATTAAATGTCTTGGAAGCCTTGGCTCTTCTTATCGCTAAATTTGATCTTCAAACTACAGACTGATTAGCTACAGGTTTGTTATTCCTTCATTAAAAACTTTGGGGTGGGTGTTAGTATTCATTTACAATTGGGAATATGGTGCTGCATTAAGCAATATAATATCAGCGTGCGATACATTATTCTGAAATTCTTCCATGCCACTTAACTCCTTCCATTTGGAATCTTCACCAAAAGCTTTCCAGTGCATATCCCTCGATTCCATATCACTAAATGATGTCATATACATCAGGTTTGGCATATGGCTTCCGGATAGGACTTCGCCATAAAAAATCGGGTTGAAATCATGGCGTTTAAAAATATCAATTTCGGCTGTATTAAACATTTTTACTTTGTTTACATTTAAGGCTTCGGTAGGTGATTCATAGCTTCTAAGTTCATAAACCCTTTGTGAAGATGGGTTTGTTAATCCAGATTCTTGATACCTAGTTAACCCCGAAAAAGCTTGTATCAGAATACTTTCCATACGTTGGTAAGGTGGATTATTATAAGAGGCTTTTAAGTAAGATATTCCCGTTTCCTTGAATTTTTTGTCCATTTCCAATACTTTTGGTAGAATCAGAAATTCATTTATTGATGAAAACGGAATGAAGACATACATTCTATTTTTTACAAGGGTGTCCTCTTGTATTGGTTTAAAAACCCCCACATTATCAATTCCTGCCCGGTTTAGCGCAGGAATATAAGCATTCTTCAAAAAATTGTCCACACGGCTTTCCTGTATTGAATCTTTTAGTTGATATATCTTTATTTCATAGATGTAAGGGTCCTTAGATTGGGCAAAACTCTGTGAAAAAGAAGCTAAAAAAAACAAACTAATAAGGAGAACGCTATAAACAAATCGATTATTCATAAAATTTGATTTAGATTAGAAACAATTATTAAAAAAATGCAATTTAAAGATTTTATTTATGTTTTAAGTCTTATTATTGAAATTTTTTGGGATCCCATATATGCAAACCGAAGATTCCTGCTTAATCTTTTACTAAAAACACGAACACATTTAGGTTTTGGCCGAGGCATATTGACTTGAATATATTTTCTTATACCTCATACCCTGATTCTGAAGATATCTCTTAATGACTTCCTCGTTCACATACTGTCTCACAGTATTCACATATAATATCTGCTCATCCCAAATTTTCTATCCCAAAGCATCTGCTTTACTTCTGGGTGAAGTCTGAATATCTCTTTTGCTATAATACGCTTTACAGACCCTATTATTTTCTTGGGCGAATTGTTCGGCACTCCTTGAATCAAAAAATAATCATGATTCCCATCAATGCCTATTTCCAAAAAGTTCATCTCATATCGCTCTTCTAACTGCAAACAAACTGCTTTGAAAGTATCAGAAACATATTCAGTGAAAACCATACGCCAGTACTTAATTGAACATACAAAATGATATAGCAATAAACTCTTATTATGACTCTTGTCAATACAATTACTCATATCACAAATCTACACATCTTTACGCTACACTCGAGGCAGAGCTCCGGGGAATTCTATTGATTAAATTGCAAAATAGTTTATTGCTAAAGCAGCGCTGATAATAAGTAAACCAAAAAATTCTCTTGTTCGTTCAATATAAGGTTTATTTGCCTGCATACTTTCTACAAGGTTAGGTTTGTGATATTTTACGATCCAATCATATACCCCATCTTTTATAAAAAAAAGATGAATGGCATACAAGAGATAAAACGAAATAGCCACGAGGTACACCCCAGGAAAATATTTTTGAAATACAGCTAATCCGCAACCAATCGAGGCAACTAAATATATACTTACCCATAACCAAGCATCATTTAAATTTACATAAGCAAATGCCGCGAAAGCAAGACAAAAAAATGCATTTAAAATAATCAATATCATAGAATTAAACTATTAAATATGATGGTTTCATATTTCAGGATAAGGTGTTGAGTGATGGAAATAAATATTATTGTAAGAAACATTGTTATTGATATTTCTTCATGAATATCATTATTCCCTAATTAAAATGTTCAATAAAGCCTCCCTGTGGGCTGCACGGAAAGCTTTATCTTTAAAACCTGTCATACACATGAATTAGACACATTAGATCCAACCACTTCTTTGTTAAAAAGGAAGGGCTTAAATTCCGTTTTGTAAAAATATTCACCTTGTTCTGGACTAATTTCGCTGTAGAACTCCCGTAATTGTGAATTTCACAAATTCTTACTTCCGAGACATTTGTTAGATTGATTTCCCTGAAATGAGGTATTCCTTCGAATGTCTGCATAACATTAGTTTTAACTCGCTCATCGCCAGCGTTATAGAAATCTAAATTCATACAAGCTTCTTCTCTTTTTCCAAAGCAATCAGCAATTTAAAATAACTTGCAGATTACTTCACCTGCAATAGCAATTCGCTGATCCCTAAGCTTCCTTGTTCATTCGCATCCATTTTATAAAAAACAAAATACACATCATGTAAGTCATTCTTTACATCTTGACTGAGCTCCAATACGGCCTCTGAAGTCTCCATTTCCTTTGCACCTATTCCAATAACCTTATTCCCAATAAGTTTCCCGTCAGGGTGATCTAAACGCAATTCTATTTTCCATCCCTTCTCGGTAATTTGCGCTAAACCATACCGGATTTGCAAGGACTTCACTTCTTGTAAACTTATTTGTGAAAATTTTATCCAACTATTGTCTGCATTGATTAATTTGATCTGCCTGCCTCCCTGCTTAATATTTGAAATTCCAGGAGATGATTCCGCTAGCCCAAATTTTAATATTGGATTGTGAAGGATATGGTTCTCTATGCTAGTAAGCGGGGGCATTTGGTTAAATCCTTTATCTGTATAAGATGCTGAAAGAACAATGTCCCCTTGTGGTGAGAGTTGAAATTTATCCGAGGGAACAAAAGAACCACTCATAGGCATTGACTTTTCGTGAACATCTTCATTCGCAAGCGACAAAATCCAGGTTACAATCTCTTTGTTATCGGGCAAAGGAAGGTTAGGATGTGCAGCCATTGGTACTTGTCCCCAATTACCTTTACCACCCTTAATTATCTTTTCTGATAATAAATTCATTGCTTCAATATTGTCTTTATAACGTAGTGCTACTTGATTAAAAGAAGGACCTATGGATTTTTCATTTATTTTATGACATGCAATACAATCCAAGGACTGCATTTTGGTTTTACCAGGAAGATCTGTATCCAAAGTTGCTGTATGCAAAGCAGCCTGATCTGAACTTTCGAGATAATCGGCTTTTACATATACATGGGATTTTAAATCACTTTGATTCAAATCTCCGTCTTCATTATCTCTAATTGTCACCTTATATAACACAGGACTATTAGGAAAGTAAAAAGTAGAATTGCCTATAGCATCAATATTTACCTGAGGGCGGCTATTTCCTGCATATACCTGAATTCCAGGGCTTCTTGAAATCGCACCTTTTTCGTCTAATACCCTTAGGGAAACAGAATAAGTTCCTGCTTTATTGAACGTATGTTCAACATTAGGAAATTCGGTTTCTGTTTTCACCCCATTGCCAAAATCCCATATATATGTCAATTTATCTCCATCAGGATCAAAGCTCCCTTCTGCAGAAGCCTTTATTTTTAGCGGTAATGAACCTGCATCCTGATCTAATAGAAATTTCACTACCGGTGGGCGATTTCCACTATTGTAGGTAAGGACTGAAAGTGCGGCACCAGGATTTTTTGAATACCATCCTTTACCATATTCCACTGTATATAACTGTCCATCCGGACCTACTTCCATATCACTAATAGCCTGGAAAAAGGCACTCTCCATAAACGGCTCGATAGTTTGGAGATTCTTATCTTCATCCATTTTCACCACCATTATCCAATCCCGCACCCAATCATAAATGAACAATTTTCCATCATAATATTTCGGGTAGCGTTTTTCTTCCGGGAAATCATCTACATAATATACAGGTCCCGCCATGGACGTGCGGCCACCCGTACCAAGAATAGGAAAATCCGGAGAAACACCATACGGATATTCAATGAATGCAGGTTGTGCCTGAGGAAGATTTATTAATCCCGTGTTATTACGTGAATTATTTATGACATCTTTTGGATTAAAAGCCGGACCAGATTCTCCGTTCGCATAATCATATTCCCTGTAAGGATAATTTTTTCCCACAAAATAAGGCCAGCCAAAATTTCCTGCCTCCCTTGCTTGATTAATTTCATCGTATCCTCTTGGTCCACGGGTAGCTAAACTGTCGTTGTTGGCATCCGGACCTACTTCACCCCAATAAATATAATCTGTTTTTTTATCTACTGAAATGCGATAAGGATTTCGGGTTCCCATAATATATATTTCAGGACGCGCTTTTGAAGTCCCCTTTGCGAAAAGGTTTCCCTCCGGCACACCATAGGATCCGTCTTCTTTAACATTGATACGTAATATTTTTCCACGAAGATCGTTGGAATTTCCACTTGAACGTCGGGCATCGTAATTTTCAAACCCCGGCCGGTCATCCGAAGGACCGAAACCATATGAATTTATGGGATATGTTTTACCGGTTGCAGGGTCAATTTCGTCAAATGGGGTTGTATTATCACCTGTTGAAAGCAAGAGGTTGCCAACAGAATCAAAGGCAATGGATCCACCGGTATGGCAACAAATCTCCCGCATAGTCTCCACTTCTATAATTACCTGTTCAGTTTGAAGGTCAAAATTTCCATCTTTAAATTTAAAACGCGACAAACGATCTACCGATTTTTCCAAAGGAGAATAAAATAAATAAACCCAGTTATTATTTGAATAATCCGGATCAGCCTGAATTCCCATCACTCCAAATTCTACATTAACATTTTCTGCATCTAGAGCTTTGTCATACACATCCATATTAGCAACAACCGTCAGGGTACTATCAATTGCATTATAATATTTAATATTTCCTTTTCTTTCCGAAATCAATATACTTAAATCTGGCAATATTGTCAATTCTGTTGGTTCGTCCAGGCCATCTGCTAAAATTTTCTTAGAAAAACGGTTTTCATCCGGAACACGCAAGGCAGTAGCTTTCTCATAATTTAACACCTTATTTTCGCCAATAGCATAATGAACCCCTGCACTTATTAATTTTAGCACATTTGGATCTTTATAAGATTCAGGCGTATGCCCCAAAGCCATATAAAATGCTCTGCCACCATCATATTCGTGGTACCATACCATTGGATGATTCTTCCCGTTTTCACCCCCCTCGTAACTATCTTCATCAATGCTAACCAACACTTGAACATCTTCAGGAAGGGATCGGAAATTATACCATTCATCAGTTGTCACCCAAGTATTTGGCATAGAGCCTGTTACCTGGAAGTTTTCATCGGAATGTACTTTTAGTTCCGCCTTCTGGATGGCGGGATGGTTTTTAAAATATGCTCCAATCAACTTTCCATACCATGGCCAATTATATTCAGAATCAACTGCACCATGCACCCCCACATAACCACCACCTGCCTGAATATACCTTTGGAATTCAACTTGTTCACGAGTGTTTAAAATATCACCTGTAGTACTCATAAAAATAACGGCCGAATATTGCTTAAGGGTATCTTCCACAAATTTAGAGGATATCGATGTAGTATCTACTTCAAAACCCTGTGCTAAACCCAGTTCCTGAATGGCCTTTACCCCATCTGGGATAGAGGCATGTTTAAAACCGGCTGTTTTCGTAAAAACCAGCACACGTGAATCTCCTAAACGTTTATCAATTTTATTAGAACAACTTGTTAAAAATAAACCTAAAACATAAAATGCAGCAAGAAACATTAATTTCAATTTCATCTATTTTTATTTTATCCTTTTGAAATTTAGAGATTTAAAAAGGGGTTATAGTAATTATGACAATAATAAGATTTAATTTTATTAAATCTTATTATTTTTTTAAAAAAATATGATTATACTTAACAAAGTACACTAATAAATCTTTGCATTTACTAGAATGTATTGTATTTTTAGAAATGCCAAAAAGATATCTATAGAGATAAAAGAGAGTGTTGAATTTTTACAAAAACAACACTCAAAAGCAAAAGGAATTCTCAAGAAAGACCGGATAAAAACCTTACTATATATTAAACAGGAGAAATATAACTTTCAAAGTGATATCGGAAAGAAACTGGGGAGAACAGGGAAAACCATTCGGGATTGGATCAAGGAATATGTAAAGTTTGGACTTTCTACTCTTTTAGAAGTAAAAAGTGGAGAAAATAATACTCGGGCCATTTTCGACAAGCCTCAAAGCTTCATAGCTCAAAAAATTTTAGATGTCAAACACAACAATAATGCCCTATATCGAATTACAATTGTTGCTATTTAGCCACCCCCCGGTTTTTTAATTGAACATTAAGTCAAGTTGTCCGTTATCCATTATTGGTTCTGTATTTTGAATTTTCCATCGCATTAGTACCGGCATCAATAGGTTGGACACCACTTTGCTTATCTTATAGTAAATAAAATTGGTGAGCTCGCTAACAGTATGCTTGTTCTGATAGTTATATCCGGCATCGAGCAATAGTTCTATATGCAGGGACTTCTTTTTCTTATAGATCATACACATGGCAACAGCCAGGACTGCCAATATGGATTGCACGCCCATAAAGGTCTTCATTTGCATGTCCTTCAATTTATATTCTTGTTTTACGTATCTGTGATATTCTTCTTTTTTCCAACGAAGTCTATACCCCTTAAATGCCCACTTAGTTACTTCGGTAGGTGCGGTGAGATTACTTTTGACCAGAAGGTAACAAAGACCTCCATGGGAAGTGTTCCTGGATATGACCAACCATATTGGGTATTGTTTGCCTTTTGCCCTATACATGACCCGGACAGCAGCCAGATTATCTATCCTTATAACAGGCCTGTTTTTTTTGATTTTGGCCACTTTATGTGAGCTTACGAATTTAACCCTTTGCACTAGCAGACTTACTTTGACATCTTGATCTTTATAGGAAAACTTTGTACTTCTTTTAAGGCGTATAATACATTGGTCGGTTTCACTTACAAAAAAATTCTTGAGTATCATATTGTCCGCTCCTCTATCAAATACCCAGCACCCTTTGCCATTAGGATGTGTATTTTCACTTTTTACAGCTTTTTTTATTTCGTTGTTGCTGCTCAAAGCTCTCATTTCATAACTTTACGCTTTGCTGTAGAAAGGTATTATTTCTTTATAGGTGTTGATAGCATTAATGTTCAGTACATTATACCCAAGTCCTATAGTTCCGATGTCCCCATTTCTTACAAATTCCAGACCTTCCATATATTTCGCATATTTTTTACTGATATCCGTCCCATCCATAAGGATGAAGCTCTCTTTTGTTCTGCCCGGACATACCTGGCCAAGATGGTCTTCAAGGACATTCTCAGCATAATCCTCTTTTAGGTACTGGGCCGATAGGCGCTTTGCACATCCTTTAACTTCAAGGACTCCCTTAAGGATGCAGCTATTTGATTGATAAATACCGATTTGGATTTTAAAATCCCTACCACCATATCTTTTAGACATCGTGTTTCTGGTTTTGTCATGGCTTCGATCTAACAAAAATAATCGTTCAATTGGGTTTGTATCTTTTTTCTCCAAGAGTATCAAATGGAAATTCCTGCACATAATTGTCAAGATCATATATACCGTATTTACCTGTAAAAAAGAAAAAGGCAGATTCTTCCATCCAAAGTCATTGTTCATCTCTTCGAATATCTTTTCAGCTGCGCCCCTTTGGTTGTAATATTCTATAACTCCTTTGTTGGTGAAAGCCCAGTCGTTAGTCGCTATCGCCCTGTAGGTAAAATTATCGCCAAAAGAGGCATCTGTTTGTCCCATGTTGTTTTTTTGCCTACTTACTACTTACCGATAGGTTTCATCGCCCCCGAGAGGAATATAGTTGTTACTGAAAACCTCCACATCGAACAGGCCTATCCGCACGATTTCCCACTCTTTTACTTCCTTTACCCAGTTGCCCCCCCCGCAACGTTGTGCCCTGATATAAAACCTTTTGATTTTCTATTGAACAACCCGCCAAGCCAAAAACAAAAAGAACTGTACACCTTTTACAAAAGGATGAGCCGGGAAAGACAACATATTTTTACCTCCCTCCTCATTTAAAATGTGTCACCAGACAACAACACATCATAACGTGCCATCCGAAATGTCAAAGTGAAACAAAAAACATCAAGACAATTCAAAGAAGAACAGGCAGCACAGAACTTTGTAATAATACGCTCTAGGCAATACGATCAAAGATGGATTAAATGTCTTGGAAGCCCTGGCGCTTATAGCCAAATTTGATCTTCAAACTATAGATTGATTCGTTATGATTTAATTTTTATCCGACAATAATGATAAAAATTAAATAATTTTTATAAATTGCCCTATTAATTTTAATAATTATTTAACACATGTCATTTTAAAAAAAATATATAAATTTTTAAACCCAAGCTCAATGAATCAAAATATTAACAAAAGCGCTTTATTTAATGGGAGTTGCTTTGCACTAATCACCACCGCCTTTTCTTTCTCTATAAGGGCAGGAATCCTCCCTCAATTAGGACAAGAATTCAACCTTTCTGCCGAACAATTAGGATTTATAAATTCCATGTGGTTTCTAGGAATGCCCATTTCCATGGTTATCGGGGGATTGGTTTATCATTCTTTTGGGCCTAAAAATATTATGGCAGTAGCTTTTGTGGTACATACGTTGGGAATCATAATGACCATTTATGCAGGAGGATATATGGGTTTACTTATTTCCACTCTTTTTATCGGTTTTGGCAATGGATGTACAGAAGCTGCTTGCAATCCTATGATCGCAGACATGTTTTCAGGTGTCAAAATGAACAAAATGCTGAATAGGTTCCATATGTGGTTCCCTGGCGGAATCTTTATTGGTGCTCTTATCTCCAAATTCATGACAGATTTCGGGTTTTCCTGGGAAGTACAGATGTGGCTCATTATGATTCCAACAATTGTTTATGCTGTTTTATTTTTCGGTAAATCTTTTCCTAAACCAAAAGTGGAAGGTGCGGCCTCTCTTGCTAAAAACTTTAAGGCAATGTTGAGTCCACTCTATATATTCTTGTTTGTTTGTATGGCCCTTACTGCTATCACGGAGTTTGGTCCTAACCAATGGGTAAGTGTTGTTTTGAATAGCAGCGGAGCAGAACCTATGTTAATTTTAGCTTTAACAACCGGGCTGATGGCGGTGGGAAGGTTTTTTGCAGGACCAGTTGTTGGGAAATTAGGACAGACAGGAGTATTATTGATTTCCGCGATCTTAGCCACCATTGGTATTTATATGTTTAGTACAGTTACTGGCCCCATGGCATATGTGGCAGCAGTTGTTTTCGCCTTAGGGGTAAGTTATTTCTGGCCGGTAATGGTTGGCTCTGTGGCACAAAGGGTTCCTTTAAGTAGTGCCTTGGGTATGTCAATGATTGGTGGAATAGGCATGTTTTCTACTGCCATATTTCAGCCTATCATTGGAAACTGGATTGATAGTTCTAGGGCAGTAAATAGCACTCAGGGACTATCAGGAGAAGCCTTGCAGCTGGCTGCCGGCCAGGATACCTTACAAAAAATGTTGACATTCCCCGTCATTCTAATTGTATTATTTACGATTTTGTTTTTCTGGCAAAAAAATTCAAAGAGAAATAAAGAGTTGATTGTTGATTGATGATTTCAAAAAACAGGTGGTACTTAAAAAAGAGCGTTTTAAAAAGTGCAATTCGACCTGCATTAGGTATATCCGGTGTAAACTGTGCACCTGATTCCTGCTTAATGTGAACAGTTTTCTGATGATAGTTTTAAGTTATATTATGTTTTATAAAATACATAGTATGGCCAATAAACCAATAAGATCTAAATCCTATTACGGAAGTTACTGCCAGTTTAGATACTTATTATGGAAAAAATAAGCTCATCTTGGAGAAAGAAAGGAGATCAATTATTTATTAAGGTGGTTATTTCTGTAAATACAACTGCAAGTGTTTATTTACCGGTTAAAGATGTCTCAAATGTTATGGAGTGTAATAAATAACTATTATCTACAGAGCAAATGCATGTGATAGAAAGTGAAGACGGATATACTGAAGTGGAAATAGGGTTTTGGAGAATCTAATTTCACCATAAAATAATTAAATGTTTAAGGATTTTATATTTGTTAATTGAATCAGTCCCACTTTAAAGTGGGACTTGGTTTTTACTTTGGCTCAGGGATAGTTTCCATTTATGGGTATAAGATCTGGGCAGACACGAATGTCTCTTGATTTTCTAATCTCTTCGGTTACCCCTATTGGCAAAGTCTTATAGATAGATAGGAAACCTTATAGATATAAGCCAAATTCCAATTTTTATTGCTTCTGAGGAGGGTAGCTTTATTAATGTGAAATTAGGTATGCCGACAGAAATTTTTGCTATAGGGAATCCAATAAATGGAATTTTTAAATATGATGAAACATTCTTGAGAAAAGAGTTTTTTAAATAGAGGAATTATTAAATGAATTTTATATAAGTTTTGATAAAACAGTTTTAAAATATATGATGAAATATAAAGAAACAATTTTTGTTAAAGGGTCCTCCCCTAATAATATGTTCTATTGGCTAGTAATTTTTATCATATATTCATTACAGTCATCTCCTCTGTTTTCCCAGGTTATTAATACAGAATCCAATAAGTATAATAATATTAGCGATACCAGTGAAGTTTCAAAAAGGGACATGGTTTCGGTTTTTCTTGATTGCAGTACCTGTGACAATTCTTATATTCGTCAACAAATTTATTTTGTGAATTATGTCCGTGATGTACAATTGTCGCAAA
>Ga0307487_1001125_pt1 | contig 19477 bp, 18 predicted proteins | sample CBIW12metaG_FD_203665 | JGI IMG/M metagenome (GOLD analysis project Ga0307487, IMG submission 203665) | Sea-ice brine microbial communities from Beaufort Sea near Barrow, Alaska, United States - CBIW 1.2 | ecosystem: Environmental > Aquatic > Marine > Coastal | place: USA: Alaska | collected... | reverse complement strand
ATGCACGGGGCTCTGTTGCTGAAATTCTTGATCATGCTATAGAAGCGGAATCCTGGAATTATATTACTAAAGAGACCTTGATGGATATTCGAAGCCAAACCACCCGATGTATGCAGGTAATTAATGGCTATATAAGATACTTAAGAAAATCGAATGAGTAAATTTGTAAAATATAAGTTAGATCACATTGACAATTCACGAACTAACGAATCCACGAACTAACGAATTCACGAACTAAGGAATTCACGAACTAACGAATTCACGAACTAACGAATTCACGAAATAACGAACTAACGAATCAACGAATGATAAAAAACATATGCTGCATCGGCGCCGGTTACGTAGGAGGCCCAACAATGGCAATTATCGCACAGAAATGCCCTGAAATTAATGTGACTGTTGTCGATATCAACGAAAAGAGGATTGCTGCCTGGAATGATGAGGATGTGGAGAATATTCCTATTTACGAGCCGGGATTGTCTGAGATAGTGAAAGAAGCCCGCGGGAGGAATTTGTTCTTTTCAACCGATGTGGACACAGCCATTGATAAAGCTGATATGATCTTTATCTCGGTAAATACCCCCACCAAAACCTATGGGATTGGAAAGGGAATGGCTGCCGATTTGAAATTTATAGAGCTTTGTGCAAGACAAATTGCCAGGGTTTCGAAAAATGATAAAATAGTAGTTGAAAAATCCACATTGCCGGTGCGTACAGCCGAGGCTTTGAAAAATATTCTGGATAATACCGGGAACGGGGTGAATTTTCAAATTCTGTCAAACCCTGAATTTTTGGCTGAAGGTACCGCGGTGCAGGATCTGTTGAACCCGGACAGGGTTTTAATAGGAGGCGGAATAGATACCGAAAAAGGAAAAAAAGCCGTTGATGCATTGGTTAATGTATATGCTCAATGGATCCCGAAAGCACAAATTCTTACCACAAACCTTTGGTCTTCGGAATTGTCCAAGTTGACCGCGAATGCTTTTTTGGCACAGCGAATTTCAAGCATCAACGCGATGAGCGAGATCTGCGAAAAAACCGGGGCCGATGTGGACGAAGTGGCTAAAGCTGTGGGAATGGATTCCAGGATAGGACCAAAATTCCTGAAATCTTCGGTAGGTTTTGGAGGTTCTTGTTTTCAAAAAGATATTTTGAACCTTGTTTATATTTCCAAATCCTTTGGATTAAATGAAGTTGCCGACTATTGGGAACAGGTAATTATCATGAACGATCATCAAAAAAGGCGTTTTGCAGAAAAGATCGTGAAAACCTTGTACAATACGGTTTCCGGCAAAAAAATCGCCTTCTTAGGCTGGGCCTTTAAAAAGGACACCAACGATACCCGCGAATCTGCCGCAATTTATGTTGCAGATTATTTGCTGAACGAACAAGCTGAAATAGTGGTCTATGATCCAAAAGTAAGTGAAGAACAGATGTATGCTGACTTGGAATATTTAGGCACTCATAGTAGTGAGGAAATTCGCAATAGGGTAAAAGTGGTGAATACCGCTGAGGAAGCTTGTAAAGATGCCCACGCCGTAGCAATTTTAACCGAATGGAACGAGTTTAAAGACCTGGACTGGAAAGCAGTTTATGATGATATGCTGAAACCTGCTTTCTTATTTGATGGGAGAAGGTTGTTGGATAAAGCTGAATTGCGGAAAATTGGATTTAACTTTTTTGTTATCGGGAATTAATTAGAAAATGATTTTATTTTAAAATATGAAAAGAATTTTAATAACCGGCGGTGCAGGGTTTTTGGGGAGTCATTTATCCAAACGCCTTTTGGAAGAAGGCAATGAAATATTATGTGTAGATAATTTTTATACAGGTTCCAGGAAGAATATATATGAGTTATTGGATCATAAAAATTTTGAACTTCTCCGGCACGATATCACCCACCCGTTATTTGTGGAGGTGGATCAAATCTATAATTTGGCCTGTCCTGCCAGTCCAATCCACTATCAGTTTGATCCGGTTCAAACTACCAAAACCAGTGTAATTGGCGCTATTAATATGCTGGGTCTGGCCAAAAGATTAAAGGTGCCAATACTTCAGGCAAGTACAAGTGAAGTTTATGGTGATCCGGAAGTGCATCCCCAACCCGAAAGCTATAGGGGAAATGTAAATCCAATTGGTCCACGTGCTTGTTATGATGAAGGTAAAAGATGTGCGGAAACCTTATTTTTTGATTACTATCGGCAACATCAGCTAGAAATTAAAGTTATCCGGATTTTTAATACCTATGGGCCAAATATGAATCCTCATGATGGAAGGGTGGTAAGCAATTTTATTGTCCAGGCATTAAATGGGAAAGATATTACCATTTATGGGGATGGAAAACAAACCAGGAGTTTTTGTTATGCAACCGATTTGATTGATGGGATGATCAAAATGATGAATTCTGAAAGTGGATTTACAGGTCCAGTAAATATAGGAAATCCAACAGAGTTTACTATGTTGGAATTAGCACAACAAATTATAAAACTTACAAATAGCAAAAGTAAAATCATCTTTCAGGAATTACCTGAAGATGATCCCATGCAAAGAAAGCCAATTATAGCTTTGGCAAAAGAAAAATTAAATTGGACACCAACAATTGAGTTGGAAGCCGGATTAATAAAGACTATTGAGTATTTTAAAAAGATAGTTTAAATCTGAATTGGATCTGATTAAGACCTATGTTTTTTCCACTTACCTTTGTTACCCGCCAAATAAATGAAGTTATTAAGGTTTGAATAAATATAATAAAATGTTAAAAGATAAAGCGATTTTAATTACCGGAGGTACAGGGTCTTTAGGCAAGGCCTTAACCGCCCATATTTTAAAGGTATATCCTGAAGTAAGAAAAATAATTATTTTTTCCAGGGATGAGCAAAAACAATTCCTGATGGCACAGGAATTTCCTACTAACTTATTTCCGCAAGTAAGGTTTTTAATAGGAGATGTAAGGGATAAAGAACGGTTGGTTAGGGCATTTAAAGGAGTGGATTACGTTATTCACGCTGCAGCCATGAAGCACGTGCATATTGCCGAGTATAATCCGGATGAATGTATTAAAACCAATGTGGGCGGAGCCCAAAATGTAGTTCATGCAGCCTTGGAAACAGCTGTTGAGCGAGTAGTAGCGCTTTCAACCGATAAAGCTTGCGCACCTATCAATTTGTATGGAGCAACTAAGCTTACCTCTGATAAACTTTTTATTGCAGCCAATAATATCAAAGGCTGGAATCCTATTAAATTCTCGGTGGTGCGATATGGTAATGTAATGGGTTCAAATGGGTCAGTAATTCCATTTTTTATTGATAAACGTAAAGAAGGGGTTTTGCCTATTACCGATTCGGAAATGACACGATTTAACATTTCCCTTCAGGGAGGTGTTGATATGGTGATGCACGCTTTGATTAACGCCTGGGGCGGTGAGTTGTTTGTTCCTAAAATCCCCTCCTATCGTATTATGGATGTAGCTGAAGCAATTGGGCCTGAATGTGAAAAGAAAGTTGTGGGAATTAGGCCGGGCGAAAAAGTTCATGAAGATATGATCACAGCTTCCGATGCCTTTTATACCTATGATTTAGGTAAATATTATGTTATTTTACCTTCAAATCCAAGATGGGATCTAAATAAATTTATAGAATCCTTAGGTGCCAAGAAAGTACCAGCAGGGTTCAATTATAATTCAAGTGAAAATACCCAATGGGAGACTGTAGAGTCCCTCAGGGTACTTATAAAAGATCACGTGGATTCCACATTTGAAGTTTAGGATTGGTGAAGAGTGAAATAGTGAAGAGTGATGAGTGAGCAAACCCTAAACAACAAACGCTAAACAGTTAAAAAACATGAGTTTAGAAAATAAAAATAATAAACCGGTTAGAGATTCACAGGTAGCCGTTAACCCTGCCCCGATTCCTTACGGACGTCAAAATATTACCGAAGAAGATATTCAGGCTGTTATAGAAACCCTGAAATCTGACTATTTAACTCAGGGACCAAAAATAGCAGAATTTGAAACGGCGTTTGCAAAATATGTTGGCAGCAAATATGCTGTTGCGGTTTCAAATGGTACCGCTGCTTTGCATCTTTGTGCAATGGCTTTAAATGTGCAGGAAGGTGATAAAGTGATCACTACACCTATTACTTTTGCGGCTTCGGCCAATTGTGTGAGGTATTGTGGCGGGGAAGTTGTTTTTGCCGACATAGATCCTGAAACCTATTTGCTGGATATTAATAAAGTTAGGGAACTTCTGGAGGCATCTCCCAAAGGAACCTATAAAGGAATAATCCCGGTAGATTTTGCCGGTAGGGCAGTAGATCTTGAAGCTTTTAAAAACCTGGCAAATGAATACGGTTTATGGATCGTCGAAGATTCCTGTCATGCGCCCGGCGGTTATTTCATGGATAGCGATGCAAAACAACAGCACTGTGGAAATGGGGATTTTGCAGATTTGGCAATATTTTCATTTCATCCCGTAAAACATATCGCCTGTGGGGAAGGAGGAATGATCACTACCAATGATGAGAAACTATATGGAAAGCTTCTCCAATTACGGACACATGGAATTGTAAAAGATGAAACAAAATACATAAATTCTCCAGCTTTTGCCAATGGTTCCACTGTTAGGTCGAGCGCTACTGTCAGGTCGAGCGCAGTCGATGTCATGTCGAGCGGAGACGAGACATATCCCAACTGGTACATGGAAATGCAGGATCTGGGTTATAATTACCGCTTAACCGATTTTCAGGCTGCCTTGGGAATTAGCCAGTTAAAAAGGGCAGATGAAGGTTTAGCAAAAAGGAGAGAGATTGCTGCGAACTATTTGATGGCTTTTAAGGAAAAGAAATTTATCAAGGGACAATCCGGAGTTGTAGAAGGCCACGCCTATCATTTATACGTACTTGAAGTAGAAAACAGATTGGGCCTATATAATTATTTACGTGAGAATAATATTTTTGCACAAATTCACTATATCCCTTGTCATTTAATGCCTTATTACAGAGAATTTGGTTGGAAAGAAGGTGATATGCCAAATGCTGAAAACTATTATAAACAGTGTATTAGTTTGCCAATGTATCCAACCTTGACTGATGAGGAACAAGCTTTTGTGATTGAAAGTATAAATACATTTTACAATGTCTAATTTAGCAATTATCCCGGCACGTGGAGGCAGTAAACGTATACCAAGAAAAAACATAAAAGAATTTCTTGGAAAGCCTATTATAGCGTATTCTATTGAAGCGGCTTTAAAGTCCGACCTTTTTGACGAGGTGATGGTTTCTACAGATGATGAAGAGATCGCCGAAATCGCAATAAAGTATGGGGCGAAAGTGCCCTTTATGAGATCAGAGGAAAATTCCGATGATTATGCTCCATTGGCTGATGTGGTTGAAGAAGTTTTATCATATTATAAAGACCAATTCAATTATGCTTGTTGTATTTTATCAACCTCGCCTTTAATAGAGATTAAATATTTGAAGGAAGCCTTAAATAGATTGAAAAGTCAAGATTTTGATTCTCTAAGACCTGTTGTAAAATTTTCTTATCCAATACAAAGAGCTATGAAAGTATCAGAAAATGGAAATGTTGATTGGTTTTATCCTGAATTCATGAAATCAAGGTCACAAGATCTTGAAGAAGCCTATCATGATGCAGGACAATTTTATTGGATGAAATTTAATAAGGGTTTAAAATCGAATAAAAGAGGTGCTTTAGTAATTCCCCAAGAATACGTACAAGATATTGATACTGAAGAAGACTGGGAAATTGCAGAAATGAAGTTTAATCTAAAGATGAAAAAATGAAAAGTTATTTTTTCATACCGGCCAATAAAGAAAAATTTCTTGAACAAGCTTGTAATATAAAGGCAGATGAGATTATACTAGATTTAGAAGATGCAATATATAATAGCAACATTCAAGATGCAGTAAATAACATCATACATTTAAATTTATCAAACGAATACTTTATTAGAGTTATAAATACCTACAAAAAAAATATTGACGATTATAAATATTTATTACCGCTTATTAGAAAAGGATTTAACAAATTTGTTTTACCAAAAATTGAGGGCTCAAATGAAATAGACGAGTTCGTATCCTTTGTTTATGATAATATGCCTAAAAAGTTAAATTTAAGTTTAATTGTTCTAATAGAGAATCCGAAGGCTTTACATAATTTAAGTGAAATTGCTCAATCAGAGTATATAGAAGCAATTGGTTTAGGTAGTCATGACTATTGCGATTCAATGGGAATGGAACATACAAGTGAAAATATTTTATGGGCGAGAATGAATCTTTTAAATACTGTCAAAGCATTTGAAAAAATGCCTATTGATATCGCTTCTATGAATATAAAAGATGAAAAAGAATTTAAAGAAGAGTGTCTGGATGGAATAAGTAAAGGCTTTGATGCCAAATTTATAATACATCCTTGGCAATTAGATATTTTAAATAATCTTTCCAATTTTAATTCTGAAGAGATACTATTTGCGAAAAAAGTAAAACAATTTATAGACAGTATTGGGGGCGAGTCCAACTTCTCAATAACCAAAATAGATGGACAAATAGTAGAAAAACCTCATTTAAAACGAATAAATAATATTTTAAAATCAATAGGATATGGAACCATCAAAAATGGGTAATTACTTTGAGGATTTTGAAATTGGTGCAGAAATAAAACATCAACTTTCTAAAACAATATTTGAAAGCGATAATAATTTATTTAGCCTAATTACTATGAATCATCACCCTGTTCATCTTAATACAGATTACTGCAAAAATGAGAAATACGGAAAAATATTGGTGGTAGGAACTTTGGTGTTCAGTTTAGTTGTTGGTATAACCGTTCCTGACGTAAGTGGAAAAGCTATTGCTAACCTCAATTATGAGGCAATAAATCATCTTGCTCCTGTTTTTATTGGTGATACAATTTATGCTAAAACGCGAATTGTTGCTAAAAGAGATTCAAAATCTAATCCTAATGCAGGAATAGTTTATGTAGAAACTTTTGGAAGTAATCAAGATGGAAAAAAAGTAATTTCCTTTAAACGCAATATATTAATTAAGAAACAAGAAATAATATGATACAGGATGATATCTTTTTGATGAGAAGTTTAATGTTTGTTCCTGCACACAATTTAAAGTTAATGGAAAGCGCTTGCACTAAGAATCCCGATGTATTATTGTTGGATTTAGAAGACTCAGTTCAACCCGTAGAAAATAAACCGGTTGCAAGGGAAAATATTAAAAACTGGGCAAATTTAGGACGTTTTGGTAATAAAAAAATATTCCCGCGAGTAAATGACAGAGAGAGTGGCCAATTACTAAAAGATATTTATGAGCTTACAATTGAGGGTATTCACGGATTTATGTATCCTAAAGCAAAAAAAGGAGAGGATATTTACTTTATCGATAAATTATTAGAAACCATTGAATATGAAAAGGGAATACCTATTGGAACTTTCAAATTAATACCTTTAATTGAAACAACTGCAGCTGTTTTAAATGCTCAAGAAATATGTAAGGCTTCTCAGAGAGTTATAGCCATTGCATATGGTTGCGAAGATTTTATAACAGATTTAGGTGGAATCCATGATAAAGAAGGGCAAAGTTTATTTACACCAAGAGCTATGATTGCTATGGCTGCAAAAGCAAATAATGTTGTTCCTATTGATACAGTTCATATCAATGTCCACGATTTAGATGAACTCGAGGAGAATCTTAAAATTGCTAAGATATTAGGCTTTGAAGGAATGATGGTACTTAATCCAAAAGAAATTCCTTTAGTTCATAAATATTTTTCCCCAACAGATGAAGAAGTTGCTAATGCTAATGAAATTCTATTGCTTGCAGAAGAAGCTAAAAAAGAAGGAAAGGGAGTGGCTTTGGTTAATGGTAAGTTTGTGGGGCCACCTATGATTATATCTTCTCAAAAAACTTTAAAAAAAAATGATTTGATTAAAAAGACTGAATAATATGACACTTAAGAAATTAATAATAATAGGTGGGTTTGGAAATGGATCTGTAGTTCAATCAACTGTAGAAGATATTAATGATATAAAGAAACAGTGGGATTTGATAGGTTTTTTAAATGATAGAGAAACGGAACCTATTAATGGTTTACCTGTATTAGGAAAAATTAACAAAGAAACTATTGATGGTTATTTAGAAGACCCTAATGTCTATTTCTTTTATACCTTAATTTCGGTAAAAATGAATTTTAATTTTTTAAATAAATTAACCGATTTAAATATTCCGAAAAATAGGTTCGCTACAATAATACACCCCACAGCTGTAGTGTCAAAATATGCGAAAATAGGGAATGGTACTTGTATTCAATCATTTGTTTCTGTAGGTCCGAATACGGAGATAGGCAATCATGTACAGATATTTGCCCAATCATTAATAGGTCATGGGGCAATACTCGATGATTATTGTTATGTAGCTAATAATGCTTGTATTGGAGCTGATGTACATTTAAAAGAAGGGGCCTATTTAGGAACTAATGCAACTACATTAGAATTTGTAACACTTGGGAAATGGTCAATTACAGGAATTGGGACTGTAGTATTAAAGGACGTACCTGATTACGCGAAAATGGTGGGTAATCCTGCAAGGCAAATTGGAAGTGTAAAGTAAGTTATGAAAATATTATTTAGAGTTGATGCGGGTGGGGAATTAGGATTAGGTCATTACTATAGATCCTTTGCACTAGCTAAAAGTCTTGTAAAGAATGGTCATGAAATAATATTTATTCATCTACAATCAGATTTTTGGGAATCCGAAAAAATTAAAGGCTTTCCGTTTCAAAACTTTGAAATAAATCCTTCTGATCAACTGAATGAATTACTTATAATTAAGGATTGTTTAATAGATTTATTTTATGTGGACGGCGTTATTGAATTTGATAGTAGTTACATTGCTCAAATTAAGAAATATGTCAAAATAGTTTTTTATCAGAATATTAGTGACTCAAGGCAGTTGTCAGATATATTTATTTTACCATCAATTCATCAACAAAATAAATTCTTTGATAAATTCCATCCTTCTACCAAAATATACCAAGGCTTAAAATATTTCACTTTTCACAATAAGGTGATTTCACTTAAAAAAAAGGGATATATAGATTATGTTAAAAATATTGGAATCATTGCTGGTGGTTCTGATCCTAAAAATACTATGAAGATAATCCAAGGGATGCTCGATTGTATAGAGTATAAAGATTTGAATTTCACTTTTTATTACGGCAGTGATTATAAATATTTAACATTGTTAAAAAAATATAAGGCAAAGCACTTAAAATTTAAGTATAATCAATTTGAACATCAAGATATTTTGAAAAATGATTTACTTATTTCAGCTTTTGGAGTGAGTACCTATGAATTTATGGCACTAGGTATGCCCATTTTATCATATGGACATCAGAAAGCTAATGCTCAGGCTTTGGACTATTTAGCGAAACATACACAGGCATTAATTAGTATAGGCCATATAGATGAATTAAATAATTCTAAATTAAGAAAAGAATTAACCGACTTGATCAATAACCAAAGTAAACGAAATAATTTAGCTAATCTAGCTAAAATGACAGTTGATTTTGAAGGAATAAACCGAATAATGAAGATAATAGAAAATGAAAAACAATAATGTTTTTATTATAGCTGAACTATCAGCCAATCATAATAATGATTATAATTTAGCGGTAAAAACTATTGAGGCTATGGCTTCCTCAGGAGCAGATGCTGTTAAAGTGCAAACCTATACTCCGGATTCTCTTACACTTGATGTTGATAACGAATATTTTGGCCCGAGAAAAGAGGGATTGTGGAAAGGAAGAAGGCCTTATGAACTGTTTCAAGAAGCTGCAATGCCTTATGAATGGCAACCTAAATTGCAAAAAGTGGCAGAAGACCTAGGGTTAGTGTTTTTTAGTTCACCATTCGATAAATCTGGAGTGGATTTTCTGGAAGAAATGAATGTTCCTATATATAAAATTGCTTCTTTAGAAATTACCGATATTCCATTGATTGAATATACCGCTTCAAAGGGAAAACCTATGATAATTTCTACTGGAGTGGCTGAGATTGACGACATAGAACTTGCTTTAGCAGCTTGCTATAAAGTAGGGAATAAAGATGTAACCTTATTAAAATGCACATCCCAGTACCCTGCGACTATTGAACAGGCTAACCTGAAAACCATGGTCGATATAAAAGATAGGTTTGGGGTAAAGGTTGGATTGTCAGATCATACGATGGGCTTTATTGTACCTGTAGTTGCGGTTTCTTTAGGAGCTGAAGTGGTAGAAAAGCATTTTGTATTAGACAGATCTTTAGGTGGTCCGGATTCTCCGTTTTCTATGGAGCCAGATGAGTTCGCAGAAATGGTTAAAGCCGTGCGTCAGGCAGAAATGGCGCTTGGAAAAGTAACTTATGAAGTTTCTGATGCAGATAAAATGAGACGGAGGTCTTTGTTTGTTACAGAAGATATAAAAGCGGGGGAAGTTATTACCGATAAAAATGTAAGATCTATTAGGCCGGGGCATGGGATGCATCCAAAGTATTTTTTCAAAGTATTAGGGAAGAGGGCTATTGGGTTTATTGAAAAAGGCACAAAATTACAAATGAAGGATTTTTATTAATTAACCCAATTTTTTAGAGCAAATGTATTTAGCATGACTAAAGAAAAACTACATATTTTTTATTCACATTCTTGGGTTACACAGTTAATTATTGAAGCATGTATTTCAAAATATAATATTTCATATGATGATATTTTAATTTTATCAAATAGAAATTTTTACGAATGTATAAATCCAAGCTTAAAAAATAGGTTTGTAAATATCCGTAAACTGAGATTTCCGAATTGGCTTCATGCAGTAATGTCGGAAGATAAAATAAGGAGATTTTCAAAATGGTTTAAGAATCTTACAGGTGATAATGAGTTTATTTTGTATGTTCCGCACTTTTATCCCATTGAAGTAAAGATGATGGTGCAAAATAAAAATTGCATCGCAGTTTATCTGATTGAGGAAGGGGAATTATCATATAGACCACAAGATTACATTAACAACCTTCCGAACCATCATCATACGGCACTTAAAAAAAAATATTTTAATTTCTTTTGGGATAATGAATTGTTGACTACTTTAAAAGTTCCTACTATAGATAGTAAAATTATTTCAGGGACATTACAAATGTTTAAAGAGGCATTTCCTTATAGTGAAAATAAAACTATACTTATAAATGAAATTCAAAAATTGGTTTCTGAAAAATTATGTTTTAAAGAAAATGTTCAAAATATTTTAGTGCTAACTCCTTATGTCGATAATTTAAAAATTGAAGAAGAGAATTATTTTAAAGATTTGGAAAAAGTAATAGATTATATAAACCTAAGAACGGAGGATAAGATTTATTATAAATTTCATCCAAATGACACTATGAATGTTCGGAGCCGCACTAATATAATTGTCGAAAAATTTCAAGGAAAATTTGTATTACTTTCCGATGAAGTGAGTCTGGAATCTTTAATAATAAATTATAAACCTTCTGTATATTCTTTTATTTCAAGTATTTCTCTGTATGCCTATTTACTAGACTGCGATTTAAATATTATGTGCGATTTTATTTCAGGTATGCGCCCTAATACTTTAATTGGTGATATTAATTTACAACCCTTTGTCATTCAATCTAGTAAAACTTAAATATGGTGCAGGTTTCTATTATTATAGTAAATTACAATACTTTTGAATTTACCTATAAATGCGCTTCATCTATCTTAGAAAAAACCAAAGGTGTTTCCTTTGAGATAGTCATTGTAGATAATGCTAGTGAGAACTTCGATTTTGAGAAGCTTAAATCACTTTCCCCTAACATTAAAACAATATTGAATAAGAAAAATATTGGTTTTGCCAAGGCCAATAACGTAGGAATAGAAGAAAGTTGTGGATCTGTAATTTTGTTATTAAATAATGACACTTATTTAATAAATGATACAATTTCTATTACTTATAATTGTTTAGTGAATAATCAACAAATAGGAGTTATAGGATGTAAACTATTAAATGAAGATCACTCCTGGCAAAGGTCTTTTTATAATTTTCCATCAGTTAAATCACAATTGATGAAATTATTGAGAATGAAGGAAAAGCCAGTAAATTGTAATAATGAACAATTTGTTCCTTGGATTACAGGGGCTTTTCTTATGTTTAGGGAGGATTCCTTAAGGGTTTTTCCTGAGCGCAAATTGAATGATGACTTTTTTTTGTATTGTGAAGATATTCAATGGGGATTTAATTTTAAAAAGAATAATTTGAATGCGTTTTATTTTCCTGATGGTGCAATAGTGCATTATCAAGGAAAATCTTCTTCTTATGATTCAGATTTCAATAAAAAATTAAAATATTATTATCCAAATTTAATGAAGTTATTAAAAATGGAACATGGATATATATATGCTAAAACTTATTTTTTTCTCATGGTTCTTGTTTTTTTATCCAATTTCAAACATAATTCATTAAGAAGTAAGGTAATACCACTGCTCAGAATTTTGTTTAACATTAAGAAAATATAGGGTATAATTACTTTTAAGAAAAATTTCACCTATAGCCTTTGTTTTTGAACTAAACAGTTAAATTATTGAACAAATAAAATAATGAAAAAAATAATAAAAAATTATTTTCACTACTTTTTCTACTTCTACAGCTTTTTAAGATATAGAATTTTTATTGCCTTTTCATTAAGTTTTCTTAAAGGAATACTTGATGGTTTTGGATTGGCCATGTTTATTCCTCTTTTAAAAATGTCCAGTGCAAACCAAGGCGAAATAGATAGTAAGGGATTGGGAAATCTAAGTTTCCTGCCGGAATTTTTGGGAAGTATAGGGATTACCTTAAATATCACAAATGCACTTTTAATTATTCTAACGTTTTTTTATTTGAAAGGAATTGTTGCATATATTGAGGGATATGTTCGCGTTACTTACCAACAATTATTTATGCGCGACATTAGGGTGACCAACATACAACTGTTAAATACTTTTAAGTTTATTGAATTTGTAAAATCGGATGTAGGAAAGATCCAGAATACTTTTAGCGGTGAAGTTGGAAGAGTAAATATGGCTTACACCAGTTATTTTAAAGCCATAGAATATGGGGTATTAGTTTTGGTTTATGTCTCCTTTGCTTTTGCCGCCAATATACAGTTCGCGTTAATTGTTGCTGTTGGAGGAGTACTTACCAATTTTCTATTTAAATGGCTTTTTAAAAAAACTAAAAAACTTTCAATTAAATACACAAGCAGCGCTCATAACTTTCAAAGTTTATTAATTCAACATGTCGCAAATTTCAAATACCTGAAGGCTTCAGGTTTAAATTATTTTTATGGGAATAAACTAAAAAACAATATCAATCAGCTTGAAGATGTGCAGAGGAGCCTAGGTATTGTAGATTCTACTCTTAAGGCCTTGAGGGAACCACTCACTATGTTGGTAGTCGTGATAGCCATATTAATACAGGTAAACTATTATGATGTTGACATTGGCTTAATAATCCTAAGTCTGATTTTTTTATATAGGGCTCTTACATTTTTGATGGCCCTTCAGGAACAATGGAATAAATTCCTGGGTGTTTCCGGTTCCATGAATAACATGACCGAATTCACAAATGAGTTAAGAGAAAATAAGGAAAGAAATGGAAATCTAAAATTTGATTCTTTTAAAAATAGCATCAGCTTAAGAAATATCTGCTTCAATTATGATGATACGGTTATTATCAACAAGCTTAATTTGGATATATCCAAGAATGAAACCATTGCGATTATAGGTGAAAGTGGTTCAGGGAAATCTACTTTAATGAATATTTTGTCCGGTTTGTTAATTCCAAACAGCGGGGAAATGTTGGTAGATGGAGAAAATATCTCTGAGTTAGATTTAAATTCTTTTAGAAGCCGGATAGGATATATTGCACAGGAAGCTCCCGTATTTAATGATACTGTTTTTAATAATATTACTTTTTGGGCCGAGAAAACTCCTGATAATATCGAAAAATTTAAAGTAGCTATAGGAAAAGCGGCACTTTATGATTTCGTATATTCGCTAAAGGATAAAGAAGATGAAATTCTGGGTAATAATGGTATCAATATAAGTGGTGGCCAAAAACAACGATTGTCAATAGCGAGGGAATTGTATAAAGATGTTGATTTTCTTTTTATGGATGAGGCAACCTCTTCCCTGGATGGGGAAACAGAGGCCGCAATTCAATCTAATATAGATCAATTAAAAGGTCAATATACCATTATTATTATAGCACACAGACTTGCCACAATTAAAAATGCGGATAGAATTGTTCTTTTGAAAAATGGAAATATAAATGCTTCTGGAAATTTTCAGGAATTGTTAAAAACTTCGGGTGATTTTAGGCAGATGACAGAATTGCAGGGAATGAATTCTCAAATTATTTAAAAAATCAAATTATGGACTTTAAAATATTGGATTGTACTTTACGTGACGGTGGCTATTACACCAACTGGGATTTTGATAAAGACCTTGTAAAAACCTATTTTGAATCCTTCAACAAACTCCCGGTAGATTATCTGGAACTTGGATATAGGTCAAATCCTATGAAATCCTATTTAGGGGAATATTTTTATTGTCCTCAATACGTATTGGAAAATGCAAAAGAGCTAAGCGATAAAAAACTGGTAGTTATTTTAAACGAAAAAGATATAAGGGCAGAGCACGTTCCGGATTTGTTATCTCCCTGTGTAGGTTACCTGGATATGGTAAGGATAGCCATTGACCCCAAAAATTTTAAACGCGCGCTGGTACTTGCTCAAGCCGTTAAAAAATTGGGATTTGAAGTTGGATTTAACGTGATGTATATGTCCTTATGGGAACAGGAAAAAGATTTTTTAAACCAAATTAAAGATGTACACGGAATTGTAGATTATTTTTATATGGTGGATTCCTTCGGGGGAGTTTATCCCGAAGACGTTAAAAAGACGTATGAACTTGTAAGAAACCAAACCGATGTTAAAATAGGCTTCCACGGGCATAACAACCTGGAAATGGGGCTTATCAATACCCTGACCGCCATAGAATGTGGTGCTGACATCGTTGATGCCACTGTAACGGGAATGGGACGAGGCGCAGGTAATTTAAGTACAGAATTATTGTTGACTTCTCTAAACGCGAAAGGATTAGTCGATTTGGATTTTAATGCCTTGAGTAAAGTAGTAGATCCTTTTTCTAAAATGCAGCGCGAATATGGTTGGGGTACAAACCTGCCATATATGGTTTCCGGTGCACATTCCCTGCCTCAAAAAGTAGTGATGGAATGGGTGACAAAAAGATACTATTCTTTCAATAGTATAATAAGGGCATTATCAAATCAGTCCCAGGGAATTAAGGACAATATTGAACTTGAGGATTTCAGGGATGATAAGAAATTTAAAAACGTATTGATAATTGGGGGCGGCCCCAGCGGAACAAATCAGGCAAAAGCCATCAATGAGTTTATAGCTAAAAACCCTGAAATATGTTTGATACATGCCAGTTCCAAAAACGCCAAGGAGTTCAGGGATGTGCAACAACTTCAAATTCATTGTCTGGCAGGGAATGAAGGATACCGATTGGAGAAAACCTTTGATGTGATTTCAGACACAAAAAAAATAGTCATTTTACCGCCTTATCCAAGAACTATGGGCACCTATATTCCAAAAAGTCTGGAAAAAGTCGCTTATCAGCTCAAAGAGATCTGCTTTACAGATAAGTTTAAAGAATCTGTTACAGCTCTGGCTGTGGAAGCAGCTTTAAAAATGGATGTAGAAAATATTTATGTGGTGGGTTATGACGGATATAGCGGAGATATTACTCCGCAGGAACTGGAATTGTTCAATGAAAATGAATATATATTCAAAAAATTAAAGGATGTAAGTGGATTAACTCCTATTTCAATCACCCCCACATCTTATACAGAGTTGAGTCATCAATCGGTTTTTGCATTGATATAAATGAATTGGTTTTTGATGGTTAAATTTAACCGCAAAGCTCGCAAAGAAAAAAAACCGCAAAGCTCGCAAAGAAAAGAGTGATGATTGAAAATGAATCAACTGGATAATTATTGAATTGGAAATTAGAAAGGGACGCCTTGACAGAAGTGCCGAATGAAATTGCAAGACTTTGCTATCTTTGCGAAACCTTGGCGCCCTTTGCGGTTTCAGAAAGTATAGTTATAAAACAGAAACATAATAAATTTATGTCCATAGCGGTTTTTTTGCCCACGAGAAAAGGAAGTCAGAGAGTTCCAAACAAGAATACCCGGCCTTTTGCCGGGTTTCTGGACGGGCTTCTGGAGTTAAAGTTAAAACAGTTGGTAAACCTGAAAGTGGATGAAATAATTTTATCTACAAATGATGAAGTTTCCATAGAGATTGCAAAAAAGATCATTCCGGCTCATTCTAATTTAAAACTTGACATAAGGCCAGATTATTTGGCATCGGGCACTACAAATCTATCCGATTTAATCGCCTATGTTCCCACGCTTACAAATTGTGAACATATTCTATGGACGCATGTAACCTCTCCGTTTGTGGATGCAGAATTATATAATTTAAGTATTGAGAAATATAAAAACTCATTAAATCAGGGTTTTGATTCCCTGATTTCAGTGACTCCCTTTCAAAATTTTCTTTGGAACAAAGAAGAAGATGATATCATAAACCGACTTGGTGAAAAAAGGTGGCCCCAAACTCAGGATTTGAAAAAATTATATGAAATAAATAGTGCCATATTCCTTTCTCATCGTTCTGTTTATGAAAGGGATGGGGATAGGGTAGGAAAAAAACCTTACTTATTTGAGATGAATAAAATCCAATCCCTGGATATAGACTGGGAAGACGATTTTAAAATAGCTGAAGCGGTTTATGAGAAACTTAATAAATAAAAAAAATATATTTTGGGATTTTGATGGAGTCATTATGGATTCCATGCCTGTTCGAAATAGAGGTTTTGAACTGGTCCTGAAGGAATTTCCAAATGGACAGGTGGAACTGTTAATGCAGTTTCATCTAAAAAATGGAGGGCTTTCCAGATACGTGAAATTCAGACATTTTTTTGAAGAAATAAGAGAGGAAAAGGTTACGGAGGAAGAGATAAAAGAATGGGCACAAAAGTTTTCCGGGATCATGAGGAAAGAATTAGTGAAACCAGGATTATTGATAGAAGATTCCGTGAAATTCATAAAGGAGAATTATAAGAAATATAATATGCACATCGTCTCCGGTTCTGATGGGGAGGAACTCAGGTATTTATGCGAAAAACTTGAGATCTCCCGGTATTTCATCTCAATACATGGCTCCCCGGCACCCAAAAAGGAATTGGTACACAGCCTTTTAATAAAACATGAGTATAAAGGAGATGATACAATTTTGATTGGGGATTCCATCAATGATTATGAAGCTGCTGAAATTAATGATATTGATTTCTGTGGATATAATAATGAGCAGCTCAAAGAATTAAAAACTTTTTATATTGAATCCTTTACCTGAACATGAAATTATTAAACTCAATAAAAGGGCTCTGGTTGATGATTTTTTCCATAAAAACTTTCCATCCGGAAGATGTTTTTAAGGCGAAAAGAGTCGCTGTTATTGGAGCTGCCGATTCCGCATTTGAAAAGGAAAATGGAGCCTATATTGATTCTTTTGATGTTATAGTCAGGGTTAATAAAGCGCCCCATTCCTGGAGTCCTGAAAAAGCGAAGTTTATTGGAAGCCGCACTGATGTTTTGTTTCACTCGTTTTATGAAAACGAAATTAGTGGCGGCGGTCCGATAGATATAAAGCTTTATGAAAAGCAGGGAATAAAGTATATAGTAAATCCGAATAACAACTTAAAGGGGTTAAGAGTACATTTAAATTATTTTAAGAGAAATTTAAATGATCACGTGACTTACCTATTGCCAAAAAATTTTTATAAACAAATGATTCATAATTTTGGGAGATGGATACCTACTGTAGGGTATTCAGGATTATATAGTGTATTGCATTCGGGATGTAGTGAAATTTACATTACCGGTTTTACTTTTTTCAAAACCCCTTATGCCAATGATTATCGGGATCATCTTCAGGATTTGGATAATAATAATGAGCATATAAAAAATCAGGGGCTTCATAATCCTGACCTGGAATTCAAAGAATTCTTACGCGAATTGGATGAAATAAAAGCTATGGATACCCATTTAATATTGGATCCAACGCTTTTAAAAATAATTAATAATCAGAAGAATTAAAAAATGGAACATAAAAACCTCACCTCAATTTTTATTGTACCGAGAGGCAGTTCTGAATGGAAAGGTAACGAAGCAGGTTGGATAACAGCTTCGGGTTGGGCAGCAGCCGGAGAGCAATTGTGGGGCGATGCTGTTGTCACCACCACAGATGGTTTATTTAACCCCCGGGAATCGAGATTATTTCCCAGAGGCAATGAAAATTCTCCGGTACTGTCATCATCTTCCTCAACTAAAAAAAGTATTAGAAAACTGGTGCCTGAAGTTTTTATCACGGCCTTTAAAGACTGGAGGTTAAAGAATTCTCAACCGGAAATATGGCCAATAGAGGAGAAAGGGGTTTTAGGAGATAAGGAGGTAATGATGGTATGGGAAAGGCATGACCTGTTTTCGGGTCCAGGTAGAAGATTGGCAGATAAATATAAAGTTCCTTTAGTAACATCTGTGGAAGCATTAGCTGTATGGGAAGCAGAAAAGTGGGGGGTTAAGAGGCCAATCTGGGGTAAATATCTCGAAAACAGCGTGGAGGCTAAATCTTTAAAGGATTCCGATTTGGTTTGCTGTGTTTCCCAGGAAGTTAAAGACAAAGTTGTTTCCATGGGAATTCCGGAGAGCAAAGTAATAGTAACGCCAAACCGGGTAGATGCAACATTGTTCAATCCTGAAATTGATGGGGCTGAAATTGAGGAGCAGTATAATTTAAAGGGAAAAAAAGTATTGGGTTGGACAGGCAGTTTCAGGAGCTTTCACGCAATAGATAATATTATAAATGCTTTTTCAATAGTTCACAAAAAACATGCTGATACCCTTTTGATGCTGGTGGGAGATGGGAAGGAGTATGATGAGATTGCCAGGATGGTAAAAGATAAAAATTTATCTGATTCTGTTATTATGCCCGGTAAAAAAGCCTTTACAGATATTCCGAAATATGTAGCGAATTTTTATATTTCCCTTGTAAGTGCCAGGTCATCAGAGGGATTTCATTATTCTCCCTTAAAGCTAAGGGAATATATGGGAGCCGGAAAAGCGGTAATTGCACCTAAAGCCGGTGATCTACCAACATTGTTCAATGATGGTTCAGATCTTTTATTATATGAAGCGGGCAATTATAATAGCTTAGCAGATAAAATATTAACACTACTTGAAAATCCGGAACTTCATAAAGTATTGGTTAATAATTCAATACATTGGTTTGAG
>Ga0307487_1001124_pt1 | contig 19484 bp, 17 predicted proteins | sample CBIW12metaG_FD_203665 | JGI IMG/M metagenome (GOLD analysis project Ga0307487, IMG submission 203665) | Sea-ice brine microbial communities from Beaufort Sea near Barrow, Alaska, United States - CBIW 1.2 | ecosystem: Environmental > Aquatic > Marine > Coastal | place: USA: Alaska | collected... | reverse complement strand
ACGATTAAAACCAGAAACCTTTGCATCTGGGATCGTGAAAAACAAAATCGGTAAAGTGGATTCCAAGGAAATCGTTATTCCGAAATCGGCGGTATTATGGACCGGAAAACGCTCTGTGGTTTATATAAAAACAGATTCTGGCTTTAAAATGCGCCAAATTACTTTAGGGCCTGCCCTCGGGGATGCATATATTGTAATAGACGGATTGGAGATTGGGGAAGAAATAGTATCGAATGGCACCTTTACTATAGATGCAGCAGTTCAATTGTCTGGAAGACCAAGTATGATGAGTCCGGAAGGAAGTGGTGGAGGCAATTCTATGCCGGGAATGGATATGGGTGACGAAATAAATGAGAAAGATCCTAAAACGGAAATGAGCGCTGAAGAAATGAAAAACATGGATAATTCTAAAACGAACATCGACACAGAGCATTCTATAACAATTAAAAGAATTAATGTTCCAACAGCCTTTAAAAATCAATTTAAAAAAGTGTTTGAGGAATACCTTCTGTTAAAGAATTCTTTTGCCAAAGATGATTCTAATATGGCTCAAAAATCAGCTAAAGAATTGGTGAAGACTATGGCAAAAATAGATATGAAATTGTTGACGGATAATAATGCGCATAATCAATGGATGGAAATTAGCAAAGAGATGAGTGCCTCAGCAACTTCAATTTCTACAACTTCAGACATTGCGGTTCAAAGAAAACATTTCAAATATCTGTCGGCACCTTTAATAAAAGCAGTAAAATTATATGGAGTAGACCAAAAAGTATATGAAGATTTTTGTCCAATGGCGGATGATAACAAAGGAGCTTTTTGGTTGAGCCTTTCAGAAGAAATTAAAAACCCTTATTTCGGAATGGCTATGATCAGTTGCGGGGAAATTAAATCAATTATAGAATAAACAGTAGTAAAAATCAAAGATCAGTCGAGGTGTATTCTACTTCAAATTCCTGATTTATTATTAATTCAAATTTTAAACATTAAAAAAAGTCAAAATGAAAAAACTTAAAACAACAATGGGAATGCTTGCAATTGCAATTAGCCTTATGATGGTAACATCTTGTAAAGACACAAAAAAAAGTGATGAACACATGGAAATGAACCAGGATGATACGAATCACGATGGGGGTATGAATATGGACATGGATCATGCCGAAATGCAAAACGATGAAATGATGGATGGGGATCATAAAACTTCTCAGGCCACCGGAATCATTAATGGTTATATAGGATTAAAAAATGCCTTGGTTGCAGACAATTCGGAAGCTGCCGCAACTCTCGGCAAAACTTTGCTGGAAGCCCTTGAAACATTTGATCAATCAACTATTGTTGAGGCACAACAAAAAGAGGTGAATAACATTATTCAAGATTCCAAAGAGCACGCCGAACATATTTCAGAAAACAGTGGAAAAATAGATCACCAAAGGGGGCATTTTGAGTTGCTGACCAAAGATATCAATGATTTGGTAGCAATTACCGGAACAGACAGGGTTCTTTATAAAACCTATTGCCCAATGTACAATGAAGGTAAAGGTGGAATTTGGTTAAGTGAAATCAAAGAGATCAAAAATCCATATCTCGGAAGTAAAATGTTAAATTGCGGAAAGATTCAGGAAGAAATTAAATAAATTATGAAAGTTGTAAAAATCGTATTAGTAGTTATGTTGGTGGCTCTTGTGGGGATTCAATTTTTCCCCACAACCCGCAATCAAAGTGATATCGTGCCATCTACAGATTTTATTAGCACTTACAATCCGCCAAAAGAAATTGAGGGCATATTACGAACTTCTTGTTACGATTGTCATAGCAACAATACTGACTATCCCTGGTACAATAAGATACAACCTGTAAGCTGGTTCCTGGAAAGTCATATAAAAGAAGGAAAAGACGAGCTTAACTTTAATGAATTTGCTTCTTATTCTGAAAGAAGGCAGAAAGGCAAGTTAAAGGCAATATTGGATGAAGTGGCACATGATAAAATGCCACTTGATTCTTATACCTTGATCCATACAGATGCAAAACTTTCAGAAAATGATAAAAAGGCTATGGATGACTGGATAAATTTAATATTAAAGAATTATAAATAGTTTTATAAACATAAAAATGAAAAATCTAATGAAGAGTGTAGCAGCAATGCTATTGATGGCTGGAAGTCTTGGTTTTAGCCAGGAAACAGCAAAAATGGATAAAGACCACAGTAAAATGGATATGGGTGATATGAATATGGATGACATGCAAATGCCGCCGAAATTTAATAACGATAATCTCGCAAAGGCCTATGCACATTATGAGCATATTAAAATCGCTTTGGTTGGCTCCAATAGCAAGGATGTAAAAATAGGAGCAACAATGCTTTCCAATTCCCTTAAAAAAGTGGTGGGTTCGGAAGCAGCTTCTAAAGCTGTTAAAGACATCGAAATCGCCGAAGATTTGAATTCACAACGAATCGCTTTCTCTGCCTTGAGTGATGAAATGGTTATTTTGGTAAAAGGGAATTTAAAATCAGGAATGATCTATCAAGATTTTTGCCCAATGGCATTAGGCAAAGGAGCCTTTTGGTTATCCTCCGAAAAGGAGATCCAAAATCCATATTTTGGAAATAAAATGTTGAAATGTGGAAGCGTAAAGGAGGTTATTAATTAGTTGAAGTCCTGCAGGCAATGGGTTGGGTAACTCCAAAATTTATTCAATCCATCTAGCAGGTCAAAAATACATTAGGTATCACTGATAATAAATAACCATTTAAAACCACATAAAAAATGAAAGAAATAAAAGCCTTTGTACGTCCAAAAAGGCTCACGGACATTGTCAATAAACTTAGGGAAGCAGGCTTTTTTGGTTTGACTGTCTTTGAAGGGGAAGGAACAGGACGTTATTCAGATAACAGAAAAAAATGGTCATCGCTTACCCATCCTTTTTCACACTCTAAAGTAGCCAAAATAGAAATGGTTGTTTCTGATGAGAAGGTAAATGAAGCAATGCAAATAATTCATGAAAACGGGGAAACGGGATATCCCGGAGATGGGATTATATACGTAAGCGAAATATTAAAGGCTGTCAAAGTAAAAACCTTGAAACCTGATGATGTTATTTAATTTGTTTGAGAAAATTAAATGAAAAAAAACTGGTCTGGCTAATGGCATACCGGAGCAGCATTGTAACTGGGCAAATGGATTAATTGAAGAAATAAAAAAATCAAAAATAATGATTTGCCTGCGATAGTATCATTTCAATTAAAACAAAAAAAATGAAAAATATTCTTATACCCACAGACTTTTCCGAATGCTCAAGGGCCGCAGAAGATATAGGGCTTGAAATAGCCAAAAAAGCGAATTCAGAAATCCATTTTTTGCATATAATAAATACGCCAATAGATTGGGTGAATCTCTCTCTTGAGAAAGAGTCTTTATATCCTGATACAAAAGCGGAAATAGGTTCAGCTAAGTTTGAGCTGTCTGAACTGGAAAAGCGGGCTGAGAAAATGGGATTAAAGGCCAGAAGATATCTACTTTTTAACAAAGGACGAGTTGAAATCGATCAACATATCAAACACCACAAACACGATTTTGTCGTGATGGGCTCACGAGGAACTGAAGGCCTCAGGGAAATCACAGGTTCGAATACTCAAAAAGTGGTACGCCATTCCCCCGCCCCGGTTCTGGTGATAAAGAAAAAAACGAATAAATTTGAGGTTAAAAATATTGTGTTTGCTTCCACTTTTGAGGAGGATGTTCATCTGCCGTTTCACAATATAATTGAGTTTGCAGATTTGATGGACGCGCAAATACATCTCCTATATGTAAATATGCCTTCTGAGTTCAAAGAAACTGGTGAAGCTAAAGCAAACATGCAGGCATTTCTCGAAAAGTGCCCCAGAGGAAATTGCTCTATTAATATTTTCAATGCTTTGAATGAAGAAAGCGGCATCCAGAAATTTGCCGAGTCCATCGATGCAGATATGGTCGCAATTACCACTCACGGAAATACAGGAATAATTAAAATTATTTCACCCGGTATTACGGAAAGTCTGGTGAATCATTCGGATATCCCCATTCTTAGTGTAAACATAAATAGCTAAAGCAACCAAAGGAATTTACATAAGAATTGGATTAATTCAAAAAATCATGATGTGAGCTATATACATGATTTTCGAGGATTCTGTTACCGTAGTGCCGGCAGAGACGGCCGATATAACTTGAGTAAAAAGTAATAAGCGACAAAGGATTGGAAATAAAATAATATAGAAGAGCATCAAAAATTAAAATTAATAAAATACTTTAAATCATGAAACAAAAAATCAAAATTAAAGGTATGTCTTGCGGAAGTTGCGCGGAAACAGTAGAAAAAGCTTTACAAGGAGTAGAGGGAGTAACTTCCGTACAAGTTGGCCTTAGTCCGCCGGAAGCAATTATTGATAAAGCGGATTCTGTTACTTTAAATCAACTTAATTCTGCGCTATTAAAATCCGGAAATTATAGCATTGGTGAAGATCAAACAACAAGTCCCCAAAAAAACAAGGGTGGATGTTGTTGTGGATAGCCTAAACGATTATATGAAATGAACATAACGGTAACTCGATTTAAACACCAATGGACTTGCCAGCTGGCAGGGAGTTGCGAATTATCGGGACAAGTTATGACCAATAAAAAACAATATAAAAACACATATGAAAATAATATATTAATGCAGCGATTTAATACGCCACGATAGCTTCCAAATTAAAACAAGCTTGTTGATAGCAATGTGAATTAAAGCTGGCGGGTTCTAACAATTCAAACAATGGAAAATAAAACTCCTTTAAAGGTTGTTCCTGTAGCGCCAGAAAACTCCAGGAAAGAGGTCATTATTGTTACAGGTAGTAGCGGAATGATAGGCTCAAAATTAATTAACAAGATGGCTGCCCAATACAAGCTTGCGGGTTTTGATCTGGCTGGTTTTCCCTATCCCCCTGCCGAGGCCGAATGTGTATGTGTAGATCTAACCAGTGATGAAAGTGTGGAATTTGCTTTCAAAAGAATCCGTTATGAATATGGCAACAGAATAGCTTCAGTAGTACACCTGGCGGCTTATTACGATTTTTTGGGGGAACCTTCTGATCTGTATGATAAAATAACGGTGAAAGGAACAGAAAGGTTATTGAAATCTTTGCAGGATTTTGAGGTGGAGCAATTTATTTTCTCGAGTAGTATGTTGGTGTATAAGCCTTCATCTCCTGGAGTGAAAATAACTGAAGAAACGCCATTGGAACCCAAATGGGATTATCCAAAATCAAAAGTAACTACAGAAAAACTGATACATGAACAAAGGGGGGAAATACCCACGGTAATTATGCGAATTGCAGGTGTGTACAGTGAAGAGGGAAATTCCATCCCGATCACTAACCAAATCCAGCGGATTTACGAAAAACAAATTTCAGCAAGTTTGTATCCTGCAAACGTAAATCACGGAAGTACTTATGTTCATCTTGAGGATTTGATAAGTGCCATTGCATTGTCCATTGAAAAAAGAAAAGACCTTCCATCTGAAGTAGTGATTAATATTGGAGATGATGAAACCTTAACTTATAAGGAATTGCAGGACATTATCAGCACAGAAATTCATGGAAAAAAATCAAAGATAATACACATCCCAAAGTGGTTTGCCAAAGCAGGGGCATTTATGCAAAATCTTTTCGGCAAAGCTTTTATAAAACCCTGGATGATCGACCTTGCCAATGACCATTTTGAAATGGATAGTTCTAAAGCTAAAAAGTTATTGGGGTGGCAGCCAAAACACGGTTTGCGGGATACCCTGCCTATAATGATCAAAAAATTAAAAGATGACCCCGAAAAATTTTACCGGGTGAATAAACTGGAATAAAAATCAGAAAAGAGCATTCATCGACCTTGATAACAGCAGTTAATTAGTCATATGATGAAGCATATAGTTAAGAATGGCACCCAGGGGTAAATAGATATGAAACCTTAATCCGAAGTTAGTGTTTTAGTAAATATTTGAGATCCTGAATAATAATAGATATTGAGTTTTAAAAATGTATAAAATCGAAAAACATGGCAAAACATCAGGAAAAAAATCAAAACCATAAGGACGAAGGCATGGGTTCAAGAGGCGTTACCCGCCCGAGGATGAACATGGATCATGATTTACACAAGCACAGCGGTGAAGGTATGGATATGGGCAATATGAAAATGGGCATGGACGACCGAATGGAAATGTTGAAGATGCATCACAAACAAAGCCTTTGGGTCTTTTGGGCAGTGGTATTGCTGGGTGTCTGGATGATCGCCTCACCACTCACATTCGATTACGCAAAAAACGCCGTAGAACCAAGTGGAGGAAGGGCTGTATGGCTTTCCCTTACTGATCGAATTGCAGCAATGCGCTGGAGCGATATTATCAGTGGAATATTGCTGGTGTTTTTTGGATGGCGTTCCCTTAAACCTAACCGCCCGTACAGTGTTTGGATATGTTGCTTTATAGGCTTATGGATCAGTATGGCTCCCCTTATTTTCTGGGCTCCAACGGCTGTCGCCTATTATAACGGGACGATGGTAGGTGCCTTGATTATTGCATTGACCATTCTTATTCCCGGGATGCCAAATATGATCATGTTTATGAAAATGGGGGGTGATGTTCCTACGGGTTGGAGCTATAATCCTTCAAGCTGGCCGCAGCGTTCGATTATGATCGGGTTGGCATTTATAGGATGGTTAGCCTCCCGGTATTTGGGAGCCTTTCAATTGGGATATATAGATTATGCCTGGGATCCTTTCTTTGGTGGAGGCACCATGAACGTTTTAAATTCCGATATGTCCCATTCCTGGCCGGTGTCTGATGCTGCATTGGGAACCCTTGCATACACTTTGGAATTTTTGATGGGTTTTATGGGCGGAACTTCCCGATGGCGCACCATGCCGTGGATGGTCACTTTTTTTGGCATTTTGGTAATCCCACTTGGATTGGTGAGTATTTTTTTAGTCATTTCACAACCCCTCACAGTAGGAGCCTGGTGTGCCCTCTGCCTGTTTTCGGCTATAGTTATGCTTCCAATGATTCCATTGCAAATTGATGAAGTGATTGCCATGTGGCAACATATGGTTCAAAGAAAACAAAAAGGGGATTCCTTATGGAAAGTGTTCTGGAAAGGTGGCGAAGCGCTATCCATTGAAACTGATAAACGTTCCCCCGAACTTGCAGAATTTATTGACAGTCCCTGGATAGTATTTAAATCTTCAATTTGGGGAATGACCTCTCCCTGGATGTTGGTGATTTCCACAATTTTAGGGCTTTGGTTGATGATTTCTCCAACAATTTTCGGGATTGGAATAGAAGCTCCTTTTGCCGATTTGAATCATTTGGGAGGTGCACTTGTAATTGTATTTGCAGTAGTGGCCATGGCTGAGGTTCTTAGAAGCTTCCGTTACTTCAATGTATTGCTAGGTTTGGGTTTGGCCGTGATGCCTTGGTTTATTGAAGATGTCAAGCTAGGGCTTACTCTGAGCAGTAGCCTAAGTGGACTATTTGTAATGGCACTTTCTTTTTCAAAAGGAAAAATAAGGGAAAAATATGGCCTGTGGGATAAATATGTGGTGTAAAAAAAGCTTTGACGGTAAGTGGTCTCATCTAATTATTCGAGAGTAATGGGTCTGTTAGGGAAGTCAAAGTTGCTAAAAAAAGAGAAATGAACTAAATGTAAAGTATATTTAATGGTTGAAAAATCAAACATTATGAGAAAAATTAGTTTTTTATTTATTCTTTTATTTGCAATTACAGGTTCTCAGGCACAAATCCATAAGGAAAAATCTGTAGAAGGAAATATTGGCAATCTGCCGGTTCATGAATACACCCTGGAGATTAACGAAGAAATGGTGAACAAAACCGGTAAAGAAGTGATGGGAATGACCATTAACGGAAGCATCCCCGGGCCTACCCTGGAATTTGTTGAAGGGGAATATGCCGTAATTTACGTAAAAAACAATATGGAAGTGGAAACTTCCATTCACTGGCATGGAATTTTATTGCCCAATTTTTATGATGGTGTGCCATATCTTTCCACACCACCCATTGAGCCAGGAAAAACCCTGAAATATGAATTTGCCATTAAACAAAATGGGACGTATTGGTACCATTCACACACGATGCTTCAGGAACAAAGTGGTGTATTTGGTTCAATTGTAATTCAGCCTAAGGAAAAATCCTTAAAGTATGACAAAGAATTAGTCTTGATGCTTTCCGACTGGACCAACGAAAAACCCACGGATGTCCTTCGGTCTTTAAAACGAGGTACAGAGTGGTACAATATTAAAAAAGGAACCGCTACCCCTTTAAATCAGGTTATCGCACGGGGTGCCTTGGGAGCTCAAATCGATTTTTGGAGACAGCGAATGGAAGGAGCCGATATTGCTGATATTTATTACCCAGCTTTTCTTATTAACGGCCAACGAACCATGGAATATCCCGATTTTAAGCCGGGAGAAAAAATCAGGTTGAGAATTATAGACGGTGCGGCCTCCACTTCTTTTTGGATGACTTTTGGAGGGGAAACTCCCACGCTGGTTTCGGCAGATGGGAGAGACGTTGTTCCGGTTAAAAAAAATAAAACATTTATTGGGGTTGCGGAAACTTATGATTTTATTGTCACAATTCCGCAAGATGGAAAGATGGAATTCAGGATTACCGCTCAGGATGGATCGGGGACAGCTTCCGCATTTTTAGGGGAAGGAGAAGTCATTGAAGCTCCGGAAGTTCCAAAACCGGATAAAATTGGCATGATGCAAAAAATGGCAAAGATGGATATGAAAATGGGCGCGCCGGCATTAAAATTCAATCCCAGGAAAGATGAACCCTATAAAATGAAAGCGAAATGGGGAATGCAGATGGAAAAAGGAATGAAGATGGAAGGCATGGACCATTCAGAAATGGATCAAAGCCCGGAAGCCTCTAAAATGAACGGTATGGAAGAGGTTGATCATTCAAAAATGAGAATGCCAATCGATTCCATGAAAACTAAAGAGATGGATCATTCCATGATGGATATGAAAATGGAGCCAGATTCGATTCCTTCAGATGGAGGGGATACAATGAAAAATGACGGAATGCAGGGGATGGAACTGTTTTCTGAATACAATTATGATTATTTAAGATCCCCTGAGAAAACCACTTATGATGTGGATGTTCCGGTAAATGAGTTCCTGTTAAATCTCACCGGGAATATGTCAAGATATATCTGGAGTTTAAATGGGATCCCCTTATCTGAAACCGATAATATCAAGATCAAAGGAAATCAGATTACCAGGATCACTTTGAATAATCTTACCATGATGCACCACCCAATGCACCTTCACGGGCACTTTTTTAGGGTGATCAATAAAAACGGCGAATACTCGCCATTAAAGCACACCGTAAATGTGCCGCCAATGCAGGAAGTAACCATCGAATTTTATGGAAATGAGTATGGTGACTGGTTCTTTCATTGCCATATTTTATATCATATGATGGGCGGAATGGCGCGGGTTGTGAGTTATGATACACCCAGAGATCCAAGGTTAAAAGAATACCCTGTGTCAAACTTAATTAAAGAAACCAATCAATTTTATAGTTGGGGAATGGTAGATGCCGCTTCTCATATGGCAGGCCTGAACCTGGTTTCTTCCAATATCAGAAATCAATTTAATCTTTCTGCAGAATATGGCTGGAATGAGAATATTGAGGCGGAAATGAGCTATGAATATTATCTCAATGATTGGTTTCGGGTTTTTGGTGGGGTTAATATGGAAAATGAAGTTGAAGATAGTATGGATCAAATCAATACTACAGCAATTGCCGGAATTCGATATTTCACCCCTTTTATGTTTAATTTAGATGTGCGGGTTGACAGTAAACTACGTCCGCAAATAGGTTTGAGCAGGGCCATCACTATTTTTCCCAGAACGGTCATCTTTGGAAGATATGAATATCAGGCCGATTTTGGTTGGGTAGATGATTTACCTCAGGGAGATAACTTTAAAAAAGATGTGACCTGGAGTACAGGAGTGGAATATATAGTATCAAAAAACTTTTCATTCATGGGAAGTTATGACAATCGCTTTGGGGCCGGTGGAGGGCTTTCAGCCAGGTTTTAATAATTCAATGAACATAAACTTTAAATTAATTTATTATGAAAAACATTTTAAATCTGTCAATCACAGCAACACTTTTATTGTTAATAGTAAGTTGCAAACCTACTTTTAATGCCTCGCAAGTACTACAAAGCGACGAAAACAGGAAGGAACTTTATCAAAATATAGTTTCAGATCCCGTTAAATTCTCCGAATTTTTGGAAATTGCGAATAGTGATAAAAATGCCCGTATGATGATGATGAAGGATCATATGAAAATGATGGAGGACGGTAAAATGATGGAGATGATGAAGGAAAATCCGGAGATGCAGAAAAAAATGAAGAAAATGATGCAGGAAAAAATGGAAAATAATCCTGAGATGCAAAAAAAGATGCAGGAAAAAATGATGAGTGATCCGGCCGCAAGACAAGCGATGATGGATAAAATGCACAGTAAAATGAAAGAAAATCCTGAAATGATGGAGAAGATGATGGATCAGTTGATTATGATGATGCATGAGAATCCTGAGATGATGGAAATGATGAAGAAAAAAATGAAGGAACATCAATTAAAAATGGAAAAACAGTAAAGAATTTCTTCAAACTTCCTGCAATTGCAGGAAGTTTTTATTTTAGTTCTTGCAGGGAAACCCACAAACTGATCCCAACACCTCATATGCAAAATGATATGAAGGGCATGAGCATGTGGCTGTTAACAATATGAATTGGATTTAAATGTAAGATTTCAGGAGATGAAACCACATCTTTGATTGGTCTGTATTTTGTTGCACGAAAAAAGCTTTTAAAGGGTAGTGGTTTCTAAGACAAAAAAGGATAATGTAAAAGGGAAATTACCAGGCATCGTAAAAACAAGCAGGATTTTAACAAATAAAAATTTCACAAAAATTCGATCTTCTTCCTGGAACTGTTGAAATATTTCAAATAAAGTAACAATGAGCAATCTCACACAAATCATCCAACAATACAAAACTGATACCGAAAGCGTTTACAATACTTGGTTTGTCAATGTAGATAATGACCAAAGGTTAAAAGCATTTCGCACCATTCGAAGAGGTGTTTTACAAGTCATTGCCGATATTAAAAACAAGAATTTTCCAAATGATTTTAAAGGCAGTAGTTTAGAATTGGTATTGAGTTGTATCGCAGAACAAAAACAAGTTTTTGTAGGTGTTGCCCATCCCTTTTATTGGAAACCAAAATTGAGAATCCCCGATATTTACGAAAATCAAAACAATAAAATTGCATTTGGGCAATTTCTCGAAAACTGTATTAATGCCAAAACGGATGAACATGTTATAAAAGAAATCGTAAAATTAGATGAATTAAAAATAAAAGGCTTAGGTCCTGCAGTTGCCAGCATTTTATATTTTTTGCATCCAACTTGGTTTCCACCATTCAATACATCCATACTCAACGGATTTAATTTCCTATTCAAAGACAAAAAGAAGTTAGGAAGCTGGACAGAGTACTTAAAAATTAGGGAAACTTTAATTGAAACCAACGGCAAGTATAAGGCATTATTATCCAATGATTTAGGCGCAATTGCAGGATTATTTTTTGAAATTGGAAGTCAAAAAATGTTAATTGGCAACGACGAATATTTAAGTGAAGAGGAGCGCGCAAGGTTTGAAAAGAAAATACTAAAACGCCAAAAAGAAATTCAAGATGAAAAACTGGAAGAAAATCTACATAACGAAATGCAGTATCATTTATTAAAAATTGGATCTTCCTTAGGTTATGATGTTACTCCTGCCAGTAATGATAAAAGCAAATCCTTCAATGGCCAAAATTTTTCTTTTATTTCAATTTCTAAATTTCCGGACTTACCAACAGACAAGGACACTCAAAAAACAATTCAACTCATTGACGTGGTTTGGTTTGAACATGGTACTAATAGAATTATTGGGGCATTTGAAGTAGAAAAAAGTACCAGTATTTATTCCGGTATTTTGCGAATGTCAGATTTGTATTTTAGCATTTCAAATGGCAATGAGGTTTTTTACATCATTATTCCGGATAGCAGGGAAAAAGATGTAATACTCCAGTTAAACAGGCCAGTCATAAAAAATTCAAAAATGAACATCAAATACATCCTGTTTTCAGAATTGCGAAGTAAATGTGATGCGATATGCAAATTTGGTTCAGACTGTTCAATAATGGAGAAAATTGCAAAATCAATTTAATATCAATTCACTATTTAATTATCAACCTGCTAGTTATTATCTAATAAAACCTCTAAAGCATTGTAATAGGTTATCCTTCCTGGGAGTGGAACCTGAATATAATCACGATCTAACTTCCCAGTTTGAGTGGAAGTATACTTCTGACAAGTAATGACGAGGATTTTATAAAAAAAAGTAGAAAAAAATTGAAAAATGATTTAGTTAAAATTTAAGCAAAGCCTTGTGAAAGATTAACAAAAGTTTATATTTGGCTTCCATGAAAAACTTTTTTCAGAAAGCAGGATCTTTTATTTTGTCACTTTTAGTGCTGTTTTCTACTATGTCTTTTTCTGTCGATAAACATTTCTGCGGCACTCAATTAGTCGATTTTTCTCTCTTTTCTAAAGCGACAACCTGCACATCTGAAGCAAAGACCTGTGGAGTAAAAATGGAGCATAAGATGGAGCATAAAATGGGAGCTGATGACAAGGATTCCTGCTGCACCAATAAAAAAACCGCTTTAAAGGGACAGGAAGAATTAAGCATTTCCTATCACTCCCTGAATTTTGACCAACAAATTTTTCTAGGTGTATTCACATATACTTTTATATATAAATTTGACAGTTCCGCTTTATCTGCTATTCCATTTAGATATTATACGCCTCCATTACTGGTCGCCGATATACAGGTTCTCGATCAGGTATTCCTTATTTGATTTTATATTTTCTTCCGGTTTATCAAATCAGTTTGAGTTGATACAACCTCTGTTTGATTAGGTTTTACCTTAAGTATTACCGATAAAACACTTAAGCAACTCTCATTTGCTTTAGACATCTAGCTAATTCAAATTTATTATCACAATTAAATTAAACACAATTATGAAAAATCCCTACAACGGAATTCTAATGTTCCTCATGGCATTAGTAGTGCAGTTAACCTTTGCACAAGAAAAAATCCTGACCGGAACCGTTACTGATGAGAACGGCATATCCATTCCAGGAGTAAATGTTATTATCAAAGGTGGTTCCACAGGAACCCAAACTGATTTTGATGGTAAATACACTTTGAAAGCGAGTCCTGGTGATAAAATTAACTTTAGTTTCATTGGCAGGAAGCCAGTGAATAGGACAGTTGGCTCATTAAATACAATTGATGTTACTATGCAGGAAAACGCGGAATCATTGGATGAAGTGATGGTTACGGCGTATGGAACCTCAACTAAAAGAAGTTTTACCGGGTCTGCACAAACTGTGTCTTCAGAATCTATTACCCGGGGATCTACGGCAAGTTTTGAAACTGCTCTACAAGGAAACTTGTCCGGTGTAAATATCTCAACTTCGGGACAACCCGGAGGAAAATCCAATGTCCAGATAAGAGGAATAGGATCTATAAATGGTTCTACCCAACCCTTATATGTTTTGGATGGTGTCCCCATGAATACCGATGCTACTTTAAGAGCTGGGGATGATATGGTAGGAGCAGTTGCTTACAATCCATTAACAACTATTAATTCTGAAGATATTCAAAGTATTACAGTACTTAAAGATGCTGCGGCTGCATCATTATATGGTTCCAGGGCTGCCAATGGCGTAATATTAATTACTACCAAAAAAGGAAAAAATGGAGAAACAGATATCACTTTTGGTGCACAAACCGGCTGGAGTCAGAATTTAACTGAAGAAAAGCTGATCAATAATCAACAGTTTAAAGAATTATGGAAAGAAGGCCAAGTCAATCAATATATTCAGAATGGCGAAAATGGTGAATTCACAAGAGTATATAATGATAACGCTTTATACTCCAATTATCAAAATTCAGCAAATAGTGATTATGAAGGGATTTATGGTCCAACCGATGCTAATTCGGATTGGCTGGATGCTATTTATCAAACAGGTGTTCTTCAAAAGTATAATATATCTGCCAGAGGTGGAAATGATAAAACATCCTTTTATATCTCCGGAGATTATTTTGATCAAAAAGGTGTAATAATTGAAACTGGCGTAAAACGATATTCAGGACGTATAAATTTAGAAAACCAGGCAAAAGATTGGCTTAAATTAGGAGTGAATCTTTCAGTAGCGAAAACCGAAAGAAATGCTGCCCTTATTGACGGATCCTATGCCGGTGGATTAAACCCGCTTTATATGGCTCGCGTTTTGCCACCTGCTGCTCCAATTTATGATCCAGAAGGTTATGGCGGATATGCCAATTTACCAAATCAAATTGAAAAAAATGCCAATCCAATCGGAGTATTGGATGTGGGAGAATATTTAAATAAAGAGTTTAGGGTAAGAGGAGATGTATCGGCAGAATTTAAGATCCTTGAACCACTCACTTTTAAAACAACCTTTGGAATCGATCAACAGGCCATTGATGAAACTTTATATGACAATAAAGAATTTGGTGCCGGTGGAGGAATATGGAATGGAGTATTAAACAGGGTAAAAAGTGAAGTATTACAGTATACTTCCTCTAATATTCTAAACTATAACAAGAATGTAGATTCTCATAATTTTCATTTATTATTGGGGCAGGAAGTTCAGGTTTCTAAGATGAATTCTATCAATGTTTATGGATATGATATTTTAGACAGTGAATTATTATCATCGAGTTCTATCGGGAGTTTGTGGTCACATTCAGGATATTCTGAAAGTTATTCATTGCTTTCTTATTTATCGCAGGCCAACTATAATTACGCACAGAAATATTACGTATCTGGAAGTTTAAGAAGGGACGGATCTTCAAGATTTGGAAAAAATTCTCGCTGGGGTAACTTTTGGTCAGTTTCGGGAGCTTGGGTTGTTTCAGGTGAAGATTTCTTTGATATCGATAAGGTTGATTACTTAAAACTGAGAGGAAGTTATGGAACCAATGGTAATTTACCTCCTCAATACTATGCTTCATTGGCATTTTTCGAAACTGATGGAAAAGGATATGGAGGCAATTCTGGTCTTTCTTATGGACAGTTACAAAACAGGGATCTATCTTGGGAGTTGAGTAAAAGCACCAATATTGGGTTTGATGCAAGTCTATTTGAAAAACTAGATTTAACGGTTGAATATTTCACTAAAAAGACGGAGGATTTATTGTTGAACGTTCCTGTTTCAGGAACCACAGGTTTTGATGTTCAGCTCCAAAATTTTGGGGAAATGAAAAATTCCGGATGGGAGTTTGAATTAGGCTATAAACCTATTTCCACTGTAGATTTTTCCTGGAATACAAGAGCTAATGTCACTTTGTTAACAAATGAGATAACCAACCTTAAAAGTGACATTATTCCAACCTACAGTTCCAGATACGGGCAAGATCCAGTAATTCTTAAAGAAGGTGAAAGCATATATTCATTTTACCTTAGGGATTATGCCGGTGTAGATAAAACAAACGGAAAAGCTCAATATTATGTATTGGAAAATGGGCAAAGGACCGGTGAAATAACAAGCGATGCAGAAAATGCAGGCTTTGGAATTTTTGGAAACGCGCTTCAAGATCTACAAGGTGGTTTGTTCAACCAGTTCTTGTATAAAAATTTCACTTTAGACTTCTTGTTCACTTTTGGAGTGGGAGGTAAAGTGTATGACAAGACTGCTTTTAAACGCGATGATGATGGTTTTTCTCCTCAATATACAAACACGACTGCTCAATTAAACCCTTGGAATCCTAATAATTCCGATTCTAATGTACCAATTAGGATTAATGGGAATACCAGCTTTTCTAATGATGTTTCAACCAGACATTTATATGACGGAGATTATCTAAAGTTCAAAAACATCAAATTGAGTTATAATCTGCCAACTTTATGGAATGCCGTTCACGATGGAACAGTTTATATTCAAGGAGATAATTTATTGCTGTTAACAGAATTGGATGGGTATGACCCGGAAGCTGTTTTGAACGGGGTCAATTTCTTCCAGGTGCCTACTGCACAAAGTATCATTTTGGGAATGCAATTAAAATTTTAAAATCAAGAAGATGAAAAATATAAAAAGATTTATAGTATTTATAGGGGCACTAAGCGTTCTTGGTTGCAGTGAAGATATTCTCACTCAAACTCCAGATCATGTAATCTCTGAAGTGTTGGTTTTGAAATCTGCTGATAAATTGCAGAATCTATTAACGGGATCTTACAATGAGATATCCCGGAACCAATATTTAGGAAGGGTTCTATATAAAAGGGCCGCGGTAAAAGGCACAGATTTTCGCTTTGTGAAAACCACATTTAATCCCAGGGATTATGAACAAATCGAATATAAGTATGAAGAAAGCAGCAACAGTAGTGGAAGTGGAGAAGCGTTATGGAGACAATCCTATAAAGTAATTGGGAATCTCAATTTGATTATTGATAATATAGAAGCTGCGGAAGGTGATCCAGATCAAAAAGATCAAATCAAAGCAGAAGCCTTGGCACTTCGCGGAATGACCTATTTTGACCTTGCAAGGACATATGCTTATCCTTGGATTAAAGAAGGAGCCTCTGCACAGGGTTTACCTTTAAATGTATCATCTTCTGAGGTAGTTATTAAAAGAAGTGATTTGGGTGAAACCTATAATCAAATAATACTAGATATGACCACCGCCCTGAGTTTAATTGAAGATAACAGCTGGGTGCCAGGAAGCACGAAATACCTGACGAAAACGGGTGTCAAGGCATTATTATCGAGAGTATATCTTTATAAGCAGGACTGGGAAAATGCACTAAGATATGCAGAAGAGGTAATAGCGGTTAGAGGAGAATCCTATTTAATGTCTGCGTCATCCTATGCATTTACAGATTACACTTCTGAATCTCTTTTTGAATTAAGTATTACAAGCCAAAATTCTTTGGGAAGTAATGGGCTTGGAGCTCAATTTGACTTCAAACAAGGTGGTCAGGGAGATGTTATTGCAACCCAGACTTTTGTAGATCTTTTAAAAACCTATCAGGATGATCCAAGGGCAAAATTTCTTGAAATGGATAAAGAAGGTGGTAATAATGCCTTTGTAAAATATGTCAACAGAAGTGATGGAGGTGGATTAAGTGATCATAACATTCCAGTTATCAGACTTTCTGAAGTTTATCTGATAGCTGCAGAGGCTGCTGCAAATGGAGCTGGCGGAGAAGATCAGGCACTGACCTATCTAAATACTATTATAAAGAACCGAACTGAAGATTTTCAGAACGATAAAGCCAATGAATCTGGTGAAGCATTAAAACGACGAATCGCAGAAGAAAGAAGAAGAGAATTGGCGCTGGAAGGCCATGGAGTATATGATTATATCCGCAGGGGAGTAGATATAGCCCGTCCCGTAGAGGAACATGTAAATACTGGAGTGGAAATAAGTAATCTGAATATTCAGGCTACAGATTTTAGAACCATTTATCCTATTCCTTCAAGTGAAATTGAAGCCTCAGGAATGGAACAAACCCAGGGTTACTAGATTAAATTGAAGAGGCCTTATGCCCTAAGGCTTCTTCAAATTTTATGTAGTAAATGTCAATGTTTACTCCATTCAATAAGCAATATTAAAACCGATTTTTATTATGCTGGGAAAATTCATCCCGAATTTAGCTTGTCATAATAAATAGGTTAAAGGAAAAATAGAAATAAAGAATAAAGATATTCTTTATTTCTATTTAAAAATATTTATAAAATAGATTGAGCAAAATCAATTCGTAGATACGCTCTTCTTCATTATTAAAATAAATTATGGTAACAAGACAAACAGCTTTAAAGATTAGAAAAACCCATCGTTATTTGGGGATTTTTCTTGGGATACAATTTTTGATGTGGACCATTAGCGGACTATATTTTAGTTGGACCGATATAGATGAGATTCATGGAGATCAATTCCGAAAAGAAAACGTGCAGCAGGCAGACTTTAAAAACTTAAAAAGTCCTGGGGATCTTGGGAGTGAAATGGCCATTTCTTCATTGGAATTAAAAGAAATAGCAAATAAACCATTTTACTGGGTTAATCATACAATCCTAATGGATGCCACAACGGGAGAAATAAAAGATGGTTTAACTCCAGAGGAAGGCTTAATGGTTGCTAAAAAATATATGAGGGAGGACCTCGAAATAACAGGGATTGAAAAAATCACCTCCACGGGAAATCATCATGAGTATAGAGGGAGACCATTACCTGCTTATGTTGTTTCTTACGACACTCCTGGAAATGTAAAAGCCTATATCGCTTTAAAAGATGGCACATTTGAAACCTTAAGACATAGAGATTGGAGATGGTTTGACTTTTTATGGATGACTCACACGATGGATTACGGAGGAAGGGACAATTTTAATAATTGGATTTTAAGGGGATTTTCCCTGTTGGGACTAATTACAGTATTCAGTGGGTTCCTTTTGTGGTATACCTCTTCTCCAACAGTTCGAAAAATTTCAAAGAGAACCAAAAAAAAACAATCTAATAAATCGAACATTAAAGCATAAATAAAATAAGCTTAAATTTGTAATAATTAAAATTCTATAGATGATAATTCAAGTAAAAAATATATTTGTTTTGGTGGCAATCGCTGGAACGCTAAGTCTTTATTCATGTAAAGAAAACAAAGAAAAAGTTGAGAATCAGGAACCTATGCAGCAGGAATCGCACGAAGGAGAAATGGGTTCTCAAATGAAGGACGAATTGGAAATGGATAAAACTACAGCAGAATTTAAAGATCTCGCCACAGCAAAACTATACAATCATTATATTGCAATTAAAACAGCCTTGGTTCAAACCGATGCAGAAGCAGCCCAGGTTCAGGCTAAAAAATTGATAGCTGAATTGGAAAATACCGAGTTCAACATAGAAATTGCAACTGCCGCCAGAAACATTTCGACAAGTACCAATGTAAATGAACAACGCGAAGCATTCTCTGAACTCACTAAATCTATGGGTCCAGTTTTGGAAGGAGCGTTAAATTCCGGAGAAATATACAAGCAATATTGCCCGATGGCATTTGAGGGAAAAGGTGATTTTTGGTTTTCCAATTCAAAAGCAATAAGAAATCCATATTTCGGAGATAAGATGTTGAAATGTGGGAGGATAGAATCAACAATCAACTAGCAAAGCAGGCCACCCTGGCAAGATTCTAATATTCTGCCAGGGTTAAATTAATAGGTTATAATAACTTAGAAAAATCAGAAGTGAAAAACAATATTTTTCATATTAAAAACATGGTCTGTCCACGCTGTATATCAGCAGTAAGTGAGATATTGGC
>Ga0307487_1001119_pt1 | contig 19516 bp, 17 predicted proteins | sample CBIW12metaG_FD_203665 | JGI IMG/M metagenome (GOLD analysis project Ga0307487, IMG submission 203665) | Sea-ice brine microbial communities from Beaufort Sea near Barrow, Alaska, United States - CBIW 1.2 | ecosystem: Environmental > Aquatic > Marine > Coastal | place: USA: Alaska | collected... | reverse complement strand
ATTCTTGCGCTTAGCAACCGACGCGAGCACCGTTTCATCGACGGGTTTGTGGCCGCGATGCATAGCAACTATGCCCGCGGTGAGATTGCGGTGAGCAACTCTGGTGAATCCAGCAGCCCGAACCCACTGACTGAGTTCGCCCTGATCTGGCCACTCGCGAATCGACTCCGCAAGGTAGGTGTACGCCTCAGGGTTAGAACTGGTGCGGTCAGCAATTATCGGCATCACACGGTTCAAATATGTGAAGTAACCGGCACGAACAATAGCAACGGGCGGCTTAGAGAATTCGGTGACCACCAGACGGCCACCCGGCTTCACCACACGATACATCTCAGAAAGAGCGGCACGAGGATCATTGACGTTGCGCAGACCAAAGCTGATCGTTACCGCATCGAACTCGTTGTCACCGAACGGCAGCTTCTCGGCATTGCCGTGAATGAATTCAATCTTCTTGTGGCGCTTGAGGGCCTGCTCAACCATGCCGGGAGAAAAGTCGAGTCCAACAATTCTCGCACCGTTGCGGTGCAACGCCGCCGAACTTGTTCCCGTGCCCGAAGCGATATCGAGAATACGTTCGCCCGCCGCTGGAGCAACAGCCCGCACCGTGGCAGCCCGCCACAGCAGTGCGTTCCCGGCTGACAAAACGGTATTCGTGCGATCATAATGTTTTGCGACACCGTCGAACATCCCGGCCACGTCGTCCGGTCGCTTATTCATGTCAGCCTTACCCACCCCTGTAGTCTAGGGCGCTCACGCTGGATGCTCAGTTACTCCGCCCCAACTGACAGGTACGCTGATACTTGTGAGGCACTATAGGGCTCCAGAGCAGCCCGTTCCCGGAACCAAATCAGGCATGTGCGATGACTAATGCTCGCGAACCACTCACGATTGTGACGCGCCCGAGCGCGTCCGTCAGCAATATCCTCGACTGGATCGCCCCCGACAACCCCCTCGCCTTCGTGCGAAACGGCGAGGGAATAGTAGGAATCGGAGAGCTACTCCGCCTCGAATTTCGGGGTGCCGATCGTTTTTCTGAGGCCGCGGCAGCCTGGAGCAAGATTTCACGCACCGCGATCATTCACGACAGCGTCACACAGGCCGGCAGTGGACTGGTCGCACTCGGCAGCTTCGCATTCGCCGACTCGTCCTCCGCTGTGAGCGTACTCATCGTTCCCCGCGTCATCATCGGCAGCCGAAACGGAATCCAGTGGGTTACCACCATTGCCGTCGGTAACGTCAGCGCGCTCCCCGACACCGCTGATTCCCTAGCCGACATGTCGCGCACACCACACGGTTCGCCCGTGCACATTTCCTTCACACCCGGAGAGATGAGCTCCAACGGTTTCACCAGCACCGTCAGCGCTGCCCTGCGCGAAATAACCCACGGCAATGCCGCAAAAATCGTGATCGCCCGCGACCAAGTGGCCACGCTCCCCGCAGACACCGACCTCCGCATGCCAATCGAAGCGCTTAGCAACCGCTACCCCGACACCTTCACCTTTGCGGTAGACGGACTCATTGGGTCAAGCCCCGAAACCCTGGTTCGGGTACACAACGGCAACGTCAGTGCCCGCGTCCTCGCCGGCAGTGCCGCGCGCGGCGACGACCGAATCTCCGATGGGCAAGCCGCAGCAACCCTGGCAGCGTCAGCCAAAGATCAGCAAGAACATGCGCTTGCGCTTGCCAGCGTCATGGATGCCCTGCAGCCGCTGAGCAGTGAACTTTTTGCGGCATCCACACCGTTTGCCCTTCAGCTACCGAACCTTTGGCATCTCGCCACCGACATCGAAGGCCAGTTGACTGAGCATTCGAGTGCGCTCGACCTGATCAAAATACTGCATCCTACGGCCGCAGTGGCAGGCACTCCCACACCCTCAGCGATCCGGATCATTGACGAGCTCGAGGGCTTTGATCGCGGACGCTACGCCGGACCTGTCGGTTGGGTCGATGCGAATGGCAACGGCGAATGGGCTGTGGCGCTGCGCTGCGCCCAAGTGGCTGGCACGCGCATTACCGCCTATGCCGGTGCGGGAATAGTCCTGGGTTCGGATGCGCAGCGCGAGCTCGCCGAGACCGAACTGAAGTTTCGGCCCATTATCGAAGCGTTCGGCTAGCTTGCGGAGTGGCGCTCGTCAGCCGAAGTCCACACATACCCATCGCGGGCGGCCTGCTCTCCGCTAGCAGCTCCCTGCGCGAGCATGACAGCACCATCAATCGGGTCTCCGACTGGGTCACGGAGTGAAGCGTCGGGAAGACTGCCCGTTAACGTCTGCTCGAAGCTCGCGCGCAGCAGTGTGCGCGCACGAAGCAATGCGCCGGTGCCGGCGACCACATGCGGAAGATCAGTCCCAAGCGCAGCGATTGTGCTGCGCGCTGCAGACACCCCAGCGGCAACGACAATTTCCCTGGCAGCACGATCTCCTCGTTCGGCGAGAGCAAGCAGGTCAGGCACAAACTCTGCGAGTACGCCCGCCCGGTCGTTGCGCGTGTAAAGCTGTGCTGGCCACAGTGACGGGTCTCCGTAGCGCTGGGACGCTGCGGCCAGAATCGCCGTGCCATCATCATCAACACCATCGTGAGCGAGGATAGCGACCGAGAGAGCGCGCATACCGATCCAGGCTCCGCTACCACGATCCCCCAAGAGGTGCCCCCAGCCGTCGACTCGCCGCCAGACATCATCACTATTCGAACCGAATGCGATCGCGCCTGTACCCAACGCACAGATTGCTCCAGCCTTCCCACCCAACGCCCCCCAATGCGCGGTCACCGCATCGATCGCGATAGCAACCGCTGGAGGTTCTGGATTGGAACGTTTCGACCCCTGCTGCAGGTGGCTAACAACCTCACGAATGCTGCTCACCACATCCTGCGGGCGTGCGACCAGAGTTCCGAGACCGGTAGCCCCAACCCCAATGCCGCGCACGCAGACAAAATCATCGGGCCACACCGCTGCAGCGCTACCCAGCAGGGTCGCTACCAACTCAGTTAGCGAGCTCCCTGCTGAGGTCACACTGACGCGCTCCCCCATGAGGGTCCGTTGTTCCCCCGCTGCAGTGCGCAGAAGAACACGACTGCCGGAACCCCCGACATCGATGCCCAGAACTGTTGTCACTTACTCATTCCCGCTGTCAGTCCAGAGACGATCTGCTTAGTCGCAATCAGGAAAACGACGACCAGCGGAATTGTGGCGAGGGTTAGCCCAGCGAACAACGTCGCCCAATCGGTCTGGTATTCGCCAAAGAAGCGCGTGATACCCACGGGAAGAGTGTATTTATCTTGGTCGCGGATGAGGATCAGAGGGTAGAAGAAGTCATTCCAGACTGGAACGAACCGGAATACGATCACCGTCGCAATCGCCGGACGCACGAGAGGCAGATGCACGCGCCAAAAGGTGGCAAACGGGCCAGCCCCGTCAAGGCGAGCTGCCTCATCCAGTTCGATTGGAAGCTGCCGGAAAAAACTGGCAAGCACGAAAGTTGAGAACGGAATACCGAGTGCGCCATAGATGAAGATCAAACTCCACAGATTCGAGGTGAGACCGAGCGAATCGAGCATGAAAAACAACGGCAAAATAGCCAAATAGACGGGAAGCATCAGGCCAGACAGGAACAGTCCCTCGAGTGCCAAAAAGAACTTAGATTTGGTGCGAGCGAACGCATAAGCGGCCAACAACGACACGGCGGTTGAGAGCAACACTGAGCCGACGGTCACGAACACCGAGTTGACAAAGTAGGTCTCAAACGAGGCCGTAATCCACGCTTTCTGGTAGCTCGAAAAGTCCGGAGGCAGCGGCAGCCCGAGAGGTTGGGTTGCCATGTCCTGAGTTGTGCGCAAAGAGTTCGAGACCATGAGCAATAAAGGTGTGATGGAGATCGCGGCGTAAAGCCAGAGGAACGAGCTCGACGCGAGCCCCCCGAGTGTTGGGCGCCGGGGCGGTTTAGGGGCACTCGGCGGTGTCGGTGCAATTGTTTCAGTGCGATTCAGGCGCACTCGAGTGAGGAGGGACATTAAAAGATCTTCCGTTCTGCGCGACGCATGAACCAGGTAATGAACATCGCCACTCCGAAAATGAAGAGGAACAGGAGGGTTGCGATTGCCGAGCTCGTGCCAATCGCGTTCGATGATCCCGATTCGAAGGCGGTCCGGTAGAACAACAAGCTCAGCACATCTGTGGCTCCAGCCGGGTTACCCATCGAACCACCCAGAGCGTAGGGAATAGGAAAGGCTTCCATCGCTCCAATGAACGTCAACACGCTCACTGTGCCAATTGCGGGAACGAGCATGGGAAACGTGATCGTGTAAAACCGCTGCCATGCAGTAGCGCCATCGAGCGACGCAGCTTCATTAATCTCTTCAGGAATGCCGCCGAGGGCTGCCCCATAAAGGAGCACCGGAAACCCAACCCACTGCCATGCGGTGACGAAGACGACAACCCATATCGCGGTGCTGGGATTGCCTAACCACGGTTGGGCGGCATCGCCCAGTCCCACCGCGCGCAGCGTGGCGTTCACCGGACCAAACAGAGGTGAAAGCATAAGCGACCATAGGTACCCGATCACCAAAGGCGAAACAAGGTAAGGCATCGTGATCATGGTCTGAAAGAACCGTTTGAAGCGTTTGCGACGGTGCAACAAGGAAGCGAGTGTCAACCCAATCGTGTTCTGGAAGACCATGGCCCCAGCAAACAAGAGAATATTGTGGAAGAAGGCATTCGGAATATCGTCGCGATACGGCAGTTTTGTGAAGAGTGTGACGTAGTTGTCAAACCATACAAACTCACCGCGATTGATACCGGTCCACCCGAAGAATGAGTAGCTCAACGCGGTAAAGAGTGGGTAGGCAATGAATACTACAAACAGCAGTAGCGCAGGAAGGACGAAGACCATGCCCGTTCGCCGTGACAACTGAATGCCGGTGCGCGTGGGGCCTCGGCGTGGTCGTAACGTAGTCGTGGTCATGGTCTCCGTCGTTCCTAATACCTATGTTGTGCTAGTTGTGCGACGTTATTCGCCTGGTGTGAACCACTGCGAAATACCCTCTTGAAGCGTGGCCGCAGCGCCAGCTGCATCCGTGTCGCCCAAGAACATTCTCTGCACTTGCGTGCCGAGGACTGCTGTACCAAGAGGTTCTCCGTACCGGAAGTCAACGAGCAGCAAATACGGAGCCTGACCGGCCTCGTAGTTGGTCCACGCTTCCTGCATGACGGCGTCACCGTAGGTGACTCCCGGAATCGCTGAGAACTGGTTCAGTTCGTCGGCGACGAGCTGTCCGAATTCTGCGGTCGCGAGCCAATTGAGCAGGGTAAACGCTGCGTCCTTGTTCGTCGATGCCGAGTTGATGGCAAAGTTACCATCCGAGAATCCGGGGCTGACCGGTGTATCCGACACTGCCTGGGGAGGCAACGGAACTTGGTACGAGCCGAAGTCAAGATCCGGGGCTTGAGTGCGGAAAGTTCCGATCTCGAATGATCCACCAGGGAACTGCGCTGCCTGTCCAGAGGTGAACTGAATCTGGCTGTCGGTGTAGCTCACGCCCACCACATCCGGAGTCATGTACTTCTCAAGATCACTGATGATCTGCAACGAAGCGACATAGTCGGGGTCGTTGAAGTCGGTAGTACCCGCGAGCATCTTGGCCTCGAACTCAGACCCACCGTAGCGCGCGCTTCCGACGATGTCTGCGAAGATCGGCAGCATCCAGTCGTCTTTGGCACCCAGTGCCATCGGCGTGATATCTGCGGCGTTGAGCTTGTCGTTCACCGAGATGAACTCATCCCACGTCGTCGGTACTGACAGGCCTTGTTCCTTGAAGATAGCCTTGTTGTAGAACATCTGCAGCGTCTGTGTTGCTAGCGGCACCGCGTAGGTTTTTCCATCAGCTTTTCCCTGAGCTCCGGCAATCACGCTGGGGGCGATGGCATCGAGGCCATCAACCTTTCCATCGATTGGTTCGAGCTGTCCCGCTTCGATGTTGGGCTGGAGCTGCCCGTAGGCGCGCACCATGGGCACATCAGGGCCGTCGCTGCCGGCAAGACCTGTGGTCAGAATCTGATTGTATTCAGTGTTCTGGAATGCCTCGAACTCTACGGTGATTCCGGGATTCTGTTCCTCGAAAATGTCGAAGATACGGTTGTATGCCTCGATGTCTTCGGTTCGCCACGACCACACTTTAAGCGTGACGTCGTCGCCGCTGCCCGTGTCGTTGCTCGAGCTGCTGGGTGCACATGCGCTGAGCGCAAGTGCGATTACGGCTGCAATGGCCGTTGTGGTGAGGATGCGTCGCCTCATTATCTCTCCTTTGTGATAGGGGTGCTGCAGGTATGGAATTGTGAAGAAGGGCTACCGATCAGCGTGCGGATACCGCGGCGAGCGCGGCGCGCACAACACCGCCGCTGCTGACAAGCAGGCGGCGTGATTCGTCGATGCTTGTTCCGGCGACTGCCGCGACGATTGCTGTCTTGAGTTCGCCGTCAGAGTCTGCCAGCAGTTGATGGGCACGCTTTTCGTCGACATCAGCAGCGTCTTGGAGGATGCGAACGGTGCGATCGCGGAGTTTATCGTTGGTAGCAACGACCTCGACCATGAGGTTAGACCATGTACGCCCTACGGCGATCATGAGTGCGGTAGAGAATCCATTGAGAGCGAGTTTTTCAGCGGTCGCAGCTTTGAGCCGCGTAGACCCGGTGAGCACTTCTGCGCCGGTGTTGAGCACGAGATTTGCATCGGCGAGGCGAGCTAAGCGTGCGTGGGGGTTACTCGAGATCAGCACAGTCGTGGCGCCGATTGCGCGTCCGGCAGCTAGAGCACCACCAACATAGGGAGTGTTTCCGCTAGCGGCAAGCCCAATGACAACGTCGCGTGAAGTGACGTCCGTTGCGTCTAGGCGACCTGACGCTTCCGAATCTTCCGCATCTTCAATCGCGTCAATGAGCGCAGCGTGGCCGCCAGCAATGTGGGCAACAATGCGGCCCGCTTCTAAGTTGAAGGTGGGGCGTAGTTCTGCAGCGTCGAGCACCCCGAGGCGTCCTGAGGTACCCGCGCCGAAGTAGTGAATGGTACCGCCAGCGCGAAAACGCTGAGCAGCGATTTCGACCACTTTGGAGATTGCGGGCAGTGCGGCGGCAACCGCGTCAACGGCGACCCGGTCTTCCGCGTTGAGGAGCTGGAGTACTTCGAGGGACGAGAGGGCATCAAGATTGCGAGAGGAGTCAAGGCGTTCCTCCGTGGGTGACAGCGCAAGATGGCTGTCGCCTAGTCCATCGATGAGCTGGGTTGCTTGTGCCATTGTGCCGAGTTGTCCTTCGCTGAAACAGAGTGTCGACCCAGTATGCATAATTTTGTCGCTTTGTGGAACCTTTTCGACTATTTTTATCAAATGGACTCTTTCGAAGCCTCGACCGCATGCAAACTGCGGGCGCTGGAAACCGCGATCCTGCCAGTTCTCGACGACGCCAACGCGCGCGGAGTGTTTTCCGCTGCGGCAGTACTGGTCGCCACCGACGGTATCGTCAGTGAGATCTATCGTGGAACAGTTCGGACGTGGGATACACCGGAGCACGCGGCACCCACGCCGTGGCCCGAAACTGGCCGCGATACTCGCTTCGACCTCGCCTCGCTGACTAAGCCGATCGTCGCGGCTGCCTTTTTGGCAGAGCTCGATGCACGCGGCCAGTCGTCCGCACTGCTCGTCAGCGAGCTGCTGCCCGAGTTTGCCACCAAAGGTTTGGCACACGTGACAGTGGGGATGCTGCTCGGGCACACTGCAGGGTTCTGCCCGGAATGGCTGGACCGTCGCGATGGTGCAACCATGACGCAGTTTCGTGCGGTTGCGCATGCGGTAGACCCTCATCCCGGCCACCAGTACTCGTGTGTTGGCTACATCTGGGCTGGGCTCGCGCTTGAGGCCATTGCTCAGCAGCCGTTGGCCAACGTGTTGCAGTCGCGCGTGCTCGCTCCCCTTACGATGATGAACACGGGGTTTCGACCGCCCATTGACTCGCTCGGTCAGATCGCTGCAACCGAGTTTCAGGGCGTCCGAGGTCTTGTCCACGGCGAAGTTCACGACGAGGCATCGTGGACTCTCGGCGGGGCAACCGGAAACGCCGGTCTCTTTGGCACTGCTCGTGACGTTATGTGGTTTGCCGAAGCCCTGCGCACGGGTCTCACGCGGCACGGAACACCCGTGTTCTCACAGGCGGTGCTCGCCGCCCTAAGAACACCTTTGGGCACAACGACAGCCGGAGGATATCAGCAAGCGCTCGGCCCTCGTGTGAACGAGCCTTGGTCGCGAGCGCTCGGCTCCACAGTGCTCAGCCACACTGGCTTCACCGGGACAGCGTTCGCCACCGAGGCCGGAGGGCGCCGCTCGGTAGTATTCTTCACAAATCGTGTCCACCCGACGCGTGCATCCGCCGAAGTGCACGAACTTCGCGAGCGCATCGCAGAGATCGCAGCCAGAATCGAGGACCAGCCGTGAACGATGTACTAGTTGCGCTTGAGCAACGTCTGCCAACATTAAGCAAGGCAGAACGCCGCGTCGCCGAAAGCGTTCTTGCCCGACCAGCACTCGTCGCGGAATCCACGATTACGAACCTCGCGGAACTCTGCGAAACCTCGCCGGCAAGCGTGGCGCGCATGTGTCGCGCTGCCGGCTTCGCTGGCTACAAAGAGTTTCGGATCGCGGTTGCCGCGGCCCACAGTCGAGAGCAAACCACCCGCGAATTCTTCCGAGTTGACGACGCCGAGATTTCGGTCGACGATTCCCTCGCTGACCTCGTATCCAAAGTGGCCTATCAGGAAACCCGCGCGATTGAAGAAACCGCGCGCGGTATCGACCTTGATGCTCTCGACCATGTGGCCCGCGCCATAGCAGTCGCTCCCCGCATCGACATCTTCGGTGCCGGGTCGAGCGGACTGACCGCCCAAGATCTGCAGCTTAAGCTGCACCGCATCGGCATCCCAGGATTCTGCTGGTCTGATGCCCACCTCGCTCTCACCTCTGCCGCACTCTCGACCCCCGGCAGCATCGCAATCGGCATCTCACATACAGGGTCGACTCTCGAAGCGAACCAGCTTCTCGAACTCGCGCGTAGCCGCGGCGCTATCACTGTGGCAATCACCAACCACCCGAACTCGCCGCTCGCCTCAAAAGCGGATCACGTTCTCACCACGTCTGCCCGTGAATCAGGTTTTCGCACCGGCGCCATGTCGAGCCGTCTCGCGCAGATGGCCATTATCGACTTTCTCGTTGTGCTGCTCGTGCAGCGCGACTTCACCGGAGCGACCACGCATCTGCGCCGCACCTACGATGCCGTGCAAGGCCACCGCATCGGCGACACCCCGACCACCGTCCATCGCTGAAAGCAATAATGTCCCCGAGTACCCACCTGCCAGTAGCCGATGTTCACCCGTCCGCTGCGGGCCTCGCCGACCGTGCACTGCTGACACCGGCAAACGAAGAGCTTGCACGAGGGCTTCGTCGTGCGACGACAACACTTTCAGTGACGACCGGGTCAACGAGACTCTCCGCCGGTAAGGCCGGGCATGCCGGCGCTACCGCCGATGTTCGCGTCGCCGCTTTTGACCGCATCATCACCGGTGTCGATGCCTCACATTTTCTTCTCATTCCGGATGCTGTTGTGACCGCACGATCCACGGATGACGTCGTTGCGGTATTTCGTTACGCGAGCGAACATGGCGCGAGCGTTACGCTGCGCTCTGGCGGTACGAGCCTCTCGGGGCAGGCCAGCGGCGCCGGCATATTGCTCGACACGCGCTCGGCTTTTAGACGAATCACCCCCAGTGGTGATGGAACTCGCGTGAGTGTCGAGCCGGGCGCAACCGTTCGCCAAGTAAACGCCCGTTTGCTTCGCCAAAAGCACAAGCTTGGTCCTGATCCCGCCAGTGAGATCGCCGCGACCATCGGCGGCGTCATCGCTAACAACTCCAGTGGAATGGCGTGCGGAACACACGCCAACAGCTATCGCACGCTGCGGAGTCTTACTTGTGTATTGCCGAGCGGGACAGTCGTAGATACAGCAGCGGTCGATGCCGATGCTGCACTTGCGCATGCGGAACCAGAACTTCATGCCGGGCTCGCAGAGATCCGGACCATGCTGGATACCCGGGATGACCTACGAACGGAAATCGAACGTCAGTACCGCGGCAAGAACACCATGGGTTACGGCCTCAATTCCTTCCTTGACTACGCCGCACCGGTCGATATCTTGGCGCATCTCATGGTGGGGTCAGAAGGCACACTCGGATTTGTGGCCCTCGCAGAGTTCGAGACCGTGCCGATCGCCCCAAGCATCGCAACCGCACTCGTGCTCTTTGAGACCCTTGATGCTGCAACTCGCGCCTTGCCCACCCTCGTGGAATCTGGAGCGGCAACGCTTGAACTCATGGATGCCGCCTCCTTGCGGGTAGTCCAGGCCGATCCAGCTTCCGCCGACATCCTTCCCGAAATCGACATCACATCGCAGGCCGCGCTGCTGATCGAATATCAGGCGGAGGATGACGCAGCACTCGACACCCAACTGGTGGGGGCATCCGCAGCTCTGAGTGCTGCCGGAGCGCCACCGATGCTGCCAACTCGCGATCCCGCCGAGCGAGCTCGCCTCTGGCACACACGAAAAGGCCTCTATGCAGCGATCGCTGGCGCGCGACGAGCGGGAACAACCGCGTTGCTGGAAGATATTGCCGTCCCCGTTGATGCCCTCGCCGAAACCTGTGCTTCGCTCCAACAACTCTTCGACCAGCATGGATACGACGACGCGGTGATCTTCGGTCACGCCAAAGACGGCAATATCCACTTTCTCCTTACCGAAGATTTCGCCCATGAGTCTGCAGTGGAACGCCAACGCGAATTTACCGAAGACCTAGTAACTCTCGTGCTCGGGTCCGGCGGAACGCTTAAGGCAGAACATGGCACCGGACGAATGATGGCTCCATTCGTTGAGCGCCAGTTCGGCCCAGAACTTTACGGGATCATGAAAACTGTGAAGCGGCTGTGCGATCCTGCCGGGATTCTCAACCCTGGAGTACTACTTGGGTCATCACCGAGTTCTCACCTCGAATACCTAAAATCGACGCCGCAAGTTGAAAACGAAGTTGATCGCTGCGTTGAGTGCGGATACTGCGAGCCCGTGTGCCCCAGCAAAGACCTCACCCTCACGCCTCGCCAGCGGATCGCGGTTCGTCGCGCACGAATGGCCGCCCGCGACCGAGGCGACGACGCGCTTGATCGTGAGCTCGCTGCGGCCGAAAAGTACTCATCCGTAGAGACCTGTGCGGCTGACGGCATGTGCCAAACCGCCTGCCCCGTGCTCATCAACACAGGCGATCTCGTGCGCCGACTCCGCGAAGAGAGCGCGCCGCGACCGCACCGCACCGTAGCCGCCGGAGTCGCTCAAGCGTGGGGCCCCGTCACTCGTGGTGCATCAATTGCGCTCTCGATCGCCAAGCGCCTGCCCGCGCCCGCAATCGGGGCAGTGACTCGCGTCGGTCGAGGCGTGCTCGGCAGCGATACCGTGCCGTTGTACACGTCCGACCTCCCTGGCGGTGGCAATCGCCGAAGAGCAGCCAGCATTGGCACACCCCAAGCGGTCTTCTTTTCAGCGTGCGTCGGATCGATGTTCGGCACCCGAACGGACGGCGCCCAGACTGATGACGACTCGACCGGGGGTGCCGCCACAGCTCTTCGAACCCTCAGCGCGCGAGCAGGAATTACTCTCGCCACTCCGACACCGATCGAAGGGCTGTGCTGTGGAACACCGTGGAAGTCAAAAGGGTATGCGGCGGGGTACACGACCTCGACTACGCGCACCGTCGACGCTCTTGTTGCCGCATCCGACAATGGACGTTTGCCAATCGTCTGCGATAACTCCTCCTGCACAGAGGGACTTCTACTAGCTGTACGCAACCGTGCCGCCGAACTCGGCACCACCACGCTCACGATCGTCGATTCCGTCGATTTCGTAGCGGAGCAGTTGCTGCCCCATCTGACAGTTACCGCGTCTCTAGATTCGATCGCGCTGCACCCTACCTGTTCCAGCACACAACTCGGCTCCAACCCCAACCTCATCATGATCGCCGGTGCGATCTCCGCGGCACCGACAGTTCCCGACGCTTGGGGGTGCTGTGGTTTCGCAGGAGATCGCGGCATGCTGCACCCCGAACTGACCGCCTCCGCGACGGCGGATGAAGCGGCCGAGATCGCGCTCGATACGTACGAGGCGTATGCATCCTGCAACCGGACCTGCGAGATCGGCATGACTCGTGCCACCGGCAACGACTATGTGCACATCATCGAACTGCTGGAAAAAGCAACAAGACCTGGCAGCTCCCCCGCAGAAGACAGCAACCGTTAACCAGACGCGCTAACTGTCTGCCAGCCGCCCCTTCTCAGCCTCAACGTTATAGTCTGCCGTGGGCCATTGCGGGTCAAGTTCTTCTAGCGCCTCCAACAAAAGCTGCTGAACAACCCAGCGCGCATACCATTTGTGGTTTGCAGGAATCACATACCACGGCGCATTTTCGGTCGTGGTGCGACGAAGGGCGATCTCATACGCCTTCTGGTATTCGCCCCACAGCAGTCGCTCATCCACATCGCCCGGGTTATATTTCCAGTGCTTATCCGGGCGATCGAGCCGTTCAGCTAACCGCTCCTTTTGCTCGCCAGCGCTGATATGCAGCATGACCTTGATGATCGTGGTGCCCTGCGCTACGAGCTCTTTCTCGAATTCTCGGATGGTACCGTAACGCTCTTCGATGGTGTCGGGGGCAGAAAGGCCACGCACGCGGTGGATCAGCACATCTTCGTAGTGCGAACGGTCGAAGACACCGATGCTGCCAGCTGTGGGGAGCTCTTTACCGATCCGCCACAAAAAGTCATGCGCCTTCTCTTCGTCAGTGGGCGCCTTAAATGCATGAATCTGCACCCCCTGCGGGTCTACACCACCAATGACATGACGCAGGATGCCGCCCTTGCCTGCGGTGTCCATCGCCTGCAACACCAACAGCACTCGGCGTTCGCCACCAAACTTGCTCTCAGCGAAGAGTCGCTCTTGCAGTTCGGCAAGCCGTTCCCTGTTTTTCTCGAATTGCTTTTCAGCATCTTTCTTGTCGCCATCGAATCCAGCAGTCGACGACGGATCGATCTTCGCGAGCTCAAAATCGGCGGATACAGGCGTGAGTGTGGTCATGCGCACAAGGTTACCCGGCGAACCTAGCGGCCCAACGGAACCTCAACGATCGTCGGCTCAGGATGGGCTGTGAGAGCCTGGTCCAGTTCACCGCGCGTCGCCGCTGATAGATAGCGCCAGCCGTATGCCACGGCGAGTGCCTCAATGGATGCGTTTTGTTGCGTCAACAACACGCGGTCAAAGCTGTCCCCAGCTTGGCTTGCAACCTCAAGGACATCGAAGATTGTGCCACCACCATCGTTGCCAACAATGACGTGGATGCGCGGCCGCGGCTCCCCCATGCCAAACATGAGTGCCCCAACGTCGTGGAAGATCGCGAGGTCGCCGAGCAGCACACGAGTGACGCCCTCATTTCCTGCCTCAGCTTGACTGGCTAGGGCGATGCCGAGTGCGGTAGAGATGGTCCCGTCGATTCCGGCGAGTCCGCGGTTAGCGTGGACCCGAATCTTCTTGCCCGGCACCACGCGGTCCACTTCGCGAATCAAACGTGATGCACCGAGCACAAGTCGATCGTGTGGCCAGGTCGCTCGCCACACCGCTTCGGCGAGCATGCGACGGTCGACCGGCGTGCGCACAATCGCCAGTTCTGACTTGGCGTGCGTGCCGGCATCCGCATCAATGTTCGGGGCGATGCTCTCGGTTTCGAGAAGCTGACGACTTGAGCTTACCCAGCGACCAAGCCATGCCCGATCAGTTGCCTCGCCCGATACCGAAACGTCGTCAACGAAGAGTCGAACGCAGCGGCCGGGGTTGTAATCGTCAACAGATGGATGCCGCACCACGATGGTCTGAACCCCGGCACGCTGAATCAGCGCCGGAATCTCCCGGCTCAACGTGGGATGCCCGAAGACAATGACGCGCGCCACTCGATCACCAAAGTTGGCGGTGTTGAGAAGCTCGCGGTACGCGACAACAAGGTTGGGGCCAAAGTGTGCGCCACTGGCAACCTCAGCGATAAGTGGGGCCCCAAGTTCGCGAGCAACCTGCTCCGCGCGCGGCCCAGCACCGGTGCCTGCGATGACGACCGTCGCGGGGGCGGGGCTGAGCGCAAGTCGCGTTGGTGCACCTGGCGACTGCTGCGTGGTGGTTTCCACGACCGGATCGAGATCACTAAAGAGATCGGGGAAGGAGGGTCGGCGGGTAACTGACGGCTCAGGGGCTACATCGTTGTGCGGGGGCTGCCACGTGAACGGCGCTGAGAGCGGCTCGTCGAACGAGAGGTTGAGGTGCACGGGACCGTTGACTGCGGCGACGGCTTCGCGCGCTAGTTGCGCTGCAGCATCCATTTCGTCTGCCGCACCGGTGGGCGCGGCCACATCCCAGGTTCGGTGAACCGCGGTGCCAAAAATGCCCGGCTGTTGCGTGGTCTGGTTGGAGCCGATGCCGCGCAGCGAATCTGGGCGATCAGCGCTAATGATGATGAGGGGAACGCCAGAGTGATGTGCCTCGAGCACTGCGGGGTGCAGGTTAGCGACAGCCGTGCCTGAAGTCGTGACAACAAGAACAGGTGAGCCAGTCTCAACAGCAAGACCCAGCGCCAGAAAAGCGCCGACACGTTCATCGATTCGCACCCGCAAACGAAGCAGTCCCTGCTTCTCAAATTCTGCTGCAGCGAGCGCGATTGCTTGCGAACGCGAACCGGGGCTCAGCACCACGTCTCGAATGCCGAGACGAACGAACTCTTCGAGAAGTGCTACCGAGAAATTAGTTGCCGGAGAGCTAGTTGGTCTTATCGTCATCGTCGAGATCTGCGAGTTCCTGTTCGAGGCGGCGAATGCGGTCATCTTGTTCTTCTTTGAGGCGCATGGAGCGCAAGAAGTCCGGGTCATCGTCGGGGGCAACCGTGCGAGTACGACCGGCACTGCCACTGCGTGCCTTGCCGAGCATGAACCAGAGCACGACTCCGATAACGGGCAGGAGCACGATCACCAGCACCCACAGCGCCTTAGGCAGTGCGCGCACCCTACGGCGATCAATCAGGATCACATCCACAACGGCAAACACGTCGACCGCGACGAGCGCGAAAGCGAGAACTACCAGTAGGCGGGCCATACGCTTATTCTATCCTCGCAGGCTGCATGCGGGATGCAAGCCTAGACTGTTGGCGTGAAACCTTGGATCATCTACTCACTGTTGCGGCTCGGAATCTTCGCTGCGGTGTTTGCTCTGCTGATGGTCGCGCAGTCTGACTGGTGGCTTTCAGCCCTCATCGCAGCAATCGTAGGATTCGCCGTCTCGTATATCTTTTTCGGCAAGCTTCGGGATGCCGTCGCCCTCGACATTGTTGCCCGACGCTCAACCGCCAGCCACGACCCCGACCGCGACGCGGAAGATGCTGCAGCAGACCTCAGCGCCGGTAACCAGAACTTAGAAGGCGATCGCTGAGGCTAACCCCACGCCAAACAGTAGGGCGGTGAGCCCGGTGAGGCGCAGCGCCAAGATGAGCTCAGACGCGGTCTTGGCCGTCAGCACAATGACACACGCTGGCACGGCGGCGAGCAGCACGAAGTACACCAGGTAGGCGTTGGTGTACAGCAGCGTGTACACAGCCAAGATGCCGAATGGCACAAGCATCGCAACAACGTAGAAGATGCGCGACGGGAGGTTGCCGATCCTCACGGCGAGTGTACGCTTGCCGGCGATCCTGTCTTGCTCAATATCCCGGATGTTATTGACCATGAGGGTCGCAACGGCGAACAGTCCGACGGCCACGGCCGCCAACCACGACTCAAGGGTCACGGTGTCGGCAAGCACATAGGTGGTTCCTGTGGTGGCGACGAGCCCGAAAAAGATAAAGACGAACACTTCGCCAAGGCCGAGATAACCGTAGGGTCGTTTGCCGCCGGTGTAGAAGTACGCGGCCACGATAGCGAGGGCACCGACGGCGAGCATCCACCAGTGTCCGCTGCGGATCACAATGATGAGCCCGGCCACAGCGGCAAAGGCGAACCACACGACGGCGACAGTGATGACGGTGCGCGGTCGTGCAGCGCCCGAGCCGGTGAGGCGGCTGGGACCAACCCGGTTTTTGTCAGTTCCGCGCACCCCGTCGGAGTAGTCGTTAGCGAAGTTCACCCCGATCTGAAGCGACACCGCAACAATCAGGCACAGCAGTGCACGCAACCAGTGCCATCCGGCACCGTCTTCTTCGTGTGGCAGCACATAGGCCGCTGCCGTACCCAGCGCTACGGGCGCAAAGGCAAGTGGCAGTGTCTGAATACGGGCGCCACCGATCCAGTCGCGTGCCGTTGCTTTCGCGATCTTGGGTGCGTGCGGTGGGCGAGCCCCGGGACGACCGCCCTTCTTCTGCGCCGAAGTGGTGCCGGATTTGGGTGCGACGGTTGCGGGGTCGATGCGTTGCTGTTTAGGAGAGGCCACGGTGGGATTCTACTTACGTACGACCGACTCTAGGGCCAGACGGTTGGGTTTTCCTGTCGACAGCATCGGAATCTCATCAATCAGCATCACTCGTGCGGGTGCTGCTGCTGCCCCCAGTTGCGCAGCAATCGATTCTCGAAGCGGGTCGAGGTCGATGGCGGATGTCGTAATCACGACGGGCGCCTCTCCCCATTCAGGGTGCGGCGCTGCAACAACAACGGCGGCACTCTGACCGGGCAGCGCTCGCACTGCGGTCTCTATTTCAGCCAGTGACACTTTCACTCCGCCGGAGATGATCATATCGTCGGCGCGACCGCGAACCCGGAGTACGCCGTCCACGATTTCGCCGACATCGTCGGTGCGGTACCAGCGCGTGCCATCATGCTCACGGAAGGAGAGTGCGCTGCGCTGCGGGTCGTCGAGGTAGCCCTCAGCCAGCATGGGGCCAGCGAGTTCGATGCGATCAGCCACCAGCCGCATCTGGGCGCCGGGCAGGGGGCTGCCATCCCAGACACAGCCGCCGCTGGTTTCGCTCGACCCGTACGTGGTCGTGACGGCGAGACCGCGAGTGCGTGCCGCGGCCAGCAGCGCGATCGGGGTTGACTGGCCGCCAACCAGAATCCGTGTGAAGGTTGCCAGGACCGAAACGGCATCGTCTGATTCGAGCAGTCGCGCCAACTGCACCGGTACAAGTGAGGTGAACCGGCGCTTAGCGGTGAGTTCGGAGGCTGCGGCAATAAAGTTTTCGGCGGAGAAACCGCTCGGATTCATCATGACGGGCACGCTTCCCGAAAAGTGCGAACGCGCTAGCACATTGATTCCGGCGATGTAATGAGCAGGAACCGCCAGTAGCCACTGCCCCACACCACCCAACCGGTCTTCGGATGCCACAGCACTCGCCTTCAGCGCGTCAGCACTGAGCATCACGCGTTTGGGTCGGCCGGTCGATCCGCTCGTTTCGACAACAACGGCAACGTTCGCGGGTACGGTCTCTGGCAGGCCAGAGGGGGAGGCAGGGTGCGGCAAAATCGCGGCTCCCGTTCCCTCGAGCGCTGGTACGAGCGCAGCCCAGACCTTGCGCGGGTCGCGCGCGTCAATCGACCAGAGTTCTCGCGTCATAGCTCGTGCTCCGTCGCTGAGGACTGCCATTGCTTAGTACTGCCACGGAAACGGCGACCAGTCTGGTGCACGCTTCTGAAGGAATGAGTCGCGGCCTTCGACTGCTTCATCAGTTCCATAGGCCAGCCGGGTTGCTTCTCCGGCAAATACTTGCTGACCAACAAGTCCGTCATCAACAGCATTGAGGGCAAATTTCACCATTCGGATGGCGGTCGGCGACTTGGTCATGATCGTCTGCGCCCATTCGTAGGCGGTGGCTTCAAGCTCAGCATGGGGCACGGCGGCGTTGATCGCTCCCGCATCGAGGGCGCGCTTGGCACCATACTCGCGGGCGAGGAAGAACACTTCTCGGGCAAACTTTTGGCCAACTTGGCGAGCAAAGTATGCGCTGCCGTAGCCCGCATCGAAGGATCCGACGTCAACATCTGTCTGCTTGAAGCGCGCATGTTCTGCGCTAGCGATGGTGAGGTCGCAGACGACGTGCAGTGAGTGCCCACCGCCGGCAGCCCAGCCGGGAACCACAGCAATGACAACCTTGGGCATAAAGCGGATGAGGCGCTGCACTTCAAGAATGTGGAGGCGCCCGGCCGCGGCACGGCGCGCTCCAGCTCCAGCGGCAGCAGCAGCGGGAGCGGGAGCGGGAGCGGCGGGCTCTGCGCCTGCCGCTCTGGCAGGCTCTGCGACATCAGCAGCTTCAGCGGCGCTTGCTGTGGGATTCGTTGCACCGGGCTGGCCGTCATACTCGTAGCCAGCACGCCCCCGGATGCGCTGATCGCCGCCAGAACAGAACGCCCAGCCACCATCTTTTTCGCTGGGCCCGTTACCGGTCAGAAGTACGACACCGATGCGCGGATTCTGGCGTGCATCATCAAGCGTTTGATACAGCTCATCGACGGTGTGGGGGCGGAAAGCGTTTCTCACCTCGGGGCGGTCGAAGGCGATCCGCGCAATAGTGCCGCTCACATCCTGGTGGTAGGTGACATCCGTGAGGTCATCAAATCCGGCGACTGCTCGCCACAACTTTTCGTCAAAAATTTCTGAAACCAGCGCCATGGCTCCACCCTAGCGATCGGTGCGTGTGGCTGCCTGATGCCGAACCGTGCGTGCTGCGCTTTCGTCAGCTCCCAAAGAAGCGAAAGACTGTGACAAGCACGATGGGGTTGGCGAGGATGCCCCAGGCCAAACCAAATGCTGCCCAGCGTCGCCGCAACCCCAGAACGAGGCTGATGATTGCGGTGATCACGGCACAAATCGATACGACTACGGTGACGTAGCCGAGTGAGGTTCCGGAAGGAAAATCTCCCCCGATCGTCACGAGCATCGCCGCGATCAAGAGCACGAGCGTTGCCAGACCGAATGCGGCGGCAATGAAGCCAACCCAGGTCGGACGGTGGCGGCCAACGACCTCTTCGTCGTGCACCGTGTTGGGCTCGGGCGGTTTGGTTGAAACTTCTGGCTCGTTGTCAACAACGCCGACGACGTAGTACGGCACGACTTTGGTCGCGATACGCTCGATATCACCCGGATTAGTCACGCAATTACCCTAACTGACGGTGGAACTTGTCAGACTGGGAACATGTTCCCTTCAGCGAACGAAATTCTCGGCACCGCGCGCGTGGTGTCTCTTCCCATGACCTCCCGTTTTCGGGGCATCGATCAGCGCGAAGCACTGCTTTTTCGCGGACCGCAAGGCTGGAGCGAGTTCTCCCCCTTCGTCGAGTATGACGATGCTGAGGCGACCACATGGTTGATGGCCGCAATCGACTACGCCTGGAACGAAACTCCCCCGGTGGTACGTGACCACATTTTTGTTAA
>Ga0307487_1001118_pt1 | contig 19542 bp, 18 predicted proteins | sample CBIW12metaG_FD_203665 | JGI IMG/M metagenome (GOLD analysis project Ga0307487, IMG submission 203665) | Sea-ice brine microbial communities from Beaufort Sea near Barrow, Alaska, United States - CBIW 1.2 | ecosystem: Environmental > Aquatic > Marine > Coastal | place: USA: Alaska | collected... | reverse complement strand
TTGCCGGTCGAGCCGGGGTGGTGATGGGCCCCGCTCGCTCAACTATCCACAGCGCAAACAACAGTCCGACTGCAGCCAACAGTCCGGCGTTCACCAGTGACATCAAGGACGTCTGCAGCGATACCAGGCTGACTGCGCCTAACAACATGACCACAGGAGCGACGCCTGACATAAAGGCTGCCCGGGTCCAAAATGCGTGAGGTCGATTTTTAAGCAGTGCTGTCATGGCGATCAGTAGCGTGCTCATCGCCAATGCAGACGTCTGATATGACTCGCCGGTTATGAATGCCAGTGCTGTGCACAGGCACGCGCCGAGAATGATCAGGGCCAGAGGCTGCCAGGCGCGCGTCGCCGCCAGAATTGTTGCTATTGGTCCTATCAGCGCCAGCGGATATACCCATCCGGCTAGGGGGGCCATTGCCGCCAGCGCCGTTATGCTTGGGTTGTCGTGTGGTTGCATCACCCACAGGGTGACGCTTTGCTCCACTATGTCGAGGTGAACGCGGCCTATGGAGAGGGCTCCGAGCGCAAGCAAACACAACAAGCCTGCTATCAGATTACTCCAGCGCGCCTGGGTCTTGAGTATCAGTACAACCAGAAGGATCAGGCCCGCCAGTAGGGCGATTAATGTCAGCGCCTGGTGCCAGAAAAATGCGGGAACCGGCCATTTGACTGCTCGGCCTGCGATGAAGCCAGGCGTGACGTAAACCGGTGCCCAGGCCAGGGCCGATAGCAGGTTGATGCCGACGAACCGCAGCACTGGCATGTCGAGCATGCCAGCGACCATCGGTATGATGGGTCTGATTGGTCCCACAAAGCGGCCAATGAAAATACTTAATAAACCATAACGACGGAAAAAGGTCTCCGCACGTCCAATCCACTGGGGGTGACGCTGGAAAAGGCCGATACGCCGAATATCTTGATGAAAAAAGCGACCCAGGGCAAAGCTGAGCATGTCACCAATGACTGCGCCGCTGAAGGCCCAGGCGAGGGCGGCAGCAAACGACATTCCACCGCCGCCGGCCATGGCCGTTACCGCGAGCAGGAGTACTACTCCCGGCACCACCAATCCCGCCAATGCGAGCGACTCGAGCATGGCTATAAGTAAAATCGCCAGGCCCAGCCATTGCTGATGACCGCCTAGCCAATCAAGCATACTTCCTGCCAGCAGATTATCCATAGGCAGTGCACCTGCATGGCAGTATCGGTTTTCGGGCCCAAGAGTGCCTGTCGGCGCGTGATCGAATCATATTTAAGATCATAGCAGCTCTGCCCTGTCCAGTGCCGGGGCAGACAGCTATAATACCGGCCTTGATCTAAGCAACGGGCAATCGGTGACAGGCATGAGCGCGGAACAGGTGTCAGAGTATATGCAGGGGCTTGGCCTCAAGGCCCGGCAGGCGTCTCGAGTGATTGGTCGCGCTACCACAACGGTGAAAAATCATGCGCTGCGTGCGACTGCGGACGCGATAGAAGCGGCAACGCCTCAGCTACTTGAAGCCAACGAGCTGGACTTGCAAGCAGGGCGGGAAAACGGTCTTGATGCGGCGATGCTCGATCGACTGGCGCTGACCCCTTCAGGCATTCAGGGCATGCTCGAAGGCTTGCGGCAAGTCGCCGCGCTGGATGATCCGATCGGTGCCATTCGCGATATGAAATTTCTACCGTCAGGTATCCAGGTGGGTCGGATGCGCGTGCCATTGGGCGTCATAGGCATTATTTATGAATCGCGACCCAATGTGACTGTCGAGGCCGCTAGCCTCTGCCTGAAATCCGGCAACGCCTGCATTTTACGCGGCGGCTCCGAATCGATTCACTCCAATCGTGCCATTGCCATTTGCCTACGTCAGGGTCTCGATGCGGCTGGGCTGCCACCCGAGGTAGTGCAGGTGGTGGAAACCACCGACCGAGCGGCAGTTGGTGCGCTGATAACCATGCCTGAGTTTGTTGATGTGATCGTTCCGCGCGGAGGCAAGGGTCTGATTGAGCGGATAAGTCGCGATGCGCGAGTCCCGGTCATCAAGCATCTGGACGGTATTTGTCATGTTTATATTGATGACCGTGCGGATATGGACAAGGCCGAGGCCATAGCGGTAAACGCCAAGACCCACCGATATGGGGTCTGCAATGCGATGGAAACCCTGCTGGTTCATAAGGATATTGCCGAGGTTTTTTTGCCCCGCGTTGCACGCGTATATGCCGAAAAACACGTAGAATTGCGCGGCTGCAAGGTGACTCTAGCTATCCTGCCGGAGGCGATAGCGGCCACGGAAGAGGACTGGAGTACTGAATATCTGGCGCCTATTCTGTCGATACGCGTCGTAACCGATATGGATGCAGCTATCGAACACATCAATACCTACAGCTCACAGCATACCGATGCGATGGTCTCCGAAGACTTTAGCCGGGCACGACGGTTTCTTGCCGAGGTCGACTCCAGTTCGGTCATGATCAATGCGTCGACCCGCTTTGCCGACGGCTTCGAGTACGGCCTGGGTGCAGAGATCGGCATTTCCACTGACAAGATACACGCCCGCGGGCCCGTCGGACTGGAAGGGTTGACCAGCGAAAAATACGTGGTATTTGGTGACGGGCATATCCGCCAGTGATGTGCGGATGAATAAGCGCGTAGGGCTGCTGGGTGGCACCTTTGATCCAATCCACTTTGGACATTTACGTGGCGCACTGGAAGCGGGTGAGTGTCTGGGTCTGGACGAACTTCGGCTGATCCCGAATGCTCGACCGCCGCACCGGGGAGTGCCCGGCGCGACCGCTCTGCAGCGTCTTGCTATGGTGCGACTCGCGCTCGATGAAGGCAATACGGGGCGCAACGACATACGGGTTGACGATCGGGAGTTGTCCCGCGACCGTCCGTCATATAGCGTGGAAACACTCGAATCCCTGCGCAGCGATCTTGGCGATGCTGTTACCCTGTACATGATTCTCGGGTGGGATGCCTTTGGTGGCCTGCCCGGCTGGCATCGTTGGGAAGAATTACTGGGATTATGCAATCTGGTTGTGCTGCAACGGCCGGATTTCAATCCGGAGTTGCCTGAAGTGCTGAAGGATCTTCTGGCCGCCCGTTGCGTCAGTGATCCGGCAGATGCCAGCGCTCATTATGGACAGATTATTTGTCTGTCGCAGACGCCCTTGGCCATTTCCGCTACCCATATACGCGAACTGGTGGCGGCGGGTCGCTCGCCACGATTTCTGTTACCTGACGCCGTACTTGATTACATTGAAACCAACGGGCTGTATCAGCCCTGATACCGAAGGACACGAACACCCTATGCAGATCGACGAAATGTTGAAAGTGATAGAGGATGCGCTGGACGAACTCAAGGCCAAGGATGTGATGCGCATCGATGTCCGCGAGCTCACCAGCGTCACCGACTATATGATTATCGCCAGCGGTACTTCCAACCGACACGTCAGCTCGCTCAGTGATAACGTGCTGGAAAAAGCCAAAGCAGCGGGTAACCGACCTCTGGGTGTTGAGGGCAAAGAGTCTGGAGAGTGGGTGCTGGTAGATCTTGGCGACATCGTAGTGCATGTCATGCAGCCGGCTACTCGTCAGTTCTATGATCTGGAACGGCTCTGGCAAAGTGCGGAGTCACGCCGGGCTCAGCAACAAGAGCCGTCAGAGTAAGCCGTCGTGCGTATCCGGTTGATCAGCGTGGCGTCGCGCATGCCACGCTGGGTAGAGCAGGGGTATCACGAGTATGCCAAGCGCCTGCCCACTGATCTGCCGTTGGATTTGGTGGAAGTACCACTGGCAACCCGGGGCAAGAATGCCGACATAGCCCGGTTGATGCGACGCGAAGGCGAGCAGATGCTCGCTGCCACGCAGGCAGGTGAGCGGATTGTCACACTCGAGGTGACTGGCCGTAGCTGGAGCACCGAAGAGCTGGCAAGCCACTTGGAAAACTGGCGTCTGGAAGCACGCAACGTGAATCTGATGGTCGGTGGGCCCGAGGGTCTCGCGGCAGAAGTGGCGGAGCGTAGCGAACAGCGCTGGTCTCTCTCGGCCCTGACATTGCCTCATCCCCTGGTAAGGATACTATTGGCGGAACAGCTGTATCGTGCCTGGACTATTATCAATCGCCACCCTTACCACAAGTGATACATGGCCAGACCTATTCACCTGAAAGACCATTCCAGTGACGCCAGTGTTGTTCAGCGTCGGGTAGTGCTCGCCTGCTTGTTTATCGCTTTATTGACGATGACGCTGGTCGGGCGTATGTACTTTCTTCAGGTCACGCAGTACGAGCATCATTCGACCTTATCAGAAAACAATCGCGTGCATATACAGCCTGTGCCGCCCAGCCGTGGCCGTATATACGACCGAAACGGGATAGCGCTGGCAGAAAACCGCCCCAGCTTCAGTCTCAGTATCACCCGAGAGCGGGTGCCTGATCTGGAACAGACTTTCAAGCTTCTTGGGTCATTGTTGCAATTGACCGCCGAAGATCTGGAGCGTGCAGAGCGCAAGTTGACCCAGGGGCGTCGGCCGTTTGAGTCCGTCCCGGTCATGTTTGGGCTGACAGAGGAGCAAATCGCCCAGATAGCGATCAATCAATTTCGATTGCCTGGGGTAGAGGTGCAGACGAGTTTTGTGCGCCATTATCCGTTCGCCGAGCATTTTGCCCACGCAGTAGGCTATGTCGGTCGTATAAACGAAAAGGAAATGGCCACCATCGACGAAGTGGCTTATGCGGGCACGCACTATATTGGCAAGACCGGGATCGAGCGGTTCTATGAATCAACACTGCATGGCACCGTGGGTTACGAAGAAGTCGAGACCAATGCCAGGGGTAGGGTGCTGCGCGTACTCAAGCGAACTGATCCGCTACCCGGCAAGGATATTACCCTGCATCTGGATAGCCGCTTGCAGGCGGTTGCTGAAAAGGCCCTGGGTAACAGGCGCGGCGCGGTGATTGCGATCGAGCCGAAAACCGGCGGCGTACTGGCATTTGTCAGTCAGCCCGGCTTCAATCCCAATCTGTTTGTTACGGGCATTAGTCACGCTGATTACGGTGCGCTGCGTGACTCTCTTGATCAGCCCTTGTTTAATCGCGTTTTGCGTGGTTTGTACCCCCCAGGTTCGACTATAAAGCCGATGATTGCTTTGGCTGGACTGGACAGCGGGGCGACGACGCGGGAGAGCCGCGTCTATGATCCGGGGTTTTATCAATTACCCAATCACAGTCACAAGTACCGTAACTGGAATCGCCAGGGTGATGGCTGGGTGGCGATGAACTATGCCATTGCCCGCTCCAACGATACCTATTTCTACGATCTGGCGCACAAGCTCGGGATTGATCGCATGCACGATTACATGACCCGCTTTGGCTTGGGTACCCGGGTATCGCTGGACATGTTCGAGGAATCTGCCGGACTCATGCCATCGAGAGCCTGGAAGCGGGAGTCGCGCCGCCAGCCCTGGTATCCCGGCGAGACGCTGATAACTGGTATTGGCCAGGGTTATATGCTGGCGACGCCGCTCCAGCTTGCCCAATCGATTGCATTGATTGCCAATCGTGGCGTCTGGCGCCGCCCGCGGTTGTTGCTGCAAGCCGAGGGAGAGCCCCCTGTGGAAGAGAACACCCCAGCCAATATCGAGTTGAATAACCCCGCTGACTGGGACTTCATCATTCAGGCACTGCAAGATGTGATGCATGCGCCCTATGGTACCTCGCGCAGCGCCGCGCAGGATGCGCCGTATCGTATGGCCGGGAAAACCGGAACAGCGCAGGTTGTGGCAATCGCCCAGGGCGAAAAATATGACTCCGCAGCGTTGCAGGAGCGTCACCGCGATCACGCCCTGTTTGTCGGTTTTGCACCGGCAGAAGCCCCGCAGATCGCTGTGGCCGTGATGGTTGAGAATGGCGAATCCGGAGGCCGAGTAGCGGCGCCGGTAGCCCGGGTGCTGTTTGATGCCTGGTTACTGCCCGACTCCGAACCAGACAGCTTCACCGGCGAGGCGACAGAATGAAATCGTTTCTTTCAGCAGTGGGGCCGGGCCGGAGTGGCCTCCCGCGTCGAGACCCCTTCTGGCAGCGAATCCACGTTGATCCCTGGCTTTTGGTGCTCGTACTGATTCTGGCCACAGTCGCCGGTTTCGTCCTGTATTCCGCGAGCAGCAAGAGCATGGCGACCCTTTATCGACAAGGAGCAGCCTATTGTGTAGGCCTCGCGGTCATGCTGGCAATCGCGCAATTCAGACCCCGCTTCATGGAGCGTTGGGTGCCGGCTGCTTACGTGGGGTGTTTGCTTTTGCTCGCCGCAGTGCTGCTAGTCGGCACGGAGGCGAAGGGTGCTCAGCGTTGGTTAACGATCCCTGGAGTCATGCGCTTTCAGCCTTCGGAGATCATGAAGCTGGTCATGCCAATGGCGGTTGCCTGGTACTTGGCGCGGCGCAATCTGCCCCCGGGCTTCAAATATATCTGCGGCACCCTGGTCATCATTCTGCTGCCCATGGTGCTGATCCTCAAACAGCCTGATTTGGGCACCTCTTTGCTGGTGGGGTTGTCAGGGTTGTTTGTCCTGTTGCTCGCCGGCTTGCGCTGGCGTTATATCATTGGTGCGGCGGTGCTTCTGGTGCCAATAGCGATGGGGATGTGGTTTTTTGTCCTGCATGAATACCAGCAACGTCGTGTACTCACCTTTCTCAACCCCGAGAGCGATCCGTTAGGGGCTGGCTGGAATATTATCCAGTCAAAGGCGGCCATTGGATCAGGTGGCGTTTTCGGCAAGGGTTGGTTACAGGGAACCCAATCGCACCTTGATTTCTTGCCGGAGGGGCACACAGACTTCATTATTGCGGTATTGGCTGAAGAATTCGGCATGGTGGGTGTGTGTTTGCTACTGATGGTGTATCTGCTGATCATTGCCCGGGGTCTGTTCATCACGTTGCAGGCTCAGGATACGTTCAGCAAACTTTTGGCGGGAAGTATCACCCTTACCTTCTTTATCTATGTTCTGGTCAATATCGGCATGGTCAGTGGCCTGTTGCCGGTGGTCGGGGTACCCTTGCCGCTCATTAGTTATGGCGGTACGTCGCTGGTAACGCTGTTATCTGGTTTCGGCATCCTCATGTCGATTCACACGCATCGAAAATGGATGGTTCAGTAATGCAGGCAAGAATATTCCGTTGTCTAAATACCTCCGTCATGGCTCTCGTACTGACTTCGGCCAGTATGGCCGCACTGGCTGCCGATTATTCGACCAAACACCCGGCAGTAGTGCCTTTTGTTCAGGAAATGCAGGTTGAATATGGCTTTGCACCCGGTTATGTCAGCGGTTTGCTGGCCAACGCCGAGCGCAAAGAATCAATACTCGAGGCCATTTCCAGGCCTGCAGAGCGTGTCAGACCCTGGCACGAGTATCGTGCAATTTTCATTACCGAGAAGCGTATTGCCGGTGGTGTCGAGTTCATGAAAACTTACGCCGAAGCGCTGGCGCGGGCAGAAAAAGAGTATGGGGTCGAAGCTGAAGTCATCACGGCGATCATCGGTGTGGAAACCTCTTATGGTGGTAATAAAGGTAGTCACCGGGTGATCGATGCGCTAACTACCCTGGGTTTCGATTATCCGCCACGCGCCGAGTTCTTCAGGCGCCAGCTCAAGGCGTTTCTGGTGCTGACCCGGGAGCAGCAGATGGACCCGCTCACGCTAACGGGTTCTTACGCGGGGGCGATGGGATTTCCGCAATTCATTCCTAGTAGTTACCAGGCGTTTGCGGTGGACTTCGATGGTGATGGCACAGTCGATATCTGGAATAACCCGGTTGATGCGATCGGCAGCGTAGCGAATTACTTCAAGGAGCATAACTGGATACTGGGTGCTGACGTGGCAATCCCGGCCAGCGTCAAAGGCGATAACTTTGCTGAAGGGATGACACTTGAGCAAGGTCTTGAAGCCCGCCGCACCGTTGGTGAACTGCAGAAGCTGGGATGGCAGCCGCAGCGTGATCTCGTGTCCGAACGCGAGGTCATGGCCTATGAGTTCGACGCTGGTGCGCAGAAGGAGTACTGGATCGGACTGGATAACCTTTACGTCATTACCCGTTACAATAGAAGCGTGATGTATGCGATGGTGGTTCATCAGTTGTCCGAGCTGGTCAAAGAGGCAGCGGAAAATGGCTAATGTTTTTAAACGGTTTGCTTGTGGTGCAGGATCAGTCTGCTTTCTGGCTTTATTGGTGGCATGTTCAAGTGCGCCACAAATATCTTCAGATACAGCGTCGGCCCCAGCTTTAAGGCCGTTGGTGGATGGTGCGCCGGATTATCTGATGGATGTGTCAGCAATCCCGGACGCAGTACCGGTATTGCACGATGGGCCATACAAAGCAGCACCCTATCGGGTGCTAGGTAAGAATTACACGCCCATGCAAGACGGGCGTCGGTATCGGGAGGAAGGTGAAGCTTCATGGTATGGCACTAAATTTCATGGTCAGCACACGGCCAATGGCGAGCTTTACGATCTCTACGGCATGACTGCAGCGCATAAGACGCTGCCGCTACCTACCTATGTTCAGGTCACCAATCTGGCCAATAATCGCAAGGTGGTGGTACGAGTCAACGACCGGGGTCCATTTTATTCATCGAGGATCATTGACTTGTCCTATGCGGCAGCCAAGAAACTGGGGTTCGCTGAATCTGGCACCGCACGGGTACTGGTCGAGGGGATCGATCCAGTGGTGTGGCATCAGCAAAGAAACCCCGGCTACCTGGTAACCGCGCAAGCAGCAGAGCCCGAGCCGATGCCTGCGTATGCTGCGCGTCCAACAGGGTCAGTGGCGGCTCCCGGCGCAGAATGGTTTCTTCAGGTTGGCGCCTTTTCCTCTGCCGAGGCTGCTGAACAGCTACGCCTCCAGCTTCAGGAGAAAACAGCCAGTAAGGTATTTCTCAGTACGACGGAAATTAATGCCCGAACGTTTCATCGCGTCAGGGTTGGGCCCCTCGATTCACAGGATAAGGCCCAGCAGTTGGTAGACATCTTGCGGCGTGCCAATCTGGGCACGCCAGCGCTGATTTCCGGCAACTGACATTCAATCAACAGTTTCAACCTCTTAATAGTGAGTAACATGTTTAGAAAATTGACCCATCTGCTGCTGATTTCCAGTTTGCTTGCCCTTTCCGGTCTGGCTTACGCCCAAGTACCGACCCCCAATGCGACCCCAAGTATTACGGCGCAAGCGACCATCGTTCCGTCTGCCCCGCAGCTGGCTGCAAGCAGCTATATCCTGATGGATGCACGCAGTGGCGAAGTGTTGATGGAGCATAATGCGGATGAAGCTTTACCTCCCGCCAGCCTGACAAAAATGATGACCAGCTATATCGCCAGTCTGGAAATCATGCGCGGGCAGATCAAGGAAGACGACCTGGTGCTTGTCAGCGAAAAGGCTTGGCGCAAGGGCGGCTCGAAAATGTTTATCGAAGTGGGTAATCAAGTTTCCGTAATCGATTTGCTGCGAGGGATCATTATCCAGTCAGGCAACGATGCCAGTATCGCGATGGCTGAGCACATAGCCGGTAGCGAAGATGCTTTTGCGGATTTGATGAATAGCCATGCCAAGCGGCTTGGTATGACAACCACGCATTTTGAAAATGCGACTGGCTGGCCGGCGGAAAATCATCTTTCCAGCGCACGGGACATGGCCGTTATGGCGCACGCGATCATTCGCGACGACCCGGATCATTACAAGATTTACAAGGAAAGGGAGTTCTTTTGGAACGGCATACGCCAGCCTAATCGAAATCTGATGCTTTGGCGCGATAGCACAGTAGACGGCTTGAAAACTGGCCATACCGAAGAAGCTGGTTATTGTCTGGTAGCGTCAGCCGAGCGTGATGAGATGCGACTGATCTCTGTAGTCATGGGCACGAGCAGCGAGCAGGCGCGGGCGGCTGAAACGCAAAAGATGTTGACCTGGGGTTTCCGTTTCTTCGAAACCAAGGTGTTTTATCAGCCAAACCAGGTGCTCTCGCAAGCCCGGGTTTGGGCGGGCGCCGAAAATCAGGTGGCGCTCGGGCTGGCAGAGGGTCTGGTGATGACCCTGCCAAAAGGTCAGGCGGAAAAGCTGGAAGCCGGGATTACCATGGACTCGCCGATCAAAGCGCCGATCGCTGCGGGGGATGTACTCGGACGGGTAGAGGTCAAGCTCGGCGACAAGGTTATGCATAGTGCCCCGTTGGTCGCCTTGGTAGCGGTTGAGCAGGCGGGTATTTTTGGTCGTTTGTGGGACAATATTCGATTGTTCTTCTACGGACTGTTCAACTGAACCGGAGGCCCGCATGAACGAGATCGCCCATAATGCGCCGCGCATCGAGTTTCCCTGCCAATATCCGATCAAGGTGATTGGCAATGCTGGCGAAGGCTTCGTCGCATTGGTGACCGGTATTGTCGAACGTCACGCGCCGGGTCTGGATGCCTCTGCGATTGATGTTAAAGAAAGCAAGAACGGGCGATTCCTGTCTGTTCGTATGCAGATTACGGCGACCGGCCCTGATCAGCTTGAGGTAATGCACGCGGAACTCAAGGCCACTGGTAGGGTGCAGATGGTTCTGTGAGCGCCCCGGCGGTGGTTCGTTATCTTGGGCTGGTCGACTATCTTCCGATCCTTAAAGCGATGCGCGATCTGACAGCCGCACGCGATGTGACGACAGCGGACGAAATCTGGCTGCTGGAGCACCCACCGGTCTTTACTCAAGGCCAGGCAGGTAAGCCTGAGCATGTGTTGGCCGCAGGAGATATTCCGGTGGTTCAGGTAGAGCGGGGCGGGCAGGTGACATATCATGGTCCGGGCCAACTGGTCGTCTACCTGATGCTCGATATTCGTCGTCTGGACTTGGGCGTGCGAGAGCTGGTCAGCGCGATGGAACGCAGTCTGGTGGGGCTGTTGGCCAGTTACGGCATCGTAGCGGCTCCGCGAGCCGACGCTCCGGGCGTGTACGTAGGCAGTTCAAAGATTGCTTCTCTGGGTTTGCGTATCCGTCGAGGCTGCTCATTTCACGGACTTGCGCTCAACGTAGACATGGACATGCAGCCCTTTCAAAGAATCAACCCGTGCGGTTACGCAGGCCTGGCGATGACGCAGCTGCGTGATCACATGATCGGAGCGCCTGGTATGTTGGAAGTTGGTCAGCGTCTTGAGCAGATTCTTCTGCAGGAGTTGGGCTATGCCCAAAACCCCGCAGGGACAGTTGTGCGCTTTAGCTGACCGAGCGTGTGGGTATCAATTGAGGCGTTTGTGCTTGCCCGGGGACGGCGGCGGGCGCGGCGAGGCCAAGGTTGTTTTTCTCGAATACCCGATCTGCTCTATAGCTCGAGCGCACCAGCGGTCCTGAGGGCACTTCCATGAATCCCTTGGCCAAACCTATCTCCCTATAACGGTTGAACTCTTCGGGTGTGACCCAGCGCTTTACCGTGAGATGGTTCTTGGTCGGCTGCAAATACTGACCCAGGGTGACGATATCCACTCCGATCGCCAGCAAGTCGTCAAAAGTAGCCAGAATCTCTTCCTCGGTTTCCCCGAGCCCCAGCATTAGACTGGTCTTGGTGATGACATCGGGGCGATGGCGTTTTGCGTGCTCAAGTACCTTCAGAGTCTTGGCGTATCCCGCGCGCGGATCACGCACTTCGCGGGTAAGGCGCTCGACCGTTTCAACATTCTGGGCAAAAACCTCCAGGCCCGAGTCAACCACGGCCTCAATTGCAGCATGTACACCGTCAAAATCGGGCGTTAACGCTTCGACGACCACATGGGGCGTGCGTTGTTTGATTGCACGTACCGAAGCGGCGTAGTGGCTGGCGCCACCGTCAGATAGATCATCACGGTCTACTGAGGTGAGCACTATATAGCGCAACCCCATCAGTTCAACTGACTTGGCTGTATTCTCCGGTTCTTCGAGGTCCAGCCAGCCGTTAGGGTTGCCCGTATCAACCGCGCAGAAGCGGCAGGCACGAGTGCAAACTGAGCCCATCAGCATGATTGTGGCAGTGCCGTTGGACCAGCATTCGCCCATATTCGGACAATGGGATTCTTCGCACACCGTACTCAGCTTGTGAGAGGCGACGTTCTGCTTCACTGCTTCAAAACGCTCGCCTGTGGGTATGCGTGCCCGCAGCCACTTTGGTTTGGGCCCGACCACGCCGCCGTCAGCGCTTGTGGCGCGCCGTTTCTGCCCATCTTTAATGGCTGCAATACCTTGGGCTGTGCGGAATTTTTCACCGCTACCGATGCGTTTCGAGGGGTGGTCACTCATGGAACGTGGCTGCTCCTGTGTAGCGTTCGTGCGTATGTAGTCGCACTGTCTGTGCTGCGACCGCTGACGGGTTGTTAGCACTCAGTTTATCACAGGCGCCAGAAGCTTAGGCTGTGTGTCAGCCTAAGCACGCGCAGATTAAAAGGTACGCAGTTTTTCCAGCAGGGCGTGGGATGGATAGCCATCGGCCGGCAAACCCAGGGCAATTTGGAAATACCGCAATGCCTGACGGGTGTTTGCGCCAATAATACCGTCTGCACCACCCGGGTCGAAACCTACTTCCAGCAGGCGCTGCTGCAACTCCAGTCGCTCGCTGCGCGAAAGGGGTTTGTCGCCGGTTGGCCAGGTAGCGATAATCTCGCCTTCGCCTTGCATCCGTTTGGCCATCAGGCCGATGGCAAGAGCATAGCTGGTTGAATTGTTGTAGCGCAAAATGCTGCGAAAATTATCACGCACTAGAAACGCCGGGCCGGTATGACCCGCCGGTAGCAGCAGAGAAGCCGCTTGTTCGCCATCGGTGAGCGCCAATGAGTTGCCCTGGGCATCTCTTACGCCCAGGGCAGCCCATTCGGATAGAGGTTTGCGAATCGACATGTCGGCCAAGGCGTAGTCGAAATCTCTAGCCAGCGATACCTCAGCGCCCCATGGTTGGCCGTTTTGCCATTTGGACGCGCGCAGGTAATTTGCCGCTGAGGCGAGGGCATCTGCGGATGAGTTCCAGATATCGCGCTTCTGGTCGCCGTCGAAATCCACCGCATGGCTGTTGTAAGTGGTTGGAATAAATTGCGTTTGCCCCATTGCTCCCGCCCAGGATCCGAGCATTCCGGCCGGTTGTATGTCACCGCGCTGGAGGATTTCCAGCGCAGCCAGTAGTTGGGCATGGGCAAAATCAGGCCGGCGTCCTTCGTGGGCCAGTGTGGCCAGCGCGCGGATGACATAATTATTGCCCATGTTGTTGCCGAAATTGCTTTCCAGCCCCCAGATGGCGACCAAGATATGCCTGTCGACGCCGTATCTCTGTTCGATTGCGTTCAGTATGGCCGCGTGCTCGACCAACAAACGCTGCGCACTGGCCAGACGCTGGGCCGAGAGTGCGCTGTCCAGATACTCCCACACTGGGCGGGTGAACTCAGGCTGGCTACTATCGGCGCGTAAGATGCTCGGGTCCGGCACCACACCGGCAAAAGCCTGATCGAACAAAGTCTGCTCGATGCCGGCTGCCAGGGCCTGCTCGCGGAAGCTACGTTGCCATTGGACGAAAGTGTGTCCCTGCGTCGCTGGTTCGGCGGCGACTTCTGCGGGTGCGCTTTGGGTAATAGCGGGCGCAGATGGCTGACTAGGATTTTCGGCGTGCGCTTTTTGAATTGGCGTGTCGGCGCAAGCAGCCAGAAGTACAGCCAGTGCGGCGGTAGCAAGATGACGACGGTTGTTGACGGGGCGCTGGGTCTTGATTGGCATTGAACATTCCCGAAATTATTGTATCCAGCGCAACTCTACCATGCCCAATGGCCAGCCTGTGACTGCTTATGGACGTATCTGTCGTCGTGGAAATCCAAGCTGGCTGAGTGCTATTATTCGATGATTGACAACATCAAGGACCAGTCGATGTCGACCCCAGGACTTGAACAGAGCACGATCGAGAGCAGACAAATAAAAGTGCGCGCCAGGGGATTGAATCAATGGCCGCAGGAAGAGTCTGGTGATCACTCCCAGATTCATCGTTATCAGACATGGTTGGATGCACTGCAAGGTCAGACTCGTCTCACGCACCCATTTTATCCGCTGGTTTTGCCGGTTGAATCCGGTTTCAGTGCCCGTATGGCTTATTACTTTGCTATTGGTGATTATGAGCAGGCCGATCTCCAGCTGATCGAGGAAATGATCGAACCCGCTGACCTTGTTATGGAGTGCGGCGCCGGCGCAGGCGTTACCGGATCATTTTCTGCAATACGATCAAACCGGCCCGTTGTGGTAGTAGAGCCCAATCAACTAATGTATGAGCAGATTCGTCAGACCTTCGCGGCGAATAGTCAGCAAGTGCAGCTGGTTGAGGCGGCGGTGGTTCCGGACAATTTCGCCGGTGATCATATTGAACTGGGAGTTTATGATGAATATTGGTGGAGTAGTGCGTTGACGCCGAGCACTGCCGATCGAGTGGTAAGTGTTCGAGCGAAGGGCATCTCTTCGCTGCTTGCTGAATATCAACCTACCGTGCTGATTCTTGATATCGAGGGTGGTGAATGCGGTTTGTTTCCCGCGCGGCTTCCAGTCTCCCTGCGTATGATAATGACCGAGATTCACACGCCGGACATCGGTGAAGCTGCAACGGTAGAACTGGTAAATCAGATTCAGGACCAGGGCTTCAGGTTGCGCCGTCTTCTCGCGCAAACCTGGGTGTTCACCAGAGCATGACCGGGTAGTGTAAATAGCGAGAGTCGTTTTGTAAGGCGCGATGGCTTCCTGACCACAAAGATGTGCTTGCCCTCCTAAGAAAGGCGGTGTGACCAGCAGGACGTATAATAAGTGGATCGTATAATAATAGGAGCAGTATGATTTTTCGATCGTGGTCTCTTGGCTACCGTGTTCCCGCGATTGGGGTGGTGGGGGTAGTCTTTGCACTGGCGTGGTGGTTGCATCAGCCTTACGAGATGTCTGGTTTTTCCACGGCTACAGACTGGGATGATAGCAGCGTAATTACCGCTGAACCGGTGATGCAACGTCTGTTCGTGTCGAGCGATCTGGATGATTTCGTACACTCATCTTCTATTACCGCATTGCCTGGGGGTGATCTGCTCAGTGTGTGGTTTGCGGGCTCCCGCGAAGGTGCGGCAGATGTGCAGATTCGTGCTGCCCGCTTTGACGCTGCGAGCACCCAATGGGGTGATGAGCAAGTGTTGGCCACCCGGGAAATGACCCGCGCCGCTGTCGGCAAGCCAATCCGTAAACTGGGTAATCCGGTGATCGCGTTTGCACCGGACGATCGCCTCTGGTTGTTTTATGTGTCTGTGTCGCTTGGAGGCTGGGCTGGCAGTGCAATCAATGTAATGGTATCCGAGGATCAGGGCTTCACATGGTCTAAGCCCCGTCAATTGATCACCTCGCCGTTTATCAATATCAGCACCCTAGTGCGCAGTGCTCCGGTTTTCCATAAGGATGGCTCCATTGGACTGCCTGTATACCATGAGTTTCTTGGCAAATTTCCTGAATACCTTTATCTCGATGGTAATGGTCGCGTGGTGGATAAGTTCCGCATGGCCGATGGTACCAATTCACTGCAGCCAACAGTCGTTCCCCTGGACGATCGCCGGGCAATCGCGTTGTTGCGTTATGCCGGCGAAAAAGAAGGCCATGTGTTGGCCACGATGACGGCCGATGCCGGCCAGACATGGAGTGAAGAGCGCTTTGTAGACCCATTAAATCCAAATTCCTCCCTGGCGGCGATACGTTCCCATCGGGATACACTTTTGGTTGCTCAGAATAATCTGGCCGATGGGCGATTTCGCCTGACGCTGGATGAGGCGAGCTTCAACCTCAGCAAGTGGTCTCTGATTAACACTATCGACGAGTCGACCGATGCTGAAGGTGACCCCATTCCGATAAAGGCTTACGAGCCGCTGATACGCGAAAAATTTCTGGCGGCCAGCGGGCCGAGGCGACATGTGCTACTGGACGAGTACATGCAATTGTTGGAGGGTCGTGTTTGCCGGGCGGGTATGTGTAACTTTGATTACGAATATCCCTATCTGATCCGCTCCGACGATGGCAACTTTCACATGGTTTATTCCTGGAACAACAGCTTCATCAAACATGTGACTTTCAATCGAGCCTGGCTGGAGGCGCAGAAATGATTATTGCCAACTGGCAGGCTGTCCTTTCTTTTGCGCTGATTCTTTTTTTGCTGGTTCCCATGGGCCGGTTGTCAACGGCTTACAGGCTCGTCGTTCTGCTGTGTATGTTACTGGTCGCGTTGATACCCATGTCTACGGGTTTGACGCTAGCGGGTCAGTTACGCGGGCTGACCGATGATCTGGCGATAACTACGCTTGTCTGGCTGGCGGCTGCAGCTACTATAAAACTGGGTTATCTGCCGCCGATATCTTTCACGACAAGATGGCCGTTGTGGTTAGGTTTCGCCACGCTGGGACTCGTGCTTTATCCAGCGGCGTTGGGTCTGGGCATGATTGATACATACCGCTGGGGTTATAGCCCGCGTGTACTCCTAATAGTGATGGCTGGTCTGACAGTGGTGTTTTGCCTGATGCGCAACACACTTGGGGTGATGCTGCTGACACTGGCCACTCTAGCCTTTATGTTCGATCTGAAGCCCTCGGCTAACTATTGGGACTACCTGCTTGATCCGTTTATCGTGATTTTCTGTTTTGTGGCGCCGGTGATTGCGTTGTTGCGCGGGCGCCGCAACGGAGCGGTCGAAACGTAAAGACCGATGGGTGGGTCTGATCAATGGGATGAGTTGCGCTAATAGCCCGAAGCTATCCACTTGTGATAAGGTGCTCCCCCTTTAAACGGACCCCTGACCGGATATACCGATGAACATCTCCACTGGCGCCACGCCACCATAGGTTCTATTCCCCCAGATGGCTATTGTCATCCGCAAGCTAATATTGCGCTTGTGTGTCCTTGTCTGATTTGCTTCGCCGAGCCGCGCGCTGGCCTTTAATTATCCGGATCGAGTTGGATCTTCAGGCCTTGCCTGGATATATATTAAACCCCGTCATACCCGGCTGGCTCTTTTCGCCTTGCTGCTGCCTGCTATGCGCCGACTGTCTCCTGTTGCGAGCTCGGCAAACATGGCCTGGCGTGCCGAGTAGTCATTTTTTGAAGTGGATGAATTGTATGACTCTGATTCAATCAGTAAGACAAGAATGGTTCTCCAATATTCGTGGCGATATTCTCGCTGGTATCGTGGTAGCCCTGGCTCTGATTCCGGAGGCGATTGCGTTCTCGATCATAGCCGGGGTGGATCCAAAGGTTGGGCTATACGCGTCATTCTGTATTGCCGTGGTTATTGCCTTTACCGGTGGGCGTCCGGGGATGATTTCGGCGGCGACGGGTGCCATGGCTCTGTTGATGGTGACCCTCGTTCGCGAGCACGGGCTGGAATATTTGCTGGCCGCGACCATACTCTGCGGTTTTTTGCAGATCGGGGCTGGCTACCTGAAGCTGGGTTCACTGATGCGCTTCGTGTCGCGCTCGGTGGTAACGGGGTTCGTTAACGCGTTGGCCATCCTGATCTTCATGGCACAATTGCCGGAGCTGACCAACGTTACCTGGCATGTATATGCCATGACGGCTGGCGGTCTGGGGATTATTTACCTGTTTCCCTACGTCCCCAAGGTCGGCAAATTGATTCCATCGCCGCTGGTATGCATCCTGGTGCTGACCGCACTGGCTATTTATCTTGGCCTGGACATCCGCACTGTTGGCGATATGGGGGATCTCCCCGATACCCTGCCGATCTTCCTATGGCCACAGGTGCCGCTCAATATTGAAACCCTGATGATCATTTTCCCCTATTCAGCAGCGCTCGCAGTGGTCGGCTTGCTGGAATCCATGATGACAGCGACTATCGTCGACGACCTGACCGATACGGGCAGTGACAAGAACCGCGAGTGCAAGGGTCAGGGCATCGCCAATATTGGGGCAGGCCTGCTCGGTGGCATGGCCGGTTGCGCAATGATAGGGCAGTCGATTATCAATATTAAGTCAGGCGGCCGCACACGGCTTTCCTGCTTTTGCGCAGGCATTCTATTGCTTTTGATGGTGGTGTTTCTCGGTGATTATCTTTCTTTGATTCCGATGGCTGCGCTGGTCGCGGTGATGATCATGGTATCGATCGGCACTTTCAGTTGGGACTCTCTGCGTAATCTCAGAAAGCATCCGCTGTCGACTAATATTGTCATGGTCGCTACTGTCGCCGTGGTTGTTGCGACACATAACTTGGCTTATGGGGTGTTCGTTGGTGTGTTGTTGGCGGCGATGTTTTTCGCCAACAAGATGGGCCATTATCTGCATATAGGCAGTGAAGCGATTATCGATGGCATTGAGCGTCGTTACAGCGTGGTGGGCCAGGTTTTCTTCAGCTCCAGCGACAAGTTCATTAGTGCCTTTGACTTCAAGGAGGCCCTTGATAAGGTGGTGATCGATTTGTCACGAGCGCATTTCTGGGACATCACTGCCGTCGCTGCCCTGGATAAGGTAGTAATCAAGTTCCGCCGCGAAGGTACCGAGGTCGAGATCATCGGTTTGAATGAAGCCAGCGCTACCATCGTCGATCGTTTCGGGGTGCACGACAAGCCCGAGGCCGTTGATCAGTTGATGGGTCATTAAATCAGCAAGGAGAATAAACGGATGACCAGGAACACCGTATTGGCCTGCATCGACGGGTCTCTCTCTTCGTCCGGTGTATGTGACTACGCGGCATGGGCCAGTCTGTGTCTGGATGCGCCGCTCGTGTTTATTCACGTGCTGGATCAAAAGCATGCTCAGCCACGGGGTGATCTGTCGGGTAATATTGGACTTGGCAGTCGAGAGCATTTGCTCGCCGAACTGGCCGAGCTGGACGAAAAACGAGGCAAGCTGATGCGCGAGCAGGGTCGGCTGATGCTGGAAGCCGCCATCGAGCGTGCCCGGGCTGATGGTGTCGATGAGCCCTTGAGCCGGCAACGCAATGGCGATCTAGTGGAAACGCTGAATGCGCTGGAGGATGAAATTCGCCTGCTGGTGATTGGCCGCCAGGGTGAGGTAGGTGATTCGGTAGGCCAGCATGTGGGCAGTCATCTGGAAAGCGTCATCCGTACCATGCACCGGCCGATACTGGTGACCGCGGGAGAATTTCGCAAACCGGCCAGTGTCATGCTCGCATTCGATAACAGTGCGACCACACGCAAAGGTGTCGAGATGCTCGCTGACAGCCCGCTGTTTGTCGGTCTGCCACTTCATCTGGTGATGGTCGGCGCTGACACCAACGACGCTTGGGAAGCGATCAACGCGGCCAGGTTGCGGCTGGAAAAAGCAGGCTTTGAGGTTCAGGCCAGCATCCGAGCGGGTGACGTCGAGGACGTGCTTATAGAATATGAGCAAGAGCATGATATCGACTTGCTTGTGATGGGCGCCTATGGTCACTCACGCATACGGCAGTTTTTTGTGGGCAGCACGACTACGACCATTTTGCAGAAAACCTCTCGCCCTGTGCTATTGCTGCGCTGAGTAAACGGGGCATGAACCAGACGCTAAGAGCTGAGCTACGCGAGCTG
>Ga0307487_1001114_pt1 | contig 19554 bp, 16 predicted proteins | sample CBIW12metaG_FD_203665 | JGI IMG/M metagenome (GOLD analysis project Ga0307487, IMG submission 203665) | Sea-ice brine microbial communities from Beaufort Sea near Barrow, Alaska, United States - CBIW 1.2 | ecosystem: Environmental > Aquatic > Marine > Coastal | place: USA: Alaska | collected... | reverse complement strand
CATATTCACGTACTGCTTGCAAAACAGTGAATTCACCAAGCTCTATTTGTCTAACTATTTGCTTTCGCAATTCTACACAAAATATACGCTGTGGCTTAATTTGATACTTTTTCTCCATCTCATTTGGCTTTTTATCCCAACAAAATGTGTCAACTTTATCTAGGCACTGTCACCTCAATCGCTGAGTAGAGTAAATCTTTTGATGCTTTTAACTCTTTACTGGCAAAAAAGCGGATATACAATTACTTTATTTCTAGACCAATAACCACTGAGTTAACTGCTTGTTTCTTCAAAATTCATTTTTTAGATAATTAGGGTTAGCTGGATGGTGGAAAGAGATTATTATCAATTCAGTCTTTTTTCTAGCTCCTGATAATCTCCTTTCAATCCTCTTTCTATCCAGTTTGACCATTTAATCTGAGCTTTTTCGTCCAAACCATGCCTAGTCTCTCCATCATAGGACTCTTGAAACTTGCCAAGTTCCCGTAAGCCATCCAAGAAAGCAGTATGCAGTTTTGCATCATAAAATTCACGCTCTAAATCCATAGTACCCAGCTTTGAAATCATTCTATCCACCGCTATTCTCACCAAGTCAAAATGAAGTTGTTCGTGGCTGATCGCATAATCGCTTCTGGTGCGAACCCAAGATTGCTCTGGGAGCATGTAGATTTTAAATTCGACGGTTTGTATTAATTCTCCATCCAGAATCTCTGCATTTCCTTCTATAGAAAAACTGGTAAATATGCTCGCATTGAATCTGCTTGGAACAGTAGGAGAATCCTTAAAATCATCCCAAACTAAGGGTCTATTTGGATCATAAAATACGGTATCTTTTTTGGAAGTGCGAATAGGATCATAGATTTTCAAACTCACTTTCTGGGCCAGAGTTGGATTATTAAGTTCATGAGCGTTGATCCAGTCATCGAAGTAATCCATCGCATTATAGAAAACTTTATTAACCACTAACTCCACTCTATTATAATTATTTTTAGTTCTTCGATAGGTGAGTGAACCGCTGTAATCCACCAGTTTGATGGGATCAGATAATCCTTGTAGAAAATAGCTCAAATTTAATTTGACGCTGCCATCGAAGATATTCGTGGCTTTGTTTAGCTTTTCGGAAAGTTCGAGCAGATTGACGTGAACTTCAACGTTGTAAAAAGGACTTCCCGAGCTGACCAACTTCTTGTTAAATAAATTCAGTACCTGCTGCTCTAGCTTTCCTTGAATTCTAACCGTGCGTTTCTGTCCTGCAGGATCATAAACTTCGCCTATGGTATTTTTTTGAGGCCTTGCATCACTCACCAAAGCATAGCGATAAGCGGAGGTAGCAATGAATTCGGAATCCGAAGTTAGATTGAATAGTACTTCCTGAGATAAAGCTGGAATCGAAAAGTAAAGGAAACTTATGCAAGCCAGCAGAAATATTCTCATAGCTCTATTTACACGAATCGTGGAAGGAAAGTTTTATTCTGAAATGATTAATAATGAAAAATCTTAGACTTACCCCTATTTAGCAAGTGTATGAACTCACAGTGATGTTCTACTTTCCAAAATTAATTTGGAATTAAATTCGTATGAATCGACCTTCTCAAATAGAATTGCTTTGGGATCGGAACAACTATTTCTACTTTGAAGGTAAAGGAAATTCAGCTTGTGAAACAGGCCAAACGTAAATAGCAGAGATGAATCCATCGGTGATAAAGCAGATAATTGTGGTGAAATTTCGGATTGATGAACATGCAATAAGATTGAAAAATTGGATTATCTATTCTAAAAGTAGAATTTAGCGAATCGTTTCATTGCACAATACCTAAGTCTGCTTTTATGAATTTCTCGTTCCTACCGATAGTTTTGCTACTGTTTAACCTAAATAGTTACACCACCTTTACCGATGGAAATACCCAAGAATCCTATCAAATAGAAATTCCTCTCGGTGGTAATACCTTCCAAACTGCTGGTGCTCAACCTGAACAAATTAGCGAAAATGGAATTAAAAGTTGGAGGAATATAGCTTCGGAATTTTCAGTTTATGTGCACTCCAACCAGAAGCAATCCATCTCCATAGCGCTTCATCCTGACTCACAAAGTTCTGCAATCATCTCACTTTCTGTGAATGGTAAAAGCGAAGTACTCTCTTTTGAATCAGATTCAGAAGTTATTTATACCACGAAAAATTTTGAACTTAGCGAAGGCTACAACCAAATTGTTCTCAGAAGAGGAGATAAAAAAGATGCCGATATTTCCATTAAGCATAAAATCACCTTACTTTCTGATAAAGAATTTGACATAAACTTTGTGGAGGACAACATCGATAATCGATTTTATTGGGGAAGGCGAGGTCCATCTGTACACCTTAGTTATTCCTATCCCGAAACTGAAGATTTCAAATGGTTTTATAATGAAGTGACAGTTCCGATAGGAAGTGATCCTATCGGTTCATATTATATGGCTAATGGCTTTGCAGAAGGATATTTTGGGATTCAAGTCAACTCCGAATCCGAACGAAGAATTCTTTTCTCTGTTTGGAGTTCGTTCAAAACAGACAATCCGGGTGAAATACCAAAAGAAGAACAGATCCAATTACTGAAGAAAGGTGAAGGAGTTTACACCGGGGAATTTGGAAATGAAGGTTCAGGTGGTCAAAGCTATTTGGTGTATAATTGGAAAGCTGGGCAAACGTATAGTTTTTTGAATTCGGTGGAGCCTGATGGAGTCGGCAACACAGTGTATACCGCTTACTTCATGGATCCCGATGTGGGAGAATGGATGTTAATTGCAAGCTTTTTAAGACCTAAAACCAATACTTGGTATAAAAGACCTCACTCCTTTTTGGAAAATTTTGTCCCTAAAAATGGGTATCTAACGCGAATGGCGTTTTATGATAATCAATGGCTTGGAGATGCTAATGGGAATTGGATAGAATTGACTGAAGCAAAATTTACGGGTGACGACATTGCAAAACGTAACTTCAGAATGGACTATGAAGGCGGTGAAGAAAATGGTCAATTCTATCTAAAAAATGGAGGCTTTTTCAATAAAAAGCATGAGTTGAATAGCTTACACCAGCGTAATTCAACGGCAAAACCTCCTCTGGTTAATTTGGAGTCCTTACCTGATTTTTAAAATTTATCAGTTATTCTTATCAAGTTATTTATCTCAAGTTGAGCTCTACTTTATAAAAGCCCTTTCCTTCACACATGATCTACACTATAAAATCTCCAGCGCTTACTGTTGAAGTCAATTCAATTGGAATAGAGCTCAGTTCTATCAAATCCAACACCTCTGACCTTGAATATATTTGGCAAGGAGACCCTACAATTTGGAATGGTCAAGCCCCAGTATTATTTCCAATTATAGGCGTGTTGAAGCACGGTTTTATGACCTACCAAAAACAAAACTACAGAATGCCGAAACATGGATTAGTACGATATTCCACTCAGGCAATACTTAAGGAACGTTCAGAGAGTTCACTTCTATTTTCATTTTCATGGGATGAGGAAAGTCTTCAACAGTATCCGTTCAAATTTGAGCTGGAAGTACAATTTACGTTGACCGACAAAACGATTCAGATTACCCATCGGGTTAAAAATAAGGGAGACGAAACCATGTTGTACTCCTTGGGAGCTCATCCCGGCTTTAATTGTCCTGTAAAGGGAGGAGAATCTTATGAGGAGTATTTTTTACAATTCCCTGAGAAAGAAACAGATTCTACCTGTCTGGTAGAAAATACTGGGTTGATTGGTTTGGAAAAGAAACCAGTATTAGAAAACAGCTCAGTTTTGCCACTAAACAGACACTTATTTGACAATGATGCATTGATTTTTAAACATCTTAAATCAAGAGCGGTCACGTTATGCCATAAAGAAAAAGGGGCTATACTTTCGGTTAATTTCCACGATTTTGATTACTTGGGCATTTGGGCAAAACCAGGTGCTCCTTTCCTATGCATTGAACCTTGGTTAGGAATTGGTGACAGCGTGAACTCAAATCAGAAGTTTGAGGAAAAGGAAGGTATTATTAGATTGAATTCAGGTCAAATAGATGTGAAAACATATACGATAACAATTGAGCACTAGTCAGCAGGAAGTATATACCTACCCAACTCACTAAAATACAATTGGAATATCCGACATTCTTAAAAGAGAAATCAATGAAGGAAAGCTGAAGACCAGTGGAAAGAAAAGGATGGAGAATACAACTATTTTGAAGAGTATAAATCCATTATGAATATCGGCAATTACACCAATAGCCTAATTTCTTATTATATCGTCTCATACTTTTAATTTAGTGGAAAATAGAACTTACGAATTGAAACTATTCATAACCCTAGCAAAGCATGTGGTGAAGTAAATAAGATAAAAAAAAAGTCTTGTAGCGTTACCTGTCGAGGCGGCTGAATCTTCACAGTTTCAGCCTTTCAAGGCTAAAGGGTAATTATTTGTTTTTATTCCCTGCACTTTTTATGGTCATAAATGACTTGACTCCTACGGAGCAACTTAAAGATGAAGCTATATAATGCTTCTACCTTTCCAATGATGATATTTCGGATAATAAAAAATCTATTTATTGAAGAAGCGTTAAAACTAGGTAGCTCTCAAGAAATTGCAGAGGTAATTAATTGAAAAGTATTCTCCCAATCAAACCCTTCTACGAAAGAATAATCTTTCTATAAATTCTTATAACATCAGAATTTTGAAAGGCTAAATCTTCTTCCAGTCTTTGCCAGTAAACTAGGAAAAACATGAATTAATGTCGCATCGGGAAATATGGTTGGTAGAAATATATGGGTTTAGCCTCGACAGGGTTCCTTCATAACGCTTTATTGGAATATTCCAGCTAAAAAAAAATAAGGAGCTAGTTTCTATCTAGCTCCCCAAAATTCATTACTTAGCCCACTCAATGAAATCCTTCCCTACCTGACCTTCCATTACATTTTGGTTTGAGTAGATGATAATTCTATATTTAAAAGTGGCTGACTCATCCTTTTCAATTTTGAAATTCAATTCATCTTTTCCGTCACTTAATGCTTTTTGACCTAAAGGATTTGCTGCAAATAAGCCATATCCTCTTGCATGCCAATAAGTTGGATATCCCGGGTTAGATGGAAAGTCCAATATAGCTACTGATACATCTTCGTCTTTTATCTTGCCAGTGAGACTAACCCAATCTCCTCTAGTTCCCCAAACATCGTCCCCGGTTTTTCCTTCGCTACTTAGATACATTCCTGTCACTCCCTCATTATTCATAGTCGGCACATCAGTGGCTTTACCAGAGGCGTCAGTGAATATTTCTGGTTTTGTAGATGGATGCTCCAGCTCTCTGGCTGTCCTCAATCCTAGCATACCTTCCTTATTATCAGTAAGTTTTACCTCTCCATTTGGAGCAGTCAATGTGGCGATTCTATCGATGGTTCGCTGATCTTTTTTACCACTAAATATAAAAGTGGTTTTTTCAGTGAGCAGCACTTCGCCTTCGTTGTTTACCCAGTCTAAACTTACTTGTAGCTTTCCTTCTTCATTGCCATTCTCTACGACATCAATGGATTTGTGTATAATGTGACCATACTTAGTCTTGTCTTTAATCGCAGAAGAATTGTTCCAAAAGTCAAGACCATTGACGTCCCCATAGTTAAACCAAAGCCCCAAATGATGCGGGTGGTCAATGCGCTCTCCCGGTCTAGGAGCCACCGGCCAACCTCTGGTAATTGCATTACCGTTGGCAGTATTGATTGGATAAAGAACCGGCTTCTCCAAAGAATCCGGATAGATATAGGACGTGAATAATTTGCCGTCAATTAGTACATCGACTTTCTTGGCTGCATCATCTCGCACAAGCTCAATACGATCTTTCATCTCAGGAACATTCTGTGTTTCCTCTGTATTTTTAGTACCATTGCCACACGCAAAGACAACTGATAACAAGGATATTAGTCCAACAGAGTTAAATGTTTTTATAGTTGATTTTTTCATTTATTGTTGATAGTAAAATTTCAAAGTCGGTGAAAATAACTTATGCATTTTCAGCTTTTAGTTGATTAAATAGGACCAATTGCTTTTTTAGTGCTGCAACTTTATCTGAAGGATCAGTTCTGGCCTCCATTAAAAACCACCCGTTATAATCGATCCCACTGAAGAGCTTGAAAAGCTCGGGATATGGATAATCACCCACATTCAGTTCCCGAATGTGTACCGTGTCTCCAAACCATTTTTTTAAAGAGTTGAAGTTGGCTTCCAATCCAGGAGATAGAAGATCCTGCTCGTTACAGTTCCAGCAAATCTTCACGTTTGGCTCAGTGACTTGCTCAAAAATCGCTTTCATATTTGGAATCTCCTGCGTCAGATTACCGTGTACTTCCACTCTGATCAACTGACCGTAATCAGCTGCAAACTTTCCTATTTCATTAAAGGAGTCCGCAATCTGAGCGATGGTTTTTTCCTTAGGAACTTCTGTAGGCAAATCATTTGGTTTTACTTTGATACCAGTAGCTCCGATGTCTTTACACAGTTTGATGTACTCTTTGGTCTGTGCTATATTTTGCTGGAGCTTAACTGGATCAGGACTATGATATTCAAAATTAGAACCGTAACCTAAGCAGGTTACCGGGCTATCATCAAACCGCTTCTTTACTTCAGCTCTTTGGGCAGCATTTAAGTTTATTTCAACCCCATGTGCATGTTCTGTGCGAAGTTCAACTCCCAAAACGTTTGTCTTTTCGCAGTTGGCGAGAATAGTTGCCAAATCCCAGTCTTTTGCCCATTGGTAGGTAACTAAGCCCAGCTTCATTTCTGCAGGTGATGGTGCAGCAAAAGACATAAATGGCAATTGTAGTGCTGCTAGGCTAAGTCCAGTTGCAGTACTTCTTTGGATGAATTTTCTTCTTGAAATAGTGTCACTCATACTGATTTTTTAGGTTTAAGGTTTGTGATTATATTTTATCAGTTACTTTAAATCCGTCTCTGTAGTCTCGGGTCAGCATTTTATCTGCTTCTTTATCCCCTTCGAATTTTTCATTTTTACCATTAAACTTAAGTTCTCTATTGAGCTTATAAGAAATATTGGCTATCAATGGAAGCGCAGATGATTTAAAACCCTCCTCGATATCGCAGTGGAGTGCTGAGTTATTTCCAGCGCGTATGCCGTCCAAAAAGTTAGCATAATGCTCTGCCCCACCCGGTGCTGCCAATACTTGATTACTGGATTTGGGAGCTTCTCCTTTTTTGGAAGTTGCAAAGGGTTCTTTCTCCTGTTCTCTGAATGCCTTCCATGTGCCGCCGTCCAATTCTAAGTAGCCTTCTGTGCCGTAAAAGATATTTCCGATATGAATATCTAAGCTAGACTCTCCGTTGGTATATCTTCCTCTAGTCTCAAATTCCAGCGTTTTACCATCTGCATATTTGAAAACTGAGGACTGGGTATTTGGAGTTTCTTGATCGCATTCAGCTGGATCTATTCCGTAAATTCCTCCTGTGGAATAGACAGATACCGGATGTTCATTTTTATTTAATCCCCATCGTGCGACATCGAACTGGTGAGGACCTTGATTACCCGTATCACCATTTCCAGTATTCCAGAACCAATGCCAGTTATAATGCACGTGTTTTTCGTTGTAAGGCTGATAATCTGCCGGGCCAACCCATTGATCGTAATGAAGAGAATCTGGGGAATTGCTGTTCGCAACTTTTCCGAAAGATCCTCTTGGTTTGTAGCAAAGTCCCCTCGCCATGTACACCTCACCAATGCCTCCTTGGTGAAGGAATTTCATGGCTTCCATCACATTGGCAATAGACCTATTTTGAAAACCTACCTGCACTCTTCTATCGTATTTGCGTGCGGCATCCACCATCTTTCTGCCTTCGAAGACATCATGGCTAGCGGGTTTTTCTACATATACATGCTTTCCTGCTTGGCAAGCCCAAATTGTCCCCAGCGCATGCCAGTGATTTGGCACTGCAAAGGATACCGCATCTATTTCCTTGTCATCGAAGACTGACTTCATGTCCCATTCTGTTGTTGGAGTAACGCCGGTTTTGTCGATGACAACTTTTGACTTTGGGGCATAATATTGCTCATCCACATCGCAAAGCGTCTTTAGTCTTACATTTCGATTGTCTTTTAGCGCACACCATTGATCGATGTGGTTACTGCCTTGGCCACGGATCCCAATCACAGCCATGTTGATTCGATCATTTGCGCCGATGATGGAAGCATAGGATTTGGCACTCATACTCATGCCTGCCAGAGCAATCCCTGCAGAACCTAAAATGCTTTTTTTGATAAACTCTCTTCTTACTGTCATGGGTTGTTTACGGTTAATTGAAGTGTGAACTCTAGTTGCTCACCTATATTCCTGATTTTTCCTCGACCTTTCTACTTTTAATAGTATTTAGTATTGACGATATTTGATTACCATACATGGTAAAAGATTTTTAAGCTAAGCATTCTGATCATTTAGATCAATTTAAATTTGGTGAATGGCAATTATCTATTCTTAATCGATTGTATTTTTTACAATCATCGAATTATTTTCTATAAACTCGAGGGATTCTGCGACTATCCAACTTTATTCGTATGGCATTCATCCACAAGCTCTGAAGAGTTGTTGGGCGTCCTGAAAAAATCATCACGGTGTTGAACGTGTAAGTAGTAAGTTTTCTCTGATCATCCGCTCCATTCACTCAGAAAATAAAAACTCCAGTATCACCATTTACGGTGATATCTCATTTTATCACTATTAATGGTGATATTTTTATTTATCACCACTTATGGTGATATTGCAGGTATGATTGCTATAATAACTGGAGATATTATCAATTCAAGAGAGCTGACAGACCAAAATCAGTGGATCATACCTTTCAAAAAACTGATGAAGAGTTGGGGTAAAAATCCAACTATCTGGGAAATATTCCGAGGTGACAGCTTCCAACTGGAGATTTCGGATCCAAAAGAAGCTCTTCTGGCAGCTTTACAAATCAAAGCGCTGATGAAAAGTCTCCCGAATCCAGATGCAAAAAAGCGATCCTCAGCGGTAGATGTACGAATAGCTATAGGAATAGGACCAAAAACCTATACTGCAGACAGAGTATCTGAGAGTAATGGAGAGGCATATATACTTTCGGGAGAAAAATTTGAACACCTAAAAATTGACATGATTACTCTGGCGGTCAATTCTCCGTGGGAAGAGTGGAATAAAGAGATGAATCTATTTCTGAAACTTGCCGCAATACAGATGGATTCTTGGTCCATTTCTTCTGGGGAGCTAATGTTGGAAATCCTCACTAACCCAGATCAAAAACAAGCTCAAATCGGAGAAATACTTCAAATCAACCAGAACTCTGTAAGCAAGCGATACAAGTCTGCGCATGCACAAGAAATATTGGAGCTGGATCGCATGTTTAGAAATAAACTAACTCAACAATTAGGATGATCATTTTGCTAAAACTAATTCTGGCTCATCTACTAGGTGATTATGTACTGCAGCCATCCAGCTGGGTTGCAGAGAAAGAATTGTTAAAAGGGCAGTCCCTGAAGCTATATTTTCATGTGATGATCCATGGTATGCTGGCAATGATTCTTCTTTGGAACTGGGTAGATTGGCCAATAGTCCTCAGCATAATGCTGGCACACCTACTCATTGATCTCATCAAAATGTACTCGCAGCGACCTCAAACCAAAACAACTTGGTTCATCATCGATCAGCTACTGCACATAGTAAGTATCCTGACGATTTATATTATTTTTACTGGGGTAAAAATTGACTTTGCCCAGATTTTAAGTGATCCTAAAATCCTGGCTTTTATCACTTCCATACTATTTCTCACACAACCGGCATCAATTCTATTTGCAACTATTCTAAAAAAATGGTCTGACTCCATCCCATCGCAACCTGACCAGTCTCTTCAGCATGCAGGCAAATACATCGGCATATTGGAGCGCTTATTTGTATTCACTTTTATACTAACGGGCCATTGGGAAGCAGTAGGTTTTTTGCTTGCAGCCAAGTCAGTATTTCGCTTTGGCGATCTGAAAAAATCGAAAGAAAGGAAGCTGACAGAATATATACTAATTGGCACATTAATTAGCTTTGGCACGGCAATGCTCACCGCTTTGCTGTATTTATCTATTATTTAATGAACCCTTACAGCGAACTCGATTCCATTCAACTTAATTTTTCACAGGGCGACTTAGTATTACTCAACCTTGCCTTGGCACTTATCATGTATGGGGTGGCTTTGGATCTGCGAATAGAAGATTTCAACTATTTGATAAGTAATCCAAAAGGATTTTTTCTCGGAATCTTTTCCCAATTCCTTTTACTCCCGTTCCTAACTTGGTGTCTGGTACTTATCCTCAAGCCACCACCATCTGTTGCGCTAGGGATGTTTTTGGTAGCAGCCTGTCCGGGAGGTAATGTCTCTAATTTGCTAACTAATCTTGCTAAAGGAAATACTGCCTTATCAATAAGTCTGACAGGCTTTTCGAGTATTCTTTCTATGGTGAGCACCCCATTGAATTTTGCGTTGTGGGCAAGTATGTATGGACCTACTAAGTCTCTGCTCAGAGAAATCAGTCTGGATTATAGCGAGGCATTTACAACGGTAGCATTGATTCTAGGGATTCCATTGATCTTAGGAGTACTTACCTACAGGAACTTGCCGTCGTTTGCAAAGAAAGCCTCAAGAATACTCAAGCCTTTAAGTATTCTGATTTTTGCCGCTTTTGTACTTGTCGCATTTGCTGGGAATTTCAACATCTTTGTACGCTATATCTCCTTAATATTTCTTTGGGTGTTAGCACACAATTTTGTGGCATTGTCAGCTGGGTATCTTACTGGAAAAGCCTTCAATTTGCCTCTGGCAGATGTAAAAACTCTCACCATAGAAACAGGAATTCAAAATTCAGGTTTGGGGCTGGTTTTGATTTTTACTTATTTTGATGGTTTAGGAGGGATGGCTATAGTGACGGCATGGTGGGGAATCTGGCATCTGCTGTCGGGAATGACAATTGCAACCCTATGGAAATCAAAAATTTAAAAAGAACTATTTATTCGACTATCACTATCTCAATGAGAAACTTTATTAATTCTTTTTTGCGCCTGTTAGCTAAGATTGTACTTCATGGTTACTACAGAAAAATAATTATTTCCGGCAAAGAAAATATTCCCAAAGATCGACCTATTCTTTTGGTAGTAAATCACCAAAATGCGTTGATTGATCCCATAATGCTCGTCACTCATATCCATCTCAACCCATATTTTCTTACCAGAGCATCTGTATTCAAGAATTCCATCGCAGCAAAAATGCTGGATTATATCCGATTGCTTCCCGTCTATCGGGTGAGAGATGGTTTCTCTACTATTCAACAGAATCAACTTACTTTTGAAAAGACCTACGATGCGTTGCGTAATAATGGGTCAGTAATGATTTTTGCTGAAGGCTCTCATAGTCTCATTCGAAATCTCCGTCCGCTGAGTAAAGGCTTTACTAGAATTGCTTTTGGCCTAAAGGAGAAATATCCAGAAACCAACCCTGTTATTTTACCGGTTGCCGTTGATTATAGTTCACACATGAGATCTGGAGGGATTGCAAGAATTACTATTGGAAAAGCAATTCAAGTACATATGCCTGCTTCAAAATCTGGATTGCTAACCAAATCTGTAGAAAAAGCGCTTAAAAATCTGGTCGTAGAAATACCGGCTGAAAATTATCACCAGCAGCTAGAAATACTTAAAGAAAATCGAGTTGATCTAAGCTCCAGAAATGATGTAAAGTTATTTTTAGAGACTGGGGAAGTTCCAAATCCAGTCAAAGTGTGCTCAGGTTTTTGGAATAAAGTCATGAAAATATTCAATTTTCCATTGTATTGGGTTTGGCTCTGGAAAAGAAAATCTGTGAAAGATCCAGTATTCTCATCCACCTGGAAATTCCTTATTGGTTATGCACTTGGACCTTCCTATTACCTGGTGTTGATCTGGCTGGCTTTTGGTACTTCATTAGGCAGCTGGGCATTAGCCTTTTTGATAATGGCCTGGGTTAGCGTCTATTTTAATAGAAACCCTCAGGAATAAGTTTTGAATTACCCAAAGATTGAGTATATAATTTTTAACTTTGACTCAGGAGTAAACCCAAAATAAACTACCATGAGTCAAGATTTTCTTCCCATCAACGGGACAGACTACATAGAATTTTATGTAGGCAATGCCAAACAAGCCGCACTTTATTATCAATATGCCTTTGGCTATGAGCTGATCGCGTATCAAGGGCCAGAGACAGGCACCAAAGACCGCGCTTCTTATCTTCTGAAGCAAGATAAAATCAGACTAGTACTCACCTCGCCTATCAAAAAAGAAGGACCAATCGCTGAGCATATTCACCTTCACGGTGACGGAGTAAAAGTCATCGCCCTTTGGGTAGATGATGCTACGCAAAGTTGGAAAGAAACCACCAGTAGAGGTGCAGAATCAGTGGCAGAACCTCAGAGACTCTCTGATAAGAACGGTGAGGTAATCATTGCCTCCATTAAAACCTATGGTGAAACGATTCACACGTTCGTTGAGAGAAAAAATTATATGGGAATATTCCTTCCAGGATTTCAACCTAGAAAAAGTACCTATCAAACTCAATCTATCGGCCTACACTATATTGATCACTGTGTGGGTAATGTGAGGCTAGGTGAAATGAATAAATGGGTGGAATTCTATGAGAAAGTGATGGGATTCAGCTTATTGATCACTTTTGACGATGAGGACATTTCAACCGAGTATTCCTCCTTGATGTCAAAGGTTGTTTCCAACGGCAACGGATACATCAAATTCCCAATCAATGAACCAGCTGCAGGGAAAAAGAAGTCCCAAATAGAAGAGTATTTGGATTTCTACAATGGCCCAGGAGTTCAGCATATAGCTATTGCCACTGATGATATCATTCACACGGTGAGCGAACTTAGACGACGAGGTGTAGAATTTCTTGAAGTTCCTGAATCTTACTATTCAGATCTGCTAGAAAGAGTTGGAGAGATAGACGAAGATTTGAAACCATTACAAGACCTCAATATCTTGGTGGATCGCGATGAAGAAGGATATTTGTTGCAGATTTTCACTAAGCCAGTGCAAGATCGCCCTACCCTATTCTATGAGATCATCCAGCGTAAAGGTGCGAAGTCCTTTGGAAAAGGAAATTTTAAGGCTTTGTTCGAAGCCATAGAGCGAGAGCAAGGTTTAAGAGGTAATTTATAGCATTTTGGCTGGATTTAAATCCAGCCATTTTTTTTGACTAAATGAAAAAAGTGGGGTATTAGCTGCTATGGTCATTTTTACTGCGGAGCTCTAAAAAATTTTGCATAGCGAGTCATGATTTTTGAGAACGCTCGATCATAAATTTAAAAGTGCCTAATTGAAAAACTCTGATACTACCTCAAAAGTGATTGTATATATCCGCTTTTCTGCCAGTAATGAGTCAAAAGCTTTAAAATATTTTGTAAACTCAGAGATTTACGCTACCTCGGTCTTCCGTCATCGGTCTTCCAGCCAGTTAATCAAAGAAACTACTTCTTCTGGTAAAGTAGCGGATATTCATAAAAGTGATTATTAATTAGTCCAATAAGCAATGCATTCTGGAAATTTTTCAGCTCGCCGAATTCTAAACAAAGCACCTTGCATACGGATTGTAATACCATTGGAAAATTAATCCATTGCGCACTATGGTCAATGCTGAAGAACTACCTCGAGGACTGGTATATATTAGAGATACTCAACCTGGCTACACCAGAAAAAAATATGGTAAAGGGTTCCGTTATCTTGATAAGAAAGAAGAAAAACTGTCCAATGAGTCTGAATTGAGCAGAATTAAGAGTTTGGTGATTCCCCCAGCATGGAAAAATGTATGGATTAGTCCAAAAAAAACATCCTATTTACAGGCTACCGGAGTGGATGATAAAGGCAGAAAACAATATCTGTATCATGAAAAATGGTCAGAATATGCCTCCAAACTGAAATTTCAGGACCTACTCGATTTTGGGTTCTATTTACCCACATTGCGAGCTCGCTATAAGAAAGATTTGAATCAAAAAAATTGGAATCGCACAAAAGTTTTGGCGCTGGCTACCGCTTTATTAGATGAGTTATATTTGCGTGTTGGCAATAAGCTTTATACTGAAACAAACCATAGTCATGGTTTGACCACACTTCGAAGAAAGCATCTGGTAGAAGATGGTAAGAATATTCGTTTGAATTTCATTGGAAAAAGTGGAAAAGAACGCTCAGTAGAATTGACAAATAAAAAGCTTGTCAATCTGCTTAAAAATTGTTCTGCCTTACCGGGTTACGAATTATTCAGATATCAAGAAGCTGGAGAGTGGCGAACCTTAGATTCGTCCTCTATAAATGAATATATCAGTGCTCAGGCGGATGAAGACCAGTATTTCACTGCAAAGTACTTCAGAACCTGGGGAGCCAATAGTCTCTGCATTAAGAACAAATTAGAAGCAAAAAATCTGTGTAAGGACACTCGTAAAAATCCATCCACGGCGCTAATCAAATTGGTAGCAGAAAATATGGGTCACACACAAGCTGTTTGCAAAAGCTCTTATCTACATCCCGATATAGTGGTTCATTGTCTCTCAGAAATAGAGTTAAAAGATTGCTTACCATCTGACTTTGATGAAAAAAAATACAAACCTGAAGAAGCAGAGTTGATGAAAATTCTTTGCACCAAAATTGAACAAATGTCATAAACCATCGTCATGGCATGCTTTTAAACCTATTATAGAAAAAATTACATGACAATAATGAAGATTTTTGGGGTTGACACCCAACATATGTTTGATAAAATTACGGGCAAACTTAAAGGATGGGGTGAATCAATGATCACTGCACTTCCTAACATAATTGTTGCAATTCTTCTTATTGTAGGATTTATTTTCCTAGCTAAAATTCTTAAGAAATATTCGAATAAATACTTACAAAAGGTAAATATTAAACCCACCGTCAGCAGTTTTCTTAGTCAACTAATATACTTAGGTGTCATAGTAGTAGGCATAATGCTGGCTCTTTCGGTAATGGATTTAAGCAAAACCGTTTCATCGATATTAGCGGGACTTGGTATTTTAGGTTTGGCCTTAGGTTTTGCTTTTCAAGATACGGCGGCAAATTTCATGTCAGGAGTATTTATAACCTTCAATCAACCATATATGTTAGGTGATATCATCGAGTCAAAGGGAGGGTATGAAGGAGTTGTAATTGATATTAACTTAAGAGTTACGAAAATTCGGACATTCAATGGTCCGATTGTGCATGTTCCCAACCGGCGACTTTTTCAAGAAGCATTTACTAATTACACCCAGTTTAAAAAAAGAAGATTACAAATTCCATGTGGAATCAGCTATGGAGAAGATCTGGAGCGAGTTCAGAAAATTGCCTTGGACGCTATGCAAGATCTTCCCAGTAGGTTAAAAGAGGAAGATGTTACTTTTTTCTGGAATGACTTCGGAGACAGTTCTATCAATTTTACTTTAAATATTTGGGTAGAATATAAGCAAAGCAAACTAAAATATGTAGCGGCGAAAAATGAAGCTATTATAGCCTTGAAAAAAGCATTTGACGCCAATGATATTATGATTCCATTTCCTATTCGTACCCTTGATTTTGGCATCAAAGGCGGTGTACCATTAAATGAGGAAGTTAAATCACTACAATCTCCGCCTAAGTAAAACTCACAGGAAGGTCACTCAGACCTTAATTAAATATTGTTTATGACCGAAAAGATTCAAATGACTCCATCTAGATTTAAGATAAAACATATTCCAGGTTTGATGGTGGAGACGTTCAAACAATGGAATAAAACTGACCCTTGGAGACTCAGTGCTGTGGTGGCTTATTATGCAGTACTTTCACTTCCTGCTTTACTAGTAATAGTTGTAAATACTGTGGGTGCTATCTGGGGAAGAGAAATTGTAGCCGGAAGGTTGACTAATGAATTAGGTTCGGCCATGGGACTTGAAACTGCCCAGTCACTCCGAGACATAATTTCTCAAACTCAGACTAGTGGCAACTCAACCATAGCATCTATTTTGGGTGTGGGAATTTTAATTTTTGGTGCGACAGGAGTATTTCTCCATCTCAAAATATCCATAAATACCATCTGGGGCTTAAAGTTGAATGAGGATGTGAAGTGGTATTACACTCTTATTGATAGGTTGGTAAGTTTTGGATTCGTACTTGTGTTAGGGTTTTTACTATTAATAAGTTTTGTTCTCACAGCTCTGTTGTCAGCTTTCAGTGATCTCTTGAATCAAATTCTGCCTGAATTTGTAGTGTATTTTGCATTTGTATTGGATTTCGCAGTAAGTTTTGGAGTCATCGCACTATTATTTGCCTTGATATTCAAATATCTCCCAGATGCAAAAGTAAAGTGGAAATCGGTGTGGATAGGAGCATTTTTAACAGCTTTTCTGTTTGTTATCTCTAAATTTCTTTTAGGAATTTATTTTGGAAAAGCCGAGCCTGGTTCCACCTATGGGGCGGCAGGTTCAGTAGTATTGATCTTGCTGTGGGTTTCTTATTCTTCCTTAATTTTCTTTTATGGTGCCGTGTTTACAAAGGTATTTTCAGTTAGATATGGGTATGGTATTATTCCGAAAAAGAATTATTCAAGGGTAAAAAAAAAAGAAGTCATATTGAAGGGTGATTTTATTCCACCCGCCCAAGATCCCCCAGTTTAAGATGGATGATTCTCAACATGTGGTATTTTACTAAAAATGACCAGCAGTCAACTTAGCTGGTCATTTTTTATTATACTGATTGTCAAAAAGTTATACAATGAAATTTATTATGGAATGCTATTGGCACTACTATGACAGAGTTCAATAAATGAATTCTACTTTGACCAGATCAATGTATTTGAAAACTAAACCAACCAATATCATGAGTCTATTAAAAGATGTAAGAGTTGCAATATTAGCGACTAATGGATTCGAAGAATCTGAATTGACCGAACCTAAAAAAGCATTAGAAAAAGAAGGAGCTGAAGTATTAATTATTTCACCTCAAAACGACGAGATAAAAGGCTGGAAAAATGGGAATTGGAGTGATGCAATTAAAGTAGATGCACGTGTGGACAAAGTAAGTTCAAAAGACTTTGATGCACTGTTGCTTCCAGGTGGCGTCATCAATCCGGATAAATTGAGAACTGATATGACTTCAGTAGAATTTGTGAAAAGCTTTTTCACAGATCATAAACCAGTTGCAGCAATTTGCCATGGACCACAACTACTTATTGAGGCTGGCGTAGTGAAAGGCAGAAGATTGACCTCCTTTAAATCAATACGAACTGACCTAGAAAATGCTGGTGCTAGCTGGCATGATGAGGAAGTGGTAGTGGACCAAGGACTAGTAACTTCAAGAAGCCCAAAAGATCTTCCGGCATTCAATAAAAAAATAGTAGAGGAATTCCGTAGAGGTAAACATAAAGGTCAAACTGCCTAATCATTAAATCCCGAATCATGAGAGGATTCGGGATTATTTTTTTTTACTTCTTATGTTTTAAACTGTATATAAAAAAATTTGATTCCTCTAACTTCAGTTAAAGTAAAGAACTAGCCCTTCTAGAATTAATTTTTGTGAATTATCAGATTTGCCAAAAGGTTCCGTTTCCATGAGAGATTGAAAAATATTCTTAAAAGAACTAATTTTATAAAGATAACTTAGATCTTTTTTTGGCAATGTATCCCATGTTCCTTCCTCAGTTTGCGATGGAAATTTGGGTTTAAACAAGCTCAAAATATACCTGGAGAATGATTCTTAACAGTGATGTGCCCCACTTCAGTACCTAGTTTTAATTCCTGTAGATTAGCATGAAAGCCTGAAAATCCAGTTCATTAGACTTTTCAAAAGTGATGGCAGAATCATATTTTGATAGACTATTATCTTGAAAAGAATAAAAATTCAAAAGCCATATAAATATCATTTTAAATACCTCATAAATCTTATTAGTTAAAAAGTGAGCTCCAAAGTAGATTAAATCTAATTCAATAAAGATTAAAGGTTTGTTACAAATCTAGAAATACTTACGGCAAAATTATTTTAAAATTTGACCCTTCTCATTATTTCTGGCAAGCAGAGAAAGGTAAAATGTAATTAGGGTTCCTTCTATATACAGGACGGTACGGATTTCCTCTAGCCTCATTAAGAGATGACTTGCATACCAGCAAGAAGGCGTGGCACCCAAAAAGTCAGAAATAAAGCTTCTGGTAAAATTGCGAATTTAAATAATCTAAAGTCTAGACATAGGAATTGTGTTATTACTGTGGCATTAATTGACAATTTCTATATCTTAGAAAAACGAAATTTTTCCCTTATGACTAAAATAGATCCTTCCATTCTCGCTAAAGCCAACGCTTGGCTGGCGGGAGATGTAGATGAAAGTACCAAAACTCAAATCCGACATTTAATAGAACAAAATCCTGCTGAATTAACTGAAAGTTTTTATCAGGATTTGGAGTTCGGGACTGGTGGTTTACGCGGGCTAATGGGAGTTGGTACTAATCGTATAAATATTTATACGATAGGAATGGCCACCCAGGGCTTGGCAAATTATCTACTTCAGTGTTTTCCTAATGAGGAAATTCGAGTTGCAATCACTCATGACAGCCGAATCAACAATACACTTTTTGCGATGACTACAGCCAATGTGTTTACCGCAAATGGCATTCAAGTGTTGTATTTCAGAGATATGCGGCCTACTCCAATGTTGTCATTTGCTGTCAGGCATTTCGGTTGCAAAAGCGGTGTCATGATTACTGCTTCTCACAATCCTAAAGAGTATAATGGATACAAAGCCTATTGGGACGATGGAGCTCAAGTAGTGGCTCCACATGATAAAAATATCATCGATCAAGTAAAAAATATCACCTCCTTTGATCAGGTGAAATGGGATAAAAATGATTCGCTTTTCACCTACATCGAAGAAGATTTTGATGAGATATATTTAAAGAAAGTAAAGGCGCTAAGCTTATCGCCACAGGCTATTCAAGCTCAAAAATCTATGCCCATCGTATTTTCCCCGATTCACGGGGCATCTGGGAAGATGGTTCCTGACGCATTAAGAGCATTTGGGTTTGAAAATATAAATATAGTAAAAGAGCAGGCTGAGCCGGACGGGACGTTTCCAACTGTAATTTATCCAAACCCTGAGGAAGCAGAGGCGCTGACTCTATCCTTGAAATTGGCCAAAGAAGTCAATGCTGAATTGGTCTTAGCGTGTGATCCGGATGGCGACAGGTATGCCGCAGCAGTGCCGAACGGAACGGGTGAATATGAATTGTTAAATGGCAACCAAACTGGAACCCTACTCACCTATTATCTTCTAAGTAGATGGAAAGAAGATGGGAAATTGGACGGTAATCAATTTATGGTAAATACGATTGTAACTACCGAATTGATCGATGAGATTGCTGCTGGATTTGGAGTAAAATGCTTTTCTGTATTGACTGGATTTAAAAATATAGCTGCAATTATCCGTGATCTGGAAGGAAAAGAAACCTTTATAGGAGGTGGTGAAG
>Ga0307487_1001113_pt1 | contig 19558 bp, 16 predicted proteins | sample CBIW12metaG_FD_203665 | JGI IMG/M metagenome (GOLD analysis project Ga0307487, IMG submission 203665) | Sea-ice brine microbial communities from Beaufort Sea near Barrow, Alaska, United States - CBIW 1.2 | ecosystem: Environmental > Aquatic > Marine > Coastal | place: USA: Alaska | collected... | reverse complement strand
TCTGGCCCACTACCTTTTTGATCTTTTCTTCAGTTACATTAACCAAAATAATAAATCGCATCACCTCTTTCACTTCACTTTTTGAAACGGTGATACTTTCAATATTAATGTGCCTCTTCAGGAAAATCGCAGCGATCCTGCTCAATAAACCCGGATTGTTTTCCGTATAAACTGAAACGGTAAAATTTTTCTTTTCCATTATTCCAATCGTATTTCTGAAACCGCAGCTCCCGTTGGGATCATTGGGAACACGTTATTTTCTTTTTCAACTTTTACCTCAAGAAAATATGGCTCATTAGCTTCCATCATTTCCTTTATGGCATCTTTTAATTTTGATCGCTCGCTCACATGGTTGCTTTTAATCTGGTAACCCCTTGCAATTGCAACAAAATCGGGGTTGACCATTTCAGTGGAGGCATAACGTTTGTCAAAAAACATCTGTTGCCACTGGCGCACCATTCCCAGAAATCCGTTGTTTAAAACAACAATTTTTATAGGGATCTTAGTCTGGAAAACAGTTCCCAATTCCTGGATGGTCATCTGGAAACCTCCATCTCCAATTATGGCCACCACCTCCCGATCCGGGCATCCCATTTTGGCTCCCATTGCCGCCGGAAGTGCAAAGCCCATGGTTCCCAATCCTCCTGAAGTCACATTGCTCCTGGAAGAGTTGAATTTTGCATAGCGGCAAGCAACCATTTGGTGCTGCCCAACATCTGAAACAATTATGGCATCGCCTTTGGTCCAGTTGTTTATTTCTTCTATCACCTCGGCCATCCCCAATTCGGAACTGCTGGCGTGCAATTCATCTTTAATGATCTTATCGAATTCTATCTTGTATAGATCCTTGAATTCCTGATGCCAGGTAATGTGTTTGTTCGGTTTTAAAAATTCGAGCAAGAGTTTTAGGGTTTCCTTTACATTGCCCAAAACAGGGATATCGGCCGTAACATTTTTATTGACTTCGGCAGGATCAATTTCAAAATGAATGATTTTTGCCTGTTTTGCATAACGCGATAGATCTCCGGTCACCCTATCGTCAAAACGCATACCAATGGCGATTAATACATCGCATTCATTGGTGAGCATGTTTGGGCCATAATTACCGTGCATTCCAACCATTCCTACATTCAAAGGGTGATTTGTGGGCATTGCTGAAAGTCCTAAGATTGTCCAGGCTGCGGGAATTCCCGCTTTTTCAACCACCTGTTTCAACAATTCTTCAGCTCCGCCTAAAATAACGCCTTGTCCAAATACAATTAATGGCTTTTTGGCATTATTGATGGCTTCCGCTGCCCTTTCAACTTGAAGCAGGTTAATTTCGGGGGTTGGGGTATAACTCCTTATCCCGGAACATTTTTTATAACTGAATTCCAGGGATTCAAACTGGGCATCTTTGGTAATATCTATCAACACCGGACCGGGCCTACCGGAACGGGCAATGAAAAAGGCCTTTGCCAACACCTCAGGAATTTCTGAAGCTTTGGTAATTTGATGGTTCCATTTGGTAATTGGGGTTGAAATACCCACAATATCGGTTTCCTGAAAAGCATCGCTTCCCAATAAATGTGAGCCTACCTGCCCTGTAATACAAACCAGCGGGGTAGAATCTATTTGCGCATCGGCAATTCCGGTTACCAAATTGGTAGCTCCGGGACCTGAAGTCGCCATGGCAACGCCCACTTTTCCCGTTACCCGGGCATAACCCTGTGCGGCATGGGTCGCGCCTTGTTCGTGCCTGGTAAGGACGTGGTGAATCTGGTCCTGATATTTATACAATTCATCGTAAATAGGCATGATCGCCCCACCGGGATATCCGTAAATAGTTCCCACTCCTTCTTCCAACAAACATTTTATCACCGCTTCGGCTCCCGAAACTGTGGTGGTCTCGGTAGATACTTTCTCGAAACTAGCTGTTTTTAATTCCATAATTAAACTTGTTAAAATTCATCGGTAACACAACCTTCAGAGGCTGATGAAACGGTTCTTGCATACTTATAAAGCACTCCTTTCTTGTGTTTTAATTCAGGAGTTTTCCAGTTTTTCTTTCTTTTTGCTATTTCTTCAGAAGTGAGTTCCACTTCAATGCTGTTGTTTTCGGCATTAATGGTGATAATATCGCCATTTTCAACAAAAGCCAGCAGTCCGCCTTCCTGGGCTTCGGGAGTAATATGCCCAACCACAAAGCCGTGGGTGCCTCCTGAAAATCTTCCATCGGTAATTAAAGCGACTTCTTTCCCTAATCCCGCGCCCATGATGGCGGAGGTAGGTTTTAGCATTTCAGGCATTCCAGGACCGCCTTTGGGGCCTTCATATCGAATTACCATCACGTCGCCTTTTTGCACTTTTCCTTCAGCAATACCATCATTGGCTTCATATTCACTCTCGAAAACATTTGCCTTTCCTGTAAATTTCAGGCCTTCTTTCCCGGTGATTTTGGCTACAGAACCTCCTTCGGCCAAATTGCCATATAGAATGCGAATATGACCGGTTTTTTTGATCGGTTCATTTAAAGGTTTTATAACATCCTGACCTTCCATTAGATCTGGTACATTTTCCAGGTTTTCGGCAAGGGATTTTCCTGTCACGGTTAAGCAATCACCATTCAGCATTCCTTGTTTCAGCATATATTTTAATACTGCGGGGATTCCTCCTACTTTGTGTACATCTTCCATCGCATATTTTCCGCTTGGTTTTAAATCGGCAAGAAACGGGGTGGTTTCGCTTATTTTCTGAAAATCGGCAAGGCTAAAATCTACTTCCGCGGCCTTGGCAATCGCCAAAAAGTGAAGTACGGCATTGGTGGAACCGCCAAGAACTATGAGCAGCCTTATGGCATTTTCAATGGATTTTTTAGTGACAATGTCCCTCGGCTTGATATCTTTTTCCAGCAGCAACCTCACTGCCCTGCCCGCTTCTTCGCTTTCAGCCAGTTTTTCCGGGCCAACCGCAGGGTTTGAAGAATTATATGGCAAGGCCATCCCCAATGCTTCAATAGCAGAAGCCATGGTATTTGCGGTGTACATTCCTCCGCAAGCCCCGGCTCCGGGACAAGCTTTTTCTATTACGCTGTCATATTCTTCTTTGCTGATATCTCCTGCAACTTTTGCTCCCCAGGCTTCAAATGCCGAAACAACATCCAGTTTTTTTCCGTTGTGGCACCCCGAAGCAATCGTGCCTCCATAAACCAAAATAGAGGGCCGATTAAGCCGCAACATGGCCATAAGCGCACCCGGCATATTTTTATCGCAACCAACCACGGTAATCAAAGCATCATAGGCCATCGCCTGGATCACGGTTTCAATGGAATCGGCGATAAGGTCACGGGAAGGCAGGGAATATCGCATTCCCGGAGTTCCCATTGAAATTCCATCGCTTACGCCAATGGTATTAAAAATTAATCCTACCAGATTGTTCCCATTACTTCCTTTTTTTACAAGTTTAGCAAGATCGTTTAGGTGCATATTACAGGGATTTCCTTCATAACCGGTGCTGGCAATCCCAACAAATGGTTTTTTGAAATCTTCTTTGGTTAAACCTATTGCATGCAACATGGCTTGCGCTCCGGGCAAGGAATCACTTTGTGTCAAAAGCTTACTATATTTGTTCATTTATTGTGAATTCATTTAAATAAAAATTAAAATTAAGTTCTTAAGTATACGTGAGGAGCAACATAAAGGACTTCAACTTATTTTCAAGCGAAGATTTAGTTTCTCTATTCTTTGATTATCAGGCTCTTAACAGGTTTATTATTACGATAGCTGAATGTTGCAAAAAGCTAAATTAAGGTATTATAACTCTCCCTGAAATATTTTTGTGCACAGTAATTGAAATGGGTTTAAGGCAAATTAAAGATCCGGGGATAATTAGTTTAAAAAAGACTAATTTGTATAATCAAAGCCAGTAAACGGGTTTTGATTTAAACCTGGGTAACATTTTTTTTTGCTGAGGGTCAATCTTTTTTAATTAGGATAATCTTAAAAAGAATATAAATGATCTATCATTTTTTGAGGCAAATTATAAAAATATCCCTTTTTATTTTCTTTAAGAAAATTGTGGTTACCGGGAAAGAAAATATTCCTGTTAAAGGTCCATTGATAATTGTAGCCAATCATCCCAATACCCTTATTGATCCTTTAATTATTGGATCCATAAGCAAACAAAAAATAGGATTTATAGCCAATGCCAGTCTTTTTAAAAACAAACTCCTGAGTAGGATCTTCAGGTATGCTCATGTCATCCCCATATACAGGAAAGAGGACATGTTGCCCGGGGTAAAGCCGGACAATAAAAATACATTTGTAAAATGTCATGAATATCTGGGGGAAGGAAAAAATTTACTCACCTTTCCCGAAGGAACAAGCCTTTATGAGCTTAAATTACGTGAAATAAAAACTGGAACGGCAAGAATTGCGCTAAGTTTTGAGGATCTAAAGAATTTTGAAGGCAATTTGAAAATATTGCCAATTGCCCTGGATTATTCTGATTCAATTCAATTCAGGAGCATGGTTTTAGTGACCGTTAATCGCCCAATAATCGTCAATAAATATAAACAGGCTTATTTAAACAATGAGTACGAAGCTATTCTTGAGTTAACGGAAGATATCACGAAAGCACTGGCTAAAAATATTCCTGATACTTCCGGCAAAGATCAGGAAGATTTCCTGATCAAGGTTCATAAATTTTATTCTACTTATCATGAGCCAATGTCCAATCTGTACCTGGATCCCAAAAGATCTTTGATATTGAGAAAGCAGATTTCAAAAGCCCTTAAATTCATGATTAAACATAATCCCGGGCTTTATCAGGAAATGCAAATTAAATTGTTGTTATTCTTTGATATGCTCAGATCTGAAGGATTAACACCAGGCTTTTTTACCGATAAATTCCTTCAAAAGAACAAGAGCATCGTTTTTCTCGGGTATTTCTCAAAATTCATTTTGCTTTTACCTATCTACGTGTTTGGATTACTGATTAACTATTTACCCTATATTCTCCCTTCCAAAATATTCAATGCCTTAAAAATTGATATAGAATACAAAACTTCTGTAGAGATGATCACCGGCATAATTACATTTCCCTTCTTTTATTTTCTGGAAATCTGGCTCTTCAGAAGATACATAAGTACTGAGTTTTTGCATAGCCTACTCCTATTTTTAACATTTCTTATCACAGGATATGTTGCGATGTATTATTGGACAGAGATCAAAAGGTTCTCAAGAGTACTGCACTTTTACTTTTTTATGAAACCGGGCAGGAAACTAAAATTATTGGAATTACGGAACGAAATTTTAAAACTTATGGATGAGGCCCGGAAGAGTTTGGCTTAAATAGATGTAAGGAGTGTTTTTTATTTGATATTTTGTTGAGTTGAATATAAACATTACTTAAATCGCTTATTATCAGACAATTTAACTATCTGTAAATACTGACCCCGTTTAATGAAAGCCATTTATAAGACAAGGATCCCAAACTTTATGGAATTAACATTTCATTTAAATTTGATGTGGAATAATTACTTTAAATTAATATGATGAAATTTGGAATTCTCCCCCAAAACTAAAAATTTCAAAAAATGGGGACAACAACAAAAAAGAGCATTACCGTAGAAGCAACCATAAATGCTCCGGTTAAAAAAGTATGGGAGCTTTGGACAGATCCAAATCATATTATACATTGGAATCAGGCGTCTCATGACTGGCACACACCTATAGCAGAAAACGATCTAAAGATTGGGGGGAAATTCCTCTTGAGAATGGAAGCCAGGGATGGTAATTCCGGCTTTGACTTTAGTGGTATTTACGATGAAATTAAAACCCACAAACTAATTTCCTACACCATTGATGATGGCAGAGAAGTGAAAATCACTTTTAGTGAAAATAAAAATGAAGCCAAAGTGATGGAAACCTTTGAGGCCGAAAGCACTAATTCCATGGAAATGCAGCGTGAAGGCTGGCAGGCAATTTTGGACAGTTTCAAACACTATGCTGAAACATTTGGGAAATTTGAACCCTTGCATTTTGAGAAAACCATCAATGCTAATTCTAAAAAGGTATTTGAAACAATGCTCGATAAAAAACAATTTGCAGTTTGGACCGCAGAATTTAATCCTGAATTGCATTTTATAGGTTCATGGGAAAAAGGCTCAGAAATTATTTTCTTAGGTACTGATGAGGATGGAAATATGGGTGGTATGGTAAAAAGTATCAAAGAAAATATCCCTAATAAATTTATTTCCATGGAGCACCTAGGACTCGTCCAAAATGGCAAAGAAATAACCAGTGGTCCTGAAGTTGAAGGCTGGGCCGGCGCATTTGAGGACTATACTTTTAAAGAAGAAAATGGCAAAACTTTGGTTTCTGTTGATGTTGATGTAAATCAGGAATTCAAATCTTACTTTTTGAAAACCTGGCCAAAAGCATTAAAAAAATTAAAAACTATTTGTGAAGTTTGAATAAAAATCATTTTTGAAACAAATAAATCATGGCAACAGTTAGCACCTATCTCAATTTTCCCCGAAGTACCGAGGAAGCTTTCAATTATTATAAATCCATTTTCAGGACAGAGTTTGCAGGAGAAGGCTTCATTTTTTTTAAAGATATTCCCCCAGGGGAATATCCTCCTTTACTGGAATCAGATAAAAACCTCGTGATGCATGTGTCGCTGCCAATTCTGGGAGGGCATGTTTTAATGGGAACCGATGCACCCGAATCAATGGGTTTTAAAGTAAAATTTGGCAATAATTTTTACATCAACCTTTCTCCCGATACCAGGAACGAAACAAAACGGTTATATGAAGCTCTTTCAGACGGAGGCGCGGTAGAACAGGAATTGCAGGATATGTTTTGGGGAGATTATTACGGCAGCTGTAAAGATAAATTTGGTGTGGAATGGATGTTTAACTGTTCCGAAAAAGAGTAATCGGGGAAATTCGGGGCTAAAATTTAAAAATTAGCTGTTTTTTTGAAACAGTAAAAAAACTTAAAGGCTTGTATCATTTTTAATTTAAGGCCTACCTTGATACAGGCATTTTAGGCACTCAAAATTGATCTTCATATAAATAATCCCATTCATTAGCCTATAAAAAATATAGGGGCTAAAGCCCAGTTCATTTCAATTTTTTATCCCCTCACTGAAGTCAGGGGATATGGATAATACATCTTAATCCTTCCAGAGCTTGAAACTCCGGAAGGGTGTTTTTTTTTATTTATCCTGGTTTACAACCAAATCGAATTGATCCCATAAATTCTGTCAAAAGTAAATTCATAAAAGACCTTTAAAGGAATTGCAGAAAACTACTTATTATAAAGATTGTTGGGATGAAAAATATCCTTTGCTGACCCTGGGCTTGAAATTTACATATACTTTGAAAGAAAGCTGAAAAAATCCTTTTTAAGAGTATTGTATAAATTCCTTTCTATTTCTATGCTGTTCCTGGTTTCAATATGTTTTTTAACAAGAATTTGATCAAGGACCTCCTCGCCTTTTTTAGAATGTTCGGCAATGTCTGTTTCGTGATGGTTTATCTCATTTTGGAATGTTTCTATGACTTCCCCGTGGAGGATAAACTTATTCTGAAAGTGTTCCAATTGAGCCAGCACATCCTTATCGGTCCATCGTGTTACAAGTTCGTTTAACCTGTTATTAAAGGATTTAAGTTCATCTTCCCAAAAAAGAAGCTCAGCTTTCCACATATTGTGCTCAAAATGTAAATCTGAATTAAAAATGACATTTGTTTCCATAATATTTTTATTTTATCAATTATTACAATTCTTGTGATGAATCAGTTCATAAAATTTTGAGTGCCTAATGTTTAAAGTAAAACAGGCTTCATTTTTACCGGTGATATGAAAACATCAAACTTTACTCAATCTCTTTCCTAAAACACTCTCGAGATCTTCCAAATAAATCACCTCTTTTTTCAGGAGTAATTTCCCCAAACTTTCCAATTCTGCTTTGTGTTCCATCAATAATTTTTTAGTTCTTTCGTAAGCATTTGTGATCAAAAGCTGCACTTCTTTATCTATTTTTTCTGCCATGTTCTCACTGTATGGTTTTCCCAATAAGCGTTCATTTTCACCGGTAGAATCGTAAAAACTCATCGGTCCAACTTCATCCCCCAGCCCGTAATATGCCACCATGCTATAGGCTTGCTTTGTAACTTTTTCCAGGTCGTCCAGTGCCCCGGATGAAACTTCGTTAAAAATTATCTCCTCGGCAGCACGGCCTCCCAATGACGCGCAAATTTGGTCCAAAAATTTACTTTTAGAAATTATTTGATGTTCTTCCGGGAGATACCAGGCTGAGCCCAAAGATTTACCACGTGGGATAATGGACACCTTCACCAGGGAATCTACATTTTTCAAATACCAGCTAACAATGGCATGACCGGCTTCATGATGGGCTATTATTTCCTTTTCCTTAGCGGAAATTATCTTGCTCTTACGTTCCAACCCGCCAACAACCCTGTCCCTTGCCTCCATGAAATCTGATTGTTCTATTTTGTCCTTTTTTTTGCGTGCGGCGATCAACGCGGCTTCATTGCATATATTGGCAATATCTGCTCCGGAAAATCCCGGGCTTGAGCCAGCTAATTCCTCCACATTCACTTTTTCACTTAATTTTAAAGGCCTTAAATGAACCTCGAATATCTCTTCACGTTCCTTTTTATCGGGAAGTTCCAGGTAAATGTGCCTGTCAAATCTTCCGGGACGCAGTAATGCCTTGTCCAGGATATCGGCACGGTTTGTAGCGGCCAGGACGATAACCCCTGTATTGGGACCAAATCCATCCATTTCTGTCAACAACTGATTTAAGGTGTTTTCCCTTTCATCATTTGCCTGAAATGAATTCGCTTTGCTTCGGGTCCTTCCAACCGCATCTATTTCATCAATAAAAACAATGCTCGGAGCTATTTCTTTGGCCTTTTTAAACAAATCCCTTACCCGGGAAGCTCCTACTCCAACAAACATTTCCACAAATTCCGATCCTGACAAAGAAAAAAACGGAACCTCAGCTTCACCGGCTACAGCTTTTGCCAGAAGCGTCTTTCCTGTTCCCGTTGGGCCAACAAGCAAAATCCCTTTTGGGATCTTAGCGCCAAGCCGGGTATACTCCTCCGGGTTTTTAAGAAAATTCACGATTTCCTCCACCTCAATTTTTGCTTCCCTCAAACCTGCAACGTCATTAAAAGTTACGGTGCTTTTTGTGGTATTGTCCATCAGTTTTGCCGTGGATTTCCCAAAATTGAACATGGAACCGGAACCACCCACTCCCCCTCCTTTTGCAAATCCGCGCAGCAAAAACATCCAAAACAAAAAGATAAGCACAAGGGGAAGCAACCATGCAAAATCCCGAAGCCAATTGGTGCGGTTCTCATATTTTATATCAACCCGTTCTTCCTGCGGAAATTCCTTCTGGGCCTGTTCCATTTTGTTTTCAAAACTCTCTACAGATCCTATGTGAAGCATGTAATGCGGTCCTGCACCAGATGGAAATACACCTTTGGACATATCCTTATATTCCGGATTTCCAAGCTTTTCTTCCTTGATGAAAATTTCAGCTACATCTTTATTTACAACTACAATTTTGGCGACATTCCCTTCGCTCAACATGTTTTGTTCAAACTCGAGCCAGCTTATTTCCCTGGTATTGGACCCGGGTTTATTGAATATTGAAAAAAGGATAAAAAAAATAAATATGAGATATAACCAATAGCCAAGTGGACCCCCCGGGGATTTCTTCGGAATATTTTCACCGGGAATTTTCTCCTTTTGATCTCGAATATCCTGCCTTTTCATCTTCTTACTACTATATTACTACGATTGATTTAAATGCAACAGCAGCCACGTGGCAACATTTAGTCTGTTTAAAGTTATTGGAAATTATTAAACCCTAAAATGATATAAATCAGGATAAAGGACCAGGCGAATGTTTATATTAATAGAGCAGACAAAAGAATATAGATAATAGATGAAAGACTATTAAATTGATTCTTTCACCTGGTTAATAAATAAGGTTTTCACAGATGCGAAATAAACAAATCAGATCTAAAAAATGAGCCTCTATTTTATCGCACTTGTACCACAACATGGGCTCCGGGAGCAGGTCAAAGCATTCAAAAAAGAAATTGAAGCACGCTACCAGGCAAAACACGCCTTAAAACTACCCGCACATATTACCCTTAAAATGCCTTTTAATTTAAGAAAAGAAGAGGAACCACTTCTGATAAAATCCCTACAGGAACTGGCGGACCGGATTCCGGTATTTGATGTTGAATTATCCGGTTTTGACTATTTTAAGTCGGGTGTCATTTTTGTGAAATGTGCAGATCACGATCCAATAATTGAGGTTCACAACAAACTGGAACAGGTTTTTGTCCGGAAATTGGGGCTTAATGAAAATAAAGATCCTTCCAGGTTTTATCCTCATATGACCATTGCCTCCAAGGATCTAAGCGCTGAGTTTTTCCCTAAAGCCCGGGCCGAATTTAAAAGCCGGGAATTCCATGCATCTTTTGAAGCTGAAAGTTTTTTCCTTTTTAAGCACAACGGAAAAACATGGGATGTTCACCGGAAATTTCTCTTTATACCCACGGTTGAGTTTTGCTAAATAAATTACTTCGTTCTTTTTTAACCGCAAAGGCGCGAAGAAAAAAGTGAAGAGAAAATAGATGATTTGGTTTGAATCAAGAACAAAGAGACAAGAACCAAGACAAAAGAAAACAGATAAAAGAATGGAAGGCAGTCAAGATTCACTTATATAAACGAAGTTACTTTGCGGCCTTTACGTGAAATAATTCCAGCAAGATCATTCTTAATTCCTTTCCCGCAAAGCGCGCAAAGAACAAAAAACGCAGAGCGCACAAAGAAAAAACATACCGAAATACCTGTGATATTTTTCTATCAATTGAAAGGCTTAGCGATCTTAAGTAAAATCTTTATAAACAGACCCAACATCAGCCATCCCAAAGCGCTGAAAATCCGTTAAAATTCGTTATTTTAGAGTATAAATTAAAGTTTAATTCCCCCCGGGTTTACATATTCTCCCCTTACCTACGCAAAACATTGGTTGCAGGCCGAAAACAAATAAAATACGTACAAAAATCTTATTGAAAATGACCCGGAAAAACAGAATCATCGCGCTAATTGACTTCTCTGAAAATTCGGAGACTTTAATAAAATTTTCTTCAGAATTCTCTAAGATAATAGGTTCAACTGTTGTTTTTGTCCATAAGGTACCCGGGCTTTCACCCGCTTTGACTGACGCGGATATTAAAAAGCAAGAAATTGATATCGAGAAAGAGGAGGCACTGGACCAATTGAAAGCACTTACCAAAAAATACTTTTTCAGGAATGGGGAATTCCTGGTTAGCGAAAAAGCTTTTTTAACAATTCTTGAGGAACTTAAAAACGAGCATTATTTTGACTGGGTATTTGTGGGATTGCTGGGAAAAGGGCTCCTGAAACAAATTTTCATAGGCAGTATCGCACTAAAGGTTATTGAAGATTCCGAATTATTGACCGTGGCGGTCCCAATTCAAAAAGAGATCTTTATTCCGCAAAAATTGATTGTAGCGGTTTATTATAAATTCCCGATCAACATTGCTCAATTCAATATCCTGCTGTCCAATTTATCTGAACAGATCAAAGAAATTGAGTTTATCACCCTAATAACCGAAAATGATGATGAGGATGAATCCATCAAATACCTACTAGATCTTACACTGATGTATTCTGAATATCATGCCGTGATGAATCCTTTCAAGGGGAAAGATGCTTTTTCGGAAATTACAGATCATATGGCGGATAAAAAGGATGCCTTTTTAGTTGTTCAGCAAGGTTCACGCGCACTTTCAGACAGCCAGTTCAAAAAATTCCTGATCAATGACCTGGTTTACAGCAACTCAATTCCACTAATAGTACTCTCAAAATGAACTGGGTCTCTTTAATTTCGGATAATCCATTTTATGAATTTACACTTATTTTAGCCCTTGCTACACTGCTGGGAGCTATTGGCCAATTGCTCAAACAACCCCTTATTGTTATGTTTATTGTCTTAGGGATACTTGTGGGGCCTTCTGTTTTGGATATTGTCAAATCAAAAGACAATTTCAATTTATTATCTGAAATTGGAATTTCCATATTGCTTTTTATTGTTGGGCTAAAACTTGATTTGCGCATCATCAAGTCTGTTGGGAAAATTGCGTTAATGACGGGTTTGGGCCAGGTGCTGTTCACCTCCCTGTTTGGCTATTTTATTGGCCTGGCTTTAGGATTTTCTTCCATGCACAGTTTTTACATCGCCGTTGCCCTAACATTTTCAAGTACCATTATTATTGTAAAACTCCTGTCAGACAAAAAAGAGATCGATTCCCTGCACGGCCAAATTGCCGTTGGTTTTTTGATAGTACAGGATATTTTGGTCATCCTGGTAATGATCGTGATCTCTGCCCTTGGAAAGGGCGGGAATACTTCCCCGGCAGGGGATCTTATCAAAACCCTGATTTCGGGAATGGCTTTGCTGGCTTTTACATTAATTGCGATGAAATGGATCATCCCTGGGATCAGTCCTTTTTTGGCAAGATCTAGGGAACTGCTTACGCTTTTTGCAATTGCCTGGGCTGTTTCCATGGTAACAGCTGGGGAGCTCACGGGATTTAGTGGCGCTGTGGGGGCTTTCCTCGCGGGAGTGAGCCTGGCTTCTTCAGATTTTAAAGATGTGATAAGCAGCCGTTTGACAAGTTTAAGGGATTTTTTGCTTTTATTTTTCTTTATCAACCTGGGAGCCGATATCGATCTATCCGATCTTGGAAGCCAGGTTTTCCCGGCATTGATATTTTCCGCTTTTGTATTGATCGGCAATCCCATAATTGTTTTGATTATTATGGGAATTATGGGCTACAGGAAACGAACTTCATTCCTGGCGGGTTTAACGGTCGCGCAAACAAGTGAGTTTTCATTGATTTTTGCCGCTTTAGGACTTGCTGTAGGGCATATTACAGAGGAAGTGGTGGGATTGATCACCCTGGTAGGTTTGATCACCATCGGACTTTCCACGTATTTAATATTGAACTCACATCATATTTACGAATTCATCTCCCCTGTCCTTGGTATCTTTCAGCGTAAAATCCCATATAGGGAAAACGAGATAAAATCGGTCAAAATAAAAAAATATGAGCTAATAATTATAGGGTTGGGAAGGTTTGGAACAAAGCTGTCCGAAATGCTTGACGAACATCCCGAGATCAGTTACCTGGGAATTGATTTTGATCCTTCGGTTATAAAAAGATATCAGTTAAAAGATAAGGATATTGTTTACGGGGATATTGAAGACCCGGAAATACTGGAGCATATTCCTTTTCAGGAAACAAAACTAATTATATGCACAGTTCCGGATTACCGACTTTCAAAGCAGCTGACAAAGGCTTTGAAAAGGGAAAATTATACCGGAAAGGTCTACTTAACGGCATTAAACGATGCGGAATATAAAAGTTTGATTTTCACCGGGGCAGAACAGGTTTTAAGATTGCAACAGATGGCAGCGACCAATTTTTACAATTCCTACCTAAAAGAGATGTTGCTTTGACTTATTTCAAATTCCCGGGAAATAAATTTGGCCATGAACGAAATTGACCAACTTTTGATCAAACTTGTCGAACAGAATAAGACGCCTTCTGTTCAATACCGCATTTTTGATATTGAAACTATTCTTCACAATTTTCAGTATGGTTTTGCCGATATAAAAAATAAGGTAAAGGCAGATGAAAATACCTCGTACAATGCATATTCGGTAACCAAGACCTTTACGGCATTGGCAGTTTTGCAGTTGGCCGAACAGAAGAAAATCGATATTAAAGAACCGGTCAAAAAATATCTTCCCAAATTTCCCTATTCGCCGGAAATTACCATTAAGCAATTATTGGCACATTCTGCCGGGATCCCAAATCCGGTTCCTTTGGGCTGGGTACATTTGGCAGAAGAACACAAAACCTTTGACAGAGATCAATTTTTCCAACAAATATTCAGCAAGAATAAAAAGACAACTTCAAAACCAAACGAAAAATATGCCTATTCAAACCTGGGGTATGTGCTGCTTGGTCAACTAATCGAAAAAGTTTCAGGATCGCGTTATGAAGATTACATTCGGGAAAATATTATTGAGCCTTTAAAACTTAAGCCAAACGAATTGGATTTTACAATAGATGAGATCTCTCAACATGCGAAAGGCTATCAAAAAAAACACAGCATCTCGAACGTATTTTTAGGCTTGTTTTTGGACAGATCAAAATTTATGGACACAACTGAAGGGAAATGGATAAGTTTTCGGGAAAATTATGTAAACGGCGCGGCACACGGCGGATTAATTGGAACTTCAAATGCATTTGCAAGATATCTTCAGGAACTTTTAAAACCCAATTGCAGCCTGATCTCAGATGAATTTAAAAAGATGCTGTTCACTGAAAATTATATAAACAACGGCAAAGCAACCGGAATGTGCCTGTCCTGGTTTAAAGGAGAATTGAACGGCACCCCATATTTTACGCACGCCGGCGGCGGTGGCGGATTTTATTGTGAACTAAGGATCTATCCGGGTTTGGGAATTGGAAGCCTGATCATGTTTAACCGGACCGGAATGAGGGACGAGCGGTTTCTGGACAAAACTGACATCTATTTTATTTAAAAAAGCTCCTGTGTTTTAATATTTGCGTTCCCGATAGCTACCGGGAGCGCAGATTGACGCAGAAATATAACAGAAACCTTTGCGGTAGTAGCGGCTTATTAATTCCCGTAACCGGAGATATGATGCGAATTTTGGGATTGCATGCTCATCGCTTATAAGAACCCATAAATGTAGATAATGGAGGTTCAAATTTTGGACTTATTTAATGGAAAACTTCCTGTCAGGATTTTAAAAAAGTTAGTGAACCATACTGTGCAAGGTTCCCTTTTTTTATATTCAGGGCTGAAAAAAATATATTAACACAAGCTGAATTATTTTAAAAATACGGTAATAACATATTGTATATTAGGATATTAATAGCTTCCGTTATGAAAAAAATCATATTAAAGCCTTTCTGGTACCGGGAAAGGTTCAATATTTCTATAAATTTTGACTTTGACGAATTAATCAAGCTACATCTTAAAAAATTAAGTGGGATTTCCTGGAGTCAAACCCATCGGGTTTTTTACATGGAATCAACTGCCGAAAACAAGCAGCGGTTGTTTCAGCATTTAAATGATCAGGGATGGTATGTGGATTATTCGGAATTAAAAAATATGAAAATCCCTTCGGCACAGAATGAAAATTTGGCAAAACCGGATGTTTCAAAAGAAACCCGAACAATCTTATGGGAATACGTTTCCTATTTGCGTGGAAGACGTTATTCGGAAAGTACTGTAAGGACCTATTACAATTTTATATTCCAGTTTTTGGAATTTCAGAAAAAAGATCCTTCAGCATTAACCAACAGGGATGTGGAATTATTTATTGAGAAGGTAATCACCAAAAAGGGATATTCCATAAGCACGCATCGCCAATGTATAAGCGGATTAAAACATTTTGCCGAATTATACACACATTCCAGGATAGATCCCAAAATTATTAGAACGCCCAAAAAGAGCCGCTATATCCCTACTGTACTTTCCAGGGAGCAGGTGATCGATCTATTAAGAGCGACGCGAAATTTAAAACACAGGATGATCCTTGCCCTGATTTATTCTTCCGGCCTACGCATTGGGGAACTGCTGAATTTAAAACTGGCCGATCTTGATGTGGACCGAAGGCAGGTGCATGTAAAAAAGGCCAAAGGCAGGAAGGATCGAAATGTGGTGATGGCAGAAAGTATAATCCCGTTATTGTTCAATTATATAAACACCTACAAACCGCAGGTTTATTTTGTGGAAGGGGTTGGAGGGAAAACCTATAGTCCATCTTCTGTGCGAGCATTTTTAAAGATCTCGTGCCAGCGGGCGAAGATCCTGAAAAAGGTTACGCCGCATTGCCTGCGGCATTCCTTTGCCACCCATATGCTGGAGAATGGAACAGACATTAGGTACATCCAGGAAATGCTCGGGCATTCCCGGCCGGAGACCACGATGATCTACACCCATGTGGCGCAAAAGGATCTTTTGAAAATAAGGAGTCCCCTGGATGTAACTTTGGGCTCGCTTGCGAAAAACGATAAAGAAGACAAAAACATGCGTTTATCCCGTAACAATTTGGGATAAAAGACTAAATTGCTATTTATATAACACGTTCAAAGCAATAACCTCAACTAAACACACTTGGAAAAGGCGTGTGTTTGTTCGGGACGTGTTGCGAAACTCATTTCATTCCGTTTGCGGTGCAACACTAAATTGCTTTGAACCCATTGAGATTATTCAATTTAAAAAGCCCTTGCAGCTACGATGACTTTAGTATAATTTCACCATTAATATAATGTGTTGGAATATCATTGTTTCTAGTTATTGCAACGTGACACCACTCTCCTTTAGGTAGTTTACCCCAGAATGATACTGTACAATTTCTATCTATTGGCAAAAGTTCAGTTGCCTTACTTAATAAAAGTTTCTGCGAGTTATTACTAATTGGTTTTTCCATTTGTATTTAATTATTAATATTTGTTACTGTTATTTATTTTACCTGCCTTTTCGGTTACTTGCTATGAACGCAGATTATGTCTTTATTGCCTACGGCAGGGCTTATTTAAATTGTTTGTTACCTTAGGGTTCCCGAAAGTCGGTTTGCAACCTCATTTCTACACCCACGGCAACAAAGCATAATCTCAATGGGTTGTGCACTAGTTAAAAAAAAATGAAATACACATTAATAATTCTAACTCTAATTTTGACTTTTTCTTGTAAAGCTCAAAGAACAGAATTCAAAGTGAGCTGTTATGAAACAAGAGAAAAATCTTTGGAATATCCAAAAGAAGTTGGAACCATAACAAAAACTTGTAAGTTTGAAAATTACATTTTTAAATCAACTGGAAAACCTAATTATAAAGGTCAATACTCTTATGAATATGAATTGTCACTAATTGATAAAGTCGATACATTAAAAATAAATAATGCGGAGTTTTTCAATGAAAATGTAAAAGAGTTGGAAAAAATGATTAATGATAAACTAAGAACTGAATACGAGGCTAATTTAAAAATATCCGAAATTAAAGAATGTATGAAATGGATTGATTTTAGATATTATGACATAAACGAATTCGGAATATCATTTAATCACAAAAAACAAATGAACTTTTACATAGATTATGATATTGGAAGCGCCTGTGCTAATGTGGGCGGAAGTATCATTACTTTGAATTATTACGAATTAAAAAAGTATTTGAAATAAAACCAGTGCACAACAACGCATATTCGCAATTGCGGCCATTCCAAATAAAATAGTGTTTTTAGAACCTAATAAAGTAAGAACTAAGCGGAATAATCCGTTTCCAAAATACCACAACTGACGAATATACGAGACCGTTAGCCTTCATTATGACCAAACTTTAACCAATGATAAAAATTTTTCGAAAAACCCGCCAAAGATTATTGACTGAAAATAAATTCAGTAAGTATTTGATTTATGCGATTGGAGAAATTATTCTTGTCGTTATCGGAATTTTAATTGCTTTACAAATAAATGATTGGGATATAAAGAAAAATCAACAACAACAAATTAAAGAATATGCCAAATTATATATTCAAGATTTAGAAGCAGATATTTTAATGATCAAGATTAATTATAATAATATAAAAAATATTTCTGATAAAATAGATAGCCTTGCTCTATCTGTTCAAAATAAAAAAATAGAAGAAATATCAAATATTGATTTTCTTTGCTTGACGTGGAACATATTATATAGACCATATAGATGGAACAGGTCGACAATTGAACAAATGAAAAGCTCTGGAAGTTTACAGTATATTGAAAATGATTCGATTTCAAAAAAAATTGGAGAGTATGATGCTTTTACACATCATATTGATGGAGATTATTTAAATGACAAAGCTAAATCTGAAAATTCATTAAACTTAATTTCACAAGTAGTCAATAGTAATTATAGTAATATTAAAGAGTTGCGAAAAAATGTCTTTATGAAAATTAATAATCCAGAATTGGATGAATTTCATTTATATTCAGAACCAGAGTATCTTAAATCTAAAAATTATAATTTAAGGTTAATTACTAATGACATACAAGATGTCGATATGGTAATTAATAGCCTCATCAGACTTCAGGCGTATTATGATATTAGATATAACTTTGAGATTCCTGAACTAACTTCTGATGCGGAAGAGTTAATTACTTTATTGAAGGAAACATATTTAGAATAAGAAATAGGATATAAAAAACGAAGGCTAACAACGTATAAAATTTATGCTTACATCGGATTTGGTACAAACCGACAAACATTCAATAAAAATATTGCTTCGGCGGAAAAATCTCCGATTTTTACGTCGCACAAATCTTATACAAACACGTTATCGGTAAGACTATTAGGCATAAATTCAAATCGTATAAACTTTGAGTATTTCTTTGAATTCAACATATTAATTAATCTAAATTATAAACCATGAAGAAATCAAAAATCCAAGGGGAACTTTGGGGAAAATCACCCAATGGATGGGCAGAAGTTCAGGAAAGCCAACATAAACCCTTATGGGAAGCTATGCTAAATACTACAAGAGTGGGAAAGGGAACCACACTACTTGATGCAGGTTGTGGAGCAGGATGGTCAAGTGCTTTAGCAAATGAACGAGGAGCAGCAGTTCAAGGAATTGATATAGCAGCGGAGTTACTTTCTTTTGCCAAAAAACGTGTACCAAATGTTAAATTCCAAGTTGCGGATATTCAAGTTCTACCTTTTGAAGATGATATGTTTGATGTTGTATTCGCAGCAAATTCATTGCAATATTCAGAGGACAGAATAGCTACTTTACAAGAGTTTAAAAGAGTTTGTAAACCGAATGGACAGATCATTGTTGGACTTTTTGGGGCTCCAGAAAAAGTAGATTTTAGTGTCATTTTTAAAGCAGTTCGAGATGCAATGCCGGAACCGCCCAAAGGTGGCGGACCTTTTGAACTTTCTATGCCAGGCAAGTTAGAGGACCTTTTTACGGAAGCAGGCTTAACTAATCTCAAATCTGAAGAGGTGAACTGTCCATTTGAATATGCCGATTTTGAATCATTCTGGTATGGAAACGCTTCGGCTGGTCCTTTTCAGGGAATGTTACAGACTGTTAGTGAGGATAAATTGAAGTCGGCTGTCAGAGCAGCCCTCAACGACTTCCTACTTGATGATGGTCGTATTCTTATCCAAACAAATATTTTTAAGTACGTATCTGCGGTTATCTAAAAGAAAATATTGTTAGGGAGAAATCTATACCGATAATCGAGTAGACGGCTCCGCCAGAAACTGACGGAGTGCGTCTCTCACACCACCGTACGTACGGGTCTCGTATACGGCGGTTCGATAATGAAACTTATCGCTTATAGTATTCGACCAAACTAACATACCCCTTCATCTTTAGCCGTTTTACGGTGATCGTAGTGAGAA
>Ga0307487_1001112_pt1 | contig 19567 bp, 45 predicted proteins | sample CBIW12metaG_FD_203665 | JGI IMG/M metagenome (GOLD analysis project Ga0307487, IMG submission 203665) | Sea-ice brine microbial communities from Beaufort Sea near Barrow, Alaska, United States - CBIW 1.2 | ecosystem: Environmental > Aquatic > Marine > Coastal | place: USA: Alaska | collected... | reverse complement strand
TGATGATCAGTCGGGATATTTCCCCACTCAGAACCCGGTCCAGCGCCTTGCCAATAATCACGTGATGCGGACCTTCGATCAGGTCCATTCCTTCACGGGCAGGGAAAAAGTACCGCGCGAAGCCGAGACTGCTACGCCTTGCCCACTCCCTCTGTATCTCGCGCTTTGTCGGTAAGGCGTTCAAGGTGTGCAAGCTCCTCGTCCGACAGGTTTGTGAGGACGGCGGCTGGCTTCGGCGTCATGCTGCCATCGCTACTGGTGTGGTCCACCTTGTCGGTGAACATCGCCAAATGCTTCCCGATCTTCTCAAGGGCGCTGTTTTTATCCCACAACTTGATTTTGTGGGTGTGTTCAATCTCTCGGGTGCCGTCCTCATTCGGAAGCCCCGGCTTGCTCACCACCTCAACTGAAGAGATCGCCGCCGCCGTGTCGTCGTCCAAATCCTGTATCGCGATCAACTGCCCAGTGGCACTGAACAGCCTGCGAATATCGGACGTTCCGATCCGCACCAACTCCTTGAGGGCTCTGGCAACGTCGATTTCCGCCAATGCCGCGCCCGCTTCAACAATTTCTGCGACCCTTGAGGAAATGTGTTCATTTGTTTTCAACCGTGCTGCGTTGTGCCGGTTCGCTTTGTACCCTGCGTCCTCGTAAGCTTGGTCAGCAGTCAGGCCCCTTGCCACACCTTGCGCGAATGCTTCATGACGGGGGTTTGACAGGGCTGACAAGTTATCCTCCCGCGCCCACTATTGAGCTTCGCGTTGTTAGCCAGATGGTTGTGAACGACCCGCAAGCCGCCGGAAACGCAAAACGCCGCTCGGTTTCCCGGCGGCGCTGCATCCTGATTATCAGGTAAATCAGCATATTAGATTTATGTCAACCCTTAAGCACATCGGCCAACCGATCCAATGCCGCGCGCAAGTGCACCTTGCCCCTTTCGTGGCTGATACCCCGGTATCGCTTGAGGCGGCTAATCGCGTGGGCATCACACGCTACCGCGAACACGATATCCATGTCATCCGTCGGGATAAGGCTCGACACAGCGAGGTAGCGAGATACCCGATCAATCTGAATGTCGATATGGGCATCGGGCTTGGAGCTGCTGTCCACACGCTCCATGCTCCAATCGGTGCCCTTGCCACGCTGCGTCCCTGTCCACGCATCTCTGAGCGCCTCGCCAGCGGTATAGCCCCTGTCGCTGATCCAGCCCCGTTCGTGGTAGACCTCAAGCATATCCACCCTCCGCGCGCGCTTGACGCCGTTCGGGTTGACCCACTTACCTGTGTCCCTGTCCACCTCGCCCGCGTCCTCTGTCACCAGCCCTATGCGGTTGGCCTGCCCGGTTGCGCCCATGTCCCACGATGGCTGGGCCAGTGTGACGGCGGCCTTGCCCTTGGCGTAATCGCGCGTGCCGATCTTCAGTCTTGCCTTGCGTTTCGCCATGCTCTCTATCCCCCGTTTTTATCGCCCTGTGTCGCCCTAATGCCTGCTTCACCCACCACGGCCCGCAAAACCTCGTTCTCGCGCTGTAGCGAGCTATTTCGCAGCCTGTAGCGCGCTATGATCTCCGACTGTGTCTCCACCTGCCGCTTAAGCGTGTCCCGCTCGTCTATAAGGCGGGTGAGGTTGCGGGTCATGCGTCCTCCCCAGCGATCAGGGCCTTGAGGATGGCGATCAGCAGCGCGCGGGCGGGGTTATCCTCACTCCAACCAACCCCGTGCGCCTCCCGCCCCACAGACAACCCGTCAGGCCACCAGCAAACCGTTGCTTTGATGCACGTCGGGTCGGTCTGGATCGAATACTGCGAGCACCCCGGAAGAACCGCGTTGTGCAGCATCAGTGCGGCGTTCATGTCGCCGTTGTAGGCGTTCCACACTAGATCGGTGTGCGTCTCAGATGTACGGACAATGCCTGTCCAGTCATCGTCGCCCGCCTTGACCTTCTCCAGCAGGCCTGACAGTGCTTGCTTGCGTTTCGTCATGCCCCCTGCTGTGGACGGCGAGGATTGCCGTGCGCGATCGGTCAAACTGAACGCCCAGAGATTGCTGCGATTGGTCATTGGCTACCCCCTGCAATTTTGTTCCACTGTTCGATCTTTCGGGCCCGTTCGTCAGGGCGCGCCGCTCTGGCGCCACTGGTGCCGGGCTGCATCGGACTGGCCGAAAGTTGCCCCGCCAGATTGCGCATCACGCCGTCCAACGCCTTTGGCCCGTTAGGCGGTTCGTCGTGCCTTGCCCTGCTCTGCTTGGCTGCATCCACGATGCTGAGGCAGGGCAGCTTGAGGTCGCGCCGCCATCGACCGACATGGATTGTCGCCGCTGGCGGCATCCAGTGCGCCGGAACCCGGTCACGGATGCCCACGGCAGCCATGACTTCGGAAAGTAGCCGATCGTCGTCCCACGAACTCGGATCGTCATGCGCCTCGCGCGCACTGCTGCTACTATTCTGGTTCTGGTTCTGGTTAACGCGCGCATGGTTCGACGCCGGTTTTACTAACTCTTTGTTTTTGCTAGCGCCGCTTCTGTTTTCGGCTTGTTTATCTTGATATTTACCCAGACTTTCGAGCTCGATAACTGCGCGGTAATTCGTCAGAAACTCGCCGATCACCTGAATCTTGCCGCGCTCGATCAGCTTTTCACGCAGCGAATTCCACTTCCTCACGGACACGCCAAGCAGGCCCGCGATGTATCTTGAGTCGTCTGGAAGGTTGCCCTGCTGGAGGTAAATCAAGTCTAGGACAAACGCGTAGGTGACCTTCTCCTCGAATGGCATCCCGAGCGTTCCCTCGATCAAATCGCGGGGGTATCGCTTGTAAAATGGGAGGGCATTTCTACTCAAAACCCGGCCTCCCAAATCCTGTTGAGGGCGACGTTGCAGTAAACGTTGGCGGTGCCGACAGGGCCCTGCCGCTGCTTTGCCACGATAATTTCGAGCTTGTTGTGGGCGCGCTCCATGGCACTTTGCCAAGCGGCGAACGCGTCGAGGTCGTGCGTTTCTGGCTTCTCGCGTTCGAGGTAGTATTCATCGCGATAACAGAACAGCACCGCGTCCGCGTCTTGCTCAAGCTGGCCGGACTCGCGCAGATCAGAGAGCATGGGCCGCTTGTCGTCACGGGATTCCAGCGCGCGAGACAGCTGTGAAAGGGCCAAGATCGGGACGTTCATTTGACCTGCCAGCGCCTTCAGAGAACGGCTGATCTCTGATACTTCGTCATATCGTGTTCGTGCGCCCTGCACCTTGAGCAGCTGGGCATAGTCGACGATCAGCAGGCCCATCTTGTCGCCCATGACACGCTTGGCCTGCTTTGCTCCGGCAGCCATTGCGCCAATGTCGGCATACTGGCGGGACAGAAACTGGATCGGCAGGCTGGCCACCTCTTGTGCCGCATCGGCCAGCACGTCCATTTGCCAGTCGGTCAAGTCACCGCCGCGAATGTCGCGGTATGGGATTGCGTTGCCGGTGCGCGCTGTGCCTTCTGACAGCGCCCGAAGAGCCATCGCCTCGGGGTTCATTTCCAGTGAGCAGATCACCACGCCCTGCCCCACCCGTGCGGCGTTAAGCGCGACATTCAGCGCCACGCTCGTTTTTCCCATCGACGGGCGCCCGCCCAGAAGGATCAGCTCGCCCGGATACAGCCCGGTCATCATGTGATCCAGCGCGCCAATACCGGTCTGGACGAACCCGCCTGTTTCGCCGTTGCGGGCCGCCATGACTTGCTCAAGGGCAGTCGATACGGCTGCGGTCATAGATATCGGGCGGGGTGCGCTGCCGGTGCCCTCAATCGACATCAGCGCGCCCTCCAGGCGAGCCGCGATAACGCTGGCCGGATCCTCGCTCGCCATAGTGGCAGATGTGGCCGCGCGCAGCGCATCCATCAGCAGGCGTCGCGACCGGGTCTCACTCAGGACGCGGCAATAGTGGGCGATCTGGCCGCTCGCGATCGATGCGCCGGCCAAGCGCGCCAGATAACCGGCGCCGCCCAGATCACCCAGCGGCTGGAATGTCCGGGCCCATTCGGCAAGTGTCGACGGATTGGCGAGTATACCATCGCGATCCATCGTGCGGATCTTGGTATAGATCACCTTGTGGACTTGATCGTGGAACAAGTTTTCGCCGCCATCGGCCTCAACCGTCGACAGGCGATCTGGTGAGAGCAAGAGCGCGCCGAGCACCTGCTGTTCGCATTCAACGTCGTGCGGGACGTAATCGGGCGGGACCATGTGCGCTATCTCAGCCATTGCGGCTCACCGGCTTGGTCGCGGCCATGTCGACCAGCTGGCGGGCAAGTTCGCCAATGCTCTTCCAATGGTCATTGACGGCTTGCCCGTCCTTCTCGTATTCTTTGGCTTCAGCCATTGCTCGATCCTCCGTAGATCGGGTTGCGGTTCGGGGCCGTGGGTGTTCGTGCACCTGCGGCCTCGGTTGTTTTTTCGGTAGCGGAATCTGACTGATCGCAGATCCCCTCAACTGTCACGCTGGTCACCTCTGTCGGCCCCCAGACCTTCACAACCCTTGCGTCCGCGACTTGGCTGTCGTCTGACCATGCGATCCGGTTGAGGCTGTCCTTGACGGCTTTCAGACAGTTGTCTCCGTCAGGCTTTTGAGTGTGGTATTGCCCGAGCAATGCGGCGGTCTTTTTCTTCGACCAGCTTTTTGCCGGTGCGAACGTGGCGATGACCACAATCCGCACCGGTCCAGCGATAGGATTCGCAAAGAAGTCTCGCGCGATCACCGCCACCTGCCGCTCGAAACTGACGGTCTCGGATGGCGTGTAGACCCGGGCGAACCCACCGCGGGCAGTGGCACGGGGCCTTTGCTTGGCGAAGGGCTTGCCGGGGATTGTGAAGGTGATCGCGCTCACGGTCAGGCCGCCTCGTCTTGATCTTCGCCGTCCGGGAATTCTGGCTGGTCAGGATTAATCTCAACCGGTTCGCGCTCTCCCATGAAGGTTTCGGAGTCGACGGCAAGGATCATCACCTGTTGACCGGCATGCTCTCCGAGGACATTCCGGTATTCGTCCACATTGGGCGCAACGATCTTACCCTCGATCCGGGCCTTGTCGCCGCCGATGATCTTGATCTCGCCCAAGGTGACAACGACCCGCGGCCATTCCCAATTAGTCAACACACGCACTGCGGCCCGGGTTAGGTGTCGGGCGGCCTGCTCAAGCCCATTGGCGATGTCGCGTTGTTCGTCTTCGGTCATCATTGACCAAGGCCGCTTCATTTCGCGCACGCGCATCAGCATTGCATCCCGCACGTCACCAGCCAGCGTCTCGATCTGAAGATCAGACACTTGGCCCGTATCCTCATCAACGACCTGTGCGCGCAAACGATCGGTCACAGCACGTTCTCGCTGAGCCTTGTCTTCGTCGGTCAGGGGTTCTCTTTTTGCCATCTTCGATTCCTTCCATCATTTGCCCACGCACGCCGGGGCCACGTCTCGGATCAGGCGGCGAATTTCGCCGTTTCGTTGCCCCACACCTGCCATCCTGGCCGGGTGCGGCGGGCAAACATTTCCAGCTTGTGGTGATCCGGCCAAATCGCGTCGATACGATCCTGCAATGCCTCGGGCTTGCGCGAATGCTCTTGCTGAGGCGCGTTGATCACCGAGTCAGGAAAAGGTGCCGGTCGAGGGCATGGAAACGCGCCCCGCTTGGCCACGAGAACGATTTCATGCCGGTTGCGAACCCAGTAGCCAGTCGCAATCCGCGACTTCACCCAAACGATACTGGACACGTACTTGAAGCCCCAAGCATCGATGATCGGCATGGAGCGCGCCAACATGGGCGCTGTCGTCCACATGAAAAGGAGCGACGACTTGTCAGCCAGATCACGAACCGGCAGCGCCGCGATTTCGGCATCGGTCATGCAGGAGTAATGCTTGCGCGCATTTCGCCCCGGCTTGGCTGCGCTGTTCGAGGCGAAGCGCCAGGGCGGATCCGCTACGATGATTTGAGCGCATGTCATTCTCAGCGCCCCCTTTGCAGTTCAAGCTTCCGGCGAGTGACCGCATGGCGCTCCTCGGCGGTCAGCGTGTCACCCCATAGAGCCGCCATGATGATTATCTGTTCTATGTCAGTCTCTGCGGTTATTTTATCTATGCGGGTGACAGTGCCGGTGGACCGGTAAATATCGAGCAGCGTCATGCCGCTTTTCCGTGGTTTTTGTAGAAACCGTACCGCAATTCAGCGGCTCGTCTCACATTGGCGGCGTCATCAATATTTGCATAAAATCCGAGGCTAATAAATTTATAGTCCACCTTTATCCTTGCCTGCCAAGCTTGGGTATTTTTGCACCAACACACACCGGTTACACCTGATGTGTTGTTCGATTTCATTTTCTGGTTTCTGCTGTTTTCTTTATTTGTGACCGACCGCAGATTTGACCATCGGTTGTCGGCGCGAACATGATTCTTGTGGTCCACCTGCGTCGGCCAATCACCTGTCATCCAGAGCCATATGATCCTGTGCGCTAGATACGTTTGGCTAAAAATCGTCCCGTATCGGTATCCTTTGAATTTATCTTTAGAGCGAAGCGCCCTTGTTCCTGGATACCGTTTATTCCAAAGGTCATGGTATCTTGCGGAGGCAAAATACTTCCCATCTCGGACTCGCCATATCAGATCTCCTGTCTCCGGATCGTAATCGAGGATATCGCGCACGATTGCTTGCGTAATTCTCGATCCGGCGCACTCCTCGACGGAGGACAGGCTGGCGGCCTTCTTGCCCGCATGAGGATCGACCGCCGAGCGGGTCGCTTCGTTACTGCTGGGCATCTTTTGCCCCCCAGTTTGGCTTGAAGCGAATGACGAAAAGATCGTTCCGGACGGTGCTGATCTTTACCCCAAGCGCGCTCGCGACCGCAGGCTGTGTCATTCCGGAATTGACCAGCTGCAGAACCCGTTTGCGCCGCTCAATTATCGCGGTCGACGGTCCATCGAGAGAGCGCGGCGGGACGAAGTATGTGCCCCGATGGCCAGAACCTCGCGCCTCGACCAGCATGGCCCGACCGAGCGCGTCCTCAACCGCTGGCGATATGCGCGCCTGTGAGAATGCAGGGATCATGGCGACACCTGCTGGGCACGTTCCGCCCGGGCACGCAGCACTTCGATCAGGCGAGTCTGCTGTGCGATGCCGAATTCCCCGTCCTCCGGGGTCGCGGCCAGCTTCAGGTGGTGGAACCGCGCCTTGCAGTCGGCGGCGTCGATGCCGAGGTCCAGCGCGACGGCCCCAAGCTTTAATCCGCGAGCAAGGCCGGTGACCAGATCGAGATCGATGCCGGGCGACCATGGGGCGACATAGCCGAGAGTGTTCAGCCAGGCGTTTACTTCACGGTGCCAGATCGGCGCGGCGTCAGGCGGCAGAATGGCTGGCGAAGCCTTCGGTGTCGGCACCGGTGCGGGCTCCTCTGGCACGTCGTCCAGATCGACTTGCCCCCGCGCCCGGTCAGCCCGATCGCTCAAGTGCAGCTTCAGCCGTGATGAGACGGCGCCGTGTGTGCGCCCGATCTGCGGCGCGATGACTTTGGAAACACCGTTAGTCGACATTTCGGGGTGTGCCTTGACGCCCGCGATAATTGCGTCGTCATCGGCGTTGGTCCACGGCTCGCCGTTTTTACTCGCACGCTCCATCGACCGGGGGCCTTGGGGTGCAGACGGTTCGGGGATCGGTGCGGCTAATTCTGCCGCGCCTTGACGGACGAAGGTTGCGACTGAATCCACCGGTGCCGGATCATCCCAGATTTGCCGCGTGACGGGCAGGTCGGCCAACCGGGCGGAAACCGAATTCGGGTCGGCCGGAGGATCGGCACGGACCTGAACGGGTGCCGATGCCGGTGTCGGGAACAGCGGAAAGCTGATCGAGGGGCCTGCGGTCAGATCAATCCTCACCGGTTCGTCGCACGCCATATCACCGGCTGCGTTTGCGATGGCGTCTATTGTCCCGGCTAGGCCGCGGAGATCGGAAACGCTCATGCGTGTCAGGTCGAAGGTGCGCGGGGAAGTGGTCATTGCTGGCGATCCTCAATCATTTTGCTAAAAAACTTTTGCATCGGGACCAGCCGTGAGGCGGTCCACTCAAGGCCAACACCGGCCCCGATAAGCAGTGCGATAAGCGCGGTGACGATCCACAACGCGGGATAGACAACGACCTTCATTTGTTGCTCCCCATGAAGTCGAGGTAGCTTTGGCCGTGCATCATGGCGGCAAGCGTGGTGGTGTCGCCGGATGGGGCGTTCGTGCCCTGCCACCAGTTCAAAGCCGTCTGGTACCGGACGCCATAGACGACCGAGACTTCCTCAGCGTTGCGGTAGTTCGTGTGCAGAAATTGCGCGAAGCGATGCTTGAAAAATACTCTGAACCCGCGCGGGTCAATAACTTTTGATAAAGACATTTGAGATGTTCCGTTCCTATGTTTCTGGTGTGATGCAGAAACTGGAACATTGTTTTGATGAGTGCAGGCGGGGGTCATGGCGTGGCCCCCGCTTTTTCGTCGGGGGTGGGGATCCGGCGGGCACGCTCGCGCGCGATACCGTCACGGATCATCTGCTCTGTTTCTGGCCAAACCCTACGACCAGCCCGCAGACGCTCTACCAGCTTGCCATTCTTGGCGAGAAGGAAGCCGACCCGATGCTCGGAAAGCCCCGTCTCGCTCAAAAACTTCTCAATTTCTTTGATGATTGGTTGTGTCATGATGGACAAATTACACGCTTTAGCGTGCAAGTCAACACACGCTATTACGTTCAAGCACGACACGTGGGTGCGTGCTAAAGAATCGGCATGACAGAAACTTGGCTAGATCGGCTCCATGAGGCCTTAAAGAGCGACAATCGCTCACTTCGGGCGATTAGTATCGAAGCGAAATGTGGTCCGAACTTCCTTCAGCAGCTACTCAAGGACGGTAAGGAGCCGGGCGCGGATAGGTTGGCGAGGATACTAGATGTTCTGGGCCGCGAAACCTCACTTTACGTCCTTACCGGCATTCACATGACTGAGGAGGACCGTGAGTTTTTGGAGATCATCACCCGCCTGAAGGGGGAGGTGAAAGCCGACGGCATGCGCTTTCTTCGGTCAATTCAAGCTGGCGCAGGCGATCGAGGGCCAACCGACGATGAGCAGGACTGAGCGCCCACCAGATTTCAAGCATTTCCAAAACGTCCCGCATAACCCACCCCATGTTCTTGCTCTGTTCACACTGGCGACCGAGGTGAGTCGGGTCAAGGGCGGGGCGGATGAGGTGGGAGGGGCTTCCGCCAGCAGAGACGGCGCGGTGATCGTGGCAGGAGGTAACGTTTGATGGACGAGAAGAACATACTGGAACGCGTCACCCGGCTCGAGCAGGCGATTGTCTCAGGACGCCAGGTCAATGAGGTGATCTTTCGCGAAATTATAAGTCTGAATGTCAATGTCCTATCGGTATCCTCGGCAGTCCTGATGAGGGACGAGGATATGGTTCAGAAGCACCTTGAGCAAGCGCTGGATCGAACGAAGACCCTACAGAAGCTTTTGACGATCGCGAACCCCGATTTCCACCCGCGCCCAACCGCCGACTCCGTGGAAGGTGACAGTGATGAGTGAGAACGTCGTTCCCTTTCCTAACACCACCGACATTGAGAGAGTCCTTAAAGGCTTGAAAACCGGCGGTGGAAGTGGCACCTTTAATGGCATGGAAATCAGGCTGGATCATCTCGAGAAACGGATGGATCGCGTCGAGGATAAGCTCGACGTCCTGACCGTGATGGTTGCGCGCATCGAAGGCAAGCTTGACGCCAAGGTAGACTACAAGTGGGCCTTGGCGATCACCACGGCCATTATTCTAATCATGTTGCGCGCAGAGATATTCGCCATGATCGCGGCGATTTCCTAGGACCGTTCTGTCTGCTCCGACCACATCACCGGCAGCAACCCGAACAACAGCCACGTGCGCCGCCTGATGCGATATGTAACGCCGAACCCCGGCACTACTTCGAACGTCTCTCTTACGCTCAGCATTGATATCTCCCAGCCCGCCTCGCGCGGGTTTTTCATTACGGCTGGACTCAGTGCCCGGCGATCGCCACGCTGCTGTAAGTGGATTCGGGTCAAGGAGAGACAGCTATGCCGGAAGAAACTGAAGCCGAAGCTCTGAGGGCTTTTCTCTTGGACCTGCTGATCAGCACATCGGGTGTATTGCTGAGCACCCCGGATGGGCGTGAGGTGGTCGCAGTTGGCTACGAAGAGCAAGCCCACTCAGCGCACCCAGCCGTGGCCATAGTGCTGCGCGTGGCGGCGAGGAAGGTCAGAGGTGAGTGAGGCGGTCAAGGAATCGGCGGGTGATGTGACATGACACCTGAGGAACGCATTGTGCATCTGGAGCGCCAGATGATCGAGACCCGCAGGGCTGCCATCGCGATAATCATGGGGATGGCCGAAGGAGTAGCGCCGACGCCGGAAGGCCGAGAGAAGCTGGCTCAGGGGTTCGATGAGGCGGCTGAGGGCAGCGAGGGCGAGATTGCCCGGCTGGCACGGCTCGCGGCAGGGGCGTTGAGGGAGCGGTGAGCGTGGTGGGGGGAAGGTGTGATGCCAAAATATGTTGAAAGGAATCCGACATGAAGATCACGATGTTCGATATCTCCGGCGTTCTGTATTCGGAAGGGCCCGGGTGGGTGGTCGATATCAAGATGAAAGTGCTGCCGACCGATCGCCAGTACCCTCACGAGGTTTCGTTGCGGGTCCGGTTCAAAGGTAACAAGTCCGAAACCTTTGCAGACATTGAGCAGAGAGCCCTAGCCGAAGCAGTACAGGTTCTATCTCAGACCAGCAGTAGCCTGCACGGCGCAACTCCTGATTCACTGAGAGAAGACATTGATCGACAAGCACGGGCGAAAGCAGATGCGCTAAACGCAGCATTTGCAGTGGACTTGGATTCGGCCATGCGGGGGGAGTAGGCGGCAGGTCGCCCGCGAACCCCCACTGCGCCAGAAACGCGATCTCGCCGGTGAGTCCCCGCCCTTGGGCGTAACTTTCAGTGATCGACATCACCATCCTTCCAGCTTAGCCCATACGGCCAGCGCGAGCGCCACGATGGATAGCCCGAAACCGAAGACAGACCGGCGGTATGCACGTCTGATTTCGCGCAGCCGCCACGCTGCATAGTCCGCGTCGGACATCGCCTGAATCTCCCCGTCCACCATCACCCCCTCATCACCCGCCCCCGTGGCGGGTTTTTCTTTGCCCACTGTAGCAGGTGATTCGGGCGGGTGCAAATAATTGCACGCTTTGGCGTGTTTTTAGTATTGTGCTGCACGCCAAAGCGTGCAATTATCCTCCCCAAGGCACACCGCCAAGGAGGACGAACAGATGACCAGCACCCGCACACTCACCGCCCTAGCCGCCGCTGCATCCCTCGCAGCCTGCACGGCCACGCCCGAAATGATCGCTGCGCAGAAGGATCGCTGCACGCAAGTCGGTTACGCCCCCGGCACCGTGGATCACGCGCACTGCACGGAGCGCGGAACGGCGCAACAGCAGAGCGCCCAGAACGCCGCCGCTGCCAGCACAGCAAACGCCATCATCTGGCACGCAATCTGGAACTGAACGCAACCCGGTCCAATCGAAAGGAAATGAGCCATGAGCACCCCTGTAACCGCCTTTCAGGTCTGGGCAGATTTCGGCTTTGTCGGCACCGCGAACCACGGAGATTTCAGCGTCTCGTTTGACGACGCCGTGGATCAGTACGTCGAGGCCCGCCGCAACGGCTATGACGCCATCGTCTGGCGTCTCGACACGCCACAGGCTGGGCAAGCCGGGATGATGTCCGACGTGACTGACCACGCCGACGATCTGGTCCGGCAATGGCACGATGGGCGCGGCGACGAATACCCGGAGTGGTTGGCCGATGTGCCGTCCATCGCCGCAGAATGATCGGCCTTCGCTCTATGACGCCCGCTGAAGTGGCGATCGTCGCCAGCCTGAACTCGAAAGGAATCGCAATGGACGTGTCACTCACCCCGATCACACCGCAGGACGCGCTATCAACCGCGTTATCTCATATCGGCGCAGTCGTCGCATGTGGCTTGCAGGCCATCCCTGACGACATCGACAGAGAGCATCTGGTGCAAGCCCACGCGATACTGACGCAACTGTCACGCTCGCAGAGGGCCGCGACATGACCCGCCCTGACGACGCTTTCCGCCGCTCCGAAGGTGCAGGTGAATATCAGATCAAGGACATTTTCACCGCGAGAGACGTGCGCAATTGGGAGCGTCGCCGCAAATCAATGTGGGCGATCCTCGCATTCTCGGCCTGCCTCGCCTTCGCGGCAGTCGCGCTGGCCGAAGTGCCGCCGCCGTATCCTGTTGCCCCCGATGCCGTCTGCCCCACACCCGCCTGCTGAGAGGAACGAACCGATGAACGATATGACCGTTACTGAGCCTGGCACAGCGGTTGCTCTGCCCGCACCGAATGCGCTTGAGGCCTTGCTCAAGGATGAAAGGGCATCCGCAGACTACCTTGCCCGAATTATTGCCGCTGGTGACGCCGAGTTTGCCGCACTGGACGCCACGACTGCTAAAGGTCGTGCCGCGCACATCGCTCTGGCGACAAAGGCCAGCAAGACGCGCGCCGAAGTTACGCGGCAAAGCAAGGCGCTCACAGAACGTCAACGTGCAGAAATTACATCCGTGAACGCTGGCCGAAAGATTTTCGAGGATGGCCTTGCCGAGGCGCGTGACAGATGGCGTCAGCCCGTCACCGATTGGGAGGCCGCTGAGGAAGCGCGGGTGGAAAAACACAAGCTTGCGCTGGACGTGTTTGACCTGAATCGCGCCGACGCCAATTCGACAACCGAACAAGTGCGGCAGGTTCGGGATGATGTCTACGCCATACTGACCGGCCCCGAATGGGACGAATTTCAACCCATTGCCGAGGCCAAGAAGGTAACGGCCATGAACCATTTCAACACGCTGCTAGCCGCGGCTGAGAAGCGCGACGCCGATGCATCCGAGCTGGCGCAACTGCGCGCTGAGGCGGAAGAGCGCGCCCGGAAGGATGCCGAGGAAGCTGCAGCAAAAGCAGAGGCTGACCGGCTGGCTGCTGAACAGGCAGAGCGAGAGCGCATAGTGGCTGAGAAGGTCGAGGCGGATCGGATTTCGGCGGAACGTGCCGAGGCCGCCCGGGCCGAAGCCATCGAACGTGCGCGCGTCGAAGCACAGGAAGCGGCGAAGAAAACCGCCGCCGAGGTCGAGTCACGCCACGCCCGCGAACTGGCCGAGGCCGAGGCCCGCGAGGAAGCGGCGGCCCAGCGGGAGCGCGACCGGCTTAACGATGAGCGCAAGGCCGAGGCAGCAGCCCGCGCCAAGCGTGAGAAGGACAAGGCCCACCGCGCCCGGGCAAGCTCGGAAATCAGCGATGCCGTCGCCACGATGTTCGACTCCGACATTGCGACGATGGTGGGTGACCGGGTGGCTGCTGCTCTGCTGGACGGGAAAATTCCCCACACTGTGGTGATGCTATGAACGCCCACACCCGCCCCCCGCATATCACCTATCACGCCAACTTGGAGCAGGGGAGCGATGCTTGGTTGGAAGCCCGCCGCGGCATCCTGACCGCCAGCGAAATGAAGCTGATCCTGACGCCGACGCTCAAAGTCGCGAATAACGACAAGACGCGCACGCACCTTTGGGAATTGCTTGCCCAGCGGATCAGCGGGTTCGTCGAGCCCCAATATGTCGGCGACGCAATGCTGCGAGGTCAGGAGGACGAATTCTATGCGCGCCAGAAATACGCCGAACACATCGCCCCCGTCGAGGAAGTTGGCTTTATCACGAACAGCCGCTGGGGCTTCACCATCGGCTACTCGCCAGATGGTTTGGTGGGTCAGGACGGGCTGATCGAATGCAAATCCCGCGTACAGAAATATCAAATCCAGACAATCGTTGAGAACGTCACCGCCGACACCGCGCCCGACGAATACATGATGCAGTTGCAGACCGGCATGTTGGTCTCAGAACGCAAGTGGATCGACTTCATCAGCTATTCCGGTGGCCTGCCGATGGCTGTGATCCGCGTCTACCCAGACCCGGTCATTCAGGAAGCGATCATCGAGGCTGCGACCGAATTCGAAATGAAAATCGAAAAGAACCGGGGCGCGTTCCATGCCGCATTCAGCAGCGGTGCGCGCCTCTATCCGACCGAGCGGACTATATATGAGGACATTTCGGTATGACAATCATCAGGGTATTGGATTTCGAAACCACCGGCACAGAGCCACCGGCGCAGGTTTGCGAGGTTGGCATTTGCGATCTAGACCTTGAAACGAAAGTCGTCGCACCGTTCCGTTCTTGGCTGTGCGGCGCCTCCGAAATGCCGCCCGAGGTTCGCGCGGTGCATCACATCGCGCTGCATGAGTGCGAGGGAAAGGCCGAATTCAGCCAGGCGCAGGCCGAGGCGTTTATGGATGAAGGGCAGCCCGCCGCACTGGCAGCGCATAATGCCGAGTTCGAGACCAAGTTTTTCAAGCCGACGATCCCGGTGATCTGCACCTACAAGGCCGCACTGCGCGCTTGGCCCGATGCGCCGAGCCACAGCAACGGCGCGCTGCGCTACTGGCTTGAGGATCAAGGACTGATCGCGCCCGATCATGCTCTGACCCTGCCAGCACATCGCGCGGGGCCGGATGCCTATGTCACCGCGCACGTCCTTCTGGCCCTATTCAACGCCGGTCACACCGGGCGCGAAATGGTCGCGTGGTCCAAAGAGCCGCGCCTCTTGCCAACCTGCCCCATCGGTAAGTTTCGCGGTAAGCCGTGGTCTGAAGTCGAAGCAGGCTTTCTGGGCTGGATGCTGAGACAGCCAACAATGGAGACCGATTTGAAGTGGAACGCGGAGCGCGAAATCGCCCGCCGCAGCAATGAAGGATTGTCAGAATGACCGACCTGTCCAAAACTATCGCACCGAAATCCGACCAGCTGAACAGCGACGACCTGATCGGCGGGCCAATCACGATCACTCTCACCCGCGTGTCGGCCAACGAAGGAACGCCTGAACAGCCGATCAACGTGTTCTTTGAGGGCGACGGCGGGAAGCCATATCGCCCCGGCAAGTCGATGCGCCGCGTCTTGGTGCATGTCTGGGGTAAGGATGGGGCCAGTTATGTCGGGCGATCCATGACGCTATATCGCGATCCAGACGTGCAGTTTGGCGGCCTGAAGGTCGGCGGCACCCGGATCAGCCATATGAGCCACATCGATAAGGCTCAGACGATGGCGCTGACGGCAACGAAGGCAAGCCGCAAGCCGTTCACCGTAAAGCCGCTGGTTGATGCGCCTGTGAAGGTTGCCCCGGTCGATGCCGATCGCATCATTGAGAGCGCAAAGGCCGCAGCTAAAAAGGGCAAGGCTGAATTCCTCGCGTTCTACAACAGCGCGGAGGGGAAGTCTGGCCGGGACATCATGAAGTCGCACATGGCTGAATTCAAAACTCTGTCCGATGCTGCCGACGCGGCGAAGGATGAAGACCCTTTCGGCCTCCCGCCGCTGGACGACGAGCCGCGCCTCACCCCCGAGGAAGAGGCAGCTATCCAGCGCAAGATTGACGAGCAGAACGCCGGGGAAACACAGTGAACTTGCCACACGGATATGATGACTGGCGGCTTGCTGGCCCCGACGATGACCACACCGATTGCGAGCATTGCGGGAATACCGGAGAGCGCGAGTGCCCCGAATGCGGCGGGGGCGGGTGCATCCATTGCGATGATGACGGCGCGCTACCGTGCGAATGCAAGGAACAGGCGGCAGATGATGCCGATGGATTGGGCGACTGGCGGTACGAGCAAAGCCGGGACAGGGAGATGGACAATGAGTGAACCGATGCTGAGAAGCCCAATAGAAACCAAGGACAAAGCCAATGACAGATAACGTAACACAACTACACGACCCAGAATCAGGCGTAGTGAAGTTCGGCGTTCGACCCGCCGGTTACACGGCTATCGTTGATGGACGCGAGATCAATAAAATCCGCGTATGGGAGCGAGGCGATCAGATCACTATCCTTCTCGACAGCCGCTTTGCCATTGATGTGCCCCGAGAATTATCCGGCGCTGTGTGCTGGATGATCGCAAATTCTCTCGCCATCGGCTCAGGTTACTCGCACGTCGGGGCCACAAGTATGGGCCGCCCCTTCGCACCGGAGGTTATTGGCGGGGATGGTAAGCCCGACATAACTGGCGGTGGTGCACAGCCGCGACAGGGCGATGGGCAATGAGTAATTGGAACACGCGAAAGGGCGCGAAATGAAATCCAACCTGATCGACATTGAGGCGCGGCTTATCCACGAGACAGAGCGCGCTTGGCTGCTGGATACCGGCGGCGATGAAAACACATGGATACCGAAATCCGCTGCGGAGTTTGACGGGGAAACGCTGACCCTGCCCGAACCGCTGGCGCTGGAAAAGGGGCTGATTTGACATGACACATGACATTACACCCGAAGCGGTTGAGGTGTTGGCCAAACGATTACACACCGACAACGGCTTCCTAAGTGCCGCACAACTTGCCGCGTCTACGCCCTTGGAAGACCTGCCGAGCGCAAATGAGTTAGAAGATATTTGCCCAGAAGATGCGACGCTAGGCGATTATCCAATAATTCTTGGGCGAGGTGATTACCCGACGCTTCGGCAAATTGTGGACAAGGAAAGGTGGCTGATGTGTGACGCCGCAGCCAGCCTCCGCGCCCTATCCGCCCGCATAGCCGAGCTGGAAAAGGGGCTGATCTGATGTGTGACAGCAGAGAGGTCACCGCGCTGGATGCCATCAAAGCGGCTGATGAACTGGCAGAGGCTGCAAATACGCTCATGTCTCAATGTGAGGACGGAGACGGATATACGAATGGTGCCGCAATCAATCTAGATTGCGCTATAGCCGCCTACCGCAAAGCACGGGGATCAAGCCATGAGTGACAGCAGAGAGGTAAGCGCGCTGCTTGATTGGATTGCGCGGCTCATCGCCGAGCGTGACAGCGCCCGCGCCGAACTGGACCGGCTGAGAGGGGCAAGCCATGACTGACCTGCGCGAGACGATCCTGACCGCCATGGACAGCGTACACGATATGGACACGACGCATGGCGATTACGCCGACGCGATCATTGCCGCGCTGACCGGCTGGCAGGATATCAGCACAGCCCCGAAGGATGGGTTGCCCGTCTTGCTTTGGGCGGAATGCGACGGATGGCCGGGCAAATCCTCCCGCGTCGTGGGGGCGTTCCACAGTGGGGCTTGGAGAATTTGCGGCCCGGTAATGGGTGAACCGTCTGGCGACGGCAAAGAGCGTCAATGGCTTGGTGAGGTTGTGCCAAAAAAGTGGAGCCCGCTCCCCCCTCCCCCGGAGGCCAGCCATGACTGAAAACACAGCCCGGGCGATCCGCTTCCGATACACCAACTGGCAGGGGAAAACGGCGATGCGATTTGCCACACCGAAGCGGCTCATGTTCACCGCCACCAAATACCACCCCGAGCGGTGCTGGATCATGCGCGCGTTCTGCCACGACAAAGGCGAGATTCGGAATTTCGCGCTGGGTGATTGCGTGTTTGTTAGCGACGCAAAGGCCACGCTGCGGGCGATGGCGGATAGGAGGGATATGTGATGGATCTGTTTTTCGCCATGGTATGGGGCGGCGGGGTGGTCACAATGCCGAAGCACAAGGTCCACCTGATCGAGCGCATATTCTGGCCGATAGCTTTGGGGCGATTCCTGCACTCACTTGCTCGCGCGCATATAGACCGGGAGGATGAGACATGACCACCCACCGGCCAACACCAATCGACAAGGCAATCGCCGCCAAAGAAGCGTTTGAGCGCGCCGGTCATCCAGTCCAGCGTGTGACGGTAGACGGGAAGGCAATCAGCGTGTTTTTTCATGGCGATGAAGGCAACCCAGCGACAAACCTAGACCTGATGGACATGAAGCTGAGATGAAACGCGATATGCCCAGATATATCACCGACCTGAAAGGCGCATTGTATTTTCGCCGTCGGGGATGGGACACCGTGCGGATCAAATCGGCATTCGGAACGCCCGAGTTCTGGGCGGAATACGCGATGATCCAAAAAGGTACAGCGCCAGCGCCGAAGGGCATGACGTTCACTGCGTTAATCGGCAGTTATCGACGGTCGGAGCGGTATACCGCATTGAAGCCCCGCACCCGCCGGGACTACGACGGCATCCTCGCCAACATCGAGGCCCGTCTGGGGAGTGCAAGGCCGGATGGTCTGGCCCGTAAGCATGTGATTGCCCTGCGCGACAGCAACGCCGAAACCGTTCGATTTGCGAACTATGTGGTGCAGGTCATCCGAATACTGATGGAACACGCCATAGACATTGGCATGGTCAAAGAAAACCCCGCAAAGGGCGTGAAGCTCTTGAAAAGCAAGGCAGAGCCGCGCAAGCCATGGCCCGCCGATACAGTGAATGAATTTCGCAGTGCCTATGAGTACGATGCTCGAGAGCGGCTACTGTTTGAACTGCTGATCGGCACCGGCCAGAGGATAGGCGATGTGCTGCGGATGCAATGGGGGCATATCGACGGCGACGGGATCAACGTGACGCAGGGCAAGACCGGAAAGCCTCTATGGGTGCCGTTCACGCCGCACCTTCGCGCCGCCCTAGCCGCTGCCCCACGCCGCAACCTAACGATCCTGACGCGCTTCGATGGGCGCAAGGCATGGGCATACCGTGGTGCCGCCGACGCCATGATGACAGCCCGCCGCGCCATCGGGGCCGAAGCCTATGACATTCACAGCCTGCGCCATACCGCCGCGTCTGAACTGGCGCTTGCAGGCTGCACCGATGAACTGATCGCCGCCGTGACAGGCCAGTCAATGGCGATGGTAGCACGATACACAGCAACCGCCCGGCAGAAGGTCCGGGCCATCAAAGCGCAAGGGAAACGGGAATAGTTTCGATTGCCCGTTGACATGTGACTAGTCACGGTTTAGGTATAGGATATGGAAACGCAAACGGTAGACAAGATCATGAGCCACACAATAGCGCGCAGCACTGAACTTAATAATGGAATTGGCCCGAACGCGATGAACATTAGAAAAGGAGCCACGAAGGTCATTCGCGGAAAAATGCCCGCCGCCGTGCGGAAAGAACTGATGGCAGCGGTAAAGGCCGGGTCTTTGGGGCGCCTACCTAAGAAGGGGCTGCTCCCTGAAGTATTTTTCCACCCAGACCACAAAAATGGCGCGAAGGATCGGCAAAGAATAGAAGCTGAATATTCAGCGAGGTGCATCGCTGGCGTGGTAGCATGACCGACGCCAGCCGCAAAGCCTCCGAGCGCGCCCGCAAACGCGAGTCTGGCTTGGTTCCTGTAGAGGTATGGGTGCCGCGCGACAAGGCCGACGAAATTCGTCAGATCGCGCGGGGCATGATCAAGGCGCAGGATAACCCGGAACGAACAGGGGGTGAACGGTGATTGTGCAGAGATTGTGCAGAGACGCCACTTGCGGCCACGGGGCGAACGGGGTAAATGCCATGCACCACAACAGGCTAGGCGAGTTGGCGGAGTGGTTACGCAGCGGATTGCAAATCCG
>Ga0307487_1001108_pt1 | contig 19627 bp, 11 predicted proteins | sample CBIW12metaG_FD_203665 | JGI IMG/M metagenome (GOLD analysis project Ga0307487, IMG submission 203665) | Sea-ice brine microbial communities from Beaufort Sea near Barrow, Alaska, United States - CBIW 1.2 | ecosystem: Environmental > Aquatic > Marine > Coastal | place: USA: Alaska | collected... | reverse complement strand
TTGAGCATCATAGACGTCCAAAAGATGACACCAACGATAATTTTATCATAGAGTGATGAGGTCCAAGGCGACTTCTAGTCGCTACCCCTTAACCTATGGACTTTAAGTCCATAGTGGTTTAGTTATTATTATTTGTTAAAATTCGCTATTTGTAATTATTCAGGATAAGCTAAACGAATTGATATCCACGTGAAAAATCACTTTTTTAATATTTATTAACACCTTTATCACAATAAATACTTTGACGTTGAAAGAATACTTAGTTTCTTAACAAACGAAACTACTTTACTCGATGATAAAGATCAGATCAACACTCATAGGTTTTTTTTTAGCCCTTGCAATTTTTTCTTGCAAAACTGAAGATGATAAAATCCAAGAAGCTCCGACAGAATCTTTTCGAAGTGAAGTGGCTGCCACTGAAGTAAACGTCGCCACCGCAGAGCGCAAAAGCTTCGATTATCTTATCAATGCAACCGGTAAACTCGAAGCGGGCTCTGAGGTCATGGCCGTAATAGAGAAGTCTGGATATCTAGCAGAAGTAAATGTTAAGCAAGGACAATATGTAGAGAAAGGTGCGGTAATTGCGCGATTGGAACCTACAGAAGCCCAACTCAACCTCGAGAAAACTCGCATTGGTCTTCGAAATGCCAACGCAGAATACGAATCCATGAAAATGGGATTTGAAAGTTTATACTCCTCCGAAGATAAAGAGCGAATCCAAGTGGTAGATGAGCAACTCAAAGCAAAAAGTGGTCTTTTCCTCGCCGAAGTAGAATTGAAAGTGGCTCAGTTAAACTTCGACAGGAATGAGGTCAAAGCTCCAATCTCAGGCAGAGTGGCTGATCTCAAGTTTAAAGCGGGAAGCCTGGTTGGTGCCAATACCGAACTTTGCCAGATATTGGGTTCTAGCGAATTGATTCTTAAAGTCAATGTGCTGGAATCTGACATCAGCTTGATCTCGCTCAATCAAAAAGCAGAAGTTTATCCAGTTTCAACTACCCAAGAAGAACTTATAGGAAAAGTATCAGGCATCAATCCTAAAGTAGATGCAAATGGATTGGTCCAAGTTTCTATTACTCTGACAGCCAATAAGGAATTGCTTCCAGGCATGAACGCAAGGGCGATCATTCGAGCCCCACAAAGCAATAGTCTGGTAGTTCCTAAAGATGCTTTGGTGTATAGATCTGGTCGGGCTGTAGTATTCACGATAGAAAATGACGAGTCCAAATGGAACTATGTAGAGGTAGGCAAAGACAATGGCAAGGAGGTAGAAATCCTCGATGGTATCGAAGACAAAAGCACAGTAATTACTTCCAATAACCTCCAACTTGCGCATCAGGCACCTGTTCAAATTGTAAAGCAATAAGCCATGGTTAGATTTTTACTGGCCAGGCCGATTGCAGTATTCATGACTTTTTTGGCGCTGATGGTTTTTGCCTTCATTGTTCTTCGTACCCTACCGATTTCTCTTTTGCCTCCGATTGATGTACCGCAGATTGTGGTCAAAATTAATTATCCCAACGCCTCTCCCGAAGCCATCGAACAGAATGTCTTGAGTCCGATCCGTGAAGGCATGATCACGCTCAACGGTCTTGATGAGATGGATTCTAAAGCTGGCTCTGAAGTGGGTACTATACGTCTTACGTTCGATTACAGCACTCAGATGGAACTAGCTTATATCGATGTAAATGAGAAAATAGATCGATTGACTAACTCCCTTCCCGAAGAATTGGGTCGGCCAGAAGTGATCCGAATTAATACCTCTGATATCCCTGTGGCTCGTGTTCAGGTGGTGCCAAAAGAAGGTATAGATGAAGTGGAAGTAAGTCTTCTTGCTGAAAATGTACTGAAGAAAAGAATAGAGCAGCTTCCCGGAGTTTCACTGGTAGATATCAACGGTAAAAAAGAGAGGATTATCACGGTGGAGCCAAATGTGGGAGCCTTGTCTGCACTCAAAATGAATCAGCAGCAGGTCATCTCCGCTGTGCAATCAGGGAACTCCGAGCTTCAGGGGATCTCCGTCAAAGATGGGAAGTTCCGCTATTATCTGAGACTTGCCACCAGGGTAGATACACCATCGGATATTGAAAACTTGCCAGTTTCAGCACCTTCGGGGGTAATTATTCCTTTAGGAAGACTGGCAAAGGTGCAATACGAAACCAAAGAAATGCTGGGCTACCACTTATTTGGAGAGACAGAAGGTTTGGTGATTACAGTTCACAAGCAGGCTTCGGCGAAGATGAATGAGTTGATTCCAGAACTCAAAAGTTCGTTGGAAATTTTCAGAGCTGACTATCCTCAGGTTGACTTTGAACTTACTCAGGATCAATCCAGTCTACTTAATGCTGCGATTTCTAACTTGGAAACTTCCCTACTTTTCGGAGGGATTTTCGCTTTTGCAGTGTTGTTTCTTTTTATGAAAGATTATCGCCTACCCCTGATTATTGGAGTCAGTTTGCCATCTTCATTATTAATCAGCTTTTTGATTTTCTATTTCTTCGATATTTCTATTAATATTATTTCACTTTCAGGTTTGGCGCTCGGCATAGGGATGCTGATTGACAATGCCATCATTGTGTTAGACAATATCACCAGAAAGCGGGAAGGTGGGTTGCCGATTTTTGAGGCTTGTGTAGAAGGGGTGAACGAAGTAATGGGAGCGCTGATCAGTTCGGTGCTGACGACCTTGGCTGTTTTTGTTCCGCTGGTTTTCCTGAGTGGAATTTCTGGAGCTTTGTTTTTTGATCAGGCTGTGGCTGTTGCAGCGATTCTGACAGTTTCTTTGGCAGTCGCATTTATCTTGCTTCCCATGCTATATTTTTTACTTTTCTCTAGGAGTAAAAAAGCTTACGACAATAGAGAAGGTAAATTTTTCCAACGGATTTTGAATCTGTATGAATTTGGCTATCGCAAAGTGAGCGGAAATAGGAAAGTGGCTTTATTGATATTCGCATTATTGATTCCACTGGGGTTAGGCATCAGCATGCTGCTAAAGACAGAAGGTCTTCCAGAAATAGAAAAACTTGATGTGACACTCGATGTGGATTGGAATGAGCCTATCTCAGCGATTGAAAACCGGAATAGAGTGGTTAAACTAATCGCTAGTCTCAATGGAGAATATGCGCAGGCAGAAGCGGACGTTGGGGTAAAACAATTTTTACTTTTCGATGGGAAAAATTCCATCCAGCAGTCCTTACTTTATTTTCTTTTTAATTCCACTGCGAATAAAGATCTAGGCAGTCAAAAAATTGAGGTCTATTTAAACGAGAATTTTCCGGTCGCTGCATTCACTTTGGGTGATGCTCCCAATGCTTTTGATCAATTATTCAACTCATCGATGCCTTTTTACGAAGTTCGCTGGAAAGATCTTACTGCAAAAGAACCAGTGCTAGAAGAGAAAATGGATCCTTGGTTAAGTCAGTTTCCTACCCAAAACTGGAAGCGTGGTCCAGGTCTTCAGCAAGAAGCTTCTGTAGTCTTCACGCTACAGGCAGAGAAATTGGCAACTTATCAAATTCCTATTGACAAAGTGCAGGATCAGATTTCCAAACTTTTTGGCACGTATACCATAACTGATATTCGTCGATTTGGAGAGGTGATGCCAATTCGGTTGAAAGAAACAAATACAAGATTTGAGGATTTGCTTCGCAATACCCGTGTGATCGCATCTGATTCTACTTCTTATATTCTGGGGGAGTTTGTAAAATACGATTATGAGGATCACTATAAATATGTGACCGCGGACAAAGGCGGGATTTATCAGTCGGTATTAGTGGGCGATGATAATCCACAAAATATGGCCAGCGACTATTTCCGCTGGGGGCAGGAAAAGAATCTTGGAGTGACGATGGTTGGTCAATATTTCCGTGACCGGGAAAATATCCAGCAATTGATAGGAATTCTGCTGATTTCTGTATTGCTCTTATATTTTATTTTGGCGGCGCAGTTTGAGAGTTTTATACAACCATTGATCGTGGTGTTTACATTGCCGTTGGGAGTCGGGGGAGCGCTTTTTGTGCTTTGGATCGCTGGCTCATCGCTGAATGTGATGTCTGCAATTGGGCTGGTCGTGATGCTTGGAATAATGGTGAATGACGCTATTCTAAAAATTGACACCATCAATAGGCTTCGATTTCAGTATGTAGAGTCAGATGAAATCAATGCAGAACAAGCACTGGAAATGGCGTTGCATAAAGCTGGACAAATACGTCTCAAGCCGATCTTAATGACCTCTATCACTACAATTTTGGCGTTGATTCCGATCGTTTTCAGTAGCGGGCTAGGGGCCGATTTGCAGAGACCGTTGGTGGAAGCAGTAATTGGAGGCTTGACAATCGGTACCCTCACTGCCTTGTTTTTTGTGCCTTTAGCGTATTGGTTTACAGTGCCAAAAGGAAAACTAAGAAAAAGCTAAGATGACTCCATTTCGAATTCTTATCGTCTTTGTAGTACTCTCGATTTTAGGGTTTGCTGTGGTGCCACTGATGTCAGTGGACTTGAATCCTAGAGATCGTAACACCATATTGACAATAAGTTATTCGATTTCCAGAGCATCTCCGGAGATTGTGGAAAAGCTCGCAACTTCACCTTTGGAGGGCACTTTTTCCAGACTTTCCGAATTGAAAAAAATCACCTCTGTTTCCAATTATGACAGAGGGTCCATCACGCTAACTTTTGCTAAAGAAGCAGATATGGAAATGAAGAAATTTGAAGTTTCTTCTATGATCCGACAAGTGTATCCACAGCTTGATCCCCGGGTTAATTATCCTTCTATTTCCCAATCTTCCCAGCAGCAAACGGAGGAGAAAACTCCGATTCTCACCTATAGTGTAAATGGACCTTTTGCTTCTTTTGAAATTAAGAAAATCTCAGAAGATGTACTTAAACCTGCTGTAACTCGATTTGAGGAGGTGGAGGAAGTAATCGTGGAAGGTGCCAATGATCTGCAACTTTTCGTGACCTATGATATTCAAAAGATGCAGGCTTTTGGAATCACGAGAAATCAACTTAATGCCAGTATCAATCAGGCATTTGGATTGACCTTTCCCGGAGCGGTGACAAATACAGAAGGAAAAACACTTTTCGTGCAAGTCGATAGGTCTTTTCAAGAGCTGGGTCAGTTGGAAAACCTGGTAATCCGTCAAGTGGATGAAATGGAGGTAAGGCTTAGAGATGTCGCTAAACTAACGCTGGAGGAAGCTGAACCAAACCGCTATTATCGCATTAATGGCAACAACTCAGTTACTCTCAGAATTACCAATAGAGATGGCGTTAATAAAGTTTTGCTGGCGCAAAACCTAAAAGCTGCGATTAATCGTTCTTCCAAACTCCTACCGGCTGGATTTGAAGTGCGTCTTGAAAATGACGACACGGAATTTCTAGAGAAGGAGTTGGACAAGATCTACACACGATCAGGCTTATCTATTTTGATATTGATCGTTTTCATTTTTCTAATCAACCGTAATCTCAAGTACCTGAGTATTCTGTTTCTCGGAATAGTCGCCAACCTAAGTCTTTCGGCTATTGTACTGTACTTTCTGAAAGTAGATATCCATTTGTATTCACTTGCAGGGTTGACGATTAGTTTCGGTCTGGTCGTGGACAATGCGATCATTATGCTTGATCACTTGCACAAGCACAAAAACAGAAGAGTTTTCCTTGCGCTTTTGGCCGCTTCTCTCACGACCATTGCCGCACTAATGGTGGTATTTTTATTGCCTGAGGAAGATCGAAAGAATCTCACAGAGTTTTCAATTGTAGTTTCTGTAATGTTGGGAATTTCTTTATTGATAGCCTTAGTTTTCACCCCTGCTTTTTACCAGGTTTTATTCAAAGAATCTATCCAAAAGGGAAGAAAGTTAAGTATTCCGAAGTTGCGTCAAAGAGCGAAATTTCTACATAGATATGAAAACGGGATTGCCTGGACCGCTAGATTTAGAAAGACCTTTGTACTGTTTTTGCTTTTACTTTTTGGGTTACCGATTTTCTATCTTCCTGCCAAATGGGAGGATCACGAATGGTATAATAAGACGGTCGGAAATACTTTTTATCAAGAGGAGATTAGGCCTTATTTGGACAAAGCATTAGGAGGTTCCATGCGCATGTTTGTTCGTGGTGTTTATGAGAAAAGTTCTTATCGTGAAGCCCAAAAGACCAGGCTGTACGTTTCTGCCCGTTTGCCTTTTGGCAATACGCTGGAGCAAATGGATTTTATCATAAAAGAGTTTGAAAAGTATTTGAAAGGAGTGGAGGGCATTGACCAATTTGTGTCAGTGGTAAATTCAGGACAAAGTGCTCAGATCATTATCACATTTAAGGAAGCCTATGAAAAGGGCGCTTTACCCTATCAATTAAAAGGAAAGCTATCTGTAAAATCCACCGACTGGTCGGGTGCACAATGGAATATCTATGGCGTGGGGCAGGGTTTCTATACCGGTTCTGGAGGAGAAGGTATTCCTAGTTTCAGGGTCGAGATGAAAGGATATAACTTCGATGAACTGGAGCGGCAGGCTAATCTGCTTTCAGAAAAACTGTTGACACATAAGCGAATTCAAGAGGTGAATACCAATGAGCGTATGGGCTATGGTGAGCAGAAAACCGAAGAATATGTCTTGCGACTCGATCAGAATCAGATGGCATTGGGACACACCAATCAGTATGAAGTGCTCAATGCGCTTACCGATATGTCCAAACCACTCGGAGCTTCTGCCATGCTTACCTTAGAGGATCGAAACTATGGATTGGTAATACGGGAAACCGAGTCTGGTAACTTCAGCAAGTTTGACATGGAGCAAAGTGGTCTTATCGGAGGGGAAAATAAGATTTTTAAGATCTCTGATTATGGCACTTTGACCAAGGAAACGACTACCAATGCATTGCATAAAGAGGATCGTCAATATATCCGTGTCGTGTCATTTGAATACATGGGATCGGGAAAGTTTGGGAATGAATACCTTGATGAAAAGCTGGAGGAAATGAAAGTTCAGATGCCTATTGGCTATGAAGCAAAGAAGCAATCTTATTCTTGGAATTTCGATCAGGAAAAGCGAAAATATAGCTTGCTTGGTTTGTTGATCGTAGGAATTTTCATGATTTGCGCAGTGCTTTTCGAGAATCTGAAGCAACCCGTTTATATCATTGCCATCATCCCGATTAGTTTCATTGGGTTGTTTCTGATCTTTTCACTTTTTGATTTTTATTTTGATCAGGGAGGCTATGCTGCATTTGTGATGTTGGGAGGATTAGCAGTGAACGCCGGGATATTTATTGTCAATGATTTAAACAATCGATCTCAGGGAACTTACAATCGTAATGTATTGAAGTCTGTGGCCGGCAAAGCTGTTCCGATTTTACTTACAATTATGTCTACCTGTTTTGGGTTGATTCCATTTATTATTGAAGGTCAAAATGAGATTTTCTGGTTTTCACTTGCGATTGGTACTATTGGCGGGTTGATATTCAGTATGGTGGGGGTGTTTTGGGTGCTGCCAGTGTTGCTGTGGAAGAAAAAGGGGCTCGCCACGGCGCCACAGAACGACAATTCTGTTTCTGTAAAGAATTCAAGACGCAAATGGTTATTCTTGCGGCGACGCGGCGACGCGGCGGGAATTGGATAACGGTTGAAGTGTCATCCTAAGCGAAGTTGAAGGATCTGCTCGAAGGTTTTGTTTGATTCATTTAAAATCTCTCCCCACGGCCCAACGATTATCTCCCGCCAAGGCGCAAGGTTTTAGCTTTTAACTCCAAACCAATTTGATAAAGTTTTGACATTCTAAATTCCCAAGCATGAAAAAGGTATTAACATTTGCGTTTTTAGCATTATTGGGCTGTGAAACTGAAGAAGAGCAATCCGTTAAAGTCATCAATTTTGATAAAGTAAAAGAAATTCCGGCTGCTTTGATGATTGAAAAAGTCGTATTATTGGAAAGTGATACGTCTGAGTTACTTAGTGATAATGTAAAAGTCCAATACAGTAATGATGGCTTTTTTGTCATGAATGTCACGAATGCAAAAGGACTTCATCATTTTTCTCCAACCGGCCAACATCTAGGGATGGCCACCATGATAGGTGAAGCTCCTGGTCAGGTTCTTAATATTCAAGATTTTAAACTTCAAGGAAGTTCATTGCTTGTAATGACTGAAAAGAGTGACAGGATAGATTTGCAAAAAATCTCCATGCAACATAAGTTGGAGACTACCACGGAAATTCCTCATTATGCATTTTCTTTTCAACCGCTTGACAATGGGGATTTATGGTTCTACGGTGGATACTACATAATAGCAGGTGACCATCGGCTTTTTCAAACGGATGGATTCGGGAAGTTAAAGAGTGAACTACTTCCAAATGCAATCCCTCCAATTGGTCAGGTAGGGGGGGATGCTTTCTATCAAGGAAATGATCGGATATTGTTTCGGGAACCGCTCAAAAACAGCGTATGGGAAATCACAGCTCAAGACACACTAAAAGAAGCTTATAGGTTTGATTTTGGTGACAATACTGTTCCGGAGGAGTTTTGGGAAAAGGATCTTTTCAAGGGATTTGGGGAGCTTATGGCAAAGGGGTTTATAGATATTTTCTTTATAGTGGAATCTGACCGATATTTTTTGGCGGATGTAAATACTCGAAAAGGTATGGATAGGAATAAGACTTTGTTTATTAGAGATAATCAATCAGGTAACCAATATAAATTAAGGGTAAATCAGGAAGAGTTAGGGCATTTCTATTTGCCGATTGGGATAGAGGGAGATCATCTCATGTTCATTGCTTATGCTCCTTATTTGATCAAAAATAGTGATGATCTCAATGTAAGCGAGGAGGTGAAGGATCAATTGGCTGATTTGAAAGAAGAATCAAATCCAGTAATTCTGTATGCGAAAATACCTGAGTAGTCATATGCTCGCAACGTCTGGAAGATTTATCTCTTCCAAAGGCGCAACGGGCAAATGTTTCCATCTTTTGCTCCGTCCCAGTTGCTTGAAAACTAAAACCTCATCCCTACAAATCTAAAATTCTATTTTAAAATTGCAGGGACGATTTACTTTATTATAGACTCCATGTCCTATAGTTCCCATATTTTCCGACTAATCTTAAAACTTTAGCTCTTTAATATGAATAAATCCACTTTTATTATCCTTACCGTATTTTTTGCAATTGCAATGTTTTCTTGCTCTGAAAAAGAATCCACTTCAAGTCCTATTGATCCTATCAAAGAACTGCAGTTTGAAGTCTATGATTCGATTACTGTCGATGTGCTGGATGATTTGGTTTTGCTTGATTATCAAGAAGAGCTTGATCAATATATGATGAGAGAAAAGCGTGGAGGTAACGTTTTTTTGGTCAACGGGAAAGGGACTATATTAGATTCAGCTCAATTGGTGGGAGAAGGGCCAGATCAGCTCCCTTTTTTTCTAGAGGGAAGATTTTTGGGTAAGGATAGGTTTGTTTTTAAGGAAATGTCTCCAACCATGGACTTTCATGTATTTGATCGAGATTTCAAAAAAATCGAAAAACTTAACGGTCCGGCGGTTGGTTTGAATGCAATTTTCATCTCCCAATTTCGCCAAACCTTTACCATTTGGAGTGAGAACGGCGAAATCTTTATCCTAGGGGAGGAAGTGAATTCCTATAATCCTGCTGATGCAGATCCAGACAAAATCGGAGGAGAATTTTACAACAAAGTGAAAACCGGTTTTTTCTATGACTTAAGTGTGGATTCTATCACCTATCTGAGTTTATATCCAGAAGCTTGGGTGCCACGAAAAACCAATCGTTGGGTTGGGCAGAGCTTTCCATACATGTCTTTTGACTCTGAGAGAAAAAAGGTTGCAGTACTTCCCCCGATAGGAGATCTGCTTTTTATGTATGATTTGGAGGGAAATTCATTAATCAATGAAAAAGCTGTACCACTATCCCATCCTGATAGAGATCAGGAAATTCCAGATGCATCTAGTGAAAATCAGCTGTATTCGTCTTTTAGCGATGTGAAAAATTTTGGAGAGTATCAGTTAGCGATTTTTTATACCGCAATTCCTGAGGAAGTTTTTAGTGAGTTTCGAGCTAAAGGTGAGAATTTTAACCAAGATCCAGAATATAGAGAAGCATTGTCCAAGTATAGAAATCCACGCTACATTATTGTTAAAGGTGATCAACAAATAGGGATCGTAAATAAATTACCCGTTGAAGGCGATGTGAACCTGGGGCTTTCTGATGGAACTCTTATCGTCAAAGCTTCTGAAGGTGAAGTGGAGCGGGATCATAATCTTTTTTATAAGATCAGGTTGGTGAAGGAGTAAATCCTATTGTTGCCTGATTAGCAATAGATTAAAGTTTTAACTAATAATTTTAGTTTTTATAAAATAAATAGTTAAAATCACTTGCATTTTTAGTCGGGAGGGTATATTAAAAACGAAATTTCAAGGTTACCGGTAAATGTGATTTTTAGGGATTTTTTCTTAATCCTACATGATGAAAAAGGGGAATATTATTTCAATATTTTGAAATCATGAAAATTAAAGTTTTAACTATACTAACATTGTTTGGACTAATGTTTCGCACAATGGCTGTCCAACCTGTCCAAGCAATTGAAGATATGAATTGTGTTCTGATACTGGTAGTGAATAATATGATCATGTCACTGGAATGCATTGTGCCTTGTATCAATGTACGAATGGGGAACAGGTTCAATCTTGTATATTAACCCAGAATGAGCAAAATGATCAATAAATTTAAGACAGAGCCGTAGGCTCTGTCTTTTCCTATGAATAAACTATACGCAACTTTCTTCGTATTTATTTCTCTGATGTCTTGCAATAGTAAGTCAGTACAGGATCTTCCTCTAGAAATAATAGGGTACGAAACTACTGTTTTTAAAGGCGGTAATTTTAATGAAGCGCGGTTTATTGGAATATTCGACGGGAATTCGGGGAAGCTTAAATTCTCCTTCGGGGAATTTGGAGAAGAGAGAAAAAAAATTGAATCATATGTGAAAAGTTTGGGGCTTATTATTTTTGGTTCTTTCAATAATGAGTTTTACATCCAAGATAAAGTTAGCTCTCCTATAATTAATAAGTATGATGGATCTGGAAATTTGAAAAATAGCTACGAAATATGGTCCTATTTTCTTTCGTATCATCTAGATCCAAATCAAGGAAGTTTTGAAGAGGGGCATGCTTTTAATGACCATAATTACGGGATGGTTGTTGCTCATCCAAATCGAGTAATTTCTGTAGGTGTAAAGTTCAAGGACAAAAGCAAAAATATATTAAATCGCTATGGGATATTATTTGTGGAAGATCTTGAGAATGGTGTAAGTTATTCCTCTCCAATTGATCCCTTTCAAAAAGTTCTCTGGGTAAATGATTTGGAAATTTATTTGGTAAGGAACCCTCCAATAACTGAGGATATGATTTTGGTGAAGCTGAAGTATAAATTGGGGGAATCAGTGGAAGACTAAACTCCCATTTGGAGCTTTTTTCATATGCTTATCCTTCTGAATAGATTCTATAGGATCAGATTGCGAATAACAAGTTGGTAAGTAGCCTTTAGACCTTTACCTTAAAGCTCTCAAACCTAAACTAAGCTATGAATACCTCAGACTCCCGCAGGGATTTTCTCAAGAAATCTGCCTTGCTCGGCACCGGACTTAGCCTAGCAGCCAGTACCTCGCTGCAGGCTTTTGCCGAAGTAGCCAAATCCAAAAACAAACTACCCGCCTGGAAAGGCTTTAACCTGCTCGATTTTTTCTCCCATGATCCGAATGGTGGCAGGCGGACTAAGCCAGAATATATCCAATGGATAGCGGACTGGGGATTTGATTTTGTGCGGATTCCTATTTCCTATCCAAGCTATCTGGATATAGATCGCTCACGTCCGATTCGGCCGGATGAAGTATTGAACTTTGACGAAAGTCGATTGGAGAAAGTGGATAAATTGGTACAACGTTGCCTCGATCATGGTTTGCATGTGAGCTTGAATTTGCATAGGGCACCGGGCTTTTGTATCAATGCAGGTTTTCTAGAGCCCTATAATCTCTGGAAAGATCAGGAAGCCTTGGATGCATTCTGTGCGCATTGGGAAATGTGGGCGAATCGGTATAAAGGAGTCTCAAAGAAGAAACTGAGTTTTGATCTAGTGAATGAACCCTTTCAGCGAGATGATCCAAATGATCAGCATAGTTCCGGTGGGCCAGTGGATATACAGGATTATCATCGGGTGGCTGAAGCGGCTTTGGAAACCATCAAATCTGTGAAAAAATCCCGATTGGTGATTGCAGACGGAAATGGTGGAGGAGGAATTGCGATGCCGGAACTGGCAGACTTGGATCTGGCACAAAGCTGCCGTGGCTATCATCCTTTTCCGATCTCTCATTACAAAGCAAGCTGGGTTTATGAAGATCCTTCAGTAGTTCCTCCGGTTGACTGGCCTTTATTTCAAGGCGAACAACTGCTAGATATTGATGAGATCAGACGTTATTATGCACCTTGGAAATCGCTAATAGATCAAGGGATAGGGGTGCACTGCGGTGAGTGCGGTGCATATAATAAAACTCCCCACGATGTTTTTCTCAGTTGGTTTGGGGATGTGCTGACAGTGTTGAAAGAAAATGGCATTGGCTTCGGTATCTGGGAGTTTTCTGGGGACTTTGGAGTCATGAACTCCAATCGACAAGACGTAGTATATGAAGATTGGTATGGTGAGAAATTGGACAGGAAGTTTTTGGAATTGCTGAAAGCACAGCTATGACTATTGAATAATAGAATATGATTATCCGCAATTATTCCAGTAGCCTTAATTTCTTTGGTTTGAAGGCTGCCTACCCATAGGCAGGGAAGACCGATGCTTCGGCAAGCTCAGCACTAGTGACAGGAGACCGAAGTAGCCTCAATATTAGTCCCGCAGCTATCGGAATTATTATATCCTATGATGTTTTTGTCTCTTTACTGGTAAAAAAGCTGATATACAGATAATAAAATAGGGCCTTGTTGAAACACTTTTTGCCCGTGAAAAAGACTTATTTATAAATTGGCAGTTTAATGCCTACATAGATATCCGCACTCTTTGAAGAATTGGAGATTAAATTCGTAAATATTGTACCTGATCCTATCATCACTGGTCCAGCGCGTACTCCAAATCCCCAAGCTATACTGGAATCATATTTTCGTACACTCAAAGGACTATAGACGCTTATCCACTTTGTTTCAAATCTTGGTGTGAGGGTGAATGTGTTTATAATATTACTTACAGGGAGTTCATTCCCCTCTTTTACTGAGATTGCTCCTTGAGCACTAACAAATAATTTATTTGTAATAGGATAATCAACAAACAATCGGATGGCTGTAGGTAGTCCCAGTTTAGATTTACCTACAGATTCAGAGCTTATAAAATTATCTACAAGAACCTCTTCGAAATCTTTGTAGCGAAATTCCTCAGCATTTATTGTTTTATTCATGTCATAACGGAAATTGCTGGAACCGTCATAGTTAATGTCTCCAAAATCTGTCACGGATGCTCCAAATCGTAATTTATAAGAAGTACGATTCTGATTCCCGTTATCTCTTAGCTCATAAACTAAACCAAGATCTGCACCGACACCTGATGTGATATTCGAAAATGTAATATCGTCTGAATTAAACCCAGAAGTATAACCATAATTAAGATTGCCAGAGGTGGTCAAGGAGTAGATATTTGAATTGAAACTTGCTTCAAGTTGAGGACTAAATCCAAACAATCCACCAGCACCACCAAGGTATTTGAGAGTAGCTCCAGCTTTGAGTAAGTGATTGTTATTTTCAACAATAATTCTTCCGTATGTAACCCCTATCTCAGCCCAAGCATGTATTACCCCTGAGAAATTATCCATATTTAAATTAAATGTGTTTCCTTCCAAATCCCCTTTAAGCACCTGATAAAGCTCGCCACCAAGATTATAAATATTAAAAAATCCTCGTATTCGTGTAGTTATAGCAAGACTACTTTTCTGATTTAAGTTAAATAGAATAGAAGGGCCTAAAATATCGATGTTTCCATAAAACTTATTATTGTCCAAGGGGTTGGTCAGCGCATCTGAATCAAAATCAAACCCATTTTTAAAGCTTTTAAGATCACTCAAGTCGACGCTTATAAAATCATTGCCTACAAAAACGCTTGTGGAGATAAGATTGATATCAAGACGCATTCTAGAGTCAGCCGCATTTGCAGGATTTTCAAGCATAGAATGTAATCCTCCATAATTATCTACTGTATTTCCTACGTATGATTGAGCTACTGCTGGCAGACAAAGTTTTAATGCAAGGAAAGCCAGCAATAGGACTGAATATGTGATTTTCATAAGAGGGTTGGATTCTGAGGAATAACATTAAACATTCAGCTTCTTTCCTCTCGAAAGAAAAGTTTAGTCTGGCGACAGACATTATTAATATAATAAAAGGTTAGTTAATTTGCTAGTGAACCGCTCTACCGGAAGAAATTGTTTTTCCAGTGGTGATGCAAAAGGAACGGGAGTGTCCAAACTTCCTTCTCTCATCACAGGCGCATCCAAAAACTCGAAACAATGCTCTGAAATCCACGCACAAATCTCAGCTCCGATTCCACCTGTAAGACAATCCTCATGAAGAAAAATAACCTTTCCTGTCTTTTTTACCGTGGCTTTCACGGCTTCTTTATCCCAAGGCAAAAGTGTTCGCAGATCTAGAATATCCGCTGAAATATCAAGTTCAGCTACAGCTTTTACCGCCCAGTGTACACCCATTCCATAAGTGATGATAGAGACGCTTTCTCCTTCGGAGGCCAAAGCAGCTTTTCCGATTTCTATGGTATAATAATCATCAGGAATCTCAGCGTTGATAGATCGATACATTCCTTTATGCTCAAAGTAAAGGTAAGGGTTTGGGTCCTCAATCGCTGCATTCAATAATCCTTTGGCATCATAAGGATTCGATGGATAAACTATTTTCAATCCTGGGGTATGAAAAAACCAGGCTTCGTTTGATTGCGAATGAAAAGGGCCAGCAGACATTCCAGCTCCCGTAGGCATGCGGATCACCACATCGGCATTCTGTGCCCAGCGATAGTGGATCTTCGCAAGGTTATTTACAATCTGATTGAACCCAACAGAGACAAAATCTGCAAACTGCATTTCCACCATAGCTTTAAAGCCTTTCAATGACAATCCTAATGCAGTTCCAATGATTGCACTTTCGCAGAGTGGCGTATTACGAACTCGATTGGCGCCAAACTGAGCTTTGAAGCCATCGGTAATTTTAAATACTCCGCCATATTCCCCAATATCCTGACCCATCAAGATCAGTTTGGGATACTTTTCCATGGATTGCCGAAGACTATCTGATATTGCATCGACTACTCGCTTATCTGATTTAAGAGAGCTTAGATCAGGAGAGGTAACATGTTGATTGAAAGGGGCATATACGTCGTTCAGCTCGGTAGGTAAATCGGTCGTAATAGTCTCTTCCGCAAAAGCGATATCCAAGGCGTCATTAATAAATTTCTTGATTTTCTTGGATAATATCTCTTTGGTTTTTTGATCTAAAACTCCAGTTTCTTCCAGGTACTTTTCAAAATTCTCTATCGGATCTAATTTCGCCCAATCTTCCATTAGCGATTTTGGGACATACTTTGTGCCTGATGCTTCCTCATGTCCCCTCATCCGGAAAGTGATCGCTTCTACCAAAACGGGCCGTGGATTTTCCCTCATGTCTTCAGCAAGAGTTTTGATCACATCATAGACTTCTAGGATATTATTTCCCTGAATACAGATTGTTTCCATTCCATAACCAGGCCCTTTATCTGTGAAATTTTTGAAAGCAAACTGCTCCTCACTAGGGGTGGAAAGCCCATAGCCATTATGCTCTACCACAAAGATGACTGGTAACTTCCAAACGGCTGCTACATTTAACCCTTCGTGAAAGTCACCTTCCGAACTTGCTCCATCACCTGAAAAAACCACCGTGACTTTTTTCTCCTTGGAAAGAGTATTGGCCAAAGCGATTCCATCAGCAATTGCTAATTGTGGGCCCAAGTGTGAAATCATTCCTACCACGTGATGTGCTATAGATCCAAAATGAAACGAACGATCTCTGCCTTTTGTGAATCCTGAAAGCTTCCCCTGGAACTGGCTAAAAAGTCTTTCCAGTGGCATTTTTCTCCCAGTAAAAATACCTAGGTTTCTATGCATGGGAAGAATGAATTCATCTTCTTCAAGGGCATTCACTACTCCTATAGATATGGCTTCTTGACCCCATCCGCTAAACCATTTGGAGATCTTTCCCTGTCGGAGAAGGATGAGCATCTTCTCCTCAATTTTTCTTGGAATTAAAAGGGATTCGTACAAGTCTAGCAATTGTGTGTCACTGAGTTTTTTTCGGTCAAACGTTAATTTTTCGGAAAGTTTGGGCATGGTGTAGAAATTTCTTTTCTAAGGTACAGCTTGCAATCAAAGTGACAAAAAAGAACCGCCTTGCAAAGTGGTCCCGACATGGATCGGGACAAAAAATATATGCAAGGATTTAAAAAGTTGTTGCTGTACAGATCAAAAGTAGATAAAGGATATTTTACTTTGGTAATACTTATGTTAAGCTTGTTTTATCAAAGTGTTAACTAGGGAAGTTGCAAAGTGAGAAAGTTCCGATCCCAAGGGTGAGTCCGCTCCTAAAACTAGGTTTTAGCAATAGGCTTACATTTTGGAATTAAGAGATAGATTTGATTCAAAGGTGAATTCCAGCTTCATTACCGTTAGCAGGAGGAGTCTAAATCGGTTTTTGATGCTGTCTGTTAAGAATAATGTGCTGATTTCAGACGCAAAGCCAGGTTTTTGTTCTTTTTTAAGCACGTGTTTTACTATTCTGACAAAGTTTACCCACAGACATCGGATGTTTGCCCATAGTTTGTGTCTGAGCAGGCCTCTGTACCTGGTTTTGTCATTTGGGTAGTGATAGCCCAACTGGAATAGGCTAGCTTCCACCTTGTTTGCGGATGTTTACTATTTCCTTGCGGGATAGCTGCTATTTTCTTTCTCAACTGACAGGCAGTGATCTCTTTTTGGGTAAAATACCGGTAATTCCCAGCTGTTTTGATTCTCCATTTTTCACGATTTTTCATCTTCAGGACCTCTACTGAACTATCTGTTTTCAGATCTTTTACAGTCAATATCCCATTTTCATCCAATCCAAGGTCATATCTGCCCTTTGGTCCCTGAATGGCATTAAGTAACAGTTCTGCCTTATTTTTGGCAACAAACGCCTGATTCGAAGCACTGTGGTAAGCCCCGTCAGCATGGATGTTTTCCACCGGATACAGTGTACCTTCCCGGCCTGGACAACACCTTTTTCAAGGAACCCATTATCGGCTGCATCTACTTTTTTCACCTCCACATTACTGGTCAGGTTCAGCCCCTGTTTGTCACCGCTTTCTGTCACGTTTACGCTGTAGCCTTTCACCTGATTGCCGTCTTTGTTGCTGTAATGACAGTCCGGATCATGGGGAGACTGAATGGAGTCTGCTGCTATGGATTCTTTGGGTTTGGGGAGGATTGTTTTTTGGTCGCTTACTTCAAACTGCTCTTCAAAAAGCCTCAAAACTGTGGCGTAAGATTCTTCAGCTGATCCTTCAAACAACTCCAGAAGCCTGTAAGCCAACATACCCAAGTCAACTAGCCTGATCTTGACTTCCTCACCCCTGCAAGCGGTAAACAACTTTATTACCCTTTTCTGACAGCAGACTCTTGACCAGCTCCAGCTCGGCTGGGGATAACGTGCGTTCCAGAAGTTTACTGTCTGTGTTGTAACAGAACAACCGAAGGGTTTCATGAACCAGTTCATACCGACTCAACCACGCAATGCTTATTCCCAGGAGTTTGCTGTCCATACGGATACTTCTCCCGCTCACCAGAAACTCTTTTGCCTGACCTGTGGTGACAAGGGCGAATGTCTCTTCCAACAAATTGGGATTCCCCTCTCGTTCATGATCCACTATACGCTTGCGCAACAAGTAATAGGTAGACTCTGATGGCAACAGATCGTCCATGTTTACCAGACCTAAGGCGCTAAGCACCAACAGATTAAATCTACACTGCTCAAAAAGCTGGGAATCGCTCCATCGGTTGGCTTCCTTCAGGATCATCATGGCCACCATCACCCTGATGGAGGAATTGGGACTGCGTGTCTGCCTGGAATACAAGGGCTCAAATAAAGACTCCTCCACCCTCAAAGTGACCTGAAGCTTGTAATAAATTATGCCAGGAGTCGTTCTGAAAGTAGAATCGCTCTGACCTATCTGTAAGAAAAGAATTCGGACTGCTGAACACCCCTAACTGGGTTTTATTTGAGGTCTTTTTAAACATTTATGATTAGTTAACTACTTGTAATATAGTGATTTACAGTCATTAAAACGACTCTTTAGCGTGACAGATTTCATATTCTTTTTTATTGTTTTAATGTCGTTATTTGTACCAAATACTTTTCGGAGTGGACTCAAAGTTTACACCTTTAATTCTGCTTCATTTGGAATGGCTGGAGTGGGAGGAGTGATAATGATTACGACCAAGAAAAGAAAGAGAACAGATCCTACTAATGAAAGTGCTTTTAACTCGTTAGAATTTCAGCAGTTTAAGATTCGTGGTTTTTCAAAAGAAATACCATTCCCTAATAGCTATGAAAGCGACCAGTCTGTTGAGATCAAACCCACTCTGTTTTGTGATGGGAATGCGGAGACGCAGAATGGTATTTACTCTTTGAACGTTAAAATCCCTCAAGCACTGAAACGTGTGAATCTGCGAGTTGAGGGAATGACTAAAGATGGTTTGGCCTTTGAAAAGGCTATTGAAATCGTGGTGAAGTAGGTGGTTTTTACTCAGACAACCTGTCTAGAATATCCGGATACGGTGATGCGAGAGGCGTACCCCCGACACAAGAATCGGGGCAGGCTGTGGGCTTATTGCTCACGGCCGTCTACTCTATTATGCTGTCATGTTAATTTTGTCAATAGTCTGAGAATTTATTGTTTGAGTCCTTCGTTTAATTTCATATTAGATTTTCGACAGATATTTTGTCTGCATTTACTATCCTTTTGACCAGGATGTGGAAGATCGTCTGTTTGTTCTGTGACCTGTTGGTCCGAAAGGAATATTCATTTAAGTAACGTTCTATATGACGTTTATTCACCCAAGAAAACGTTGTCCTGATCCAGGATTTAACCTGGTGGATTGCGGTATTTATCGCTTTAAAATTCAGCCCGAAATCACTAGGTATTTGAGTGATCTGGAAGTCTTTCGCTATAGGGCGATACCCCTTCCATTCATCGGTGGTGACTTTAGCTTCTTTTGAAATATGACGTTCAAAGATGGGGCGAAGTGATATGGCTGAGAAATCCTTGATCTGAAGACCATAAAAGCGCTTTACCTTGCCCTGCTTGGTGAGTTCAATGGCACAAACCAGTTTTTTTTTCTTGCCCCCATAGCTCCTGCCGGGCCTTTCCGATTCTTTCCCACCTACCACAAATTCATCCACATGAACCTCTCCGTCCATAGGATAATTGCCGCTGGATTTCATCCCCTCCCGCACTTTGTGCATGAATACCCGTGCAGTATCAGGTTGTATTCCATATCTCCTGCCCACC
>Ga0307487_1001106_pt1 | contig 19641 bp, 18 predicted proteins | sample CBIW12metaG_FD_203665 | JGI IMG/M metagenome (GOLD analysis project Ga0307487, IMG submission 203665) | Sea-ice brine microbial communities from Beaufort Sea near Barrow, Alaska, United States - CBIW 1.2 | ecosystem: Environmental > Aquatic > Marine > Coastal | place: USA: Alaska | collected... | reverse complement strand
GTCACGATCCCACCTCCTAGAAACGCGATCCTGAGCCCCAATGTGGCCCAAAATCTGAGGGCACGAGACTGCCATATCGCCGACATCACAGCCTGTGGGCGGATGGCCTGGCAGAAAGCCACCGGCTACAACCAACGCAGCCGGGGCGAAACCCTCATGGGCCGCTGGAAAGCCGTCATCGGGGCCAAGCTAAAGGCGCGCGACTTCGAAAATCAGAAAACAGAAGCCAAGGTTGGCGTCCGGGTTCTCAACCGGATGACCGGACTTGGCCGCCCAGGTTTTGAACGCACCGCCTGAATTCCGTCTCGGGGAGGGCGTGTTCCGAGTTGCAGTTGATCTGTTCAACAAGGCCCTTCACCCCCTTCCCCCCAAATCGCAACGCCTCCTAAAGGAGTAGCATCAGCGGCCCCGGATACGAGGATCCAGCGCATCCCGCAGGCCGTCACCAAGGTAGTTCACGCTTAGTACCGTCAGTGAAATCGAAATACCGGGCAGCAGCACGCGTTCAGGGTATTCCTGCATCCGGCTCACCGCATCCGCCAGGAGTTTGCCCCATGTTGGATAGTCGGATGGAAATCCGACTCCAAGGAAAGACAGCGCACTTTCTGTGATAATCGCCGTGGCAAGACCCAGCGCTGCGGACACCATGATTGGCGAAACCACGTTTGGCAGCAGGTGCCGCCGGATGATCTTGGCCGGGGTGGTGCCGATACTGCGCGCAGCGAGGATGAACTCACGTTCTTTCAGGGCCAGAATGTCGCCGCGCACGATCCGTGCAGTCTGCATCCACGAGGTGAACCCGATAACGCTGACGATCAGGATAAACATGCCACCTTCCGGTCCGTATGCGGCGTTAAGCGGTTGGCGGAACAGCGTCACGGCCAGCAGAACCAGTGGCAGCACGGGCAGCGCCAACACCAGATCGGTAAACCGCATCAGCCAGAAATCCAGCCTTTTAAAATAACCGGCAAGCACGCCGATCATCGTGCCGATTACCAACGCAAGTCCCATCGCCAACCACCCCACAGCCAATGATACCCGCCCTCCAGAGATCATCTGAGCCATGATGTCGCGTCCCAGTTGGTCCGTGCCGAAAGGATGCGACCAGCCTGCCATAGCATTTCCATTGAACAGCAGTATGTAGATTGGTCGCCAGTTTTTGTTGCGAATATCAAGCTCTTTTGGGTCCACATCCCAGATGTAAGGGCCAAAGATGGCGATGAGTGTGATGAACAGCAGAAAACCACCTCCGAACAGCGCGCCCTTGTGCTGGCGAAACTGATCCCACACGTCTTTCCACTGACTGCGGGGCGGGGTCGAAGGCTCTTTGTCCTGGAGCGCACCGATGAATTCCATGTCCGTCTCTATGGGGCTGGCTGGGATCGCTTGATCAGTCATAACGGATCCTTGGGTCTAACAGGCCATAAAGTATGTCTGCGATCAGGTTGAACACAACGATCAGAATGGCAAAGATAAAGGTCAGCGTCATTACCATCGGAAGGTCGTTGGCGAAAAGTGCGGTCAGCAGCAGCTGACCGATACCGTTCACCTTGAACACATTCTCAGTAATGATCGCCCCACCAAAAATCGCGGGCATCCCCAGTGCGATAACGGTTACGACCGGGATCATCGAATTACGTAACACATGCACCATCACGACGACGCCTTCGCTTAAGCCCTTGGCGCGGGCCGTGCGCACGTAATCCTGATTGAGGTTGTCGAGCATGGCACCGCGCATATAGCGGCTGATCTGCGCCGTGGTTTGTAGCGCCAGCACCATCACCGGCATGATCATCTGAAAGAACTGCACCTTGAAGCTGGCCCAGTCCCGCACGACATGGGTGGTGTCATAGATCGACGGCAACCACCCCAGATAGACCGCAAAGATTACGATCAGTAGCGGCCCTGAGAAAAACGGCGGAATGGAGAAGCCGACCATCGTAACCAAGGTCCCCGCCTGATCGAACAGCGAATAGTGGCGGTAGGCTGAATAGACACCGACTGGAATCGCGATCAGTATGCCGACAACATAGGCCAGCCCAACAACCCAGAGTGTCTGAGGCATACGCTGGACGACGATATCCATGACAGGTGACCGTGTCTGCCAACTGATGACCCGCTGCATCCCGTCGGAAAACCCGGTACCGAAAAGCCAGTCCGTAAAGACCAATGGTTCAACCCAGAAAAACTGCAGCAGCCATTTCCAGTATTGGATGTACCATGCTTCGCCAAGTCCCAATGCCTCGCGCATTTTTTGTTTTACTTCCGGCGGCACCGTCAGAGGCACCTGCGCCATCGGATCGCCCGGTGCCAGTTGCAACAGGCCAAAGATCACGAGGCTGATGAACAGCAGCGTCGGGATCGACAGGACGAGACGCCTTATAGTGAATGTCAGCATGTAGGTGCCTCGTTGCTTTCAGTGCTATTCTGATCAGCGCGCATGAACGTTCCTCAACCCTAACAAAGTGGCAGGGCAAAGCATCATGATAACGAATATTCCGTTAAGAAGATTGCCGCGTTTGGCCAGCCTGCCCATGATACGGGTGGGCGACAAACCGTAAACTGGTGGCGTCACAAAAAGGATTGCAATGACAGCCAGATAGAAGAGATTGACTTCAATCAGCATAACATTGCCTTTCCTGGCGGAAGCTGCGGTCAAGAAAGGTGGGGCCATAGCCGCAGTTGATGCAAGTCGCGATCAGGCGGGGCTGTACCCGGCAGATATGGATTAATGATCGACAGTGCATGCTAATAGATGATCTTAAGCTCACCATCACGGCCCCGCGCATCAATTTGACCGTCAGCACCATGCGACAAGTGTGGAAAAAATCACTGCGTCAACCTCTAAACGTAAGGATTTCAAGGTCATTGTTTGCTCCATGTTGGACACATTCAGGCGCGCATCAATGACGCCATTTCACTGTGCCAAAATGTTCGACAGTCGACAGCATGTTCTTCGCCTTCCAAATCAATTGATCGCATGCGACACAGATTGCCGCCGAATTGCAACCCTCGCGATAGGATGGTGAATTGGAAATTGAGGGTATCGAAGTATTGGAGGGATGGCACCTGAACCGGTGCCATCCCCGCATTCGGTCATCCGTCCTTGCGATACCAGTCCGCAACGTTCCACAGGTCGCTGTCCCAGACGTTCAGCTTGACACCACCAAGTGTGTTTGCCTTAGCTGAGACCGTCGCGCGGTTGACGAGCGGTAGCATTGACTTGGTCTCGGTCGTGATGATGTCGTTGAGCCGCTTGGCGATGCGCGCACGATCTTCTAAGATGCTGGTACGTGACAGATCATCAAGTAGAGAGTCGTATTCCTCGTTGCAGAAGCGGTTGATGTTCTCTCCTTGCCACTGGGTTGATGGTTTCGGCTCGTTGCCACAGCGGCGCTGCGCAAGATAGGTCTGGGGGTCGGTGCCATCAAAGAGGTTCGCGTACATTTCAACGTCCGCATAGAACTTCGGGAAGGTGTCAGGGCTGCCCGGATCGCTGCCGAAGAAGACCGACGGGTTAATGTTGCGCAATTCGACCTCTACGCCGATCTGGTTCCACCAATCCTTGATAAGCGCCTGAAAATCCTGACGCACTGCGTTGGTTGATGTCTGAAACAAGATAGACAGCGTCATGCCGTCCTTTTCGCGCACGCCGTCACCATTTTCGTCGATCCATCCGGCTTCTTCCAGAAGAGCCTTGGCACCTTCCAGATCTTGCGTCAGGCATTCGGTGTTATCCGAGGTATAAATTGCCGGTGCCGGGACAAGGTTGCAGGTGGGCCGACCAGCTTCTCCGTATCCCACTTCGCTCAGCAGGTTGCGGTCGATTGCCATGCTCATCGCCTGCCGGACTCGTCGATCTGTCAGGAACGGGTGTGGTTCCTGCACCGTGGCGCGCGTTTCTGGCGGCAGATCAGGCGATGGGTTCGTCAAGTTGAATTCGATCCGTTCGACCAGGTTACCAAATTCGAAAATGGGCTTGCCTGTGCCGCCCTCAGCGATTGCCGCCAGCACATCGGGTGCCAGTAGCAGGCTCCATGCGTAATCGAATTCTCCTGTCTCCATCACTGCGCGGGCCGCCGACACCGCGTCGCCGCCACCCTTAAAGTTCAACTTGGCAAAGGTAGGTTTGTCGGGTTCGCGAAAATTTTGATTGGCTACAAGCTGGATCGAATCGTTCGGCCGAAAATCGACAACTGCGAACGCGCCCGAGCCAATCGGATTGAAATTCTCCTCGGTGCATTCGGGTGCTCGTGCGCCAACGCAATCGGCGAATTGTGCGGCTTGGATGACTGGTGAAGATGCTCCGATAAAGGGCACATAAGGGTATGGTTTCGGTTCATCGAAATGAATAGTCACAGTGCGATCATCGACGATCTCGATCTTCTCGACCCCGTCAAACCTTGATAATTGCGCGCAGCCGCCTTCTGGGTCCATGCAATAGTCAGCGGTGAACTTGATGTCCGCAGCCGTGACTGGCGTGCCGTCCGACCATTTCACGCCTTCTTTCAGCTTCCAAGTGACGGACGTCAGATCTTCGGACAGGCCGCCGTTTTCGACTGTGGGAATTTCCACAGCCAGTGTCGGGACGAGTATGCCTTCTTCGTTGGTATTCGCCAGAGGCTCGAGTACCATACTCGACGCATCGCGTTCCTTGGTGCCGCCTGACAGATATGGGTTAAGGATCGACGGTGCCTGCCAGTATATGATGTTAAGCTGGTCATCGCTACCGCGTCCGCCATCCTGTGCAAATGCCGTCGTTGCCAGCAACGCGATTGATGTGGCTCCTAACAACTGTGTTTTTAATAGCATGGTATCTTCTCCTGTCGTTTTGAAGTGTCTTTCGCGAACACCTTACGCAGGGCAAGTGAAACAGATTCTCATGGCATTGCAAGTTTGATGGAATTGGGTGTTGCGATATTGAACAAACCTACCGCAGAGCGTTTGACAGCCATTGAACTACCACCGTAGCGTTAGTCGAGGTGCGCGGTTGGCGCATTCGGAGAGAGTGCAAGCCATGCTGGACCAGCAAATTATTGAGCCGATCGCGCAGATCGAGAAGCTACGGGTCGAATTCCAGACCAAAGACGGGCCCGTTGTGGGCGTCGAGGATATATCCTTTGATATTAACTCCGGCGAAACCGTCTGTGTCGTAGGCGAATCTGGGTCGGGCAAGTCTGTCTCATCCCTGTCGCTGATGCGGTTGGTCGAATTCGGCGGTGGCGAGATCGTCAACGGTCGGCTGTTGTTTGAGCGTATCGGGGGCGGCACCATCGACTTGGCGCAGGCACCGCAGGACCAGATGCGCGCGATTCGTGGCAATGAGATCGGGATGATTTTTCAAGAGCCGATGACGGCGCTGAACCCGGTTTTCACTGTTGCCAAGCAATTGACCGAAGGGTTGCGCTTGCACAAAGGCATGAGCCGCGCGCGAGCCGAAGAGCGCGCGCTGGAACTGATGCGGCAGGTCCTCATCCCCGAACCCGAACGGCGCCTGAAGCAATATCCGCATGAGTTGTCAGGCGGTATGCGCCAGCGTGTCGTCATTGCGATGGCGCTTGCCTGCGAGCCGCGCCTGCTGATCGCGGATGAGCCGACCACGGCGCTGGACGTGACCATTCAGGCAGAGATCCTTGCCCTGATCGACCGTCTCAAACGCGAGACCGGCACGGCGGTGATGTTTATCACCCACGACATGGCCGTCGTGGCGCAGATGGCGGACCGGGTGGTAGTCATGTTTCGCGGCAACAAGGTTGAGGAAGGCACTGTCGAAGAGATTTTTGACAACCCGCAACATCCCTACACCAAGGCGCTGCTGGCCGCTGTGCCAAAACTGGGCGAGATGAAGGGTAAGAAGTATCCTGAGCCGATGAAACTGCTTGGGACAAAAGACAGCAAGATCGTGCCAATCAAGGGCACGGATGAGGTTCTGCTGACCGTCAAAAACCTGACGACACGCTTTGCCGTAACGGGTGGTTTTCTGCGCCGCACAATCGCCAATGTCCACGCGGTCGAGGATCTGTCATTCACCATCAACAAGGGTCAGACTCTGAGCTTAGTGGGCGAAAGCGGCTGCGGAAAATCGACGGCCGGCAGGTCGATCCTGCGTCTGATAGAGCCATTAACTGCGGAAATTGACCTCGATGGCAAGGACATCATGGCGCTGAACCAGCGCGATCTGCGCACCGCGCGGCTGGACATGCAGATGATCTTTCAGGATCCGTTCGCCTCACTGAACCCGCAAATGCAACTCAGCGATCAGGTGGCCGAACCAATCCATAATTTCGCAACACTTGAGGGCAAGGATGTGTCCGAACGAGTTGAGATGCTGTTCGACCGGGTTGAGTTGCCGCGCAGTTTCATGCGCCGCTATCCGCACGAGCTTTCTGGCGGTCAGCGCCAAAGGGTCGCCATCGCGCGCGCGCTGGCTCTGAATCCCAAGCTGATCGTCGCGGATGAGGCGGTATCTGCGCTTGATGTGTCGGTGCAGGCGCAGGTCCTCAACCTAATGATGGAGCTTCAGGCAGAATTGGGACTGTCCTTCTTGTTTATTAGCCACGACATGGCGGTCGTGGAACGTGTCAGCCATCAGGTCGCGGTGATGTATTTGGGCCGTATTGTTGAGCTTGGGCCGCGTTCCGCCGTGTTTGAGAATCCGCAGCACCCCTACACGCAGGCATTGATGAAGGCCGTTCCGATCGCAGATCCGCGCCAGCGAAAAAGAGAAAAGGCGTTGGATTTCAAGCCGATTTTATCGCCCATTCATCCTGCCAGCTACAAACCTGAGTTGTCCGTTTACCGTGAGGTGGCTCCGGGGCATATGATACTGGAAACCGACAGCGGATATTGAGGTATTTGACATGACAACACGTCTCTCCCCCCTTGAGTTGATGACCAAGCTGATCAGTTTTCCCACCCTATCGCGTGATACTAACATCCCGTTGATCGACTGGGTGGCGAATTATCTCGACAGCCACGGTATTGAGTTGCACCGCTATATCGACCCAAATCAACCCAAACACGCGCTTTTCGCACATGTTGGTCCTGTGGTGGAGGGGGCCATCGTTTTGTCCGGACATACTGACGTGGTTCCCGTGGATGGCCAGTTGTGGGAAAGCGACCCATTCATCGTGACGGAACGCGACGGCCGCTATTACGGGCGGGGCACCTGCGACATGAAGGGCTTTGACGCGCTGGCGCTGTGGGCGTTGGTCGAGGCCCACTACGCCGATATCAAACGCCCGCTGCAAATTGCATTCAGTTTTGACGAAGAAGTAGGCTGCACCGGCGCACCGCCGATGATTGAGACGATGCAAGGCGTGGTCCCGAAAGGCTCTGCCGTGATCGTGGGGGAGCCGTCGAGCCTGCAAGCAGTCACCGGTCATAAGGGAGGCACGGGATTTGACACCCATGTGGTGGGCTTTGAGGTCCACTCCTCACTGCTTCACACCGGCGTCAACGCAATCATGGCGGGGGCCAAGCTGATCGAATGGGCCAACGAGATGAACAGCAACAATATGGCGATGAAGCCGACCGATCTGGCCGCGATGTTCGATCCCCCTTTTACCACTGTCCATGTCGGCATGATCGAGGGGGGAACGGCACATAATATCACCGCCAAAGATTGCAAATTCATGTTGAGTTTTAGGGTGGTTCCGGGCGAGGATAAGGACAAATGGGCCAACGACTACCTCAAGAAAGTCCGTCAGGTCGAAAAGCAAATGCAGGCGGTTGTGGCCGAGACACATATCGACGTCACACCGCGTTTCGACGTGCCCGCCTTGCAACCCGAGGATAATGGCGAGGCGGAATCGCTGGTGCGCCTGATCACCGGCGACAACGCCAGCCACAAGGTCAGCTATGGCACCGAAGCAGGCCAATTTCAGGAAGCAGGCTATAGCGCCATAATCTGTGGCCCTGGCGATATCTCGCAGGCGCATCAACCTAATGAGTTCATCGAAATTAGTCAGTTTGAGGCGGGGCATGATTTCATGCGCAAGCTGCTGGCGCGATTGAAACCATAAGGTGTGGGCGCCACAAAAATATTGGTCTTTCCGATCAGTGATACAACCCCGGTTACCTATCTTAACCGACATTCCCCTGTAGAATTCCTTCTCTGCATCTTGTCGCTGTTTTGTGCCGCAATCAAGTCTGTTTGACACTGTCATGTGTGGACGACGCCGTTTGTGCACCGTTTGCAATCGCTATCTGGCGGCCTTCATTGGCGCGTCGGGTGATACGTTCACGCTCGTCCTCCGCTAAGGCCGAGAGAAAGGCGAGGATACCTTTCCCTATCGGGGTTGTCAGATCGAGCCAGGGTTTATCCAAGACCTTAACGGTCGCGCATCGGTCAGCGACACGCTGGATGATGCCGATCCCGTCCATCATTGATCGTGTCGCCCTATCCCATTCCGCGATGACCAATACGTCCCCTGCCCCCAAAGCATCTATGGCTAGCTCTAACTGAGGTCGGCCTTTGACGGTCCATCCAGATGCCACTTCACGGAAAATCTTGTCCGCTTTGATTGTGTTCAAGGCACCGATCTGGCGATCGAGGGATTGTCCCTGGCTGGGCACTCGTGCGTAACCGATAAGCATGCTAGAACCTTACATCAGATGAGGTAAATATGCACCTGATGTATGCGCCACCTCAATGATCTTGTTTTCATGACCATCCTGAACGGCATCGTCAAGTTGCGGGGGGACGCACGTGGCGGTAGGTTTTCTTATGACCAAACCCAAGCAACCTGGTGCCTTCTTAGGCCACCGTTTCCCACCTGAGATTATCGCATACGCTGTCTGGGCCTATCACCGATTCCCCATGAGCTTGCGCGATGTCGAGGACCTGTTGGCCGCGCGCGGAATTGTGGTCAGCTACGAGTCAATCCGCTCTTGGGTTGCGAAATTCGGGCTGAAATATACCCAAGTAATCCGCCGGGATCGTCCGGCAACGGCGGACAAATGGCACTTGGACGAAGTCGTTATTCCGATAAACGGCAAGAAATATTGGCTCTGGCGCGCCGTCGATAGCCGTGGCGATGTGCTCGACATCCTCGTGCAGCCTCGGCGCAACAAACGGGCCGCAAGTCGCTTTTTCCGCAGGTTTAAAGCATTTGGTGCGCCGCGGGTGATCGTCACTGATAAACTCCGAAGCTACGGGGCTGCCTTGAAAGAGCTTCCTGCGGGAACAGAGCATCGCAGCCACAAAGGTCTCAACAATCGATGCGAAGGGTCACACTGTAGATTTCCATGCGGAAGTGACCCGGGTAGCGGCATAATTTCCATTGAGAATTGACCCATGTGACCCTTCCCCCAGCGCCATGCGCAGCGGGGGACATTGGAGTGATACACATGGGACTTTTGAACATTATCCGACGCATGGCTTTGCGAGAGAAGTTGCCTCTGCGCGAGATTGCGCGGCGGACTGGCATGTCGCGCAACACCATCAAGAAGTATTTGAACGCAGGCACGATCGAGCCGCAGTTCGCGACGCCGGAGCGGCATAGCAAGCTCGATCCATTCGCCGAGAAGTTGGCCGGCTGGTTGAAGTCGGAGGCGGGGAAGTCTCGCAAGCAGCGGCGCACGTTGAAGCAATTGCATGTCGATCTGATGGTTCTTGGATTTGACGGGTCTTACGGCCGTGTCGCGGCTTTTGCGCGCGACTGGCGGGCCGATCGGCAGCGGGATCAGCAGACGGCAGGGCGCGGCACCTTCGTGCCACTGTCGTTTCGCCCGGGCGAGGCATTCCAGTTCGACTGGAGCGAGGATTTTGCCGTTCTGGGTGGCGAGCGCACGAAGCTGCAAGTTGCCCACATCAAGCTGTCGCACAGCCGGGCCTTTCTGGTCCGGGCCTATCTGCTGCAAACGCACGAGATGCTGTTCGATCCCCACTGGCATGGGTTCCGGGTCTTCGGCGGCATCCCAGAGCGCGGCATCTACGACAACATGCGCACCGCGGTTGATCGCGTCGGTCGCGGGAAGGACCGGCAGGTCAACATGCGCTTCCTCGCGATGGCAAACCACTACGTATTCGAGCCGGCGTTCTGCATTCCTGCTGCCGGCTGGGAGAAGGGACAGGTCGAGAAGAACGTGCAGGACGCCCGACATCGTCTGTGGCAACCCATGCCGAGCTTTCCTGATCTCGCAGCACTGAATGACTGGCTGGAACAGCGCAGTGTCGCGCTGTGGACTGAGATCCCGCATGCATCGCTGCCTGGCAGTGTTGCAGACGTCTGGGCCGCCGAACAAACTGCGCTGATGCCATTGCCGCCCGCATTCGATGGCTTTGTCGAGCACAGCAAGCGGGTTTCCCCGACCCGCTGCCCGGCAGGCGATGCTTGCATCGCCGAGAGGGGGCCTGATCAGCTTCGAGCGCAACCGCTACAGCGTCCCGGCGTCCTTCGCCAACCGCCCGGTGAGCCTGCGGGTTTATCCCGAACGTCTGGTGATCGCCGCCGAGGGTCAGATCCTGTGCGAGCATGTGCGGGTGATTGAGCGCAGCCACCAACTCCCACCACGCACCATTTACGATTGGCGCAACTACCTGGCCGTCCTCCAGCGCAAGCCTGGCGCATTGAGGAACGGTGCCCCCTTTGCGGAATTCCCTCCGGCCTTCAAGCTGCTCCAAGACCTCATGTTGCGCAAGCCTGGCGGTGACCGGGCTCCTCTCGGTGATTGCTTCGCATTCACCTGCCGGGCAGTGGATGGTCGACATACTGGCGCTGGTTCTGCATCACGACGAACAGGCCGTGCTCGTCGCCGTGGAAATGGCCTTGGTTGAGGGCGTGGCAACCAAAACTCACGTGCTGAACCTTCTGCACCGTTTGATTGACGGAAAGACGATTGGTGGGCCGGACATCGACACTCCACAGGCGCTGGCTTTGCCCAGTGAACCAAAGGCCAATGTCGAACGCTATGATGGCCTGCGGGCCCGGACCGCCGGAGGCCGCCATGCGTCATGATCCTGCCAGCGGTGCCATTATCATTATGCTGCGAAGTCTGAAGATGCACGGCATGGCCCAGGCCGTCACCGACCTCATGGAACAAGGCGCACCGGCCTTTGATGATGCCGCGGTGCCGATGCTTGCGCAGTTGCTGAAGGTCGAAGTGGCCGAGCGGGAGGTCCGGTCCATTGCCTACCACATGAAGGCTGCTCGCTTCCCGGCCTACAAGGACCTCTCGGGCTTCGACTTCGCGGCCAGTGAGATCAACGAGGCCACGGTGCGCCAACTTCATCGCGGCGAGTTCATGGACGGCGCCCAGAACGTCGTGCTGATCGGGGGCCCCGGCACCGGCAAAACGCAGGTATCGATAGCGATGCCGGGTCTGATGCCACGGGGAAGACAAGGGAGCATGGGCTTCGACGACGTGATCGTGGACCGGGTGATAGTGTCGGCGCGAACCAGGCCGGTTCGGGCTCAAAGACCCTGAGATATCCGTCGATCGTCTCGTGACCGTGAAGTTGTCAGCCCGGTCCGGCCGCGCCGACGAGGCAAGAGTAACATGATTGTGGCGTCCAATCTTCCCAAAGATGGACGGCCACGAATGACACACCTGACTGTGGTCTCGGCGCCGGTTCTGATAATTGGAGGAACGTCACGATGACACAAGCATGACCATCGAAACATAACCTCAAGGTGGGGCAGTTCTCGATGGAAAACCCGGGTCACTTCCGCATGGAAATCTACAGTCACACAGGCCGACACGGTGGCGAGAAAAGATCATGGGTCGTTTCAAATCACCCCGCCAAGCACAGCGGTTCTTGTCCGTCCATGATCAGGTCCAAAACATCTTCCGGCCGTGCCGACACACCCTTTCAGCCGCTTGTTACAGACAATCCAGAGCCGACGCCCATTGGATTCGGGACGACATCACTCGTGAGCTAAACGCTGTTTGAGATCCGGCGTCCCGACTTTCTCTGCCAAGATCGCCGATAACTTGACGATCCCCTCTCAACACCCTTTAGCGGTCAGCCGAGTTCTTCGGCCCGGGAGAGCGCTTGGAACATGCCGATTCGAAACAGGAATTCACGACGCTTGCCCGCATCGACCATGCGTTCCCGCATGGCGTCGCGATAGCTGTCGCGATCAGCCTGGGTCTTGGCCTCGAGGTCGCGCTTGTTCTGGATCGTGTTCACCTGCACGTGTTCTTCTGTCACCTTGCGGCGCTGCAGGTCATAGCGATCAAGCGATTTCTCGTCTGCCTCGCCTTTCCACACTGAGATCATGCGGCCGGTGAGATTGACGGCGTCATGAATGCCGCCGTTCATCCCCATACCACCAAGTGGGTTGTTGATATGGGCGGCGTCGCCAGCCAGAAAGATCCGGTCGCGCTGAAAGGTGTCAGCAACACGTTGATGAACACGATAAAGGGTGCGGTGTTCCACCGGCAGATCCCCCTCAGCCTGAGGCAGAACTTTGCGCATCAGGCCGCGGCCATAGTCGGGAGCGAGCGCCTCTTCGTCGCTCATTTCTTTCGGCACGGGGAACATGACCCGCCACGCGCGGGGAATTTCGAGGAAAAAATTCCACTGATCAGGGTCGGCCACATAGGTGACTGTGTCGAGGTCGGGGTCCAGCTCGCGCAGGTTGAAGGGGGTCGTCAGCACAAGGAAACGCTCTGCCCAAGTGAAACCATCATAACCCACACCGAGGCTCTGACGCACCACGGAGCTTGCACCGTCGGCTCCAATCAACCAACGGCCGCGACGGGTGCGGGCCTCGTCACCCTCGCCCAATGTTACCAGCACGCCGTCGGGCCCCTGACCCACGGCTGTCACCCGGCTGTTGAAGAAGATCTCGAAGTCCTTCTCGTCCTTCAACTTGTCATAAAGCGCCTCGCAAAGCCGCCATTGCTCGCATTGCAGGCGGAATGGGTGGCTGGTCATCTCGGCAATCTCGCCAAAGTCGAACCGAGCCAGAATGCCATCTTCGCGAGAGCGGTATTGCACAAAGGGAGCAATAAGGCCGCTGTCGATTAGCCGTTCGGTCACGCCGAATTCGGCAAGCATGTCGAGGGTGGGCGGATGGAAGGTGGAGGCTCGCGATTCCTTGGACAGGGCGCTGCCCGCTTCGAAGACGGTTACGGGAATGCCTGCCCCGACCAGCCGCGCGGCGGCGACCATGCCGACCGGGCCGGCACCTACGATGAGAACTCTGTTATCGTTCATTTTTTCCTCTTGGATTGGCTGGAAAGGATGGGGGCTAGGTATTGCGCCAGCCCAAGCACCTGCGCGTCGCAGCCAGCAGGGGCAGCGACCGAAAGCCCGACCGGCGCACCACCCCTCCCGCGCAGGGGCAAGGAGGCCGCACAGCCCCCCAAAAGGTTGATGGTGGTGGGGTTGCGCAACATCAACAGGTTTGCTGCACCGTAGGCAGCTTCGTCGGCCAGATCGTCGATCCGTGGCGCGACAATGGGTACCGTGGGCATCAGAAGGCCATCGAAGTCCGAAAGCTCTTGCTCCAGCGCAACGACATATTCGCGACGCGCAGCATCCAGTCGGCCCGCACTGTCCGACGGCAGGCGCCCCGCTGCAAGAATGCGGGCGGCCACACGTGGATCGAACTCAGCCTGACGAGTGACAAGACGCTCGTGTTGCGCGGCGAACGCCTCGATGCCGGGGTAAGCGCCGACCTTTCCCATTTCGGGCAGCAGATCAAGGGCTGGCACAGTCCGTCGTTCAATCTTGACGCCCGACGCCACGAGACGGTCGAGCGCCACGTCAAAGGCAGTGGCGACCGTTTCGTCGATGCCATCGGTAACGTAATTTATAGGCACAAGAAACCGGGGTGCAGGCCCCTTGTGGGGTGGCACCACATCGGTTCCGCTTAGCACCGCATGCAACAGGGCGCAGTCAGCGATCGTGCGCGCGATGGTCCCGATGGAATCGAGTGTCGGCGAGAGTGGGTAGGCTCCGATGCACGGAACCTGCGACTGCGTCGGCTTGAAACCGGTCAGACCGCACAGCGCGGCAGGAATGCGTATCGAACCGCCAGTGTCGCTGCCCAGTCCGGCAGCACTCATTCCGTCGGCCACCGATACCGCCGCTCCCGACGAGGAGCCGCCGGGGATGCGATGCGACGCCCGGTCCCACGGGTTGGTGGGGGTGCCGTAATGCGGATTGAGGCCAAGACCCGAGAACGCCAACTCGGTCATGTTGGTGCGTCCGATCACGATAGCGCCTTCGGCACGCAGCCGCGCGACCGCGACGGCATCCGCCATGGAGGGGGGCTGATCCGCCAGAACCCTTGACCCGGCACGTGTTACCTTGCCTGCAATGTCGAAGAGATCCTTTACCGACACCGGCAGCCCTTCAAGTCGACGGGCCTTACTTGCAGCACGGCGCTGGTCAGAATCGATAGCGGCCAGCCGTGCCTCTGCAGCGAAAACCTCGGTAAAGGCCCGCGCGCCCTCACCCGCCGCATCTGCGATACGCGCCAGCGCTGCCTCGACGAGGCGCGCACTTGTCGTTTCCCCTGCGGCAAGCGCGCTGAGGCAATGGATAACACCTTGGTCCAACATGTCAGATCACTTTAAGAATGGTTCGCCGGAACGATTTGATATGCTCTTCGGCTGCCTGCCGTGCGCCCTCTGGATCGCGCGCGCCGATCGCGCGCAGGATCGCCTTGTGTTCTTCGTGAACCCGCTGAGCGTGCGAAGTATCGCTGAGCGAGAGGAACCAGAAGCGGGCTGATCGGTTCTGGAACTGGTCGAGCACATCAACCAGAACCCGGTTGCCTCCAACGCGGTTGGCCCAAGAGTGGAAGGCCCCGTCCAGTTTCATCAGCGCCTCGGTTTCGCCTTCGGCCCCCAGTTCGGCTTCGGCATCCCCAAGGATGCGGCAGGGTTCCTTGAGTTGCACTTCTGTCACCCGTTCCGCCGCCTGGGCAGCGCAATAGGGCTCGATCACCAGACGTGCTTCGATCAACTCAGCGATTTCGTCCTGCAGCACCGGGCGCACCCTCACCCCCTTACGTGGCAGGATGTCGACCAGTTCTTCCTGCGCCAGCCGATGCAGCGCGTGGTGTACCGGCGTTCGTCCTATGCCCAATTCCTGCGAGAGCTGGATTTCGTTGAGGCCAGCACCGGGCGGGAAGGCTGTGGTTACGATACTGTGCTTGATACTCGCATAGGCCTGCTCAACCAGAGAAACGCGCTTGGCGCTCTGGTCTGACTTATCGGCACTGTATCGAACTGGGGCCATCGGGATCAGTCCTGGTAATAGTGAATCTCGAACAGAATGCAGCCATTCTCGGATTTGAACGGGCCGTGGTAGGCGCCCGGCGGACGCGAAGCGTAGGTCGGGCCAGTGAATGACTCGCCTCCGTTGCCATTTTCATCATTGCCCACCGTCAGGTCGCCGGAGACAAGGAAAACCTCTTCGAAATACTCATGCACGAAGGGAGCCGTCGTGTAGACGCCGGGGGCGAAGCGCAGCAAACGCGAGCGATTGCCCCGGCCGTTCTCCTCATCCAGCGCGCCGGCGAGAATTTTCTGTTCGATCCCCTCGGGATAGCCAAGAGGCACTTCCCATCCTTCATCCATGGAAACCCGGAAGAACTCCAGATGCGGCTTGTTCGTCATGTTACTCATTGGGTTGTTTTCCTTTGTACCGTCAATCAGGCTGTTCAATCGGCAATCTGCAATGCATTCACGCCAAACTCGTGTCGCAGAGTGCGGCCCAGCACTGGATCAACCAGTTCAAGGGCCATTTTTTCGGAGAAGTGGAATTCACCGATGATCGGCATCGTTCCGCAGAACATCACATCACCCTCTCCGAACACTCCGCCCTCACCGACAAGTCGCTCGATCAATTCGCCGGGCGCCATCAGACTGTCGAGCGTACCTTCTTGATAGAGCTGCCATTCGCCGTCACGCCAGACCCGCGAGCGCAGAATCATCCTGTCCCAATGGTCACGCAGATCGTCGATCCGCCAGAGCATGGAGCTGACAGGCTTGGCGCAGATCTGCTTGGAGAGGGTCACGCCGACGGCTTCGAGCTTGCGGTCAGTGTGGTCTGAGCCGACACCAATATAAAGGGCGCCCCCGGTACTGATCAGCACGACCTCGACTTCGCCGGTGGCTGCGTCTCCAACCACGTCCACCTCAGAGTCCAGCGTCAGCAGGGTGGGGCTCAGTCGGTAGAACATCGGCGTGTGGCGGGGTCGAGCAACACCGATCTCCTCGAGCTCGCGAATATGCTCTTCGACGGCTTTCGAATCGCGGCCAGCCCAGCCGGCGATCACGAGCGATCGAGGGAGAACCCGCACGGGCTCGACAATCCCTTCAGCTGACTGGCTCTTGAATTCTAAGGGTCTGGCTCTCATGGGAAACTCATCTTTATTTGTGATGCATCACTGTATGCATAATGTGTGTGATCTCGTCAAACCCATTCTCCACATTACTGAAAATGCGACTTATCTGAAGTTTTTCTACTAGAGTGTGACGCGGTGCCGGTGACAAAATATCAGATATTCAATAAGTATTGCCATATATATAAGAATTTTGAGAGTTTGAACAACGCACTTGCACAAATAGCATCGACCCTGCAATGCTGTGACGCATCACAGACGAAATGCCACCAACGGCATCCAACTTCAAGGAACAGGAAGGCACCCCATGTTTGTCAGAATTTGCAGCTTCGCCAGCATCGCTGTGCTCGGAATTACCGCAGCCAACGCTGTCTCCGCCCAGGAGCCGGTCGACCTAACCATCGCCTCCTTCAAGTCCGGCTCGAGTTGGTTTGTCTATTCCGCTACCATCGGTGAAATCCTCCGCGACGCCCTGCCCGAGGGCTCAACCATCGACACCCCGCCGCTGGGCGGCGGCCACGCCAACGTGCTTCTTGTCAGCGCCGGCAAGGCTGACCTCGCGCTCAGTCATGCGATGACCAACCGTTGGGCCACCGAAGGCACCGTCGCCTTCGAAGCGCCGATCGAGAACATCCGCGGTCTGCTGGGCGGTCTCGACATCTACTATCTCAACATGACTGCAGCGGGCGCCGAGGCTGGCACGGACGTGACCGAGTACTTCTCCGAAGTGAATCCTGACGCAGTGATCGGGTTGAACCCTCCAGGGAGCGTGGCGACCTTCGCAGGCGAGTTGCTGCTGGCGGAAGCCGGTGCCTCCAAGGACCAGATTGGCGCCACAGGCGGCCGCTATAGCTACATCCCGATCCCCGACACCACCGCAGGCTTCGCCGATGGTACTATTGATGCCACGCCGCAGATGATCACCATCGGCCATCCGATGACCACCGAAATTTCCCAGACGACTGATGTCGTCCAGCTTGTCCCTTCGCCGGAGTTGCTGGCAGCGATGACCGAAAAATACGGCTTCGGCACCCAGATACTGCCCGGTGGTTCGTTCCGGGGACAGGAAGATGATATTACCCTGCCATCGACCAATACCACGCTGATCGCCTCGGCCGAGATGTCTGACGACCTCGCCTACACCATCGTCAAAGCGCTTGTCGAAAATGCCGAGCGGTTGACTGGCGGTCATGGCGCGCTCGCCGACTTCGTCCCGGAGAATGCGTGGAAGCCTGAGCTGATGAATCTTCCGGTTCACCCTGGCGCGACCCGCTACTTCCAAGATCGCGGCTGGGTGGAATGACTCTGACTGGTCTGCCCCCTCAATTCCTTTAGACTCGCCCGGAGCGCCCAAATGAAACCCATCGCCACTGCTATTGCCCTCGTCTGGGCGCTCTTTCAGATTTGGATTTGGTGGGACAAGGAATTAGACCTGATTTTCGTTCGCTCCGCCCACCTCGGCCTCGCCATGGCTACGGGCGCAGCGATAATGGCGGCACGTAGCACCCGTCGGGGCGATCAGACCTTCCTGATGGCGGCCGCTGTGCTCTCGTTCGTGGCGCCGGCCTTTCATTATCTTGGTCATGACCGATGGTTGAGCCGGATTTCCGGGCTCGATCCGGTCCACGCCTCAGATTTTGTAGTTGCCGCAATCCTAGCCGCCGTTCTCGCCCTTCTGGCTTGGCGTCTTGTGGGCAAGGGCATGGTTTTTGTCACCGGCGCCTTCGTGGCGTACCAACTCTTCGGTGGCAGACTGCCCGGTAACCTCGGACACCGGCAGGAGGGTGTATCCGAGGTCGTCGACCAGCAGTTGCTGACCATGGAGGGCCTCTACAGCATACCGCTTGGGATCTCGGTGTCGGTCGTGTTTTACTTCATTCTCTTCGCCGCCGTGTTTGAGATCTTCGGCGGAGGCCGGATGATTGTCGATCTCGCGCTTGCGGCCACCGGGCGTTATCGAGGCGGCCCGGCCAAGGCCGCCGTAGTGGGGTCGGCGCTCACTGGCCTCGTGTCGGGCAGCGCAGTGGCAAATGTGATGAGCTCGGGCATATTCTCGATTCCGTTGATGAAGCGAGCGGGCTACAAGCCCACCTTCGCGGCGGCCGTCGAGGCCGTCGTTTCCACCGCAGGGCAAATCATGCCGCCAGTCATGGGTGCCGCAGCTTTCATCATGGCAGACATGTTGCGCATTCCCTACACTCAGATCATCACCGCTGCGGCGCTGCCGGCGTTGCTCTATTTCACCTCTGTCTTCATCACCGTCGATTTCACTGCCCGGCGCGACCAGCTCCCGCTGCTGTCCCCTTCCGAACTGTCGCCCGCCCGAGAAGTGCTGCGTGACCACGGCCACATGCTGCTCCCGTTGGTCTGGCTCGCATGGCGAATAATCGGAGGCTACAGCGTGTCGAACGCCTGCCTCGAGGGGATCGCTGCTACTATTATCATCGGCAGTCTGCGCCATACCACTCGGCAGAAACCACTGGATATTCTGCTGAGTTTCGCCACCGGAGCCCAGCGGGCCGTCACCGTGGCCATTCCCTGTGCCCTGGCTGGGGTGATCGTCGGCGTGGTCGCCTTTACCGGCCTTGGTACCAAGTTCACAGGAATGATCGTCGACCTTTCTCAGGGATCTGTCGTGCTCGCGGTGATCCTGACCATTGTCGCAGCTATCGTGCTGGGTTTCGGTATGCCTACCACCTCAGCGTACGTAATGTCGGCGATTTTGCTTGCCCCAGCACTTATCAGCATTGGGTTCGACCCAATTGCTACTCACATGTTGCTGATTTACTTTGCAGTGCTCGCCATGGTCACACCGCCGATTGCTCTCGCAGCCTATGCAGCAGCCGGTATCGCCGAAACTTCGGCTACGCGCACAGGTTGGGTTGCTTTCGGCCTGTCGATCCCGGTCATGTTGATCCCAGTGATGTTCCTTTACAGATCCGAACTTTTACTTATGGGGACAGTTCCAGCGATCGTCGAGGCGGTAGTCATCACGCTGCTGGCACTCGTCGCCTCCTCTGGCGCGGCTACCGGTTGGCTCATCATCCGGCAAGGATTGTTGGTTCGCGTGGTGCTTGCCATCAGTGCAATCCTGATGGTACTGCCCCGCAACATATACCCGTTCTGGATTGTTGGTATTGCCCTCCTCTTCCCAATTCTCATCTGGGGCTGGATCAATACAAGACCCCAACGCGCACCTAAAAATGCTTAGAGGCTGTGTGAAAAGTCATTGAGGTGCTATCCGGCGGACCATCTGGGCACATGCGGCGATCATGATGAACGTCTCGGATGTCTGCACCCGAAATTCGTAATCCTTCGACATTCTGCGATG